>ENA-UOWE01001238-UOWE01001238.1-activated-sludge-metagenome-genome-assembly--contig:-NODE-1238-length-32450-cov-17.851891_pt1 | contig 32450 bp, 22 predicted proteins | sample MGYA00249841_ERZ761562 | MGnify/ENA primary metagenome ERZ761562 (study PRJEB28883, sample SAMN05720200) | activated sludge metagenome | isolation source: Anaerobic digester | place: Japan...
CCGGCCTCTATCCCCTATTAGAATTTACCGAAGGGCAACTAACTAAAAAAATGACCGTACCCAAACCAACACCACCAGTAAGAGATTATATTAGTAATCAGGGACGCTATTCACATTTATTAAATGATGAAGTTAATCTTCAAATTCTCCAAAAGATAGCAGATAATAATATAGAAAAATATAATTTATAAACAATGATACAACATAAAATTTCTCTCCATTATTTATTGATGTTACTATTTATTGTTACTCTCTTAATGTGCTGGCCCCAACAATCTTTGGCTAATAATAATCCATGCCAGAGTAGTGGTAGCGCTAATTGTTCTGAGGCGGATGATGCCGTATGTGCCTCTATTACCCATAAAACTCATTGTGACGACAATCCTTGCTGCATATGGATACCGCCCCTACCAACGCCAGAAACATTCTTTCAGGAAAATAAGGAATACGAAAATGACGATGAACAAGAGCAGAATGGCCCTAGATTAAAAATCCCCGAATTACAAATTACCCTACCAGGCTTAGTATTTAGCGATGAAAATAAAATACAAACTGTTACTGATGGCGATAAAACTTTTTTTTATATCCCTTGGATAGGCGAATATATAAAATGGCTTTATAATTATTCTATTGGTATTATTGGCTTGCTGGCCCTACTAGCCATAATGATTGGTGGCTTCTACTGGATTATGGCCGGTGGCAGTGCTAGTCGAGTATCTGAAGCTAAATCCTGGATTAGCGCTGCTATTAGCGGTTTAGCCTTGGCTCTCGCTTCTTATTTACTATTATTTACTCTTAATAGTAACTTAGTACAACTACCGTCAATAAAAATGATGGCTATAAAAACAATACCTTTAGAATATGATATCCCATTGGAATGGCAAACTGAAGATGCGCTAACGTCTGGACCATCAAGCCATGGCGTACCCTTGTATTATCAGTGCTCATCTTATGCTAAAAGCATTTATTATCCGACAAAAAATGGTAATTGTGCCGACAGTACTTTGTGTGCTGCTGGCTGTGGGGTACTATCTACATTTATGGCCATCAATAAATTTACCACAACTAAAAATTTAAAGGAATTTACCCAAGAAGCCATCAAATATGGAGCACGTGAGACCTTTAACGGCAAAGAATGTAATGGTTCCACAGCAAGCGGTTTGATTGCATTAGCTCGATCCTATGGCCTACAATCTAATCACATTGCTGATGGTGCCGAAGAAATAGGTCAATACCTAGATCGTGATAATTGTGTAGTGGTTATATCAGTTGGTGCTGGTGGTGGCCATCCTAATTGTAAATTTACTAATGGTGGTCATTTTATTGTTTTAACTGGCTGGCGCGACAAAAGTCAACAAATAGCTGATGTTAATGACCCCATGGGTGATCGTTCTTTCCCTAAACGTGGAAATGAGACTAAAGTAGATAAAACCTGGATATCTCTTAAGGATTGGGGCCAGTGCCGTCTATCTCAAAAATTCTATATTTGTAAATAATTTTTATTCATTCATCCCCGTTCCAGCTGGTATCGGCCGACCTATAATAACGTTCTCTTTTAAGCCTTCCAAATAATCAACCTTGCCACTCACCGCTGCTTCAATTAAAACCCGTGAAGTTTCTTGAAAAGAAGCGGCGGACAAAAAACTACTGGTTGTCAGGGCGGCTTTAGTCATACCTAAAAGTAAAACCTGACCCTTAGCCAGCTGCTTTTTATTAGCCTCTAATTCTTGATTAATTCGGTTAAATATCGCTCTCTCCACTATCTCACCAATAGTCAAGTCACTATCCCCGGGATCAGTTATATAAATACGGCTAAACATCTGCCGCGCAATAATTTCAATATGTTTGTCATTAAGCGCCTGGCCTTGTGATGAATAAACTCGCTGAATTTCTTGAATAATATATTTCTGGGTGGCTATCTGTCCTTTAAGCTCATAAAGTTGCCTTAAATCAAGACTACCTTCAGTTAACTGGTCACCCACCTTGACCTTCTGTCCATTGCGAACAATAATGGCTACATTTTTAGGAATAATATATTCCTTAACCTTGGGCACGGAGACAATAACCCCCACATAATTTACACCTATAACCACCTTACCAGGACGAGTCGCTTTTGTAATTTTACGGCCAAGACTAAATAATTTTGTCCCAACACTTACCATATCGCCCTCTAAAACGGCTACTTTAATACTATCTGCCAGACTACCCTTAGCTTGTTTTGACTGACCTACCTTAGAATTACCAAAAAAATAATATTTATCCACCTCTTCTCCTTCATAGCTAATATTAATAATTTTATTAGAACCACCACCAATAACCTCGTTAGTCGTAGGGTCAATGGTTTTTCTAGCCTCTTCTACAGTGGCTACTCCGCTCACCCCGGCGATATAGGCACAACGCTTGGGCGTGCGAGCTTCAAATATTTCTTCTACTCTGGGCAAACCCTGAGTGATGTCCTCTTGACTCGCTACACCGCCAGTATGAAATGTCCGCATCGTTAGCTGAGTACCCGGCTCACCAATTGATTGAGCGGCTATTACTCCAACCGCCGCTCCTTTTTCTACAACTTTATTATAGGCTAAATCATAACCATAACATTTTTTGCATAAACCCTTCTGGCATTCACAAGTTAAAACTGAATATATTTCAGCTTGGGAGATATCCTCCTTTTCGAGCTCAAGGGCAATATTTTCATCTACTAATTTACCTTTCTTTAGTAAAACTTTACCGGATGTATTTTTAAGGTCAGCGCTAAGGTAACGGCCAGTAATTCTTTTAACTAAACTACGACCAATAGCCTCACTTTCTTCTTTAGTAATAATAATCCCCTTCTTAGTGCCGCAGTCTTCTTCTTTTATAATTAAATCTTGAGCTACATCAACTAAACGACGAGTTAAATAGCCTGCATTGGCCGTCCGTAAAGCCGTATCGGACAAACCCTTACGCACCCCGTGGGTAGAAATAAAATATTCTAGAACATCAAAACCTTGTTTAAAATTACCTTTAATCGGCAACTCAATAATCTCACCACTGGGCGCTGTCACTAGTCCTTTCATGCCAATAATCTGTGTTAATTGAGCCCAGGAACCACGAGCTCCCGATTTAATCATAGAATATACCGGGCCATCTTGGTCTAAATTCTCCATACAAATGGCAGTAATTTTATCTTTAGTTGCAGTCCACAGCTGAATAATTTTTCCATAACGTTCGCTATCAGTTAAAAGACCATCTTCATACTGTTGTTGCACTTCGTCGGCTTCTTTTTCAGCTTGTTTTATAAGTTTCTCACGTATAGAAAAAGTTGGCAAATCGCCAATGCTCCAAGAAAGACCGCTTAAAGTTATGAACTTAAAACTTTCCCGCTTCAGCTCATCTAGAAAATCAATAGTAACGTCCGATCCATAACACCTTAAACAATCTTTAACTAAAGCTTTGATCTGGGTACCAACTACAATATCATTTACGAAACGCAGTTTTTCCGGCAAAATATTATTAAAAATAATTCGCCCCACCGTAGTCTCTATTAGCTTATTATCTAAATAATCAATCTGAACCCTGATTGGCTCTCGCAGTCTAATTTGCCCACAATCATAAGCTAATTTAGCTTCTTGCCATGAAACAAAAGCCTTCATCTTGCGAGGGTCAGTAATGGCATCCTTTTCTTTGCTAGTTAAATAATAAACCCCCCATACAATATCCTGGCCTGGGTTGACAATCGGCTCGCCAGTGGCTGGCTTGAGTAAATTATGAGATGAGAGCATAATATCCCGAGCTTCAGCCTTAGATTCTTCAGTAAGCGGCACATGCACGGCCATCTGGTCGCCATCAAAATCAGCATTAAAGGCTGGACAAACTAAGGGGTGAATCTGAATAGATAAACCTTCAGTTAAAATAGGCCTAAAAGCTTGGATACCTAAACGATGCAAGGTTGGGGCTCGATTAAGCAATACATAGGCTTCATTAATAATATTTTCTAATATTTCCCAAACTTCATCATGGCCCGCTTCAATATAACGCGAAGCGCTGCGGACATTATGGACGACTTCCCGCTTAATCAGCTCACTAATAATAAATGGTTTGAACAATTCCAAAGCCATTCTTTTAGGCAGACCGCACTGCCATAACCGTAAATTGGGATTAACCGTAATAACACTACGTCCCGAATAATCAGTCCGCTTACCCAATAAATTCTGGCGAAAACGTCCTTGCTTACCCCGTAAAGAATCAGCTAGTGATTTTAAACTTCTTTTTTGACCAGTAGAGGCGGTAACAGTTTTTCCCCGGCGAATAGAATTATCAATAAGAGCATCAACCGCCTCCTGCAACATTCTCTTCTCATTACGGCAAATAACTTCTGGCGCTTTTAATTCCATCAGCTGTTTTAACCGATTGTTGCGGTTGATAATACGACGATATAGATCATTAAGGTCAGAAGTCGCAAACCGGCCACCGTCTAAGGCTACCATTGGCCGTAAGTCAGGCGGAATAACAGGGATCACAGTTAAAATCATCCATTCTGGTCGTAAATTATTATTGGCTAAATTTTTGAAGAACCGTAAACGTTTAATAATTTTTTCTTTCTTAGAATCAATCGCCCCCTTAAGCTCAGCCTCCAAACTTTGAATGGTTTTATCTAAATCAATATTAGCTAAAAGCTCCCGAATAGCTTCAGATCCAATACCAGCTGTAAAAATATGCCCATATTTTAAACTCAAATTCTGGTAATCATTTTCTGATAAAATATTCATTACTCTTAATTCCTTTAAATCCCTCTGGGTTTGAGTAAAAACTTCTTCCAGTTCAGCCATCTTGGCTTCCCGCTCATTGGTTAATTCTTCCATAGTTTGATCAACCAATTGCTGAATTTCTAGAGAGCTTTGCCCCGCTGCTTGTGCTGCCTTCTTCTCCTTATCTAATTTAGCTAAACCCTGAGTAAATTCGTTTTCAAAAAGCTTCTTTTTACTTTTATATTCTCGCTGAATTTGTTCGGTAGTAGCTGCCAATAATTCTTGATTCACATCAGTAATAATAAAATCGGCAAAATATACCACTTTCTCAATTGCTTGAGCGGATAAATTTAAAGCCAAGCCAATTTTAGAAGACAAGCCCCGTAAAAACCAAATATGACATACTGGAGTTTCTAGAGTAATATGGCCCATCCGCTCACGCCTTACACTACTACGAGTAACCTCTACGCCGCATTTATCGCAGACAATCCCTTTATAACGAATCTTTTTATATTTACCGCAGTAGCATTCCCAGTCTTTAGAGGGCCCAAAAATTTTTTCACAAAAAAGACCATCTTTTTCTGGCTTCTGGGTCCGGTAATTAATAGTTTCAGGGCGAGTTACTTCACCATGCGACCAGCTAAGAATTTCCTCCGGCGAGGCTAATTTTAATCTAAGTGCCTTAAAATCATTACTTTTAATGGTAGTAGACATATAATAAAAAAATATAAAACAAAAATTAAATTATATTCAGATTCTCACTGTCCTCTGCTGTCGCCAATTTATCCTTACGCCGTTCCACTTCCTCCCTAATAACTTCATTGACATTACTATTAGCCTCCAAATTATTATTTTGATCATAACGATTAGTAAAATCATCCATTGGATTTACTAGTTCAACTATATTCCCCTCGGCATCTAGGGGTTGGACATCAAGAGCTAAGCCCTTTAATTCGCGAACTAAAACATTAAATGACTCCGGTATATTTAACTTTTTAATCGGCTCGCCCTTAATAATAGATTCATAAGCCTTGCTACGGCCAGCCACATCATCAGATTTAATAGTTAAAATTTCCTGCAAAGTATGAGCCGCTCCATAACCTTCCAGAGCCCAAACCTCCATTTCACCAAATCTTTGACCACCAAATTGCGCTTTACCCCCCAAAGGCTGCTGAGTAATCAACGAATAAGGCCCGATAGAACGTTGATGGATTTTATCCTCAACCATATGGTTGAGTTTAAGCATATATTTATAACCAATTGTCGTTTTATGATCAAATGGCCGGCCAGTTTTACCATCATAAAGCTGAACCTTGCCATCCTCTGGCAGACCAGCTTTTTTAAGTTCGGCCTGAATGGTTGCCTCACTAATCCCATTAAGAGCTGGGGTGGCTACTTTATAACCTAAAGTATGAGCCGCCATCCCTAAATGTGTTTCTAACAATTGCCCTAAATTCATCCTAGAAACTACCCCCAAGGGCGATAAAATAATATCAATAGGTGTACCATCAGCTAAATAAGGCATATCTTCCACAGGTACAATACGTGAAATAACCCCCTTATTGCCATGGCGGCCGGCTAGTTTATCACCAGCCTTAATCTTACGCAGGTTAGCTACCATAACTTGTACTGACTCAATAACCCCGGTGGGCAATTTGTCCCCTTGACTCCGAGAAAATATTTTAATATCAATAACTTTACCATGTTCACCGTGTTCTAGATATAAAGAAGAGTCGCGGACATCTTTAGCTTTCTCTCCAAAAATAGCCCGAATCAATTTTTCCTCCGCACTAAGTTCAGTTTCACCTTTCGGAGTAATCTTCCCCACTAAAATATCACCGCTTGATACTTCAGCTCCAATACGGACAATACCTCGTTCATCTAAATCTTTAAGTTTTTCTTCACTAATGTTGGGAATATCGTTGGTAATAACTTCTGGACCAAGCTTAGTATCACGCACATCAATAGTATAATTTTCAATATGAATGGAACTATAAGTATCGTCTCTCACTAGGCGTTCCGAAATAATAACCGCATCTTCATAATTAAAACCCTCCCAAGTCATAAAAGCTACCAGCACATTATTGCCTAAGGCTAACTCGCCATGATCAATGGCCGAAGCATCAGTCAAAAGTTCACCCTTTTTAACTTTCTGACCCGGCTCAACAATTAATTTTTGGTTAATACAAGTAGAGGCATTAGACCGCAAATATTTATTAAGCTTAAAAAGATGAATCTGGCCGCTTTTACCAGTTAACTCCATGGTCAATGAATCAGCATAAGTAATAATCCCATCTTCTGGGGCCACAATAGCATGGCCTGAATCTTTAGCGGCCCGAGCCTCTACGCCAGTACCAACAATTGGCGCTTCAGCCATTACTAGCGGCACGGCCTGACGTTGCATGTTAGTACCCATCAGAGCGCGGATACCATCATTGTGCTCTAAGAAAGGAACTAGCGATGTTCCAATAGATACAATTTGGTTAGCCGCTACTCCAATAAAATCAATATCATTAACATCAACTATGGCTGGCTGGCCATAACGTCGCCCCTCCGCTCGCTCAACCATAAAATGACGATTTTTATCTACTGGTATAGTAAAAGCGGCCGTAGTAAATTTTTCCTCAGTTGAAGCATCTAAATACATAATTTCGTCAGTAACTACCGGTACAATAGGAATAGTAACTAAAGTTCCTAATTTATCTTCTAATTTTTGTGCTAAGGTCTTATCTATTACTTGGCCAGCTTTAGCTAAAATTAGTCTTTTTTTAGTTTTAGGATCAGTCCAAGTAATATCTTGGCGTAAAGTCTGGCCTAAAGTATTATCTATAGTATTTTGAACATCATGAAGAACCCGACAATATGGCGCTTCAATAAAGCCAAAATCATTAATTCGGGCATAACTGGCTAAATGGCCAACCAAACCAATATTGGGTCCTTCTGGAGTAGCAATAGGACAAATGCGACTATAATGAGTGGTGTGGACATCGCGCACTTCAAACCCGGCCCGTTCCCGCGCTAAGCCTCCTGGTCCTAAAGCTGATAGACGACGTTTATGCTCTAATTCCGCCAAAGGATTAGTCTGGTCCATAAACTGAGATAGCTGAAATGACATAAAAAATTCCCGCACCACGCTAATAACCGGCCGAGCGTTAATTAATTTATTGGGAGTAATCTCTCCTAGCTCTAAAATACTCATCCGATCGCGGACAATCCGCTCCATTCTAGCAAGGCCTACTCTAGTTTTATTCTGCAGCAACTCACCAATAGCCCTTACCCGGCGATTACCTAAATGATCGATATCATCTTCTGGCTCCTGAGTAATATTTAAACGAATAATTTCTTTAATGATAGCTACTAAATCTTCAGGACGTAAAATGCGTGTTTCTTTATTATTGGGGATATCAAAACCAAAGCGCTGATTAAGCTTATAGCGCCCTACCCGTCCAAAGTCATAACGGTCAAAACGAAAAAACATTGAGTGAATTAGCTGTTTAGCGTTCTCGGCAGTAGCTAAATCACCGGGCCGAATTCGTTTATACACCTCTTTTAACCCTTCAGCTTCGTTCTTAGCTAAATCCTTGGCTATGGTGGCGTCAATGTAACTTATATCGTCGGCAATATCTACACCCACAAATAATTTTTTAATTTCTTCGTCAGTGCCATAACCAAAAGCTCTCAGCAGAGCTGTCACCGCTACTTTGCGCTTACGATCAATGCGCGCCCAAATTACATTATTAACATCAGTTTCAATTTCAATCCAAGCTCCACGATTAGGAATAATCTTAGCGCCATAATATTTACGGCCTCGAATATCTTCAGCATTAAAAATAACCCCAGCGCTACGAATCAATTGAGAAACCACTACCCGCTCAATTCCATTAATAATAAAAGTGCCATTTTCGGTCATCAATGGAAAATCACCCAAAAATACTTCCTGAGTCATAGATTGACCAGTTTTTTTATTAACCAACCGCGCCCTTACTCTAAGCGAAGCTTCGTAAGTAATATTTTTTGCCTTGCTTTCAGTTTCATCAAACTTAGGCTCATCAAAATAATAATCTATTAGATAAAGCTCTAAATCACGCCCCATAAAGTCGCTGATGGGCGATATCTCGTCAAATAAATCAGCTAAACCTTCTTTTAAAAACCAGGCGTATGATTTTTTTTGTACTTCAATTAAGTCGGGCAAGGGCATCAAAGCGCTACGGTCAATAAAATAACGACGTTGGCCAATAGTATGAACACTTTGTGAGGGGTGCGACATATTTTTTACAACAAAAAATTCTCAAGGCCAAATGGCTGATGAGTTAATAAAAATTAGTAAATTGTTTAATTTAAGCCATGGATAGGGGTATTATCTTATGGCTCCAACCAAAGACTAACAATAAAATGACCTTGAACTTGCCCAACAATAGTCAATGGTCATTAAATGTTTTTCTCTGATCTAAGCTTAGAATTGAGATTGACAATCAATCTTGTGATGTCTAGCCAATCTAATGTTTCCAGATTAGCAAAATGCTAACAGGCTGTCAAGGATTTCATACCACAACAAAATAGCGTCATCAATTTTTGTTATTATATTTATATATTTTATATAAATTATTCATAAAGGTTAGCCTATTAATTAAAAAACCCGACTTACGTCGGGTTATATAGTTATATAGTTGTTAAAAAATAATAGTAATGCCGGCGGTAACAATGGCCACCATCGACATTAATTTGATCAAAATATTTAAGGCCGGGCCGGATGTATCCTTGCAGGGATCTCCGACCATGTCGCCGATAACTGCTGCTTTGTGGGCCTGGGAACCCTTGCCGCCGAAATTACCCTCTTCAACATATTTCTTAGCATTATCCCAAGCCCCTCCGGAATTAGCCAAAAAAACCGCCATTCCAAAACCGGTGGTCATGGCGCTTAAAAGCAAGCCCATAACACCGGCAACACCCAATAATACTCCTATTATTATAGGAGCTACAACAGCCAACAAGGCCGGAGTAAGCATTGCTGTCTGTGCTCCCTTGGTAGAAATCCGAATACATCTTTGGTAATCGGGTTCCTCTAATCCGTTTAGAATTTTTTTGTTACTGAATTGACGGCGAACCTCAGCCACCATTGTTCTGGCAACTTTGCTGACGGCCCCAGTTGTCAACCCAATAAACACTAAAACTATCATGGCACCAATAAAGGCACCAATAATAAATTTAGGATTCATTATGTTGATCTGGTAATAATTTACTAGATCAATAATGTTGATTTTTGTTATAGGAATATTTTGCAGGCTAGTATTTCCCGCTCTAATCAAGGCCAGCTTTACTTCTTCAATATATGAAGCTAATAAAGCCATGGCCGTTAGAGCGGCCGAACCAATGGCAAATCCCTTACCAATGGCCGCGGTAGTATTACCAACTGCATCTAGCATGTCGGTTCTCTTCCGCACACCATCTGGTAATTTTGCCATTTCGGCATTACCGCCAGCATTGTCAGCAATAGCTCCAAAGGCATCCGTCGCTAACACGAAACCAAGGTTAGCTAACATACCAACGGCTGCCAGGGAAATCCCGGCCAGTCCTAAGCTGACATTACTAAAATTAAATCCAGAGGCACAATAAAAGGCCCCGGCCATACCCAAACATACCGCCACCACAGGCACCCAAGTAGATTTCATACCCAACTCTAATCCACTAGTAATAACGGTGGCTGGCGATGTTTGAGCGCTTTCGGCAACTCGCTGGGTTGGTCTAAAACCTTGCGAGGTTTGGTAGTTAACCCAAAATCCTATTACCACCCCAACCACTAGGCCGCCACTTACTGCCAGAGATAAACCTAACCAATTTTGTAGGCCTAGCCAGGCAGTTACAATAAACGTGGCAACGGCTATCAGAATAGAACTTAGCCAGATCCCTTTATTAATTGACCCAACTAACTGTTTCATTCCAAAGTCGTTTTTAGCCTTCACGGTAAGGAGTGTAATGACAGAAAATATCACTCCTAGAGCACCAATCACCATTGGCAATAGCACGTATTTCATCTGAGTGGCCTCAGATAAACCATGACTCGCGCTAGCCATTAAGGCAGCTGAAGCTAAAATAGCTCCAGCATAGGACTCATATAGATCTGCGCCCATGCCAGCCACATCACCCACATTATCACCGACATTATCGGCAATAACTGCTGGATTGCGTGGATCATCTTCCTCTAGTCCAAATTCATTTTTACCAACCAGATCAGCTCCCATGTCCGCGGCTTTTGTAAAAATACCACCGCCAACCCTAGCAAATAAGGCCTGTAAAGAAGCCCCCATGCCAAAAGTCAACATAATGGTAGTGATGGTAAGCATCTTGGCCTCGGGTGCACCATCAAAAAAATAATTTAAAACCCAGAACCAGACCGACACATCCACTAAGGCAAACCCAACCACACTAAAACTTAAAATTGCCCCACTTCTTAGGGCAAGTTGTAAGCCGTTATTTAGTGAATCTTGTACCGCCTTAGTTACTCTAGAAGCCGCATGAGTAGCGGCTACCATGCCAATAAACCCACAAAGCAGGGAGAATATGCCTCCCGTAAGAAAAGCAAATGGGGTATATCGACTCATTAGGTTAAAACCATAAGCAGCGCTAGCAAAAAATATACTAGCCACAATAAACACAATAGCAACGACCTTATATTGCTGCCGCAAATAGGCCATAGCCCCCTGTCTTACTAGCCCAGCGATCTTTTGCATCTTTTCATTGCCCGGTTCTTTTCTTTTCATCTGGACGAAAAGAATAAAAGCAGTTAGAAGAGCTAAAAGACCAGCAGCCGGGATAAACCAGAATATTGCTAAAACCATTTTGTTCCTCCTGTATTTTATTTTTAATGAACAATTATAAGGCTTCTTATCATATAACACAGAAAATAGCAAGACCCATATAGCGCCCTAGTCCACATTGAACAAAAGCCAGCTATTAATAATAATTTATCAAAAAAAGATGGCAAGGTTATTATTTATTCCTCAAGTAAAGATAAAAACCTAACTTTCTGAAAATTGCAGCTTAGCCAATTCTTCTCGCACCACCTGCCGATCGTCCCAGGGCATCTTACGGCCTGCAGCCAGGCAAATAGCCTGCTCACTCCCCTTGCCGGTAATTAAAACAATATCACCCTTCTTAGCTAAAGATAAGGCCTTAGCAATAGCCTCGCGACGATCCAGGATAGTAAATAAATTTTTATTTCTTTCTTTGCCAGCATATTCAGCTCCGACTGCCACCTGTTCAATAATAACCCGCGGGTCATCGTCATAAGGGTCTTCGTTGGTCACAATTACTATATCAGCTAACCGGCCAGCAATCTGTCCTAATTTAGGTCGCCTGGCAACATCACGCCCCCCGCCGGCTGAACCTAAAACATGGATAATTTTTTTATGAGGCACTAACTCCAAAGTCTCATATATCTTAGACAAAGCCACCGGCTCAAAAGCATAATCAACAATCACGCTAAATGGCTGGCCTTCATCAATAATTTCTAACCGGCCAGCTAAAACTTTAACAGCGCTTAGGCCAGCTTTAATAGCGGGCCAATCTATATCCTGACTTAAAGCTACCCCAATAGCCGTCATCGCATTACTAGCGTTAAAGGCTCCAAGCAGCGGCAAATGAATTTCCTGCCCTTCACAAATAAAATCAGTGCCGTGAATATCTGACTTAATCTGATCATACTCTAAAATGGTAAGATAATCGGGCCATTCTAAATCCTTTTTCTCTTTATAATTTTTAGTATAGCCCCAGGCCTTATCTGCACCAAAACTTAAAAAATAATGAGCATAATCATCGTCTAGATTGGCAACAATAGTTTTAGGCACCTTATCCAGGCCTACTTTTTTAAAGCCATGATCAACTTTTTCAACATGTTTGTCGCTTCCCACATATTTATAACCACAACGACGCAGGTGAGAAAACAAACGGCCCTTGGCTCGACGATAATTATCAAAAGAACCATGGGCCTCAATGTGCTCAGGATAAAGGCCAGTAAAAATAGCTAAATCATAATTAATAAAACGATGGCGATATTGTAATATCCCCTGAGAAGTGGTCTCAATAATAGCATAATGACAGCCGTTGTGCACCATCTGCCACAGCATTTTTTGGGTAAAAAACCGCCCAACCATGGTCATTTTTTTATCATTAAGCCAATCGCGCTGGCCATCACTAAACATCGCCGTAGAAGTATAACCCACTGTATAGCCAGCGGCTCGCAATACTTCAGCTATAAGTAAAACACTGGTGGTTTTACCAGTGGTTCCAGTAATCCCAATAACAATTAACTGCCGACTCGGATGACCATAGTAAACATCAGCTAACCAATTAACAAAAAAATGATAGGCTGGCACTAAGTGTCGCAGATAAGTACTATAAATTGTTTTCTTAAATTGAGCAAAAAATTTATTCATACAATTATTAACTTTTTCTCCGTCTCCATTGCCGAAGAATATTATAGATATTATAACGACCCCGAGAAAGCGGCCAATCAAAAGTCCCTGGATAATGAACTATATCCCCGCCAAATCCCTGCTTAAAACGGGTTACTCCCGGCCATTTTTGAGAACTGATACCAAATAAATCATAGCGCTGAATACCTAAATCATAGGCTAATTTAATGGCCTGCCACTGAAGTGCATAGGGAGCCATAAGCTCACGATGCTCATCTCCTGAAGCCCCATGAAGATAAATAGCCATATCTCCCCAATAGGCAAAAATGCCAACCGCCAGAACCTGCCCATAATACTCAGCTATAAGGAATTTAATAGCTGGAGAATTAATAAGCGCTAAATAATATTCACGGCGGTGTAAATGAAAATTGTCACGCTGGCTAGTAATAAGCAAAAGCGACCACAAGCTATCAAAATCGTCTCGGCTACCTTGCCGCACTGTCACACCACGCTTACTGGCTAAACGGATATTATAACGTGTCTTAGGGTGCATCTTGGAGAGTAATTCCTCAATAGGAAGATTAAGACTTAAAATTCGCGTTTCACTGGGCTGAATATCTGGTCCGCGGTAAAGACCTAAAGAGGAAAAATCATAATTTACCCAATGGCTACCTGGTTCTATCCGCCAAAATAAAGCTTGCTTTTTTCTAAGCCATAACCTCAAATCATTAATAAGCTGAGGCCAAAGATTTTCAGGGGTTTGTTTAACAATAGGACCGCGTGGCGAATAATAATAACAGCATTTTCCCCATAATGGCCGCCGAATCAAGCGAGCTACTGCCACTAATTGCTCTCCCCAATAATAACCCAAAACATCAACAGCATAAAATTGACTCTGGATATCTAACCAAACTGAACTTTGTAAAAATTCAGACTCACCAAAACGTTTTACAAAATCATCCGCTTCCCTAGAATCTATAGACTGCCACATAAATTAATGTAGCTCTTTTAGGGCTAATTTAAGGCGTTCGGCCGGATTAGTAACAGCTCTATCTACTTTAGCCAAGGCCCGCCGCGCCGCTGGAGCGCTATAACCTAAAGCAATCAAAGCTTCCAGGTCATCCTCATTAGTACTGCCAGCATTATTCCCTAAAAGATTATCGGGTAGACTAGCAATTTTATTTTTCAACTCTAAAATGACCCGCTCTGCTGTCTTGCGTCCAATGCCAGATACCTTGGTCAGCATAACCTCGTCGCCCAAAATAATAGCCTGTTGGACATCTTTAATATCGGCTAACGATAAAATATTTAAGGCTGATTTAGGGCCAATGCCCGAAACTGAAAGAAGAAGCTCAAATAAAGATAAAGTTTCTAGGTCAGTAAAGCCATAAAGTTCATCACTATCCTCTCTTAAATGATGATGCAAAAATAATTTAATAGTCTCTCCGACATTGGCCTCTTCCCAAATTTTTTCGCCAACCATAATCTGGTAGCCAAGATTATTGTTTTCTACAATAATTGACCCTAAACGTTTAGCTATAACCTCTCCTTTAATAAAAGCTAGCATAGCCGTTTAATCCTAACTAAGCCTGAAGTGGGGATAACATCAATCCCCTGCTCTTCTAATTTATCTAAAAATAAATTCATACCTAGCGAATCGCTAGCCATGTGGCCAGCAATAACTACATTTATATGATTCTTCTCTGCTTCCCGCCGGTGCTCCTCGCTCATATGCATCCCTACCACTGTACCGATGCCAAAATTAGCCATTTTTTCATAAATATCTTTAGATCCGCTCGTTCCGCCAGTAAATTCAGTCACAGCAATCCGACCGCAATGACTATCTTTGTGTCCTGCAAATAATATTGGCCCTGCCTTATATCTAATAGCCTGAGCATATTCAGGGATTTGCGATAAAAGTTCTAATAAATCACTCACTCGCTTTAATTGTGACTCCTTTTCAGCAATTAAATCTACTAAATAACGAGCGCCCAAATTATCTGCTGGCGTGTGAAGGCACATATAATCTAAAGATAAAAGGTTAGCCATATCTACCGCCCGATTATGATTAGCTGGTAATACACCTCGATGTACTTCTTCAATTCTTGGCCTAATAACTGATTCGGCAATATTAATGGGAATGCCATATTGGGCTAAAACATCAGCCTGCAAGTCCATAACCTCGGAAAGTCCAGCCAGCCCTAACCCTTCGGGATGATGAGAGATTACCAAATCAATGTCGCCTAGCCATTTGGCGGCTAGCAATTCTGGGCCTTCCATATCAATACCCACTAAAATTTTTTTAATATCCCCTCGTCCATTGTCTACTAATAGCCGACTGTCAGCATAAGGATTAGTTAATCTCTCTAGATCAAAATTGGCTTTGTCTTCTTTAGATAAACGGCGATACTTATGTTTTATATAATTTTGATGCTCTATGACTGCTTGACGACCCCTTAGGTCAGCTTCAATCCCTAAATTAATGGCTAAATTATAAATTTCCTTAGTGGTCATATACCAGTACGTTATTTTATAAATTCACCTCTAATAATAGCTTCTTCGTTTTTTTTCTGCCAAGCCCCATATTTAGCCGGCCAACTTTTTATCTCCTGACTTATCTTATCATAATAAGTAAAAATTTGACTCTGGAAATAAGGCCAACTAATAAAACCCAGCCCCCCAATTACTATAATTACCAATAAAATACCAATAATCAAAAATAATTTATGCCGCCGACGCCCTTGTTCTTCAGCACGCCATACTTCTTTTAAGCCGCTAGCCGCTATATTATTGGTTTTACTAATATGCTTGGGTAAGTCAGGATTGGCCATATTAAATACTTATTTTTTCTAACGCAGCAATCCGCTCTTCAACTGGCGGATGAGTCATAAACATTTTAGCTAGTAACGGTGTACGTTTCTTATTATCAAAAGGTGAAGCAAAATATAAATGAGCAGTTGCTTCACTGGCCACTGAAAGCAATTGAGGATCAGCACTGATCTTCTTTAAGGCATTAATAAGACCTTCAGGATAACGAGTTAAAAGAACACCATCGGCATCAGCTAGAAATTCTCGGCGACGCGAAATAGCTAGTTGAATTAACTGAGCCACAATAGGCGCTAAAATAGCCAATACTATAGCAATAATAGACAAGATAACCGATATTTGTCCTGCCTCATCATTATTACTAGAGCGTCGATTACCACCCCAAAATGACCACCGGGCAAACCAATTACCTAAGAGCACTACCGCTCCCACTACCACTGATACTAAAGTAGCTAATAGAATATCATGATTGCCAATATGAGAAAGCTCATGAGCGATAACTCCCTCAAGCTCAGCTTTGTCTAATTTAGCTAAAAGTCCTGAAGTAACGGCCACAGAAGCATGTTTTGGGTCTCGCCCGGTAGCAAAGGCATTAGGGGCAGCTTCATTAATGATATAAATCTTGGGGGTTGGCAAACCGGCAGCAATGCACAAATTTTCTACTAAACGGTAAAGCTCGGGTGCATCCTTACGGTCAACTAATTTAGCCCTACTAGTCATAAGCACTACCTTATCACCCCAAAGGTAGCCAACCACGCCAGAAACCAAAGAATAAATTAAGGCTAGATAAAACCAAATATAGTCATTAGCAGCTTGGCTAAGAACCCAGCCTAAAGCTAAAAGCAATACTCCATTAACAATAATTAACAGCCAACTCCGGCGTTTATTGGCGCTAATATGAGTATATAGATTCATATTTTAAAATTCAACTTTAACTTGTTCTTTTTCCGCCTTATCAGTAATTTCAAAAAATTCTACCGGCGTAAAACCTAATTTTTTCGCCACAAGATTAGTAGGAAATACCTGCAATTTAATGTTAAAATCACGGGCGTTGCTATTATAAAAACGCCGAGCGGCCTGAATTTTGTCTTCAGTATCAGTAAGTTCACGCTGGAGCTCCAAAAAATTTTGGTTAGCTTTAAGGTCAGGATAATTTTCACTTAAAGCAAATAAATTTTTGAGTAAGCCTGACAAATTATCTTCCGCTGCTTTTTCTCCTTCCTTGTCGCCAGTTTTATGAGCTGACATAGCCTCATTGCGAGCTTCAATAATTTTATTAAGAGTTTCCTGCTCATAAGAGGCATAACCCTTGACCGTTTCCACTAAATTAGGAATAAGGTCATAACGTCGCTTTAACTGAACATCAATATCACTTAAAGCTTCGGCTAAACGATGACGGCTAGCAATAAGACCATTATAGACGGCAATAAGCCAGATAATAAAAATGGCAATAATTATTAATAAAATGTAAAGAACTAACCTCATAAAATTGTTTTTATTAATATTTAATTTAATTTAGCAATCATAATTTCTAATATCCCATCATCTAAGTTGAGGGTCTTGTGAGCTAAAAATTGATCAGGTCGCCCTTCTACTATTTTACCACTAAGTGTCTCTTTGGTAATAGTCCCAGCCAATTCATCTAAGGTTAATTTAGCCAACGGACTAGTGGCCCGCCAATAAATAATTGTCTGGTCCGACAAACTAAGCCCCGACTCCTTACGAAGTAAATTAATATGCCGGACTAATTCACGAGCCAGGCCTTCTCGCATTAGTTCAGGCGTTAAAGTAGTATCTAGGCTTACTTCCCAGTTAGCAATATTATGGGCTTCAGTAATAATATGTTTAACATTGAGTTCATCAGCTAAAATATCTAAGCCCGCTGAGCTAATCAACGATAAACGATCGCTTGGCCCTTTAACAGTAAGACTGGATAACACTTGTCTAATTTTTAATCCTGCGGCATCACGTTGAGCCAGAGCCAATTCAGCAATTTCTCGCACTGCCGCCATCTCAGCTAAAACCTCCTCATCCACTGACAAATCAGTCGGCCAACTAAGTAGATGCACCGACTTATCGTCGTACTTATAATTAAAACCAGTAATCTTCTGCCATAAAGCCTCAGCCAAAAAAGGAGTAAAAGGCGCTAAAGCTAAAGATAAATGCTGTAATACATAATTAGTAGTAATAACGGCCCAGTCCTTATCCTGCGACTCCCCGTTCTTAAATCGACTACGGGAACGACGTAGATACCAACCAGAAAGATCATCAACAAAGACGGCCAGTGGCCGTACGGCCCTAGGTAAATTATAGCCCATCATAGCCTCATCAATTTCTCCCAATAACTGGTAAAGACGGCTAACAATCCAACGGTCTAAAATATTATCTGAATGCCAATTTGCTCTTGACAAAACAGAGCGTTCGTTTCCTCCATATAAATCATAAAACTTATACACATTCCATACTGGGAGAGTAATTTTTTTAATAGCCTCTTCTACTCCGGTTTCGCTAAAATTAAGATTTTCTGCCTGAGTAACCGGTGAAGCTAATAAATAATAACGCAAGGCATCAGCACCATATCTGTCCAATAATTCTGCCGGGTCGGGATAATTTTGTAGTTTCTTGGACATCTTCTTGCCATCTTCAGCTAATACAATACCATTGACGATAACGTTGCGAAAAGCCACCCCCCGCCCCAAAGCTGTGCTAATGACCTGGAGATAATAAAACCAGCAACGTGTCTGATCAATACCTTCAGCAATAAATTGAGCCGGAAAATGGCTATCAAAATCCTGAGCATTTTCAAAAGGATAATGAGCCTGAGCATAGGGCATAGAACCACTATCAAACCAGGTATCAAGAACATCAGGCACTCGATGAGCTAATTTTCCACAGTTAGGACACTTAATAGTAATTTTGTCAACAATGTGTTTGTGTAAGTCGGTTATTTCTGCCCCACTCAGCTCAGCTAATTCTTGAACCGAGCCAATAACTTGCTGCCAACCGCAAGAACATTGCCAAATAGGAATAACCGAAGCCCAATAACGTTGCCGGCTAATAGACCAGTCCTTAGCTCCCTCTAGCCACTGGCCAAAACGTCCCTCTTTAATATAACTAGGCGACCAATTAATTTTCTTAGCCTCCTTTAGCATCAAGGGTTTAATTTTAGTAACATTAACAAACCAGGAAGAAGTAGCATAATTAATTAAAGGAGTATCACAGCGCCAGCAATGTGGATAACTATGTTCATATTCTTCTTGAGAAAAAAGCAAGCCATTTTTATGAAGATATTCCACTATTTTTACATCAGTAGCCCGATAATCCTCTGCCGGCTTAACATTGAGACCGGCCCAGCCTATCGCCTCCTCCTTAATGGTGCCATCCATTTTTACATGCTGAACAAAGGGTAAATTATATTGTTTAGCTAATTGCCAATCATCTTCTCCAAAACCAGGAGCAATGTGGACTATCCCTGTACCATCTTCAGTATTAATAAAATCAGCCGGATAAACTTGCCAGCCTTTGTCTTTATTAACTAAATCAGACTGAGAATAATAAAAATCAAAAGGCGGTACATATTTTAAGCCCACTAGATCACGCCCTTGGAATTCACGACTTTTAACATGCCCTTGCCGTGCTAATGATAGTAGCTGATGAAGCTCGTGATTTTTAGCAGCGCAATCTACAGAAAAAATATATCCCCCAGCTGCTAAATCTAAATCAACGTTAAATTGTTTAAAGTCAAAATTAGCTGGAATCTCTACCATAATATAATCCATATCCGCACCCACTGCTAAGGCCACATTAGCAATTAAAGTCCAAGGAGTAGTAGTCCAAGCTACAAGATAAGTCGGCTCATTAAGGACTATCCTGCCAATTTTCTCACCCGGCAATAATGGAAATTTAACAGTACACGATAAGTCTTTAATATCTTTATAGCCCTCTGCCACTTCCGATTGTGATAAAGTAGTTTCACAGCGTGGACAAATATACATTGACCGATATCCTTGATAAATTAATCCCCGATCCCATAATTCCTTAAACACCCACCAGACTGATTCCATAAAAGACAAGTCCATTGTCAAATAAGCATTATCCATATCCACAAAACGTCCCAATCGATGAATAATAGTCTGCCATTCATCCACATAACTTAAAACCCTGGACCGACATAATTCATTGAATTTATCTATACCCAGGGCCTCAATATCTTTCTTATGCCGATAACCCAACTCTTTTTCTACAATATTTTCAATCGGCAGGCCATGGCAATCCCAGCCCCAGCGACGTTCCACGCGGTAGCCCTTCATAGTCCAAAAACGAGGTACCACGTCTTTTATAATACTGGCAACAATGTGGCCATAATGCGGTGTACCAGTAGCAAATGGCGGCCCATCATAAAAACGATAGTCACCATGAGGCGCTGTCTTTTCTACAGACTGCTCAAAAATTTTAGCTTTATCCCAAAAAGCCAAAACTTCCAATTCACTTTGCACAAAAAAGGAGGACGACTGGTCCATAATAATGTTGCCCTTTATTATTTAAGGTATTAATATAATTGTAAAAGAAAAAGAGGACTCTGTCAAAAACAGTCTAATTTAAATACATATTTGTTGCTACCCCCCTATTATTTTTATATAATATAATTATTATTTAATGATGATATCCAATCGTCCACCATGCAATTTCAACTACAATCCACATTTCAGCCGACCGGCGACCAGCCGCAAGCTATTGAAAAATTAACCCAAGGAATACGTCAAGGCCTTAAAGCGCAAACCCTTCTGGGAGTTACTGGCAGTGGTAAAACTTTTACTATTGCCAAAGTTATTGAGGCAACACAAAAACCAACGTTGATTATTTCTCCCAATAAGACCCTGGCAGCTCAATTATATAAAGAGTTTAAGGCCTTTTTTCCTCATAATGCTGTCCACTATTTTGTTTCATATTATGACTATTACCAGCCCGAAGCCTATTTACCACCCACTGATACCTATATTGAAAAAGAGGCCACCATTAATGAAGACATTGACCGTTTACGACACGCTACCACCCAAGCTCTGTTAACTCGCCGTGACGTTATTATTGTTGCTAGTGTTTCCTGTATCTATGGTCTGGGAGAAAAAACAGATTATGAGGCCTCAAGCCAAATATTTACCCTGGGACAAACAATTAGTCGACAGGAAATAATCAAAAAACTAATTGCCATGCAATATGAGCGTCAAGACGCCGCCTGCCATCGTGGCCAATTTAGAGTAGCTGGCGATATTATTGATGTCTATCTAGCGAGTGGTGAAGCTATTATCCGTCTAGACCTCTATGACGACCTTATTAATAGTATTTACTTATGGCCCCTTAACCCCGAAGAGAGTAAGCCGCGTCCCATAAAATTAAGCGGCCTCCAACCAACTAAGGCCCAAAAATTAACAGAAATTCATATCTTACCGGCTAAGCACTTTATGACTCCCCAGGACCGCCTAGAAGTAGCCTTGGCCGCCATTCGCCAAGAGCTTCAAGATAGAGTAGAAGAACTTAAAAATCAAGGAAAATTATTAGAAGCTGAGCGACTAGAGCGTCGCACCAATTATGATTTGGACATGCTTGAACAGGTCGGCTATTGCAATGGCATTGAAAATTATTCCCGGCACCTAGCTGGTCGTTCAGCCGGCTTGCCACCCGCTACCCTTCTAGATTTTTTCCCAGAAAATTTTCTAACTGTGATTGATGAATCACATATTACTATTCCGCAAATTAGTGGCATGTTTGCCGGTGACCAAGCCCGTAAAGAAGTACTAGTAGAATTTGGCTTCCGCCTGCCTAGCGCTATGGATAATCGCCCCCTAAACTTTACTGAATTTAATCAAAAAATAGCACAAGTCATTTATGCCAGTGCCACTCCCGGCCCCTATGAACTAAAAAACTCTCAGCAAATTGTTGAACAAATTATCCGTCCAACTGGAGTCTTAGACCCGACCATTGAAGTCCGCCCGACCCATGGGCAAATAGCTGACCTTATTAAAGAATGCCAGATACGAGCCCAACAAAAGGAAAAAGTGCTCATTACCACTCTTACTAAAAAAATGGCTGAAGAGTTAGCCGATTATCTTCAAGAAGCCGGCCTTCAAACTAATTATCTTCATAGTGATGTAGGTACACTAGATAGAATTGAAATACTGCAAGGCTTACGTCATAATAAATATGATGTTTTGGTCGGCGTTAATCTCCTCCGAGAGGGTCTAGATTTACCGGAGGTTTCTTTAATTATTATTTTAGATGCTGATATAGCTGGTTTTCTTAGAAATGAAACCTCGCTTATCCAAACCATCGGCCGAGCAGCTAGGCATACCAATGGCCAAGTTATTATGTATGCCGACACCATTACACCAGCCATGAATTACGCCATTAAAGAGACAGAAAGACGACGAGTTATTCAGGCTAACTATAATAAAGAACATGGCCTCCGGCCCCAAGCCATTAAAAACGCCGAGTGGTCTAATTTTGACTAAATTACTGGGTCAAATAACAAATACGCCGCAAGCCTCCTTCTTCTACTAGACTATAAATAGTGGGATTATTTTTATCTTTACTGCCAGGATTAATTATGAGAAGGCTGCTGGTGGGAGAAAATTGCCAGCCGCCGACCGACCGTAAATCATCATCGGGGCCAAAAGCAATAATTTGCCCATTTTTAGCATTAATAATGGCAGCTGATTCACAATTTTCTCCACAAGACCAAGTAGCTAAATGAAAATGGCCGGCCAAATTAATGCCTGCACGATATGACTGCTCAATTATTTTTTTATCAGCGAAATTAACATTCTTGCTTTGCCAATTAATCGGGGCAGGAGATAGATCATCTATTTCTGTTGACCAACTATCTAAAGACAAGGGCTTAGGGCAGGCGATCCGGGCCACATCTTCCTTAGTAACAACAGGACTCCCTGGGGCTACCTCGGGGGTAATAAGATTAGTGGTTGGTGGAGTGGTTGTCTCCGCAGACGATATCGTCCCGCCCACCTCTTGAGACTTATAACTTCGGCTTACCTTAATAGCCGCTAAAATATTGGCCGCTATAAAGGCGACGATAATAAGCCACAATAATTTTTTATTCATAGTTTATATTAACTATTTTAGCAATTTGCTAAATTAACTGATGATCTTTGATTTTTTCCTCCATAAAAGCAATAAACTCATCTTGATGCATAGTTGTTAGTTCGTTAGACCCTCGCCGACGAATGGTTAAAATCCCCGAATTTACTTCTTTCTCGCCAATTACTAAAGTGTAGGGTATTTTATCATGAAGAGCTTTACGAATTTTATTACCCACCGTCTCTTCACTTTGATCCACCTCCACCCGAATATTATGATTAATCAATAACTCAGCTAAGGTAGTGCAATAATCACCATACTTATCACTTACAGCTACAATTTTAGTCTGCACCGGCGCTAACCAAACCGGAAAAGCGCCGGCGTAATTTTCAATCAGCAGGGCGATAAATCTTTCAAAAGAGCCAAACAAAGCACGATGCAGAACATAAGGACGCTCTGGTTGTCCCTCGGTGTTAATATAGGTTAGATCAAAACGTTCCGGTAAATTAAAATCGAATTGCAGGGTCGAACATTGCCATTCACGTCCCAGGACATCCTTTAATTTAAAATCTAGCTTGGGGCCATAAAAAGCTGCTTCCCCTATTTCCTCCTTAAAATTTAATTTCTTTTCCTGGGCTACTTTCTTTAAAATACGCTCACTAAATTCCCAGCCCTCATCTGAACCGGCATATTTAATATTATCCTGAGGGTCACGTAAAGACAAATAAACATTAATAGAATTAGGATCAAAACCAAAAGATTGAAACATAAAAAGGATAAAATCAATAACCCCCTTAAGCTCCGCTTCAACCTGATCCACTCGGCAAATAATATGAGCATCATCTTGGGTAAAACCACGAACCCGCACTAACCCAGAAAGCTCCCCGCTTTTTTCATAACGATACACAGTGCCGCATTCGGCATAGCGTAAAGGTAGTTCACGATATGATCTTAATTTTTCCCGATAAATCTCTAAATGAAAAGGGCAGTTCATGGGTTTAAGCAGATATTCCTCAGAAGCCTTAACCTTAATCCCCCGCTGCTTGTCTTGGAGTGTCTGGCCGGCTTCTAGGGGCGGATACATACTGGCACTATAAAAACCCCAATGTCCTGAGGTCTCCCATAAACTTTTACTACCAATATGAGGACTGCGTACTAGCATATAACCATGACATAAATGCTGAGTTGCCCAAAAATCTTCAATAATTTTCCATAAAATTGCTCCCTTGGGATGCCAAAGGGGCAAACCTAGACCCACCTCATTGTCCAGGTGAAATAAATCAAGTTCCCGGCCTAATTTACGATGGTCTCGCGCACTCGCCTCACTTAAAACTTGCAAATAATTATCTAGCTCAGCCTGATTTTCAAAAGCCACAACATAAATTCGGGTAAGCATAGGATTATGCTCATCTCCCCGCCAATAAGCTCCAGCAAGGTGATGTACTATAAAACCAAGGTCTCGTAAGTCAACAGTAGAACTAACATGAGGCCCGCGGCATAAATCAGTAAATTGGCCTAAAGTATAATAACTGACCTCAGTCAGCCCTTGTTTCTTTAAATCTTCAATAAGTTCAGCTTTATATATCTGCCCCTTCTTTTTTTCTTGGGCCAAAGCATGATCAATATTATCAACCACCTGCTTAAAACTTAAGTCAGCAGCAATAATATCTAGCATTTTATGGTGGATAACATCTAACGCCTCTTCGGTTAATTGAGTCGGGCCAAAATCAAAATCATAATAACAGCCATTATCAATAGCTGGTCCAATGGCTAACCGCGCCTGAGGATAAAGCTCGGTCACTGCGGCAGCTAACACATGAGCTAGAGAATGGCGTTTAGTTTCTAAAGGATAATTAGACATAAGGCTATTTTATTATTTTTCTACTATCTTTAATTACTTAAAAACTCGTTCCAACAATAAACTACTAATATTTATTGCTAGAACGAGTTCTTAAACTCGCGGTTCCATCTAGCTTCCCGCCTAGGGGCTCTTAATTAAGGCGACTTAGGGATTCCCGGTTAGACCCCGCGCTTGGTAGACGCGGCAATCATCGCCTCATAATAATAATATTTTTAAGCCAAGAGGTCAAGACTTGACATTTTTTTAAAATATAGTATCTTATTTATAAGGATTGCTCTTTAAAGCAATAGGAGGGCGCCTAAGGGCAACGGACGGTTCTAAAACTTGAACCAAGTTCCGGGGCTTGTTATTATGGCCTGCCTGCGCCCTCCAGGGTTTTCTCTAACTCCGACAAAGCAAAGCTTGCCGGTTTTTTTTATAATTACTATATTTGGTCATTAAATAAATTTGTGCTAGAATAATATTCTAGAATATATTTATATGAATTATAAAGTAATTATTGCTAGCGGCCTTTTTCTGGCCGTAACTATTTTTTCTTGCTACGCCCTGACTAAACACCCGGCATTATATAGTCAAGCTAATTATCAAGCAACCACCAGTCAACAACAGCCGACAGCTGAATTTATTCTCTATTATGGTGAGGCTTGCCCCCACTGCCGTGCCGTTGAAGACTATCTCAGTGATAATAATATCACTCAAAAACTTCGGCTTATTAGCAAAGAAGTATATAATGATCAAGCTAACGCCAATGAACTAACAGCAGTAGCAAAAAGTTGCGGCTTGTCCTCAAAAGATATTGGCGTACCATTTCTCTGGGATGGTCATCAGTGTATTATTGGCGACCAACCAATTATTGATTTCTTAAATAATAAAATAAACCAAATCCCATGAAGCCTAGCTACCTTGTCCCGACAACTTTAATTACTGGTATTGTTTTAACCTTAAAACCATTAATTGCCCGAGCCGTCTGCCCAGTCTGCACTATTGCTGTCGCTTCAGGTGTAGGATTATCTCGCTATCTTGGTATTGATGACATTATTACTGGTCTGTGGATTGGCGGCCTAATGGTTTCCATGATTATGTGGACTATTGACTGGCTACAAAAAAAACACATCAGCTTTCCGGGCCGTAATATTATAATTATCCTTGCCTATCTTACTATAATTATTCTCCCTCTTTATTTTTCAGGTTTTTTTAGCCATACCGCCAGTTGTGTTTGCGGTATTAATAAATTATTATTAGGCATTATTGATGGAGCTTTCGGTTTTTGGGCTGGAGCTGAATGGTATACATATCTAAAAATCCATCATGGTAATAAGGCTTATTTCCCCTTTCAAAAGGTGGTTATGCCTCTTTTACCGCTCATTATACTTAGCCTCTTATTTGCTCAATTAATTTAATAATATGGACCAACAAAAAATTAAAGATGTTAATGAATTTATCGCTAAATTTGACGAGATGAAAAAACAGGACAAGATGGACCTATCCGCCGATCAGGATTTAAGTATTGCCATCATGAATTTAGTAAGTATTGAAGAGCATCTTTTTTTCTCCGGCGCTAAAACTGGCCACCACGAATATTATGATCTGATAAACGAAATAAGAGAAGTCCGCAAAGAATTACTAAAAAAAATCATTACCGACTATGAGGGTGAGGTGTGGTGTATTTCCAAACACCTACTAGCGGCTAGTTATCGGCTAATGGAAGTAGGCAACAAAGAACTATCATCCGGCAAAAAAGATGAAGCTTACGACCTATTTAATAAAGCCTATGAACTCTATTCCCTTTTCTGGGGCCTTAATATGAAACTTATTACTACAGGCGACATAAAACATATTGATGACAATGCCATAAATAAACATGACCGGAGTCACAAAAGTCTAGCCGCTAAATTGGGCGACTTAGTTAAACGAGCTATTAATTGCTGTATAGAATAAAGCCACTAGCCCCCTATAAATAATAGTGAGTCTCTGGCTGTAAATTATTATCTAACTCATATACTAACGGCTGGCCGGTGGGTATTTCTAGGTTGACAATATCAGCGGGATTAATATTGTCCAAATATTTTACTAAAGCTCTTAAGCTATTGCCGCTAGCAACAATAATAAGACGCTCCCTCTTCTCAAGAAGAGGACAAACTGCCTCTTTCCAAAAAGGCACCACTCGCTTCACCACATCAGCTAAACTTTCAGCGCTAGGCACCGGAATACCCTGATATTGTGGATCATTTTTTTGGTTATATGGATTATCCGGTGTTATTTCCGGAGGACGAATATCATAACTACGACGCCAAATTTTAACTTGCTCAGCCCCAAACTTTTTAGCCATTTCTTCTTTATTAAGCCCTTGCAGATTACCATAATGACGTTCATTAAGACGCCAATCGGCCACTACCGGTATAGATAACCCCATTTCTTCTAAAACTAAAGCCATAGTTTCTCTGGTCCGTTTTAAATAAGAAATAAAGCCGCGATCAAAAACAAACTTATTTTCTTTTAATTTCCGGCCAGCTTCCCGGGCCTGCTGTCGGCCGAATTCACTTAAACCCACATCAGTCCAACCAGTAAAAATTTGCTCTTTATTCCAAATACTTTCACCATGACGCAAAAAAACAATTTTATACATACGTTGCTCAAATTAATAACTTCAATTATTATAAGACGAAATAATGCCAAAGGCAATAAACAGTAGCCACACTAGCTAAATAAATAGCGGCCAGGAAAAGTCAGCCGATCAACTACTTAGCTTGAACTTTAGGTTTTGCATTGGTCTTTTGTCCTAGCTTACTAAATACAAAAATATAAAGTATCTCTAAAAGACCGAGAGTATTAATAACCAACAAGGCAATAAACCACCATTTTTGGTTATGACGCGCTGATTTCCATAGGGCTATCCCCTTCCACGCTAAAGCCCATAAAGTCACCAGAAGACTTAAATAAGGATTGGCATTAATTGCCTCTATAAGACCAGACATAAATAAAAAATTATTAGCTAATTATTATAAATACTATTTAACTTCGTATACTAAAGTAACATCAACTTTGATCTCATTTTGGCCGGAAGGAATTAATGGTTCGCTTAAGTCTGCCACCGGCGCCTGAGTAACTAACATTTTAGCATTACTATATAATATCGGGGTAGCCTCACTCCCCTCAGAAAATCCTTTAATTTTTCCTAGCTTCATCCCTGATTGCTCAGCAATTAATTGAGCCTTCTCTTGAGCTTTTTTAATAGCTAGGGCCCGTGCCTGATTACGTAATTCAAACTCATCATCAATAGTAAAATTTACACTGCCAATTTGATTAGCCCCCTGTTCAGTAGTTCGAGCAATAACCTCGCCAATTTTATTTAAATCACGAACTTTAACGGTTAAATTTTGAGATACTTCATAACCAATAAGCTCCTGCCCCCGCTCGTTGGTCCAATTATAAACCGGGCTTAGAGTATATTCAGTCGTCTGGATATCTTTTTCTTCAATACCCAACTTCTTTAAGGCTTCAATGATATTATTCATTTTCTTAGTATTTTCAGCAGTAGCTTCAGCCGCAGTTTTTTTAACCCCGCTCTTAAAACCTATTACTATATTAGCGATATCGGCTTTGGCATAAACAGTACCCGAGCCTGTTACTGAAAACCGGTCTTGACTGTTAACCTTATTAGTAGTTACTAACGAAACAATAACGAAGGCCGTAACTGCTAATAATCTCAGAGTCATTAAAAATAATTGCGATTTTTTCATAAATTTATTACTTAATAAATTATTAAATACATAATAACACAGATCAAGAAATATAAAAAACACCCCTAGCTAGCTAATCGTTATATATTTCTTCCGTATTAAGTAAAGACATTAATAAAGAAGCTAACGCGGCCACAATAAAGACCCAACGTAAGGGCATAAGCGGAATAACTAACAAGATTAAAATACTCATAATAGCCTTGCCAATAGCAATAGCCATTTCCCGGATAACGGTATATTCATCAACATAATGACCGTGGTCAGCGGCAATATCATAATTTAAGGCATCAAATGGTGTCTTCGCAAATACTCGGCTTAAATTATGATAAGTAGAAAACAAGAAAACCTGCAAAGCATTATTAATCAAAGCCTTCAATATCCAGCCTAAAGAATATAGCCAGGTACCATAACGCAACCAGCGACGACGGTTGGGCAAACGGTCTAAAAAATAACCAACCATAATTTGTAAGACAATAGTAACTATAATAATAATTGAAGAGATTGCCCCTACCTGCCAATAATTGCCAGATAGCAGTTGCCAAATAAATATTGGCCAAACAACTGAACCGACAACACTTTCTGCCCCGCTACCCGCATATGCTAAGAAACTATCTTTATTTTTCTTAGAAAATAGACGATGCCAAGTTTCACCATAGCTCCACGAAAATTTTTCTTCTACCTGAGGCAAGCGACTGAAAGGTAGCCAAGAAAGTAGGTAAATAATTATAGCTAATAAAAATAGCCAGCTATAGCCCAAATATTCTAAGGCTAAACCAGCTACCAGAGGCATTACTGCCCCCAGGGCTAATATGGTGGCTTCTAAAAAACTCAATTGGCTAGCCCGGATAGAACGGTCAGTTAAGGTTGCCAAACTGGTGTGGAACGGAATCCAATGAGTTAAACGAAATAGGAGCGACAAAAAAATGGTAGGCACGAGCCACCAAATTTTAGAACCAACGGCCGTAAAATCACCAGCCAGCAAATAATGATTAATAAAAAAGAAAAGACCATAATAAATTGCTCCAAATAAAATACTCAGCTGTAAAGATTTTTTTATGCCCCACCGGTTCATAATACCCCGACAACCATAAACCACCGAACCAAGATAAAGTAAATCAATAATTAGATAATAAACAATTACTAATGATAGACTAAAATCTAGAAATTGATATAAGAAAATAGGTAAAAATAGACCCATCAGTTGCGTAGCTGAATTAATAGTAATACGGGCAAAATACAACATTCTAAAATTATAAGTTAAATTCTTGCGAACCAAGCGGTCACGCCAGCGCTTTGCCATATAAAAACTATTATTTATAAGGATAAAACAATGAAGGTATTATACCATATTAAATAATCATTGACTAATATTAAGCAGTCTAAAATATTTTCAGCTAATAGCGCCGCTTAAATACTAAATAAGCTTAAAAAATCAACCGTTAAGCCAGCGGGTTTAATAGCATTGGAACTAGAAATTTTAGCTCAAATAACAAAAATAGACTATAAAAAGTCTATTTTTAATGCTCGGGGACAAGGATTCGAACCTCGATTAACAGGGCCAGAACCTGTCGTCCTGCCATTAGACGATCCCCGAAAAGTGATTTTATTAAATCATATTTAAATAGCTTTGACAAGGGCTATACGCTATCTGCTTGGATCTGATAGATAGAGAATCAAGGGACCCCCCAATTACTACCATTGGAACAAATTCTCAACACCCAAATCAATGTTACCTACATACTTAAAAGCCACCTAAACGGTGGCCTTTAAGTATGTAAAACAATTAAATAATGCTTGGACTTTTATTTATTAACAACTTTCCTAGTAACTGGACCAAAGTAACCGACAGCTGGAGTAATGTTATTAGCTTTCTGAAACTTAATTAAGGCATCCCTAGTGGCGCGACCAAACATCTTGGTCTCTTGTCCGGGCGAACCTGCACCGGTCTTACTAACGATATAACCATTGTTGTTTAAATATTTCTGTAATTCTTGAACATCATCACCAGTTGATCCAATTTTTAGATCACGAGTAAAATTATACTTTCTATCCCCCAAAACAGCCTTACTGGGAACCTTGGCATAACCAGCTATGACACTATCCTCAACTTGTAATATTTCCTGACCAGAATATTGAGCTAACTCCTGAAGATTCAAAATCCGTTGTAATTTACCATCAACAACTACAAAAATATGTTTATCTGAGCCCCTTAATAATGTCCCATTGGCATAAGCTGTCTGACCTAACACCTGTTGTGTCACTGGCTGTTCAGCAAATACCGCAAAATTAGTTAAATGATTAACCGAGAAACTAACCGAACCATCAGCTTGGTTAAAGATTGCACCAGGAACTAAAATCCAAGATAATAATGCCTCATCATAATAATACACACCCAAACCGGCAGTATTATCTGGTAGAGTTAATCCAGAAAAAGTAATATTTAAATTATTGGCAAAATTTCTAACATAATTACCATTACTATCGGTCGCCGTTATTGCAAAGTGACTACCGCCTACGGCATTATCTTCTGGGCCATCAGCAATTTTGAAAGTTACATTACCAGTAAATGAATTTGGAACAACTGTCAATTTGGCCGATAAGCCATTAGCAAAACTTTGAGTAAGAACTCCATTTTGACTACCAATTAAATTTAAAGGAAAATTAATAGCATTAATACTCTGGGGAACTACACTACCAGCAATTCCACCGCCGCCACCTCCTCCACCAGTTGTCGGTGGGATAATAACCTGGGCCTTTTTAAGAACCTTCAGGGTAAATGATTTCGCTCTGCTAACTGAACCCTTAGATAGTGTGGCTGTTAAATGAACAATCGCATCTCCAGCTGCAAAATCTGGCCTGGTCACCTTGGCATTATTACCATCAATGACAATGGCCGTGTTATCTGATTCCCATCTAATACTTGAACCATTATCACCGCTGGTTGGTAAGATAAAGTCTTCGGTAACTTGCTCACTCAAAGATAGGGCATCACGATCAGCCTCTACCAGAGCTATATCTGGATCAACAATAACTTCTTCCGGAACAACTTCTACTTGCCATTTAACCTTATTAGAACCAGCCAAACCGTCCAAATCGGCGATAATATTATAAACACCATTCGGATATTCAGCATCCATTATTAACGGATTCATTCTATCATCTGCCTTCCGAGCGCTTATTAAGCTCAATTTCCCACCAAATACCTGAATATAGGCACAAGGCTCTTTACCGTTAATCATTGATTGAATTTCTTCTTCAAACAATCCCTCAGAATTAGAGTCATAATATTTTTGTAAACTTTCCCGTAATTCTGACGATAAATTATCAAATCTTATCGCATATTTACCATCTTGCAGGTTAGTTTTGTAACCGCCAAAATCAAGGCGATAACTCTTAACTCCATTTTGCTTTTGTAACCAAAAATGGTAATTATCTTTATGCTCCATCCGTTGACTGTTAACAGTAAATTCAACTTTTTCTAAATAGGGGTCATTTTTAGCAACCAATAAATTAAAGTCTTTATCCATAGAGAATGAGCCGGAAACAATATAAGCCGTTAAGGTAACAGGAATATCTGCATTATCTGCCCTAGTAACAATACCCTCTGCGGTAATCGCCCCAGAATCAGAAGATGTCCAACTAATTTTTACCGATTTATTATTAACTATTTTTTCTATAGGCAAATCAATGTTCCCATATATTTTATCCGAATCACCAAGAGTTAGAGTTAAAGTATTATAGACAGTTTCAACGGCAAAAATGTCAGCAGCGGGATACTTATCAACCACCCGGCATG
>ENA-UOWE01001241-UOWE01001241.1-activated-sludge-metagenome-genome-assembly--contig:-NODE-1241-length-32430-cov-8.988170_pt1 | contig 32430 bp, 30 predicted proteins | sample MGYA00249841_ERZ761562 | MGnify/ENA primary metagenome ERZ761562 (study PRJEB28883, sample SAMN05720200) | activated sludge metagenome | isolation source: Anaerobic digester | place: Japan...
CGGTCACGGGTTTACGATCCCTTTCATCCCGGATCAACAGACCTGTCGGTTCCTCATGGTATCTTATTCGGAGTGCCGAAAGGCACTCCTGCGGGGGGACGCGGGGGTGGTCCGGGAGGGGGGTACCCCCTCCGGTCACGGGTTTACGATCCCTTTCATCCCGGATCAACAGACCTGTCGGTTCCTCGTGGTATCCAATCCGGAGTGCCGAAAGGCACTCCTGCGGGGGGACGCGGGGGTGGTCCGGAGGGGGATAATCTCTCCGGGCCTTGATCCCGCGCCATTCTTTCCCTCCTTTCCTCTCAAGAACACCCCTGACACTTCATTCCTCTCATCACTTCTGGAGTTATCCTCTCCCCCGTGCAGCCCAATCTTCAATTGAAGTTGCCTCTACGCAAATCAAATTTACTTGAGGAGAGAACAAGCAAGATTTAGTCTTTGTTTTTGAAAACAACCCTTTATCTTGTCTTTCTTCCTACACGTACACATGAGCCTCATTGACGATGCCAGGGCCGGCATTCTCACCGACGAGATGAAGGTCGTGGCCCGGCAGGAAGGTGTGACCGAGGATTTCGTCCGGAGGGGGGTTGCCGGAGGCCACATCGTGATCCCGGTCTCCCCCTACAGGGACGTGAAGATCTGCGGGATCGGCGAAGGGTTGCGCACCAAGGTGAACGCCTCTATCGGGACCTCAACCGATATCATCGATATCGATATGGAGATTGAAAAAGCCCGCCAGGCAGAGCTCGCCGGGGCCGATACCCTGATGGAACTCTCCACCGGCGGCGACTTTGTCGAGATCAGGAAGCGGGTGATCGCGGCGACAAGCCTGTCGGTAGGGAGCGTTCCCCTCTACCAGGCATTCATCGAGGCCGCGATCAAGGATGGCGCGGTCGTGCACATGAAAGAGGACGACCTCTTCCGCATCACTGCAGAGCAGGCGAAGCTTGGAACCAACTTCATGGCAATCCATACCGGGATCAACTGGGAGACCGTCAAGCGCCTCCAGAACCAGGGCCGCCATGGCGGGCTGGTCTCCCGTGGAGGCGCGTTCATGACCGCGTGGATGCTCCACAATGAAAAGGAGAACCCACTCTACTCGGAGTTTGACTACCTGCTCGAGATCATGAAGGAGCACGAGGTCACCCTCTCGATGGGCAATGGCATGCGTGCAGGCGCGGTGCATGACGCGACCGACCGGGCCCAGATCCAGGAGCTGCTGATCAACTCCGAACTTGCCGACAAGGCCCATGCCGAAGGCGTCCAGGTGATCGTGGAGGGTCCGGGTCACATCCCAATCGATGAAATACAGGCAAACGTCATCCTCCAGAAGCGGGTGAGTAACCGGAAACCCTTCTACATGCTCGGGCCGCTCGTGACCGACATTGCACCCGGCTACGACGACCGGGTTGCCGCAATCGGCGCAGCCCTCTCTTCCTCGTACGGGGCCGACTTCATCTGTTACGTCACCCCCGCAGAGCACCTGGCGCTTCCCACCCCCGAGGAGGTCTACGAAGGCGTGATCAGTTCCCGCATCGCCGCCCATGTCGGCGATATGATCAAGCTTCGGAAGCGGGACGCGGACCTCGAGATGGGCCACGCCCGCCGTGACCTCGACTGGGAGCGGCAGTTCCAGGTCGCCATGAACCCCGAGAGGGCAAGGAAGATCCGGGACGAGAGGATGCCTGCCGACGCTGACGCCTGTACCATGTGCGGCGACTACTGCGCGCTGAAGATCGTCAACAGACACTTCAGCTTCTGAACCTTTTTTCCCCAGGTCCTTCTGGATCCCCTTTCACAATGAGAGGGGCCAATTGCTCCAAAAAAAGGGAGAGATCCCTACTGGTCCACTTCGCAGATGGCCAGCTGGTACATCCAGTCGAGGAGGCGGGGACACTCTTCGATGTGGCATTCCAGGTCGCACGCGATGCAGGGGATCAGTTCCTCGCCCGCGAGGATGAGGGTCGGGTCGACGGGGCGGCGGCTGGCCTTCAGGACGAAGGTCTTGATGCCTTCCTTCCGGAACTCCACCCGCTCGATCAGCCCCTCGTCGAGGAGTTTCTTTACGAGGCGGGAGCACTTGCGGCTGTCGACCTCGAGGATCTTCCAGAGCTCGCTCTGGAGGACTCCCTCGGGATGTGACTGGATTACCTTGAGTGCATCTTCTGGGGTCTGGGTCATATTGCCTGGGTTCTCAGATATTGGGCTGTATGGAGAGGATATTGTTACCCCTGATGACCACGGTCCCCAGGGTGCGGCCACGCGCATTGTTGATGTACTCAGTGGTGTCTTCCATGTGGATATTCAGGTATTCATCGACTGCAACCAGGCGGCCCTGAAGCTTGCGCTGATCGTCCTTTATCTCCACTGTGACTTTTGAATCCACCAGAGAAAAGACCTTTTTTATGGGTAATACGATACCGTTCACCATCTGCCTTTTATTGGGGGGTGCCGGTATTTATTGGTTTTTCCACCCGGCACTACAGGGCAGGAGAAAAAGGATGGTTATTCCTTGATCGGGACCCACCGGCCCTTGAGCGTCTTCTCGACGGCAGGGAGCGTGGTATACTCCATCTCCGACAGGGAGAGCCGGTGTGGCTCAAAGGGGCCGTGGGCCCGGAGGATGTCGGCGAGCTCGTTGCAGCGTGCCCTGACCCTGTCATATGCGGGATCGTCAAACATGTCGGCCGGGCCGATCAGTTTCCCGTTGCATACCTGGAACCCGAGGCAGATCACGCGCGGCGGCCCGTCGAAACGGGTGCAGTTCGCATCTGGGAGGCCTACCGGCATGAAGGGGCCGTGGTGGGAGCCCCGCATCCACCCGGCCACGATAATCGGGATGCTGAACGGATCGATGATCTCCCCGACAGCAGGAAGTCCGCTCTGGCCCCGCACGATCATGACCGGGTCATCCTTGCCCACGTATTTCCCGGCAATCAGGGATAGGCGCTGGGTGCTCGTCGATGCTGCGATGATCCCGTCCTTTCGTTTCACGTACTTGATGACGTACCGGGAAGGGGCGCCGATATAGGCAAGCAGGCTGTAGCTCTCCTCGGGGGTCCGGAACTCGATCTTCCGCTTCTCTATCACGTCATGGACCTCGAAGATAAACCCGTCATGCATCTGCGGGTCGATGACAAGCCCCGCGGTATTGAACGGGTCGGCAAAAATCTTGTACAGGTAAAAGTTCCAGGCGCCGGGTTCCGTCTTGTCTGCCATGAAGAGGAGTACTGGGTCAGATCCCCGCTCCTCGAACTCCATCTCGGCAACGCCAGGGCCCATCCCCTTGACGTTCCCCGAGAATGCGTCGGAGAGGATGTCCTGCCCCGCTCCGTAGAGCTTCATCTCCTTTGCGACCTTCGCACATTCGGTAAACACCTTCCAGGAGAGCGCATGGATCTCCGGGTCGTCCTCTCCCCGCGTATGGGTCATGATCAGCTCAAGGTCGTCACCGCAGTGGGTGACAAACGAGTCGATCAGGAGTTTTCCTTCCTGTTCCTTGAGCATCCGTGCGGCTTTCTCGAGGATGAGCGGGTGGGTCCGGGAGTGGCCCGGAAAGCTCCCGATATCTGCTTTTATCAGGGAAATCGTGGTTTTTGCCATGCACATGTCCTCCTGTTGGTTCTTACATACTAATAGGACCAGGAGATAAAAAACTCTGGGGTTTTTAAAAAAAAGCCTCTGTCGCGGACCCGTTCAGGGGGATGACGGGGACGCTTGCGGGTCTTTTTTTCCCACGGGGATGTAGGAGACCTCAAGCACCCCGTGGCGGAAGGAGATCTCTTCCGACCCATTCTGCACAGGCGGGACCGTTGCACTTCCCTGGTAATGCCGTTCCTGGTCGCGGGCCCATATGAAGACCCGGTCACCGCGGAACATCACCTGGATGTTCTCGGGTGTCATCCCCGGCATCTCCGTGATCAGCATCACCCGGTTTCCCACATGGTGCACCTCGATCGGGGACTCGGTGGAGTCTCCGCGGGCTCTCTGGGGGGGTGAGGGGAAGTCTCCTCCGGGGGGGAGTACAATCTTCATACCTATGAAGAGGGGGCGGGAATCGCCCGCCTGCGCAGCCTGCATCAGGTTGCGCAGCATCTCTTCCAGTGTCTTGTGGGAATCTTCAGGTTTTTCTGTCATCTTGTTGCTCTTTTCCGGCCAGCGGCGGCCGGGTTGGCCCTTCAGGCCCGGAGTTCCTCCTCAAGACCGTGGGTCAGGCGCTTGATCTCGTTCCAGTCCTTTTTCCTCCGGAATGTCTCCTCCCTGAGTGCGCGGGTGTCGAACTCCCTGTCCTTGCGGAGTTCTGCCTGCTTCAGGGCTGCGACCGCGTTCTCGAGGATCGTCCGCTGTTCCTGGTTGTAGAGGATCTCCCAGGCCTGGCGCTCGGCGGTCTCAAGTGACTCGCGGTCCATCGAGCCCTTGACCTTCTTTGCTGCCTCGTCGAAGTGCGCGCGGGTGATGCGGACGTTGACCACGGCATCGTTCATCTCCTGCTCGCTCTTTCCCGCCATCACGGTGATGAACTCGCGCATTGCCCCAAGCTTCGCCTCGCGGACGAGGGCCTCGATGTCCGCACCGACGTAGCCTTCCGTTGCATCCACGAGGTCTTCGATCTTCACGTCCCTTGCGAGGATTGCGTCCGCGTCCCTCAGATAGACCTCGAATATCTTCTTCCGGCTCTCTTTATCCGGGGGCGGGACGTAGATATGGCGCTCCATGCGGCCGGGGCGCATCAGGGCCGGGTCCAGCATGTCGGGGCGGTTTGTCGCCCCTATCACGGTCACGTCCTTCAACTCCTCGAGCCCGTCGAGCTCGGTCAGGATCTGGCTGACCACGCTCTCGGTCACGTGCGAGGAGCCCATGTACGTGCCCCGCCTCGGCACCAGCGCGTCCACCTCGTCAAAGAAGATGATCGCGGGCGAGGCCTGCCGCGCCTTGCGGAAGATCTCCCGGACTCCCTTCTCGGACTCCCCGACCCACTTTGAGAGGAGCTCGGGGCCCTTCACAGAGATGAAGTTGCACTCGCTCTCGTTTGCGACCGCCTTTGCGAGCATCGTCTTCCCTGTCCCCGGTGGACCGAAGAGGAGGATGCCTTTTGGCGGCTTTGTGCCGAGTTTTGCGAATACCTGCGGGTAGCGGAGTGGCCACTCCACGGCCTCGCGGAGCTCCTGCTTCACGTCTTCAAGTCCGCCCACGTCCTCCCAGGAGATGTCCGGGACTTCCACGAGCACCTCTCGCATCGCGCTCGGCTCGACGTGCCTCCTGGCCTCGTCGAAGTCATCGTTCGTGACCTTCAACTGGTCGAGGAGCTCTGCCGGGATCTCCTGGTCCAGGTCGAGTTTCGGGAGGATCTTCCGCAGTGCATGCATCGCGGCCTCCTTGACGAGGAGGGCAATGTCTGCTCCCACGAACCCGTGGGTCGTGTCGGCATAGTTCTCCAGTTTTACGTCATCTGCAAGGGGTACTCCACGGGAATGGACCTGGAAGATCTCCATCCTCCCCTTCTTGTCGGGGATGCCGATCTCGATCTCGCGGTCGAAGCGCCCCCCGCGCCGGAGTGCAGGGTCAATGGCGTCAGGGATGTTCGTCGCGGCGATGACGACCACCTGGCCCCTTGACTTGAGGCCGTCCATCAGGGAGAGGAGCTGGGCAACCACGCGCCGCTCCACCTCTCCCTTGGTGTCCTCGCGCTTGGGGGCGATAGAATCGATCTCGTCGATGAAGATGATCGCAGGGGCGTTCTCCTGGGCCTCGTCAAAGACCTCGCGGAGCTTCCCCTCGCTCTCCCCGTAGTACTTGCTCATGATCTCAGGGCCCGAGAGAGAGACGAAATGTGCGTCCACCTCGTTTGCGACGGCCTTTGCGATCAATGTCTTTCCTGTCCCCGGCGGGCCGTAGAGGAGGACTCCCTTCGGGGGCTCGATGCCGAGGCGCTCGAAGAGCTCGGGGTGGCGGAGCGGCAGCTCTATCATCTCCCGCACCATCTCGAGCTCCCGCGAGAGCCCCCCGATGTCCTCGTAGTGGACGTCCGCGGTCTCCCCCTTCTTCTTCTCCTTCGGCTCAAACGGCGTCTCCTTGAGCTCGATCTGGGTGTCCTCGGTGACGATGGCGACGCCCTTTGGGCTGACCTTGGTGATGACCAGGGTGAGGGGGTTTCCGATCACGTCCACCCGCACTGTCTGGCCCTCCATCACCGCCCTGCCCCTGAGCAGGCGTGAGAGGTACTGCTCGCCGTGCAGGAGCCGGATGGGCTGGGTGGGGTTGATCACCACCTTCTTGGCATACCCGACCTCCACCTTCCGCACCCTCACCCGCTCGTCGACACCTGTCCCGGCATTGCCGCGGATGGTCCCGTCGATGCGCAGGATGGCCTGCCCTGTGTCCTGGGAGAATCCGGGCCACACGATGGCGGTGGCCTTCTTCTTGCCCTGGATCTCGATGGCGTCCCCGCTCACCACGCCGAGCGCACGCATCGCCTCGATGCTCAGGCGGGCGATGCCCCGTCCGGCATCGTCCCTTGCCGCCTCTTTTACGATAACCTCGATGGAGTCAGTAGGTGTCATGGGAATGGTGTCCTTATGATGTTTACTTTTAGTAAGTGAGTTATAGTATATATAACTACCATACGCGGCACGATCTTTGCTCTCCGCTATCTTCACTGCTGGTGATTCTATCCGCAGAATCCGTGGATTTTCGGGGGATTTTTTATCTCGTGTGTCTCTCCACCCGGGATCCTTCTCTGCTCCGGCCTTCCGACCCGCAAAGGCAATGCATACAGAACGCATACCTAACACCTAAAGCAGGAGCCCGGGTTATACGCGGCGAGAAGGAGCAGAAGAATGCTTGACCTGAAGTTCATACGTGAAAACCCCGACGTGGTGAGACAGGACCTCCAGAGACGGGGGGATACCGGTAAGGAAGCCTGGGTTGATGACCTCCTCGAGAAGGACCGGCGATCCCGGGCGCTGAAGGTGCAGGCCGACGAGCTCCGCAGGCGGCGGAACAGCATCGCCCGGGAGATCAACGAGGAGAGGAAGGCGGGGAGGGACACAGGTGCCCTTAAAAAAGAGGCCGCCGAGCTTCCCGGGAGGATCAGGGAGATCGAGGCCGAACTTGAGGAGATCACGGCGAAGATACGCTATTACCAGATGCGCCTCCCGAACATCCTCCACGAGAGTGTGCCGACCGGGCGGGATGACACAGAGAACGTCGAGATCCGCAGGGTGGGGACACCCCGCACATCCGCGTTTCCGCTCGCAAGCCACGGGCAGCTTGCCGCAGACCGAGGGTGGGCAGACTTCGAGAGGGCTGCGCGGGCCGCCGGGGCGGGTTTCTACTACCTCAAGGGAAACCTCGCGCTCCTCGACCTTGCGCTCCAGCGTTTTGCCGTCGACCTGCTGGCAGAGAGGGGCTTTGTCCCGGTCATCCCCCCCTACATGATCAACCGCAGGTCTTACGAGGGGGTGACGGATCTAGAGGACTTCGAGAAGGTCATGTACAAGATCGATTCCGATGACGCGTACCTGATCGCGACGAGCGAGCACCCGATCGGGGCAATGTACCAGGACGAGATATTCGAGGAGCGCGAACTCCCGCTCCGCCTCGCCGGCATCTCTCCCTGCTTCCGGAGGGAGATCGGGTCCCATGGCCTCGACACAAAGGGGCTCTTCCGCGTGCACCAGTTCCACAAGGTGGAGCAGTTTGTCTTCTGCAGGCCTGATGACTCGTGGGGGATTCACGAGGAACTGCTGGCAAATGCCGAGGAGATCTTCTCGCGCCTCGGCCTCCCTTACCGGGTGGTCAATATCTGCACCGGTGACATCGGGACTGTTGCCGCGAAGAAGTATGACATCGAGGTCTGGATGCCGAGGGAAGAGGCGTACCGCGAGGTGGTCTCCTGTTCGAACTGCACCTCGTACCAGGCGGTCCGCCTCAATACCCGGGTGAGAGATCCTCACGACTTCGAGTCAAAGCGTTTTGTGCACACCCTCAACTCGACGGCGGTAGCCACGACGAGGACGATCAGGGCGATCCTAGAGAATTACCAGGAGGAAGATGGAGCGGTGATGGTGCCCCCGGTGCTCCGATCCTACATGAACGGTCTCGAATACCTCTGATCCGGTCACCCGGTGACCCGGACGACCCCTTTCTCCGTGACGATGAGGTCCATGCAGACATCGTTTCCGTCTGCAGGGATGGACTCGACCTCCTGGCAGGAGAAGGCCACCCCGATCTTTCTCATGTGGGGGTAGCGGGAGAGAAAACGGTCATAATACCCGGCCCCGTACCCGAGCCGGTGTCCCCTCGAGTCATATGCAATCATTGGGACGATCACCACCTCGATCTCCCGTGGCTCGGCGCGGACCTCGTGCCCGATGGGCTCGGGCACAGAGAACGTGCTCTCAGTGAGGTGCGAAGGATCGGCCAGGTAGGAGAGCCGGAGCGTCCGCTGCTCTTTTTCGATGATGGGGACAGCCACCCTGGTCCCCCGGGAGACCATCGCAGAGATGAGCGGGAGCGTGTCCACCTCGGGTGGCTTTGAGGCATAGACGAGGACCGGGTCTGCCCCGTCAAGGAGTGCGAGCACCTCCTCACGGATGGCTCTGGAGAGTGTCTCTCTCACTTCAGGGGAAAGGGCGGCCCTGACTTCCCGGGCCCTGGCCCTGATCGCCTGCTTTTCGCCGCTCATGCTGTCTCCAGTACTCTTCGCCGTGAAGGGGAATTAAGGGTGTGGTCCTCACCGGTCACTTCAGCGATGAGAGGGGCAGGACGGCCCTCGGACCTGAAAACAGGAAAGTTCTCCCCCGTGCATCGGACACAGCGCAGATACCGATCACTGAGCCCGGCCCACGGAAACGACCACCAGGTCCTGCAGGAATTGATGACGGGATTTGCACGGAAAAAATTGAGTGGATTCACTGATAGGACAAGGGCATTACGCTGACCAGCGAGATGAAGAACCAGGCTGCGATGAGCATGATGATGAGTGCGAGGATGAACGCGGACAGGACCACCGCTCCTGCTGCCCTGCCGGTCGATACCTGGTGCAGTTCACGTATTCCGAGGATCTCGAGGACCAGTGACCAGATACCCCCGACAAAGAGCCCGATCACGGGGATCCACCCGATAAGCATGTAGGGGGTCGACCCGAAGATCATGGCTTTGGCGGTCTCCGCGTATCCCTTCCGGCCGCCGAGGAGGTACACAAAGAGGTGCAGCCAGCCTGCAAAGACGAAGAGAAGGACCAGTGACGCGATGACCAGGACGATCGCCACCACCACCATTCCGATCGTCTCCATCAGGAAGACCTCGCCCATCCCCATCTGCCCCATGGCCTGCGTGAGTGTGGCCAGGATGGCGCTTGCAAAGATCAGGTCCACGATCACGGTGAGAATCGCGTTGATGATGACAATAATCAGAAAATACTTGATTGCGTCACCAAGCGACGTCCCCCGCTGGTTGCGGAAGGACTCGACCGGCTGCATCAGAAACCCTTTGACCGTCTCGAGAGTATCCATAGACACCACTATGCCAGGTATGACTGCAGGATATAAGAAGAGTGCACCTTTTTCCCTGTCGCCCGGGGCCACACCTCTCCCTCCGCACGTATAAGGGGTAGCTGCCGGAACCAGAGTGTATATATCGTGGTCGTCCCACCTGATCATCAAAATGGCCATACCATTGCGGTACCTCGCGCTTCTTTCGATTATTGTGCTTCTCGCGGTGGTCTTCCCGGCAGGTGCAGCCCATGGAGAGGGGGCGGGCTCTTCTTCCTCCCATGGCGGGGGAAGCGGGGCCGCGATGGCAGCCGCATTGGGAAATGGTGCGCCTGCATCCCCAGGCCTGCCCGGCCACATGCAAAGCGACGGGGGAGTACAGGCCCTTTCAGGGCAGGATAGCGCAGTCCGCCTCCAGTCCCAGGGTGCAGGGTCCTTCGGGGGAGTACCCCGTCCAAGTGTGGACCCCGAGGTGCAGGCCGGGTCTCATGGGGGCACCCGCACTGGGGATGCCGCATGGGCAGGAGCAGCCGGGAGCGCGCTTGGTCCGGGAAGGATTGGGAGCAGCCCTGCGTCCGGAGGAACCGAAGCCTCTCCGGGTCTTCCTTCCGCAAGACAGCGCGGTCCCCCTCCCCATGCCATGCCCGATAGCCCGGGGACACAGGCGGGGCGTTACCCCTGTGGCCCGGCCCAGACTGCCGAACCGCTCGCAGGGGCTTTTGGACCGTCAGATCCGCCCCTCTCCCCATCCGCCTCTCCACGCGCGAGGAAGGACGGCGAGTGGGATGAGGATTCCCCCGGTGCACCCGAACGAACCGCTCTCCCTTTCCTCTTCCTGCCATTCCTTGGGTTCCGGAGGATACATGCGAAGAATGTCCTCTCGCACGACCTCAGGCGAATGGTGTACGATGCCATTGAGGCGCACCCCGGCATCGATGCCCTTACCCTTGCCAATCTGCTTGGGACGAACCCGAGCACACTGAGATACCACCTCTTCACGCTGATCCGCGCCAAAAAGATCACGACATTCTCCCGGCCTGGCGTAGTGCGTTATTATCCAAACCAGGGGATGTACCCTCCCTTCTTCCAGTGCCTCCTGCACTCCCTGTGGACCGATACCCGGAGAGAGATCATCATGATCCTGTGGAACACGCCAGGGATGAACAGGGCCCAGCTTGCAGAGGCTCTCTCATGCTCGGGCCCCTCCGTCACCCGGCACATGCAGGCACTCTCAGACGACGGGATCGTGGAGAACCGGTGCCCTGGAAGGTCAAACCACTATCATCTCACCCCTGCTGCTGTCGAGGCGCTCGAGTTCCTCGGGGGCGTGGTGCCCTGCAATGCGCTTCCCGTAGAGGCCGCACCGGTTTTGCCTTCTGCTGTCTGAATGGCGTCTCACCTGTAGCTTTGGATGCGAGAGATCCCTTTTATCCCCATGCCCTATGCTGGATGGAGACGGGTCATCCGGGAGGATATCGGTGACCCGGCGAAGGAGAACACACATGATGAGAAAGACACTCGCAGTATGCCTCCTCCTTGGCATCGTCCTCCTGCCTGCCACGGTGATGGCGGCAGGGGCCCAGGGCCAGGGAAGATCTGGCGCAGAGGGTGGAGCCCGGGTGCTCCAGGAACAGGCGGAAGAGACCACCTCCGCAGGACAGTACCAGTTCTGCGCACAGCACGGATTTAATGACGTTCAGAAAAAGGGGAACGGGGAGATGCGCCGCATCCGCTCCTGCAGCGGGGACGGCGAGATGAAACAGGCAAAGACCATGGCCCGGGACCAGACGCGGCTCCGGGACGGGTCCTGCGGAAACTGTCCCTCGCTCTGAGAGAGAGTTCCAGGAAAAACACCCTTCAATTTTTTAGTGTGAGTTGAGGAGGAGGGGTTTTAGTCCTCCCCCTGCCGATCTTCGACGGCATCCAGGACGCGGTCCCAGATGATAATGAGGCCTGGCACAATCACGTACGCGAGGAGCCCGGCCCCGACGAAGATTGCCACGATCATGACGGACTGTTCCATGGTTGTCACCAGGAGTCCGGTCCACACCGCGTGACGATCAGGCCAGCGCAGGGACGGTGTCTGCCCACGCCTCAACCAGCCCCACGATGGCATCGTCTGCGTACGAGGAGATACGCACCTGGTCGCGGGAGAAGGTGACGTAGTAGACCTCTCCAGAGGGGTCGTGGCACCGCAGGGTGCAGAGGTAGCGCTCGTGTTCGGTATCCCTTGCAGGGTCGCCTCCCATTGCCGCGGTAAGGTCCTCGTCTCCCATGATCCCGGCGATGCTCCCATTGAACCCCGCCACGCTGCCCGAGCGTGCGGTGATCTGCCCCACGGTCTTTCCGTCGTCATCCTGGTACAGGATCCTCGCAGTGTATGCCTCGCGGCTCTTTGAAACGGGGTCAAACGTGACGCCTCCGACCTCGTGCGGGGTGCACCCGAAGGGGTTCGTGTCGAGTACGCTCTGCACGATCGCGGCAAAGGTGGTCACGTTGGCGATCGGTGCGGCCAGCTCGCGGGCCGCGGTCTTGGTGGTGCTCTTTTCCACAAAGTCTGCCATTCTTCTCTTTCCTGCCCCCATTCGAGGGGCACATACCCGGTGGGAACGTGATATCAAGGCGGTTGTCCGGGGGTGGCAAAAAAGAGGCACCAGAGAGTTATTTTCCAAATCCAAAGCCTATCGGTTGCAGAATGAATGATCAGAGCCTCTAATCCCGTTTCCTCCCCGCAACCAAAAAGGGAAAGGTGAAGTGATCATGGGAAGATCTGGAGCATGGAGAAGGGTCCATGAACCTTGCACGGTTCGATGAGATGGAGAAGGAGGAGCTTATCTCGTACCTCGGGTTCCTGCTCTGGCACTACCGGGTGGTAGACGCGTTCTGGTTCATCTTCCTTGCTGAGGACTTCGGGCAGCCGGTTGCCGAGCGGATCAACGAGAAGGTCTGGGGAAGGGTCGCCTCAATGGCGGCAAGAGACCTGAAGGCACGGTTCGGGATCACGGAGAAAGGGCTGAAAGGTTTTGTCAAGGCCCTCCGGCTCTTCCCCTGGGCAATCCTTGTCGACTACCAGATCGAGGAGGAAAAAGACGAGGTGGTCATCAGGGTGCCCTCCTGCCCCACCCAGGAGGCGCGCCTGCGCCGGGGACTCGGCGAGTATGTCTGCCGGGAGATGCACAGGGCAGAGTTTGCCGCGTTCGCGGGGGAGATAGATCCCCGGATCAGGGTGGAATGCCTCTTTGCCCCTCCCGACCCGCACCCTTCCGACATGTTCTGCATGTGGCGGTTTACCCTTGATGAGGGGTGAGGCATCGAGGGCGTCAGGGCCTCTCGATTTCCATAAGGCCCCCGGGAAAGATCTCGTAATACCGGAACCCTTCCCTCCCCGACAGGATCCAGATCTCCTTCGTGCAGCACCGCCGGCCGCCTATTGCCCGCAACCGGTCCATGTCGGCCCGGTACCTGGCATTCACGTCCCTGATATCCCGGACCGGAAGGCGTTCTCTCCGTACCTGGACGAGGAGTATGTCGTCGTCACCGATCCCTACCAGGTTGATGGGGCTCCTTGAGCCGTTGAAATTGAGCGCGTGGTATCCCAGGGAATCAAGGACGTCCCGTGCCTCGAACTCGACGGGGCGGGCCCTTGGGGTGGTGGTCATGATGCGGTTCCTTCCCTGGCGTGGCAAGCGGTGGGCCCGGGTGCATCCAGAGATCGTTCGTGGCGGCATTTTCTGCCTGGTATTCCAATATGGTGGAGAGGGGTGTGGAGTTGGATATGCGGGGACATGGGAAAAAATCCCCCTTGTGGACTTGAGTGGTGGAGTGCAGTACGGGGCACAGGAATCCCGGCACAGGGGGCATTCCTGCAGGGGAGAGGGGATCTCTCATCTATCAGGGCAAAAAATCGTGGAAGGTTCCATGGGAAGAGGGGTGCGGGAAGGCACGGTTGGGGTCCTGCCCGGCCCTCCCCACTCGTCTTTGCAGGAGACCGCTGCACCGGCGAGTGTCCCGATCGTGATGAGCACCGCATGCAGGAACCAGGTAACCTTCCTCGGGATTATCCTTCCTGCGGCCCTCTTCCCGCAAACGCCGTGTGCTCCTGCGATTAAGAACGGATACATGTCCTTAAAAGAAGTATTTTTTTGATCAATTTGAAGATTGCGGTGAAACGGGAAATTTTGGCCTGTATCGGGCTTTTCTTCCCAGGATCACGTACCCTTCCCGTGATGCCCGGGCGCCCGGATCCTTCACCGCGCAGAGATATCCTGTGATGAGTGAGAAGATCCGGCATTATCGGGCATTTTCCCGGGATCATGGGCATGGTGCCGCAACAGGCAGAGGAGAGAGAGCCCCAGGTGGTCGCGGGCCAGTGTTTCACCCATTGATTCCATATGTATAAATAGTCATAGTGTTTTTTACACTCATCATGGACAGGGAGGAGTGGCACTCCCGTCCCCCCGGCCATCTCCCCACGGTGCAGTATCCCGCACCCGCGGGGACGACGGCTCCCCCGCTCCTGGCAGCCTCGATTCCCGGTACCCGGGCTGGGCCCCGGGTCCCCGGTTTTCACCCAAACCGGCCTGAATGCGACGGCGCCAAGGGCAGATTACAAGGTGGAACCATATGACAGAAAGACCCAATACGCTGTGGCTGGTGGCGGCATTCGTCATTGCAGCCGTTTTTTTCCTGGTCCCTCCGGCGATGGCGGCAAATGCTGCCGTGCTGACCCTTTCCGCAACACCGGCAAACGTGACCCCGGGAGGGGAGGTGGTCCTCTCGGGGAACCTCTCCGATGCCTCGACGGGTGCCCTGATACCCTTGCAGAAGGTCACCCTCCAGTCCTCTCCCGACGGCGTGTCATGGACGAATATCCTCTCCACCATCAGCAGGACGGGGCAGTTCCAGGTCACCCGCCTGATGAGAGAGCCCGGGACATATTATTTCCGGGTGGAATTTTCCGGCTCCAGGACGTATGCTGCCGCAACAAGTCCCCCCGTGAAAGTGACGGTCACTTCACCCTCCGGTCCCCAGGGCTCGGTCCTCTCGATCTTTGCCGCTCCCCTGATTGTTACCCAGGGGGGCACCGTGACGATCTCCGGGACCCTCGTGGCATCTCCGGGCGGGGGAGTCCTTTCCAACCGGTCGGTCGTGGTGTTCTCTTCCGCTGACGGGACCAGTTTCTCCCCCGTCGGCGTTGCGGTGACTTCCCAGAACGGGATGTATTCCACGACGACGGTCGTGAACACTCCCGGCCGCATCTTCTTCAGGGCCGTCTATAATGGGGACAGCACCCATACCGGTTCCACAAGCCCCACGGTCGCAGTGGACGTCACTGCTCCCCAGCAGAAAGCCACCAACCTCACTCTCGGGGCTTCAAATTCAACAATCGCACTCGGCCAGGACCTGAAGCTTGCAGGTATCCTCAAGGAGACCTATGGAGGGAAGCGAATTGCCGGTGCACCGGTCACGCTCCAGTTCTCTCTTGACGGGGGAGCCTGGAGCCTCCTCGATCAGAAGATCACCGATGGGAACGGCGAGTTCCTGGTCGTGCATACCCCCACGAAGGGCGGGAAGTACCAGTTCCGTGCCGCATATACCGGAAACAGCACCTACGCACCGGCAGAAAGCCCCGCGGTGACCGTGAACGTGACTTCCCCTGTGGGGCCCCAGGCCTCGAACCTCTCGATCCAGGCATCCCCAAGGTCCCTCCCCCAGGGAGGCACCGTGACGATCTCCGGGAACCTTTCCACCGCGGTGGGGGGGAAAGCCATCCCGGGGCGGTCGATCGTCCTGTTCTCATCCTCAGATAATGTGACGTTCTCCCCGTTCGGGGTCGCGACCACCGCACCGGACGGGACATATTCAGGCAGCACCACGCTGAACACCCCGGGAAGGTTCTTCTTCAAGGCCGTATACAACGGCGACAGCACCTACACCGGGAGAGAGAGCGCAGTGGTCGCAGTTGATGTCTATTCCTCGCAGCAGAAGTTTACCACGCTCTCCATCCGGGCCTCGTCCTCCTCGCTGGTCCTCGGCCAGGCAGTGGACCTCTCAGGGGCATTGTCCGAGGCAGGGACGGGCACCCGCATCTCCGGTGCGCCAGTCGCGGTCCAGTGGTCCCTTGACGGGAGCGCATGGAACCCGCTCGGGCAGGTGACCACGGGCGTGACCGGGGAATATACCATCATGCACACCCCGCCCAAAGCCGGGACCTACCAGTACCGTGCGACCTACTCAGGCAATACCACCTACGCGGCCGTGAGCAGTGCCTACGTGAGCGTGAATGTCAGGTCCCCTGCGGGACCGCAGGATTCCCGTCTTCTTATCAACGTGACCCCACGGGACCTGGTACAGGGAGGCACCGTGACACTCTTTGGGAACCTCACCTCGGTCCAGGAGAAGAAGGGCATTCCCGGCCGCTCGGTCCTCCTCTTCACATCCTCCGACAACATCACGTTCTCTCCCCTCGGCGTCGTGGCCACCGCGGTTGACGGGACGTACTCAGGCAGCACCACGCTGAATACTCCGGGCCGGTTCTTCTTCAAGGCGGCCTTCAGGGGAGACCTCGCTTACTCGGGCTCGGAGAGTGCAGTGGTCGCGGTGAATGTCACTGTGCCGCAGCAGAAAGCAACCACGCTCTCCCTCTCGGCGGCTCCCACTTCCCTTGTCCTGGGACAGTCCGTGAATGTGACAGGGATATTGAAGGAGACTCAGGGGAGCTCACGGGTCCCCAGTGCACCCGTCACTGTCCAGTTCTCCGTCGACAGGGGAGCCTGGAGCACCCTCGGCCAGAGGACCACGGACGCAAACGGCGAGTATGTCATCACGCACACCCCGTCCAAAGCCGGGACTTACCAGTACCGTGCCACCTTTGCCGGCAGTCCCACGCATGGCCCGTCAGGCAGCGGCACGGTGACCGTGACGGTGGCCTCGATGCCCCCCTCCAAGGCGACCACGCTCACCATCCAGTCGACGCCTGCATCTCCCGTACGCGGCGAGACATATTCCATCACCGGGCTTCTCCGGGAATCGACGACCGGGACAGGCATCACCGGGAAGGTGGTGCGGGTCGAGCGGTCAGGCGACGGGACCACCTGGTCCCTGGTCAGCATGGTCACCACCCGGACGGGCGGGACCTATACGGTCTCTGATGTGCAGCAGGCGGGTGGCAGGTTCTATTACCGGGCATCATTCAGCGGAGACCGCTTTTACCACGGCTCGAACAGCCCTGTCATCCAGGTAATGGTCAAGAGGGTCTCGGACGTGAGCCTCTCGGCGTCCCCGGTGGTGATCACGGCGGGCAGTACCGTCAACTGCACCGGGACCCTGGTCGATGCCCAGAGCGGGGCTCCGCTGCCGGGAGAGACGGTCAAAGTCATGATCTCTGAAGAGAATACTGCATGGACGACCTTTGGATCGACTGTCACCCGGAATGACGGGGCCTGGAACCTCTCGGGAGCTCTTCCGAAAGCAGGCTCCTATTTCCTTGCCGCGAGGTTCGAGGGGTCCGCGTCACACGATGGTGACTGGAGCAACTCGGTCGGGATCAAGGTCAAATAACTCCCTGGCCCACTTTTTTTGCCGCCTTACGCGGCGGTATACCGATACCCCCGGGCGGATTCGAACCGCCGTCGCCGGATCCAAAGTCCTGCATGATTGACCGCTACACTACGGGGGTTCAGGCGCCGTTGGCCGCTCCACCACCATGGAGAAGTGCGAAGCCGGAAAACGGTGTCCCAATAGAGATAGGGGCAGAGAATTATTAATTCATCTTGGAGAGGGGTCCACCACCGCGCCCGTTTTGCAGCAGGCGAACAGACGGGGAGGTTCCCCGCTTCTGATCATCCAGGCTGGTCATTCCCAAAGGAGGAGAGAGTGCGGGCATTCCGCATACTCCGCTCACCGGAAACCGGCCGGATATCAAGGGAGAGCTCATTCGCGCCGGTCCTTACCGTGCGGTGACCTGGCGCCCTTCCTTCACTTCCTCCTCGGTGACTTCGTATGCAAGGGACGTGCCGACAATCCTGTAAGGCCCTTCCGCCCTGACAGGATAGGGGTTCTGGACCGTGGAATAGGGGACCACGAACACCCCGTCCCGGCTCTCCTGGCGGTAAGTGAACGTCCTTCCCTGGTTGGTAACGAGCACGAGCTCGATCGTCCCCTCCCCCCTGATCTGTGCGCCCTTCACCCGCTCGAATATCTTCACGTCCGAGAGATTATCCACCGGGTCCCTGTGCGGCGATTCATAGATGAGGCGGTAGTGCAGGAGCGCAGGGACCTTCGAGAGCGGGGAGGCAAGGGAACTGCTCAGCACCGCGGGGTGTGTCCCTCCACCTGCCGCTCCCGGGAACTGCATCTCTTTCTCCCGGGCGGTCTCGTAGGCGATGTGCTCGATCCTGGTGATCACCGGGACTGACCCCGGCTGCTCCTGGTACTCGAGGTAATATGCCTTTTCAGGGACCACAAGGGACCCGTCAAGAGCGTGGAGCCGTGCGATCATGGTATGGTAATACGGGTCGGCAAGGAGGGTGAGCGGGGAATACGGGCCCCCTCTCTCACGGGGCACCAGGAAGTCACGGGTATAATACCCGGCCTTCCGTGAACTGTTATAGAGCCCCGCGGTACTCACGAATTTCGTATTCGCCATCCTGTTCTCGGTGATGACATAGCGCGACCCAAGGCGTGTGGCAATCTTCTCGGCCTCCTCCTCGGTCGGTGCCATGAGGAAGGCGGTGGTGCCGTACCTGCCCAGGGTATTGTCCTGGAAGGGGTTCGAGTTCGGGATCCGCCTGCCGAGCACCGTGATCAGGTGGCCATAGTCCCAGAGCGAGAGGACGCCGTATGCGGTGGAGGGATAGGTCCAGTTCTTCACCGGGTACACGCCAAGGTACTCGACGCCGGGATCGGGGCTTGCACTCTCCAGCCATTCAAGAGCTCCTTTCCAGTCATCGGAGACAAGGAAGGCCTGGTACCGCGTTCCGCTCGTCGCATCCTGGTACAGGGAGATCATACCGAAGAGGACGAGGGCAAGGACGACGAGGGACATGGCGTTCGATTCGGGAGACACGGTCTTTTCGCGTTTCTTTCCTTTTTTCCCGGCAGCCTGGGATTTTTTCTCCACGGGCTTTGCCTTCCTCTTCTCAAGATGTTCAGGCAGGGCTGAGAAGGTGATCCCGGCTGCAAGTGCAACGATGACTGCAAGATAATATTCGTACCGTACATGGGCAACTGTCGACACGATGACCACTGCCGCCCACGCTAGCACAAAGAGGAACCAAGGCTGCCTTCCCCTGAACCAGCCGATCCCGAGGAGCACGATGCCCGCGGCAAGGAGGAAGAGGCCTACATTAAAACTCGTCCATGCCATAACGAGGTCCATCGGCTCCATCTCCTGGATGGGATATGCCGTGTCCGTCCCCCCGAAGAAGACCCGGAGGGATGTAGAGAGGGCATCTGCAAGGGATGGGAGGAGAAGGATGAGCGCACCCATTGCAACCGCGGCACCGATGACCCCGAGTGCGAACTTCCGGCGATCGGTTCCGAACAGGTGCGAGAGCAGAAAGAGGAACAGGGTGCCGATGATAACAAGGAGGTAGACGTAACTGTGACCGACGGTATAGGTCGCAAGCGAGAAGCCCTCGCGCTGGATCATGAAGAATGAATATCCCGCGAGGACGATTCCGAACGCGATGGTGTTCACGAACGCAAGTGCCACGCAGGTCTTCCTGTCTGAAGGGGCGGTGACGTACTGGAGGAAGGTGAAGGTGGCGACAACCAGGGCAAACAGGATCATCGTGGGCATGACGAGCAGCCCGATGAAGAATGCGATCCCCGCTCCGGCTGCCGCTATTCCCGCGTAAAGGGATTCCCCTGCAGCATTGAGGCGGATCTCTCTCTCCGCCGCGAACTTGAGTGCCACGATATACAGCAGGCAGAAGAGCGTGCTGAAGAGGACTTCGGCCCCGTGGTGATCGAGGAACCCGAAACTCGTCCTGAGGAAATATCCCCCTGGGATGATCGCGATCGCCGCCGCGGCAATAAGCCCGGCCTTCCAGTCATACAGCACCCTTCCCAGGAGATACATGAGAGGGACCGTAAGTGCCGCGAGGACCGGGGGGACGAACGCTGCGGCGAAGAGGATCTCATCTCTTGCCAATGCCCCGGAGAGGATCGCAACGCTTGCACCAAGGAAGGGAAAGAGCGGCCCCCAGTCGACCATCTTCCCGGTGGGAAATGCAGTCATCGGGTCGAACCACGCGTAGGAGGGGTAATGCGAAACCATCAGCTCGATCTGCCGGACAGTATACCAGGGGTCGTTACCCAGCACCGGAGGAATCGTATGCTCGACGATGTGCGGAACTAGGAGCAGACGCAGGGCGATGGCGACGACCATCAGCAGAACGAGGCATGCCACAACTGCGATTCTCTGGTTTTTTGCGACCCATTCGGCAGGTTGGTTCATGTATTCCCCTTTAATACTCAGATATGTAATAGCAACAATAATGCACGTTAAAGTTTCTATCTGTCCTGCAAGGACCAATTTTTTCCAATCCCGAAAATGACTCCCAACCGCCCAGCGCGTCCCTCCGGGGACGACTGCTCACATTCTGTGGGATTTTTATACCAATGGTTGCAATCCCAGTATACAGCAACAAAGGACGATTGTCATGCATCCTGCCACGTACAGAGTATTGATCCTTGCCCTCTTCCTCGTCTCCTGCGGGCTTGTCTTCTCCGCCGCCGCAGAGAACGGGCTGATAGGGGGCGGCACCGGGTACTTCGAGATCAGCTCCACGCCCTCGGGGGCAAGTGTCTACTTCGACGGGTCCTACCGGGGCATCTCGCCTGTCACTGTTGCGGTCTCGAGTACGGGGACTCCCTACCACACGATACGGGTGACGAAGAGCGGGTACCAGGACTACGAACAAAGCTACGACGGAAACCCATTCGAGGGGGAGACCGTCCACATCTATGCAACGCTCACGCCCCTGATCGGAGGGGGGAAAGGGTATTACTCGATCACGTCATCCCCTTCGGGAGCAAACGTCTACTTTGACGACAGTTACAAGGGCACCACCCCCGTGACCGTCGAAGTCTCAACCACGGGGACTCCTGGCCACTCTGTACGCCTGACTCTTTCCGGTTACCAGGAGTGGAGCAATTACTACCCGGGCAACCCTTCCGAGGGCCAGACGGTGTACGTTTCTGCTGCCCTGACGCCCGTCCAGAGCTACGGGAGCATCACGGTGACCTCGTCGCCCTCCGGCGCCACCGCAGTCCTCGACGGGGCGAGTTCCCAACTCACGCCCTGCACCTTCAACAACGTGGTGCCGGGGACCCATACCATCCAGGTGACCAGGTCCGGTTATGCTCCCTGGAGCACCACGACCAGCGTGAGCGCGGGGAGGAATACGCAGGTGTACGCATCGCTCTCACCCGTGCAGCCTGCGACCGGATCGATTTACGTGACCTCGGTCCCCTCGGGTGCGAGCGTATACGTGGACGGGACATACTATGGGCCTGCCCCGCAGCTCGCGTCGGGGCTTGCACCCGGGTACCACCAGGTGCGGATCTCGCTCTCGGGGTTCCAGGACTGGACGGGTTCAGTGAACGTGCAGTCCGACGCGACCACGCGGATCAGCCAGACACTGTCAGTCGGCCCGACGCCGACTCCTCTGCCGGGGACCGGCTCTGTCGCGGTCCATTCGAATCCGGCTGGAGCGGAGGTCTACCTTGACAACGCCTATGTCGGGATCTCCCCGCTCACGATCCCCTCGGTCTCCCCGGGATCCCACGTGGTCCTCCTCACGATGCCGGGGTACGCAAACTGGCAGGCCACGGTCCAGGTGCAGCGCGACATGATCGCTTCTGTCGATGCAACGCTCTCCCCGGCGCCAACCGCGGCCCCGACGAAGGCGGGACTGCCGGCACTGCTCGCGGTCCTCGGGTTCGGCATCCTTGCCGTGGCGTCCCTGGCAAGGAGACGCTGAAAAGAGGCTCGATCACCTTTTTTTCCCCTTTCCACGAACAGAAACGCTTTCATGGTATCCCGGCCCACCTGGCTATCAATGACACTCCCACGCCAGCAGGCAGCCGAGATCCGCGGCATGATGGACTGCTACGCAGAGATGTATCGCAGCAAGAATATGGCTGGGCTCCTCTCGCTCTTCTCTCCGCGCATCTGCGGGTACGGGAGCGGCCCCGATGAAGTGGTGAAGGACCTTGCCGGCATGAAGGCCCAGGTGAAGCGGGATCTTTCGCAGGCAGACTCGGTCCGCATCACGTTCGGGGACGTGCATGTTGGCGGGGAGATGCCGGTCGCATGGGTGATGGCAGTCTGCGAATTCGAGGTGACGGTGAAGGGGACTCGCCTTGCGATGGCCGGCCGCTTCACTGCGGTATTGAAGAACACCGGTTCCCGCTGGCTCTTTGAGATGGTTCACTTCTCTGTCCCTGCCCTGACGCAGGCTCCGGGTGAGTCGTACCCGGGAAGTGCGTAACGCCTCCTCAATTTCATTCTTTCCGGTGCCTCATGCGGTCAGCGGTGGGCAGGGACCCTGGGCCTGGCCCCGCCGACTATCCGCCCGGAACCTTTCACGCGGTGCGTTCTGTCGCTCCCCCCCTCTTTTTGATGTTTTGGCTGAAGAGGACTGGACGGCGAGAGGTGCGCATACGGTATTCCTGGGGGGCGGTGACACGTTGCCGTGCATAGTGAGAGGATCTTCGTTCCAGGCAATGGATACCCGGTCCCTCAATACCTTGCCGTTGCGGAGTGCGAACGGCAGAAAACTGTCTCCCATCCGTTCTTCGGGATGGGCTTATGGTCAATCCGGCAATCGTGCGAGGCACGGGACTAAAAAAAGCAAAAAAAAAAGATCTCTCTTCCTACAGGACCGGGAACTGCTGGCGCTCGATGGGGGTGAGCGTGTAGCTCCACCACGAGCCGGGAGGTTGCCAGTTGATGAAGGTCATGGTGTAACCCTGGTTCCCGGAGCCACCGAAGTACTGGGGGAGCTCCCATTTCAAATACCCCCCCACCTTTGCAAATGCCTTCTTTGCGGGGTCCCACCGTTCGCCGAAGGTGATGTAGACATCGTAGGGCCCCTGGGGCACGACCTGGTCAAAGCGGTGCGAATACCCTTTCGCGACGTAGACCGCAAGGAGGGCACCCTTTGATCCGCGTGGGGCGAGAGCCACGACGAGGTCGCTTGTGCCCTGCGAGTTGTCGATGGCGAGGAAATGGCCGCCGGCCTGCCAGTATCCCTTGACGAGCGAGCCGCTCGGAATGGAGGGGTACCGGACCGCGAGGGCGCTCTCAAGGAACGGTCGCACCACCGCCCCCTGGGACGGGTCGATGGCAATAGCCTGCTCGTAGTCGGCAATGGCCTGGTCATACCACTTGAGCGCTGCATAGGCCTTGCCGCGGTTGAAGTAGGCACGGGCGTACCCCGGTTCGAGGGAGATCGCCCGGGAATAGGCATCGATCGCCGCATCCCAGCGGAGCTGGCTTGCGTACCCGTTGCCCATGTCGTTCCATGCGGCAGCGGTGGCTTTCGCGTCTCCCGAGACGATTACAAGCTCGGCAGATGCGGGCAGGGCGCAGGTGGCAGCGGCAAAGAGGATGAAAAGCAGGCAGGCTGCAGGGCGGGTTCGTGGGGTGGCAGGCATAGGGTATCTCCAGTACAGGAATATACGGAGGGCCTTTATATACCCTCGTACGTGGGGGAGCCAAAGAGAAAGGGGGGTATCAGAACCTCACCTTGTCGAACTGTGCATTGACCCGCGACAGTCTGGCATCCAGGTCGATCCGTGATCCAATTCCTCCTGCCGACCAGTTCGGGTAGTTCATCCCCGGCAACTGGGAGAGTCCGCTTTTCAGGAGGAAGATATTGACCATGCGGACTGTCTCTCCATCTGTGATGGTGACGGTCCTGATATAGTCCTGGTACCCGTCTTTCTTCAACGCGACAGTATGGGTCCCCGGGCTGATACCGGTGACCGTCATCGGTGTCGTGCCCACCAGCGCCGAGTCGAGGTACACGTCCGCGTGCGAGGGTATGGAACTCACCCTGATGGACCCGGTCGCGGGACGCAGCGTTGCCATGACCATCTTTATTCCCGACGTGGTGACCATCACCTGCTCGACATAGTCTGAATATCCTTCCTTGGTCATCTTCACCCTCCTGATCCCGGGTGAGACACCGGTCACCTTCCTTGGCGTGAGGCCATAGTATACCCCGTCAACATAGACCATGGCCGCGGAGGGGCTCGACTTGAGGTAGAGGGTCCCGGTGCGTGAGACCGGCGATCCGATGGTGACCTCATCGGTCAGGACATCGGTTCCGTTCACCTGGATGGTGAACTTCACCCGGCCGTCTTCGAACCCAGAGAAGGAGAACGGGATGACGAAGTTGTCGGGGCCTCCGTTCTCCTGCTCGGGGATCTCAGGGTTGGCCCGCTTGATCCCGTACCACTCGACCAGGGACAGGACCTGTGTCTTTCCTTCCTCGACCGTGCCCTCGTTCCTGATCACCGGCCAGCTGCCGTTGATGAAATCGTCCCCGTGAAAAAATGTCCAGGTCCCGTCGACCGAGTTGCCAGAGTGTGTCAGTTCCCGGGTCTCGTAATTGGGGACCTCGTTCTTAAGCGTGACCTTGTTTGTCACGGTGTTCTGGTTGGTAATCCGAAACGACGCATTCTCAAGGTTGATGGGGAACGAAAGGCCCTCCACGCTCCAGAGGAACTCAGGACCGGGCTCATCAATGTAGACCTCCCAGCTCATCCTGAGCAAGGATTCGTCAGTGAGCCCCTGGACCGTCACGGTGATGGTGTCTCCGGGGTTCACCTGGTGAGGAGAGACGGTAATGACTGCAGCCGTGGCGGCGGCCCCGAGGGTCACCAGCGTCGCTATTCCACATAAGAGAATGAATGCGCGGGCGTTCATGAGTATCACGGGATTCTTTTACCATACACTCTGTAATGGGCGACATAAGGCTATTGGTACGCGGGAGAGCGGCCCAGGGCAAGGCCGCCCCTCTCTTACCGGCATGGTTTGAATACTGCACGGATGGCGGACCCCCATTCCCGGTACCCGGAATCCCCGAACGGTGCATCCCACCGGATTGGCGGAAGGACCGGGGATTCACATGCCGTCTCTTCCTGTTCGGGAGGGGGTGCAACCGGCTGACCTGCGGGAGGGGAGGGGGGTGCAACCGGTTCCGGCGCGGTGGAGAAGAAGATCACCTCGTGTCCATTCACCGCCGCGACAAGGACATCTCCCTGGGAAGAGAGTTCCACGACATCAATGCTGGCTGCAGGAAACCGCGCCACGCGGTGTTCTGTCATGGGGGTCCCGTTGCCGGAGAGGACGAGGACTTCCCCGTCCCTCGAGCCGGCTGCCACGACGTCCCCCTGTGGCGTGAGGGTGAGTGACTGAACTGCGCCGTCCATGCAGCGGCTCCAGATCAGGTCTCCCGCGGGGTTGTATGCGCGGATGCATCCATCTTCCGACCCGATTACGCCGAGTGCCCCGTCAGATGAGATCTCCATGTCCAGGACACGGGGGACGGGCTTCTTCCACCGCATTACTCCCCTGTTGGTAAAGAGGTAGACTGTATCGGTGCTCCCCTCGCCGCTTGCCGCGAGGAGATAGGTACCGTTGCCCGAGAGCCGCAGGGTATGCACGGCGCTTCCGTGCTCCCTGAAGACGGAGGTTATCGTGCGTCTTGCCCACGTGTCCACGTTGAGCAAATAGATTGTGGGGGTCTTCTCGAGAAGGGAATATGCGAGGTATTTCCCATCCGATGACATCGCCATGGCGCTGACGGCGTAGTACCGCTTCAGGAGGTTGTCCTCCCGGGCCTCCTCGAACCCCTCGCGGTCGTAGACTGCGACCTGGCCCAGCCGGTTCCCCACCCCGATCCGTGATAGTTCCCCGGATGCGGAAAAGCCACATATCCAGCCGGTGTGCTCCATCCAGCGCAGGCTCCCGTCATGGTAGTATGCCCGGAGGACCCCCTTGTCCTTCTCCCTTGACTCTGATTCCCCGGCGACCACGAGGGACCCGTCAGGGGAGATCTCGACCCGCATGGTCCCCTTGTGCCGTGCCGACCAGCAGAGCGTCCCTTCCCCATCGTAGAGGTACATGCCTCCCATGGAAGTCCCGAAGACGACCCGGGAGCCGTCTTCGCTGATGGCAAGGTCCGTGATGTGCTCGCCGCTCACGTTCCGGCTCCAGAGCGGTTCCATGCCTGCCGCCGGTATGCAGGAGGAGAGGAGGAGCGCGACGACCAGTGCTGCACCTGCAGGTCTCATGCGTTTCTTTCTGTTTTGCCCTTCTCTCCTAATAATGTACCAGAATTGCACCGGTCTAGCGGACGTAACCGCTTGGACCTCCACGGCCTTGGAACAAAACCCCCTTTTCCTGGAAACGGCTCGTGCATCCCGGGGGGATTCATGGGGAGCTGCATGTCCTCTCTTTCCGGCAACGGCATCCTTCTTTTTGGAACGAAAAGATCCTGTACGGCTTCACCCCGGGAGCCCCGTACCATTACCACCCCCTTTTTCCGCGGGAACGCGAAATGCCCTCACTTCACCCTGATGCCCGGTGCTATTTCATGTGCATGCTTTCTGCCACTTCCTGGGGGACATTCTGCTCGGAATGGTATTGTACGCGTGGAGAGAGGACCAGGCGCGTCATCTTAGCCGCGCTGACCGGGTCCGTGCTCGCCGATCTCGTCGACATGCCACTCGGGTCCTTACTCACAAGGCCATTTGGAAATGGGATACTCTCTGCATACGCCTTACTCGTCTTCATGCCACTCCTTCTTGCAGGCGTTGCTCTCCGATGGATGTGCTCACGGATGGCATTTCTCCTGGTGCTCGCTGCGGCCGCCGGGTTCCTCTCCCCCCATCTGCCTGACACGATATTGCCTGCACCTTTTACGTGATACTGACCGCTCCCTGGGCTGTTCCCCTCGCCGGAAGAGGATGCCCCGCTTCTTGCGTAGATCTTCGTTGACCTCCTCCAGCCCGCCGAGTGGCTCTTTGCGATCTCGCGTCTCTTTTTCACCGCAACTCTCGCAGGGTTGCAGGGAAGCGGGAAGGAAGCATGCACCCGCGCTCTCGGGTGTCCTGGCATTCCTGGCGATGTGGGTGTTGTCTGTGCGACTCCGGGACCGCCCTGTGTCGTCACGGGTAAGTACGAGCGCGGGGACAACGCAGTCGAGGCGTTGATGCTGTTTCTGGATGCGGCAGGGGTGGACCGGCGTGGAGCAGTGATGCGTGGAAATTACTGCGATGAAGGGGAGGGACTGCCCAACCTCGGGAGGTCATGGTCCGCTGCAGCTTCAGAGGGGAGAGAGACTGAATTATGTTTCTCGCTCGACCGTATCCTGAAGACATTCTACGAATGTCCTTATTGTCCCCATTTCACCAATCATGGTGAAGAGGAGATCAGGTGTGATTCCCTGGTATTCATGAGAGAGAAGGTTTCGACAGGTCACAAAGTGTTTCATCGATTGTGCAAGGGTATGTGTGATGATTCCTTCCTGTTCGAGAATCGAGAATATCTCCCGGTAGGTCGTCGGTATTCCACTCCTTCGTGCGATGATCACTTCACTTCCCAGGTCAAATACCCTGTTCAGGAGCGCGAAGAGAATCATCGAGGCCGCATAAAAATTCCTTGAATCGGAGAGATCAGAGACATCCTGGATGTTCAGGCTCCCAAGATCATTGAAGTACCGGGAGATGTCCTGCAGGATTGACCCGATCCGTATAATGTCATAGGATACCTGCATCTGCCAGGTCACCCCCGGGCCCGGATCACTGCGATACTGTGTTTTCTGATGAGCGGTTCCACGTCAAGGTACTTTCGCACGGTGTCCGCGGTGATACGGTGGAGCAATTCCTGGCTTTTACAATACAGAATTTTCCCATCTCGAATAACTCTGAACTGGATGGGAAGTGGCAGATCCCAAAAGAGGCGTATGTCAATGATACGTGAACCAAAACTGAGCAACTCGTTCTTCTGGGGTTCTGATATGGTTCGATCTGTGACAATACAGAGGTCAATGTCAGAGAGTGGCCCGGCATTTCCCGTGGCATGGCTCCCAAAGAGGATGATTGCGATCACCCCCTCTTTTGGGATGTCGTCGAGGATCGTGGCAATTTCGGGATGAGATTCCAGGAACTCCTCTACACGTATCATGTATGAATGAGTATGGCGCACCGCAGGATATAATCATTCAGTGTGGTTCGCTTAAATGAAATGAAATATTCCCGGGTTTTTGCTCAAGGGATTTCATGATGAGGTAAATGTGGGTATATACAATATCTGGCGACCGAGACGATCAACATAAAGGAGTCTGCATACGAGGCAATAAATCATTCAAGCGTGAAGGGGAATGTTTTTCTGAGGTGATTCTCCGCCTCACGGACAAAGAGAGGAGAAAGGTGACCGAGTTCGTGAGGTCGCTTCCTTCCAACCTCCGCGAAGATATGGCTTCATCCGTGACGGAAAAGAGAGAGAGACCCTGACCACGCCCGGCCCGGGAAGGTGGTGAGGTGAGTGAGGGGGATACGAGCTATCTGATCGATCTGGTCAGCGAAGACCCTGGTGCGATCCAGTTTGATCCGGAGTCTTCCCTGCTTTCAACCACGTCGATATCTGCCGCCGAATTCCCGTACGGCGTAGGGACCAGTGCAAAAACGGGAGTGATCGAAGCGGCCACGGCTTTCTCGCCCATTCTTCCGTTTGATGCCGGTCCTGCAGCGCTACACGCCGAAATCGCGGCAGGTTTCCGGGACAGCGGGGACAGGACATCATCCTTTGACGAACTCATCGCCGCAGCGGTGCTCCGCCATGGCGAAGAGATTATCTCACGTGAAGCGCATTTTTCCGCGATTCCAGGTCTGCGCGTCGTTTCAGTAGTGAAGAGGGCTTTCCCACACCCTCTCTGTCCTGGTTTTGCGAGGATCTCGTCCTCATTTACCAGAACATGGAACAGAAGGTCCCGACTTTTATCTGCCATCCCGCATGGAGTGTTGCAGCCATGTCCGATAGACCGGGGCCAGTCGTCACCCTCGTTGTGGGAAAACCTCCTGTGAGATACACTCATCTCCTGTCGCTCCACTCTCTTTCTTACCCATGTGGACTCTCCTCGCCCTCTCCGGAGCTGTCGCCCAGGCTGCGTACAGCACCGGCGTGAAGGTGCTGCTCAGGCGGGTCTCGCCCTCCCTCGTGGCAGGCGCCTCGTTCCTCCCGGCATCGGGAGTGCTCTTCCTCCTCTCGTACCTTCTTGGATTCCCGGCCATTTCAGGGGGCTTTCTCCCCGCGGTGGCAGCAACCGTCGCGATCAACCTCGCGGCGACAGTCCTCTCCTACCGTGCGCTCGCGGTCTCTGACCTCTCCCTCTGTCTCCCGATGCTCGCTTTCACCCCGGTATTTTTACTTCTCACCTCGTTTCTCATCCTCGGGGAAGCGCCTTCCGCGGCAGGAATCCTTGGGATATGCCTGGTTGCCGCCGGGTCGTACCTCCTCGCGGCGAAAGGGCCGGGGGTGCTCGCCCCGCTCCGCACCCTCTTCCGTGACGCAGGGGTCAGGATGATGCTTGCCGTCGCGTTCCTCTACAGCATCTCGGTCAACTACGACAAGGTGGTGGTGGAGACTTCCGACCCGGTCTTTGGGTCCGCGGTGGTGCTCGGCCTCCTCGGCGCCGTGTTCCTTGCCGTGGCAGGGCTTTCTGCAGGGCGGACTCCCCTTCTTTGCGGGGAGGTCCCGCGGTCATACCTGCTGCTCCTCTCGGCGATCGGGCTGATCCTCGTGGTCGAGGCAGTCTCGATCAACCTTGCCTACACCCTCTCAATCGTCCCCTACGTGGTCTCGATAAAGAGGCTCTCGATCTTCTTCGCGGTCCTCTTCGGGGGGTATTTCCTGAAAGAGGGGAGCGTGGGGGCGAGGGCGGCGGGGAGTATGGTGATGGTCGCAGGAACGGTGTTGATTGCATTGTGGGGGTGAGACGGGCGTGGCGGAACGAGGAGGGATTGGTGGGGAGGGTTTTGGCGAGGATACTGGAGCATTCTCCCCGCCCAAATGGTTTACCATCGATCGATATAAAATGAAAATCACGAACGCGTGTGTTCATAGTAGCCACCCATGACCTCTCTGCCAACGAGGATGAAAAAATGAAAATCACGAAGTGATTTCATTCGGAAAAGGATATCCATGTGTCTTCGGTGAGAATCAGGCATTTTTTCGTGCAATAGCGAGCACATATGATGATTGTCCAGATACTTACATCCAACCTGTCGGGGGTATGGGGGGTAGGCCGGGATGAGGCCCTTCTCCAACCACCCAACTGCAAAACTCCCGCGTCTTCCTATAATAACAAGGGCGTGTCTTTCACCGTTCTGGATATCTGCAGGAAATATCGTCACCTGAGTATTCAATCAAGATATGCCAAGACCGGGTCCAGGTGCGCATATCCTGTGAGGTATCCGAACGCCCGCTGCACCGATTCATCCCCACCGTACACGACGAAGGATCGGTCGGGCGTGTTCCCGGAGAGAGTATTCCAGTACCGGATTTCGTCAAAGAAATTATTATTTGGAGTCCTTCCTGACTTCATCTCTACGGGAACCGGGTTTTTTCCCCCTGGTTCAATAATGCAGTCGACCTCGTGCCCGTGCCGGTCTCTCCAGAAGTACAGGTTCGCCTCTTTTCCCTGGTTGAACCGGTACTTCAAAAATTCAGAGACGATCAGGGACTCAAAGAGGCCTCCTTTCAGGGGGTGGTATACCAGGGAATCTGGTCCCGGAATGCCAGCAAGATGCGCCGCAAGCCCCGTATCTGTGAAATAGAGTTTCGGCATCTTTACGAGCCGCTTATTAAAATTTTTATGGTGAGGCCGGATGAATGTGACAAGCCCGGACGTTTCGAGAAGCGAGAGCCATTCCTTGGCCGTGTTATGGGTAATCCCGCAGTCATGGGCGAGAGAGGAATAATTCACGACCTGTCCATTCCGGTATGCACACATCTTCATGAATGCCTGGAACCCGGAGAGATTCTGTACCTGTTTCAACTGGCGCAGGTCGCGTTCAAGGTATGTCTGGACATAGGACGCGAAAAAGTCCGCTGGCTGGACCGGGGTGCTGTACAGGCGGGGAAAAAAGCCGGAATACAGATAATCTTCGTACCTTTTGACCGTGATCCCGGCATGGGCAATCTCCTGCATCGAAAGAGGCAACAGCCGGATAATACCGGTACGGCCAGCCAGAGACTGCGAGATGCGTGCCATCAGGAGAAAGTTCTGTGAACCGGTCAGGATAAACCGGCCTGGGCCGCCGGGGCCGTCCAGTACTCCCTGGAGATAAGAGAAGAGGTCCGGAACCCGCTGCACCTCGTCGATTACTGCCCCGTCTTGTCCGAATTGTGCCAGGAAACCCCGGGGGTCTTCCTGTGCAAACGCCCTGGTGTCCGGGTCTTCCAGGAGTACGTACGGTTTATCTGGAAAGACCGACCTGACGAGCGTCGTCTTACCCGACTGTCTTGGCCCGATGACGGAAACTGCAGGGAATCCTCGTGCCAGCACCCGGAGCTTCTCTTCTGCGGCCCGCCTGATCATCTTCATTCACTCACCTTTGGACAAATTGTAAATGCTATTTACAATCTGCCAATGTGTTCTTGGGAGAGATAAATCCTCCCCTTTCCGTCCTGAAATGGTCAGGTCAACGCTCCCTGATATTCCGTGCAAAAAGGGTGATTGGCCTTCGGAACATCGTGGTCCACCACTATTTCGGTATCAACCATGCCACCATCTGGTTTATCATCAAGGAACAACTTCCCGGGGCTTCGTGATCAGGCTATCCAACTCATCTCATCGCGGTCCTGACGGGTAATTCCCTTCTTCGCCCAAATTTGTGAATATTGTTGGCGGGGTCTTACCTCCCCCCACAAATTCCCTCCCACAGAAAAATTCACACAAACTCCCCCCATTTCCCATTTTTGCTATCCAAAACCCCATTTTTTCCTCAAAACATCCGCAAAGTTTTTATTTAATGAAAAAAATACGTGTCAATCGGAATATTGAACATACGGGTCCGGATTGGAATGGGGAGTACAATATGAAAACTGATCCGCGATCCCCCGTTGCAGGTCAGACCAATGTACCCAGACGACCTCCCTGACATACATTTCACGGATCCTGACATCCGTTTCGACTACCACGAAGCCACCTCGATGATCGAACGGTACTCTGCCTTCGAGGAACTGCTCAACGCGAACTCGGCGAAGGGGCTGGTCATGCCGGGGCCACGGCCCCTTCCCCGCAACCGCATCATCCCCCTTGTGCCGACCCAGAAGAATGCGGAAGTGCAGGGCGCCTCCCTCTTCCACGACCCCGAGTACCCGAAGCAGCTCGTCGCCGTCATCCCTGCCTACAACGAGGAGCTCACGATTGGCACCGTCGTCCTCCGCACCCGCCAGCACGTCGACCACGTCATCGTCGTTGACGACGGTTCCACCGACAAGACCGCGAGCATCGCCACCCTTGCAGGCGCAGAGGTATTGCAGCACCCCATCAACCTGGGGAAAGCCCAGGCCATGTTCAAAGGGTTCGCCCGTGCCAAGGAGTACAATCCCCTGGCAGTCGTGATGCTCGACGCCGACGGCCAGCACAACCCCGACGAGATCCCCGAACTCCTCAAGCCCGTCCTCTCAGGAGATGCCGACCTCGTCGTCGGCTCGCGGTACCTGAACGGCGCAAGCAAGATACCGAAGCACCGCATCCTCGGGCAGAAGACCCTCAACCTCGTCACCAACGTTGGATCCGGCGGCAGCAGCACCGACACCCAGTCCGGCTTCCGGGTGCTCGGGCGAAGGGCGCTCGCGAACCTCGACTTCTACTCGGAAGGCTACAACATCGAGTCCGACATGCTC
>ENA-UOWE01001261-UOWE01001261.1-activated-sludge-metagenome-genome-assembly--contig:-NODE-1261-length-31883-cov-41.320378_pt1 | contig 31883 bp, 28 predicted proteins | sample MGYA00249841_ERZ761562 | MGnify/ENA primary metagenome ERZ761562 (study PRJEB28883, sample SAMN05720200) | activated sludge metagenome | isolation source: Anaerobic digester | place: Japan...
TCGAGCAATTCCTGAAGCACAAACTTCTGATCCCGATCATCCAATATCAGATTCATTCGATTGCCTCCTGAATTTATGACTGCGCCAGTTTTTTTCGGATGTCTTCCCGCAGGACGTTTTTCATGATTTTCCCCACGGGATTCCGGGGAATGGCTTCGATAAGCTCGACGCGTTCCGGCGTCTTGTAAATGGCCATGCCCTTTTCCTTCATAAACGAGGACACATCCGTAAGCGTCACGGTTTCGCCTTCTCTGGGCACCACATAAACACAGACTTTTTCCCCCATGATTTCATCGGGCATGGCGACCGCGGCCACTTCCTGGATTTTCGGATGCCCCAGCAGGACGTTTTCCACTTCCTGTGCGCTGATATTGAAACCGCCGCGGATAATGATGTCTTTTGTCCGGTCAAAAAATCCGATACAGTCATTTTTCTTGATCTGGAACAGGTCGCCGGTATTGAAATATCCGTCTTTGTCGAACGCGACGGCCGTAAGATCGGGACGCTTGAAGTAACCGGAAATGACGTTTGGCCCCTTATAGTAAAGCTGTCCTACCTCGCCTTCCTGGGTAAGCTCTTTTTGCGTAACCGGATCGACGATTTTCAACGAAATGTGCCGAAGCTGGCTGTCTTTGGCAACCCATGACGATCCCGGCTTTCCATATTGAGGAAAGTTATCGACCCTCATCTCCATATCGGGCATATTGTACACACCGGAAACATTGGCCGTTCCTTCATTCTGTCCCCAGATGTTGCCGAACTCGATGCCCCATCGACGTTTGAGTTCCTGGACCGACCACAAGGACGGCGGCGCCGACCCGAGCGTGATCGCCCTCATCTTGCTCAGATCGAACTGATCGACCTTGGGGTGCTTCAAAAGACCGTTGATGACCGCCGGCACCAGGAGGGTATAATGAACCTCTTCCATAATCAGCTGCAGAATAAAGGTCGGTGCGTCAAAGGGATGATGGAGCACCATCTTCCCTCCGCCCCGGAGCCATTCGACAAAGACGGTGCCGATGGAGGCCATATTCACCAGGGGACCCGCCGTGATGTAAGTGTCGCCGGGCTTGATCGGGACCGTCTCGAAGCACAAATCGGTCTCAAACAGCCAGTTGTTGTGGGTCATCGGACAGCCCTTCGGCTGAGCCTCCGTTCCGGACGACCAGCAAAGGGTAAAAACATCGTTGGCGTCTATCCGGATGGCGTCGGTTTTCCCCGTGACGGGGCCTTTCGCCATCTCTTGAATATCGGTGAGCGTTAGAATTTGGCGGACGGAAGAGACCTCGCCTTGCACCTTTCGGGCCATCTCGATATGCTGATAACCGGCGAAAGTGTCTATGGTGATGATCGCCGCCGCGGAGGCGGTGGAAGCGATGTATTTGAGTTCCGAAAAACGCCATTGCATGGGCATGGGCGAGATTAAGGCGCCGGCGCGCGTGATGGCCAGGTAGAGCATGGCCAATTCCCAGATATTGGGAAGCTGAACTATGATGATATCGTCCTTTTCGATCCCCCTGGCCAGAAGCCCCTCCGCCACGGCGCTGGCTGCCTGATCCAGTTGCCGGTAGGTCAGTCGTTCAGGCTTTGATCCCACCAGGGCTTCCCGGTTCAGCGGATCCACAAGACAGATCTTTTCCGGATCTTTCCGAACATGTTCGTTGAAGTAATCGATGAGGGTCTTGGTTCCCCAAGCCCCTGCGTCCGTCCAATGGCGAATCATTTCCTTTGAAGACAGAATCATTTTTTTATTCCTCCCTCGCTGATGACCCTCAATTGCCAGACTCCCTGAATAAGGCTGCAAACGGTTCCGGCCTGGTCCTTGATTTCCAGGTCCATTTTCCAGTCAGCCTTCCCTTTCGCCTCGGCCTCGGCCTGAATGGCGTTGACTTCGGCCTCGCTTAACGTCGCTTCAACGGTTACGTCGGTGGTTGCCGGTCGGCGGAATTGAATGTTGATGGCTTTGACAATGGGATAGAATCTCGAATAATCGAAGGAGGCCACATAAATCGGACCGCCGACGTATTCGCCCGCCGTGAAGAGAGAGCCAGCATAGATTGTGCCGATGTGATTGATGTTCGGCGCAAAAGGCAGAAGCACCTTGACATGACGGTCGCTCATCTCCACGATCCGAATTCCCATTTTTTGAGTAATCGGAACAGCGTTCTCCAGCATTTCGATATGCGCCTGAAACTTTGGATCGATCATATCCGCCACCTCCGTGACCGTTTCCGGCAAGTTATGAATTGGAAAATCAGCGCAGGGCAAGAAACCGCCGAACCGCTCCCGTTGCGCCGCCGGGAGCGGTTCTCATGATCGTTCTCAGGACAGAGCCGCGATAAACGAGCCCGTGAGCTTTACGCCTCCCAGTTTGTCCGCCGCCTGAATCTCGCAGCGCATCCTTTTCTCGCCGTCCGCCTCAAACTTTTCAACCACGTTGCCGGTGACGACAATCGTTGCCCTGTCCCTTGAGTTCGGGTCATCCAGATCCATGGGCTCCGTCATCCCGGAAAACCGGACGCCGAATTTACGCAGATTCTTGTCGTCAACCCAATCCGTGACGGCCTGCCCGACAATGCCCATCACAAACATCCCGTGGGAAATCACCCGCGGCATTCCGAACATTTTGACGAACGTCTCGTCGTGGTGGAGGGGATTGAAGTCTCCCGAGGCTCCGGCATATCGGACCAGATGGGTCCGGGTAATGGGATCGGATGTAAATGCCGGCATCGCGTCGCCGACATGGATGCTCTCATACGTCAATGCTTTCGTCATGGTTTCCTCCTATCTCTCCACTAAAGTTGTGCGGGCGCGCATCGCCAGTTCCCCGCGCTGATTCCTGATCTCCGCTTCCAGAACGGTGAACTCCATGAATTTCCCCGGTTTGCCTTTCTTCTCCTTGTCAAACATCTCGACAACCTTGATGACCCCGGTCATCACATCGCCCGGATGAATGGGGAGCAGATACTCATACTCTTCTTCCCCGTGAAGCAGCCGGACCAGGTTGATGCCGACCTCCTGCAGCATGGGCATCAATCCTCCGCCGCCCCACAGCAAAAAACACGTTTGAAACGTCGAAGGGGGAACAATATCCTTATACCCCGCCGCCTTTGCCGCCCCGGAATCGGCATAAATCTGTTTCACCTGGCTCTTGCTCTCCTTCTGCGAAACGGCCATAGCGAACTCGGCGATTTTTCCCTTTTCCACCTCGAAGATGTAAGGGGGAAACACCATCCCTACTTTTGATTTGTCGGCCATGCTCACCTCCCATTATGATGGTTTATCATGATCGGGACCTTCTCTTCACGAGAACAGTCCCGTCTTCCCGAACTCATTGATTTCCTCCTCGCTGTAACCCAGTTCGAGGAAGACTTCCCGGTTATGCGATCCCGCCTTGACGCCCGTTTTTCCGTACACCGGGGGAGTTGCGGAAAACTTGAACGGACTGGCCGGTTGTCGTACGGTGCTTCCATCCGGCAGCGTGATGTCCGTCGTCAATTGCCGTTCCCGGACCAATTCGCTGTCCAGCGCTTCCGAAAGCGAAAGAACGGGTTCCACACACGCATCCGTTTTGTCGAAAATTTCCTTCCATTCCCCGCGCGTTTTACTCTTGATGATCTTTCTTACTTCCTCTTTGACGCCGGCGCAGTCCGGCGGCGCCACGCCGCCGGCAATCCAATCGGGACGTCCGATGGCGTTGCAGAAGGCGGCAAAGAATTGCGGCTCCAGCCCGCCGAAACTCAGGTAATGGCCGTCCGCCGTTTTATAAAAATCATAGAGGGATCCGCCGTTGAGGATAAACCCTTCTCTTGTCGGCTCTTCCCCCGATACGAGATAGGCGGCGGCAGCCAGGGCGTTGAAGGCGAAAGCCCCGTCGGTCATGGAAATATCGAGATACTGTCCTTTTCCGCTCCTGCTCCTGCTGAACACCGCCGCCAGAATGGCGATGACGGCATTATTGGATCCGGAAGCCACGTCGGCAATCTGCAGGGGCATCGGCACGGGCCCCTCGTATTTGCGTCCCGCGTAACCCATCAGCCCGGAGAGGGACAAATAATTAATATCATGGCCCGCCCGGTCTTTCATCGGCCCCGTCTGGCCGTAGCCCGTCAGAGAGCAATAGATCAGGGACGGATACCGGGGGGCAAGATCATCAAAACCCAATCCAAGCTTCGCCATGATTCCCGGACGGAATTGCTCAATGAGGACGTCGTAGCGCTCCAGCAGGCGATGGACAACCTGCAGCCCCCGGGCATCCTTCAGATTCAGCGTAATGGATCGCTTTCCGCGGCCAAGATACGCCGAGGCGGCGGTCAGATCGGTCTTTCCGATAAACGGCGGCACAATGGCCGCCAGATCAGGCCGGCTTCCGGAGGTAACCTTTAAAACATCCGCCCCCAGGTCGGAAAGAATCATGGTTGCATACGGTCCGGGCAAAAGCGTCGTAAAGTCGAGAACCTTTAAACCTTCCAGTGGTCCGGCCATACGCTATAACCCCATAAACTTGGCAATAATGGTTTTCATGATTTCATTGGTCCCGGCAAAAATCCGGCTCACCCGGCTGTCGCGCCAGGCCCGTGAAATCCCGTATTCATCGCAGTATCCGTACCCCCCGTGGAGCTGAAGGCATCTGTCCGCCACCTGGTGGGCCATGTCCGTGATCCAGTATTTGGCCATCGACGTCTCGATGACAACCTGCCGCCCCTCCATGTGATCCACAATCAGCTTGTCCACAAAGGTCCGCCCGATCTTGATCTCCGTGGCGCATTCCACCAGCGTGAACTGATTGACCTGAAACTTGGAGACGGGTTTTCCAAAAACCGTCCGTTCCCGGCAATACCGGATGGTGGTCTCCAGCATGTATTCGGCGGCCGCGATTCCGCAGATGGCGACGACCAGACGCTCCTGCTGAAGCTTCATCATGAGCTTCAGGAATCCGGTTCCTTTTTCGCCCAGACGGTTCTCTTTGGGAATTCTGCAGTCCGTGAAATACAGCTCGGAGGTATCCTGGCTGTGCCAGCCGGCTTTTTTGATCTTTTTGCCCTTCTCAAAGCCGGGCGTGCCGGCTTCCACAATAAAAAGATCCACCGCTTTGTGGGGGTCCGTACAGGCCGGATCTTTTGCCGCCACAACACACAGATCACAGTTGATCCCGTTGCTGATAAAGGTTTTCTGCCCGTTCAAGACAATATCATTCCCGTCCTCCACGGCGGTCGTCTTGATCGCGGCAAGGTCGCTGCCGGTATTGGGCTCCGTCATGGCCACCGCCGTGATGATGTCGCCGGTGACGCAGCCGGGAAGATACTTTTGCTTCTGGTCTTCAGAACCGAAGGAAATAATGTAAGGAACAATGATATCGGTGTGCAGGGGCGCCGCAAGTCCCGCAAAATTGGAATGCGACAGTTCTTCGATAACAATCACCGAATACAGAAAATCCGCTCCCGCGCCGCCGTATTCCACCGGAACGGACATGCCCAGAAACCCGTGCTCCCCCATTTTCTTCCAGGCGCTCTTGGGAACGATGCCGGCCTCTTCCCATTCCTCGACATGGGGAAGCAGTTCATTGGCGACAAACTTCCGGAAAGTATCCCGGAACATTCGGTGTTCATCCGTATATTGAATAATATCCATTCATCCGTCTCCTCATCAAAATGCATTGTTTGGACGCTCCCGACCTCCGTGCAAAAACCGATCCGATCGGAGGAGGCCGCGGAGGCGGAGAAAGCGGCTCCACCACCTCCGCGGCGCGAGCGTCATCCGCGTCCTACAGAATTACTTTCCATACTTACCTACAATGGAAATCGCGCACACGTTCTGGTGAGGGAAACCGCCCAGGTTGTGTGTCAAACCGTATCGCGGATTTTCGAGCTGACGCTTGTCCGCCCGCCCCTGAAGCTGCAGGTACATTTCATAAATCATCCGCAATCCCGAGGCTCCGATCGGGTGTCCGAAACACTTGAGACCGCCGTCGATCTGGGCCGGAATTTTGCCGTCCCGGTCATACATACCGTCTAAGGCATCTTTCCAGGCATGGCCTCGCTCCGAGAGATGGAGATCCTCATAGGTTACGAGTTCCGTGATGGAGAAACAGTCATGACACTCGAACATGCTGATCTCTTCGCGCGGGTTCGTGATTCCGGCTTCCTTATAAGTGGCTGCCGCGCATTTGTCCGTGGTCACGAAATTCGCTCCGTCCCATTCATTGAAGCCGCCTTCATAACCGTTGCTGACCGCCAGCTGGACGGCCTTGACCGTGACCAGGTCCTTCTTCTTTCTGCCCAGTTTCTGGGCGATCTCCGGCGTCGTAACGATGGCACAGGCCGAGCCGTCGCTGACACCGCAACAGTCAAAAAGCCCCAGAGGCCAGGCGATGATCGGGGCCGCCAGGACCTGATCGATCGTCACCGCTTTCCGCAGGTGAGCCTTGGGATTCAGGGCGCCGTTGGCGTGGCTTTTTACCGAAACACGGGCAATGGCCTGTTTGATGTCGTCATTTTTGATCTTGAACTTGGCGACGTAGGCGGAAGCGAGCTGGGCAAAAAGCCCCGGAGCGGTTGCATTGGGGAAGAACTGCCACATGAGGGTTCCCGCCGTCGAACCCCAGGCAGGCAGTCCTCCGTACCCCGTATCCTTCAACTTCTCAACGCCAAGGGCCAGACAAATATCATAAGCGCCCGACGCGACGCCGTAAACCGCGCCGCGAAATGCTTCCGTACCCGTAGCACAATAGTTTTCCATCCTGGAAATGGGAATGTTGGGCAGACGAAGAGCCAGGCCCATCGACGGAGCCCCCTTCCCCACATTGACCTCATCCATACAGACGCCGTACCAGGCCGCCTGAATATCTTTCTTTTCAATGCCTGCATCGGCGATCGCTTCCTGAAAGGCCTCAACCATCAGCCCCTCGGCTCCCACATCCCATCGCTCACCGAACCGGCTGCACCCCATACCAATGATCGCGACTTTATCTCTAATTCCTGAAGCCATAGCTTCACCTCCCTCTTAATTAAATTTGAACAGCTTTCCGATCAACTGAGATTTCATCATATCGCCGCCGACCTTTAATTTCCCGGCGCTGAAGGCCTTCATCCCGTCAAGCTTTCCGGTAATCAGGTCAACAAAATCCGTATCAGCCATGCCGATGGTGGTCGTCGGATTGTCTCCCTTTCCGGTTGTGACGCTGCACGTTCCATCCTTGACGGCGACAAACCAATCCCCGCCTGCCGGACCGGATATATTGAACTGGAAGGTCACGTCTTTTCCGGCTGCGGCCGCCGCGTTGAAAACGGAGGGCATTTTCTTGAAGACCCCCGCGACGTCCAGCCCGCTTGCGCCGCTTTCAGGCGCCGGTGCGCCGGCGGCAGGAGGCGTCAGAAAATCCATAATGGCCATGTTGAGTTCCGTGTAGGGTTTCGCCCCTTCCAGGCTGTTGATCTTATCCCAGTTGTCACGAATCATTTCCGGCGTCGGCACATGCGTCTCGTCCCCCAGCATCACGCCGGGGCCGGTCAGAATCGCCGCCCGGCTGAAGAAGCCGGCCCCCGCATTGAAGATGTTGCCGGAATCCTTGCAGTCTTCAGAACACAGATACAGAACGATGCCGGCGACGTAAGCCGGATTCATTTTCTCGAGCATCTCCGGCGGCATCATATCCTCGGTTAACCGGGATGCGGCGATGGGGGCGATGGTGTTGACCTTGATGTTGTATTTCGCGCCCTCCAGCTTCAGCGTGTTCATGAAGCCGACAAGACCCAGCTTGGCTGCGGAATAATTCGTCTGGCCGAAATTGCCGTAAAGGCCGGCCGCGGAAGTGGTCATGATGATGCGGCCGTAACCGTTCTGCCGCATGGCCTCGAAAGCCGGCCTCGTCACGTTATAGGCGCCGTTGAGGTGGACGGCGAGAACGGCCCGCCAGTTTTCCGGCTCCATCTTCAGGATGCCTTTATCCCTGAGAATGCCGGCGTTGTTGATGAGGATATCGACTTTGCCGAAAGCGTCCAGCGCCGTCTTCACGATCTTCCGACCGCCTTCGGGCGTGGCGACGTTGTCGTAATTGGCGACGGCTTCGCCGCCCATGGCCTTGATGTCGGCAACCACCAGATCGGCGGGACCGGCGGCTCCTGCTCCCGATCCGTCGCGCGCGCCTCCGAAATCATTTACGACAACCTTGGCTCCGCGGCGACCCAGCTCCAGGGCATACGCCCGGCCCAAACCGCCGCCGGCGCCCGTGACAATGGCCACCCGTCCCTGAAAATCGATTTCCGGTATCCAGTCCGTCTGGGGAACGGCCTTCCAGAAGTATTGCGAGAATCCCCGGACCGTATCCACGACCCGTCTGCGGAAAGACATCTTGACGGGCATGCCGACTTTGATGTCGTTCAACTCACTGTCGGTGAAATCCATCATGAGCCGGCCGCCGCCCTCAAACTGCACCATGCCGTAAATCGCCGGTGGATCCACCGATACAGCCAGCAGATCTCCCGTAAACGAGCGGACTCTGGCCTTGATATTGGCAAATTCGTAATCGTCCTGTGTTTTCAGGTGACCGCAGGCCGGATTCACACACAGATCCGCCGGTGGATACTGAGCCGTTCCGCAATCCCGGCATTTTCCGCCGACAAACCCGAGGATCATTTTCCGGTTCCGCCACAGAGCCGTCATGGCCGTCTGCACCGGCGCTTCCGACCGAATTCCCATCTCCGGATTGATCAGATCCCGGAATTTCAGGAACTTCATGTAGTTGTCCGTGGTCTTCTTATTGGCCAGCGATCCTTTGAGTCCCGCGCGCTCGGCCAGTTTTCCGATATTCTCCGTAACCTTGAAATAAAGAGCGTCACAGCCCTGTCCGAAACCGGCCAGAAGAATGCCGTCTCCCGGCTTTGCCGTTTCGAGCGCTCCGACCAGCATCAGGAGAGCATGCGCAACGCCTGTCTCTCCGGTGACTTCGTGCATCGTATCGGCCAGTTTTTCCGGAGCAGCCCCCAGCTTTTTCCCGATCGCCCGGTGTTCCGCCTTGAACAAACAGGGGAAAACCAGTTTTTGCACGTCATTCATCGAAATATTCAATTTCTTGAACAGGCCGTTCACCGCTTCGGGAATGATTTTGGAATAGCCTTCTTCCCTGAGCCACCTCTCTTCCCAGGTGTAGTCGAACTCGGATTTGGATCCCCGGTAATGATCCACGAAATCGTAGGTGAGGGAGTAGGAACCCAGGAACTCCGCCACAACGTCTTCATCCCCAACCAGGACCGACGCCGCGCCGTCGCCGAACCACATTTCGTAAAAGCCGGCCGGACGGGTCTGCCGTTTGTCGGACGCGGTCACCAGAATGGATTTTCGGCTCCCCGATTTGACGACATCCAGAGCGGTCAGGAGTCCGGTCGTGCCGGCCCTCTGGCAAGACGTAAAATCCGCCGTATTGATGTCGCTCCGCAGATTCAGAGCCGTGGCCAGAATGCCGGCATTCTGGCGATCCAGGAAAGGCAGGCTCGTGGAGCACAGGTATCCCGCATCGATTTTTGTTTTGTCTTTTCCAATCAAACAATCCATGGACGCGGCGACGGCCATCGTCAGGCTGTCCTCATCGTAATTGCACATGGAACGTTCGCCCTGGGCCACACTGATAAGCGCCGGAGCGAACCAGCCCATCGATTGATAAATAGCCATTCTGTCCAATCGCAGGCGGGGAATATAGGCTCCGTATGACGTAATTCCGATCATCGTTTTACCTCCTTTGTTCACAAGACATTGCGTTCAAATTTTTAAACCGACGCTTCAGAAAATCTCCGCTCTAAAACTTGAAGATTTTCTCCAAAAGCTGGGATTTCATGATGTCTCCCTCGATCTTCAGTTTTCCCGAGGTATAGGCCTTCATGGCATTGACCTTGCCGTTCATCAGATCGAGAAAATCCCCGGCCTGAATCTTCAGCGTGCAGGTCGGACTGGCATGCAGGCCGGACGCTATGGTGCAAGCGCCGTTTTTGATGTCGACGGACCAATCCCCGCCGCCGTCGCCCGAGATGCAGTACTGGAACACAACCGCCGCTCCTCCCGCCGCGCCTGCCTGAAAGGCCCCGGGCATTTTTTCAAAGACATCCTTCACCGCGGCGAAACCGCCGCCGCTTTGCGCCGGCTCTTTCTTCCCCTCCAACGCCGAGAGAAGGTCCTGCAGGACCAGATCGTTCAATTGTCCGTATTCCTTGGCTCCCTTGAGATCCATGATCTTCGCCCAGTTGACGGAGATGTCCTCGACGGACGGAACCTTCTTGCCGCTCCCGATGACGACGCCGGGACTGGTCATCATGGCGGCGCGATTGTAAAATCCAGCGCCGCAGTTGTAAATTCTGCCGGTCTCATTGCATTCTTCAGAGCCCAGATAGAGCACGATGGGCGCAACATACGCGGGATTCATTTTGGCCAGCAGATCGGGCGGCAGAATATCCTCCGTGAGACGTGACGCGGCAATGGGCGCCACCGTGTTCACTTTAATGTTGTACTTGATGCCTTCAAGCTTCAGGGTGTTCATGAAGCCGACAAGACCCAGTTTGGCCGAGGAGTAGTTACTCTGGCCGAAATTGCCGTAAAGCCCCGCGGCGGACGTCGTCATGATGATCCGTCCGTAGCCATGGTCCCGCATGACGGCGAAAGCGGGACGCGTCACATAGAAGGCCCCGTTCAGATGAACATCCAGAACCGCCTGCCAGTTTTCCGGCTCCATTTTAAGAATGCCCTTATCCCGCAGAATGCCGGCATTGTTGACCAGAATGTCCACTTTCCCAAAAGCATCCACGGCCGTCTTGACGATATTTTCTCCCCCGTTCGCGGTCGCAACATTATCGTAATTCGCAACCGCCTCTCCCCCCAGGGCTTTGATCTCATCTACGACTTTGTCCGCCGGACCGGCCGCTCCGGGGCCTGCGCCGTCCCTGGCGCCGCCGAAATCATTGATCACTACTTTTGCGCCCCGCCGGGCAAACTCAAGAGCGTACACACGCCCCAGTCCGCCGCCCGCTCCGGTGACAACGGCCACCCGACCATCAAAACGGATCTCCTTACTTGCTCCCATCATCCTTCTCCTTTTCGTGAAATGTCTCTTGAAAGCAATTTCATTGAATCCTTGGACAAAACATCTACGCCGGAAAGTTAAAACAGCTTGTTCACTCTCGCCAGCGTCTCCTCGGCCTCTTTCACCATTCGCGCCAACAGTTCCTTGCAGGTGGGCACATCCTGGATAAGTCCAATCGACTGCCCCACCATCATGGGAGCGACCTCGACGTCGCCGTCTTCCCATGCCTCTTTCATTCGCTCACCGGCGATCAGGGGATACAGAGCCTCGAACCCCCCGCCTTTCTCCTCAATTTCACAGATATTCTTAACCACCTGGTTCTTGAGCGCCCTGCCCTGCAGATGAAGGGTTTTACAGATCAGCGTGGTCTCATATTCCTGGCGTTTCACAATTTCCTCTTTGATATTATTGTGGACCACACAATCTTTGGTGGCAATGAAACGACTGGCCATCATAACCCCCTGCGCTCCCAGCGTGAGCGCTGCCGCAAGGGACTTGCCGTTGGCGATGCCGCCCACCGTCACCACGGGGATTTTCACGGATTCGACAATACGGGGGGTCAACACCATGGTTGTGACATCATCATCCAGCGGATGTCCGCCCTCCTCGATGCCGGCGGCGTAAATGCCGTCATAGCCGGCCTTCTCCGCGTGCAGGGCATGACGCACCGACCCCACCTTATGAAAAAGTTTAACCCCTGCTTTTTTCAGCAGGTCGATGTACTCGGGACCCACCGCCTTGTCCACCGGAGCGCCGGACACTTCAATGCCCGCCACTTTTTCTTCCGCGCAAACCCGCAGGTACATCTGGTGATGCCCCGCCGTGATGCGCACGGAAGGAAGAATGGTGATTCCGACCATGAACGGCTTGTCGGTAAGTTTACGGGTCTGACGGATAGCGTTGCGGAAGTCCTCTTCCGTTTCATAATTTCCCGCGGTAAGATTTCCCATCCCCCCCGCGTTGGAAACCGCCGCGGCGAGCGTCGGTTTACAAAGCCACATCATCGCCCCACAAATAATGGGGTACTTGATCCCAAACATCTCGGTGATTGCCGTTTTCATTTGAATCCTCCTTTAGTATTTCAACCTGCCATGCGTGATTCATCCGGTCACCCAAGCGGCGCTCCGGATTTTTGTCTTGCTTCCCGTCACGCGCAGGGATGAGACGAAAACACTGCGTTCCCCGGCAGGAAATCAACCGTTTCGCCGAGGGATATTCCTTCCATCTTTCCAAAGTATTTCGGAAACTCCGTCGCCAGCCAGAATTCCGACGCGCAAACCTTGCCGTAATAGAAAGCCGCCTCCGCGTCCCGCGCCAGAACTTCCGTCAGGGCTTCCCCTTTCGCGCCGGCCGTAAGCGCGGAAAGCTTCGGACGCGCCAGCGTCAGACACCACAGATGCATCCAGGCGAGCATCAGGTCGAAAAAGGCCCTTCGCAGGGGATCAACGTTTAAAAGCAGCGTGTGGTATCGCCCCTCATCCATATGCTTTTTCATGGTATCTAAAATGGAATCCATCCGTTGGAGTCCCTCAAGGAGCATATTGCGGTAAACGTCGTCCACGATGCCGGATGCGTTTTCGATCGTCTGGTATATCCTTGATTTCAACACCTTGTAATTCTTCCGATCCGCATTCAACAGGATCTTCCTCATGACCAGGTCCAGGGACTGAATGCCGTTGGTTCCTTCGACGATGCTCAGAACCTTGCAGTCCACCGCAAGCTGCTCCACGGGATAATCCGAGCAATAGCCATAGCCCCCGTGAACCTGGATGGCTTCGGCGGTGATCTGCCATGCATTTTCCGAATTGCCCGCCTTGATCAGGGGAATAAGAATATCGACGATAGACCGAGCTTCCCGGCTTGCTTCTCCCTCGAGCAGATTGGACAGATCGATCTGCATAGCCGCATAATAGGAGAGCATCCGCTGTGCCTCGACGAGAGCTTTCATTCCCATCAGCATTCTCGTAACGTCGGGATGTTCAATGATGGGCACTTTGGGAGCGGCCGCCTCGAACATTTTGCTGAAGTGAACGCCCTGCAGCCGGGTGCGCGCGTAATCCACGGCATACTGCAAGGCCGCGGAGGAACCTCCCAGCGCCATGATGCCGACCTCAAGCCTTGTTTCATTGAGCATCTGAAACATGATATTCATTCCGCGGCCCCGTTCGCCCAGCAGATACCCCGTACAGTTTTCATTATCCCCGAAGGACATGGCGCAGGTCGCCGATCCGTGGGCGCCCATCTTGTGTTCCACGCCGGTGCAGAACACATCGTTCCTTTCTCCCAGGGATCCATCCTCGCGGACCAGATACTTGGGAACGATGAAAATGGAAATTCCCCTGGTTCCCGGCGGATCCCCTTCAATGCGGGCCAGGACCGGATAGATGATCTGGCGGGTAATGTCCTGGTCTCCGTTGGTAATGAAACACTTCTGCCCGGTAATTCGATACGTTCCATCGGGCTGCAAGATGGCTTTTGTTTTCAAAGCCCCCACGTCGGAGCCCGCCTCCGGTTCCGTCAGGCACATGGTTCCGCCCCATTCACCGGAAAGGAGTTTTTGCACGTAGAGGGACTTCTGCTCCGGAGTCCCGAAACTGCGGATTAAATGAGCGGCCCCGTGCCCCAGCATGAAAAAGAGCATCAACGCTCCGCCGGCCCCGCAGAATATCTCCCACGTACACGACTGGATGGCGAGGGGCATCCCCGCCCCTCCGATTTCCTGGTCGTCGGCAATGCTCAGGAATCCCGCATCACAAAGCGCCCTGGCCGCGTCGGAATACCCCGACGGCAATCGAACCGATCTGGTTTGCGGATCATAGCGGCACCCTTCCCTGTGCCCGGTCACATTCGCCGGAAAGACCCATTGGGCCGCAATCTTTTCGGCCAGTCGGATCGTCTCCTCATAAACGTCGCCGTCAAAATTTTCAAAACGCCGGAAGCGGTTCATTTTGTCCACTTCCAGAAATTCGAACAGGGTGAAGCGCAAATCACGATGATCCACGAGATATTTCTGCATTACAGATTCTCCTCCACGGGAAACGTCGGCCACAGGGTTCGTTTGGTTGCGGTCCTCTGCGTATGGCCTTTACACAGCCGACCCGTCGGTCACGCTTTATAAAATTTCTGGACCAATTTAAAAAACTCGCCTGAAAAAACCATGATGGTCTGATTCCGGTTTTCAAGGTTCACGGCCGCCTCCAGCGAGGGAGCATGGAGGTTTTCATTCAGAACGCGCTTCGTCAGTTTCAAGCCCCCCTCGCTCTTGCCCACCATGGACCTTGCGTAGAAAAGCGCTGCTTCCAGAAGATCCTCCCGCGGGACCAGCTTGTTGACAAGGCCTATTCTTTCCGCTTCCTCCCCGCCGATCTTCCTGCCGGTGAAAAGAATATCGGAGGCGTGCGCGAGCCCTACCAGCCGGGGCAGCAAAAAGGAACAGCCCAGTTCCCCGCCGGAAAGCCCGATATTAATGAAAGAGGCTACAAAAAAGGCTTCCTTGCAGGCCACCCGGATATCGCTGGCCAGCGTCATGGAAAATCCGCCTCCGGCGGCCGGCCCGTTCACGGCCGATATAATAGGCTGGGGAATCCTTCTCATGCCCAGAATCAGAGCGGCGTAACGCTCCTGCACAAATTTCAGGAATCTCTCCGGATCCGCAAACGCTTCGGACTCCTTGTAGATCACGGCGTCATTGAGATCGGCTCCCGAAGAATACCCCTTGCCAGCGCCCGTGAGGATGAGGACCCGGATGGAATCCTCCCCGGACAAGACCTCAAACAGTCTTTCGAAGTCGCCCAGCATATCCAGATTAATGGCGTTGAGCTGCCCGGGACGGTTCATTGTCACCACGCCGATGCGCGGCTCTTTTTCTTCAAAGAGCAATGTCTTGAATTCCGGCATCAACGTACTCATGATTCTTTCTCTCTCTTTTTCCTGTCCAACTCCCTCAATTCGCGGCGCATGATCTTGCCGATCGCGCTCTTGGGAAGTTCATCAATGAATTCCACTTCCGTAGGAACCTTATAAGCCGTCATTCTCTCTTTGCAGAAGGCTGTCACCTCCTGTTTCGTCAGCGTCTCTCCGGCCTTGACCACAATGTAGGCTTTTACGGTTTCCCCCCGATACTCGTCCGGGATCCCGATGCAGCAGGCCTCGCTGATCTTGGGATGCTCAAAGAGAATTTCATCGATCTCCTTGGGGAAAATATTGAAGCCGCTCGCAACGATGACGTCTTTTTTGCGGTCTGAAATGGTCAGGTATCCCTCATCGTCGAAGTATCCGATGTCTCCGGTGTAAAACCATCCATCCCGAAGGGAATTGGCTGTTTCTTCCGGTTTTTTATAGTACCCGGACATCACCTGGGGACCTTTGATGCAGATTTCACCCGCTTCACCGATGGGAAGTTCCGTTACGCCTTTATCAACATCCACGATTTTCATATCGGTGTTGGGAAGCGGAAGTCCCACCGTCCCGATTTTTACCTTCCCGCCCCAGGGAGTGGTGGTGGCAAACGCCGTATTCTCGGTAGCGCCGTAGACATCGTAGATGATGGCCCCGTGGAGATCTTTCAGCTGCTTCAGGGTGTTTTCCGGCAGGGGCGCCGCCCCGCCGAAATATCCCTTGACAAAAGAAAGATCCATCGTCCGGAATTTTTGATTGCCCAGAAGAGCCGTATAAATCGTCGGCACGCCCGTGAGGAAGGTCGGATGAAACTTTTCCAGCATTTCGACGATCACGCCCGGCTCCGGCTTCGGGATCAGCGTACAGCCCCAGCCGTTCCAGATGGGAAGATTCTGGCTGACGGAATACCCGGCGGAATGAAACACGGGATAGATCCCCGTGAGATTCTGGTATTGGCCCTTCAGGTCGGGAAACCAAACGGAAAACTGCTGGACGACCGACGAGATGTTGGCATGGGTCAGCATGGCGCCCTTGCTGACGCCGGTCGTTCCCCCGGTATAGATCAGCGCGGCCAGCGAATCCCACTTGGCCTTGTTTTCCACCGGTGTGTCCGGATACCGGCCAATCAAATCCATGAATTCATAAACGTCCGGCTGCGGTTCAACCTTTCGGAACATTGCTTTTTTAACATAGGGGAACAGCTGCTTTTTGGGAAAGGGCAGGTAGTCGCTGATGTGGCAGGTGATGATTTTTTTGATCTTGGTTTCGCTTTTGATCTTGAGGGCCCGGGGGAGCAGCAGATCCAGCGTGACCAGGACGGTGGCATCCGAATCGTCGAGTTGGTGGGTTAATTCCCGCTCCGTATAAAGCGGATTGTTCATGGCGGTCGCGGCCCCCGCCCGATAGGTGGCATGATCGGCAATGATCATCTGCGGGATGTTGGGCAGGAGCATCGCCACCTTGTCCCCTTCCCGCACGCCGATGTCGATCAATGCCCTTGTGAACCGGTTGACCAGTTTCTCGAGCTGCCGGTAGGTAATTTTTTTACCCATGTAGATCATGGCAACTCTTTCAGGATAGGTGGCGGCCGTTCTCGTCAGGGCCTCCGCCATGGTGATCTTTTCCACAGTAATTTCGGCAGGAACACCTGAAGCATAGGATTTGTGCCATATTCTTTCAAAAGACATATTGATCCTCCTTCTCCTTTGTTTTGTTTACCAGTTCTTCAGCTCATTCTTTTCGGCCCGTTACCGGGTTGTGCCAACACTCCTCCGTCATGTATCTTCTGTTTCTACGCCCAACGGCGCAGAAGAAACCTATGGTTTGGGATTTCTATCGTCCATGAAACTTTGGCGCCCGTTTCTCCAGAAACGCCATGACCGCTTCCATCATATCGTCGTTGGGGACCAGGGCGGCGTTGCGCTGAGCCACATATTCCAGGCCCTGCTGAATACCGTGGTCACGACTGTAATTGACGACTTCCTTGATGCCCTGAATGGCGAGAGGAGGCAAATTGGCGATCTCTTCGGCCAGTGTCCGGGCTTCCTCGAAAAGGGTTTGGGGATTCTCACAGAGCCGCGTAATGTATCCCATTCTCAAGGATTCCTCCGCCGTCCAGTCCCTGCCGGTTAACGCCAGTTCCCGAAACCAGCCCTGTCCGATGATGTAGGGAACGCGCTGAAGGGTTCCGATATCCGCAATGATGCCGATTCGGGTTTCCCGAATGGAAAAGACGGCGTCTTTCGATGCCAGCCGGATATCGCAGGCGCTGGTAAGATCGACGCCTCCGCCGATACAGTGTCCGTGAATCGCGGCAATCACGGGCTTTCTGCAATTTTCGATGGCGGTCATGCTCGCCTGAAGATCGATGATTTTTCTGCGAAGCTCTTCCCGGTACACGGCCGATCCGTCTCCCAGCAGAGACTGGGCCGCCACAAGATCCAATCCGGCGGTAAAACTTTTTCCCTCCGCCCGGATGACAACCACCCGCACGTCGCCGTCTTCGTCAAACGCCTTGAAAAGCCGGCGAATCTCCTGAAAGAATTCGATGGTCATCGTATTGCGCTGCTTCGGCCGGTTCAGAATCAGCCAGGCCACGTGGCCGGTTTTTTCAACTTTGAAAGACGATTCGTTTTCCATGCTGCCATCTCCTTTTGCTCCACAACAGGATTCTCCAATCAAATCTTCCATCTATTAATTCCATCAATTGATGGTTAACCTATTTGGAAAAGTCTGCTTTGTCAAGTTATTTTTTTAAAAAAAAGCCGTCGAATTCCATTTCCTTGTATTTACTGTCAATTCTCTACAGCCACCAAACGGCATCCTGTCGGGTGTTTCGCAGAAATCTCCTCTTCGCCGGGAAAAACGATCCGGATAAACCATCTTGACTTTTTCTATCATTTAACATATCGGCACCCTCAACCGATCGCAATTGCCGACCGTCCGGGCCGTCGAGGTTGTTTCCGGAGAAACCCAGCGCCATGAATCGTCCAGGGCTTGATCGGAGGCGCGGTAAAACAGGACGTCCGGAAAAGACCGGCGCGGAGGGCTCTGCGCGAAAGATTTCGCCCTGCGGCCCGGAATAAAGAACAGCGCCGGCGAAAATAATCGAGAGGAAGCGCACCATGGAAGACTACATCCATCACAACATCGGCGAAGAAGTTTCCTTTATTGCAGGATCTTACCAGATCGTTGAAGAAGGATGTCTGACGCACGACGGAAGAGAGTTTCTTTATCTGATGGGAATTGCGACCGTTGACAACGCGTGCTGTGGAAACACCGGCTGTCGGTTTCTTCAGGTCCCGGGTTACATTCATTCATGGAAGACAAAAACAAATCCCCAGGGGAAGCCGGTCAGCGAAGTGGAGCCGATTACCGATGAACAAAATCAGGCAGCCATCAGGACTTTTCTGGAGGCTTGCTACCCCTATGCGCAGATCAATTTTTCCGGAAAATCACACATCGCGTGAGCCTGACGGCGGCGGTTACTCAAGGGATGCCGGATGCGGCGGAAGCGATCCGGTTCTTTTTCAACCCTGCCCCGAAAAGATCCCTGAGGTCCCGTCAAAATTAAAAACCTTGACGGCTGCACGGTATTGTCGTAGGTATTCAATCAAATGATGGAGTAAAAAATGAAATCACCCCTTGAAAAGGCCCGTAAGAATCCTGAATCCATGAAGGCAAGAATTCTTGCCGTTGCCCGCCGTCTTTTTGGTGAATACGGCTTCCACGGAACCACCACCCGGATGATCGCCAAAGAAGTGGGAATCGATATCTCCACCCTTCATTACCACTGGGGCGACAAAAACGACCTGTATGAAGCCGTCGTCATGGACGTGAACAACGATCTGGGAAGAGAGCTTCTCAAGGTGGAAAAAGTCGTGCACGGCAGCTCCCTGGAGGAACGACTGAACGTCTCCATCGACCAAATGATGGATTATTTGTTTGACCATCCGGAGATATCGAACCTTGTTCTCCTTCGCTATTTCAGCAAAACCCGCAACGAAATCGATGTTGATTTCAAGGTGCCGGAATTCAGCGGCGACATCGCTCGCGCCATGGGTCTCGCGAAAGACGCAAAAAATCCGTCCCCCAGAGCCATGATGAAGGTCATGAGCATCATGAATGGAATGCACAGCTTTGTCTCCGGAGAAAATTTTTTCCGTCCCATGTTGAACCTTGATCGAAAAAATTACATCCGTGCGGTCAAGGAAACCCTGAAATTCATCCTGATCCCCGCTTTTGTCCTTCAGGAAGCAAAAACAAAAAAGGGCGCAGTTCCGGGTCCGCTTCCGCCAAAGATTAACAAAACCCCCAAACAAAACGCACGGCCGGTAAAGCAGAACAACCCCTGACCCGATCGGCGGCCGCCGGCCTTTCCCATGCGCAGGCGGTAGACTGTCATCTGTCGCCCGATCTCCCAAACATCCGCCGCGGCCGGAAACGATCCGGCCCGCCGGTGGGAAACCTTTTCATGCCGCAGATCACCGAAACAGCGACTTAAAGTCCCCGCAGGTGATCCGGTCGCAGCAGCCGTCCATCGCGGCCGGTGAGAACCGAATCCACCAGGGCAATCATTTTTTGTTTGTCTTTTTGAAGCGTGCCGGTGACCGGCAGATAATTGGACGCATGCGTGCCGACAAATTTCAGCGGGTCCAGGGTAATGTTTTCAAAAATCATCTTCATCTCCGCCAGGGTTTCAAAAGGATCCAGAAGCTGAAATTCGCCTTTTTGCACCTGCCGGTAGAGCACGGTCCCCGGAACGGGCGTCACCGTCAGGGCCGCAAGGTACTGGGGTTTCATTTCATCGCAAATTTGCGCGGTGGCAAGCGCATGGCGTCGTGAAGTCTCTCCCGGACCGGCAAGTCCCAGAAGAACCATCGCCGATAAATTGATCCCGGCTTCCACCAGCCTGCGCCCGGCTTCCAGCATCTCGGCGCGTCCGACTCCCTTATGAACCTTTTTCAGAAGCTCGTCGTCGCCGGTTTCGACGCCGATATACGCTTTGGTCAGGCCGGCGGACCGCAGCACCCGCAATTCGTCCGGAGATTTTGTCAGCGTGCTCTGCGGCCCGACATAACTGCCGACATGCCGCAGGGAAGGAAAAGTCGCATAAAGTGCCTGGAGAATTTGCAGCAGGGTTTCCGTTTCGATGGCAATGGCGTCGCCGTCGCACAGGAACACCTTTTCCACGTCGCCGTAGTAATCTTTGGCCATGCGGATGTCGTCCAGGATCTCCCGCAGGCGCCGCACGCGGTATTTCTTGTCTTTGTACATGCCGCAGAAGGCGCATTGATTATGGGAGCAACCAATGGTGCATTGAAGCAAGTAACTCGCGGCCTCGCTGAAGGGCCGGAATATATTTCCTTCGTATCTCAAAGCATCCTACCCGGCGGAGCCGCTAAAGCAAACGCTCCGCGCCGACGATCTTCACCACGGTCTTCATCATGCCCGGCGGATCCCCGGTGAAAACCACCATAAAAGAAATTCTCCCGTTGGGCTCTATCCGATCATTCGCATTATTTTGCCCCTCCGGCAGCGAAAGCCGGATTTTCATTTCTTCTTCGGTCATGACGGCCAGCTCGTCATCATTCAGCACATTTCCCGCGTAACTCATCTGTTCGTTCAGAACGACCGCATAGGCATCCAGGATTTCCGCTTTTACCTGCACGCGGGAGATGGGAAACTCCGCCTGATTGACCGCCTTGCCTTCTACAATGCGGACAGGGCCCAGAATGTAATTCTCGACGACCCGCTGACGGACATCCTGAAGCCTGACCAGCGAGGTTACGGGCAAGTTTCCCGCCGGCCTAGAGAGGCCGATCATGGAAAGGACGTTCTCCCATCCCTGCCCGCCCGCTTTCAAAAGACGTTCGCCAAGCGCGGGGAAAAAAGCAAAATAAAACAACGCCGGAACAACGGCAACGACGAGAAGCGTCCACAGCGCGAACTTCCATGCCCTGCTTTTCCTGCGCCGGGGAAAAGTCAACGCATCCCGGGGCGCATCCCCGCATGAAAATTCCCCGAAGGTTTCAGCATCAGCAGGGGCATCCCCGCTTTCCCGGTCCGCAAATGGAAGACCTTGTTTGGCTTCATCGTCCGCCGTTTTTTCCGTTTCCATCACGTCCTGGAGAAAGCTGACCAAATCCTCATCCGGGGGACTTTTGCCGGCGGGCGGACCTGCCGGCTCAAAGGCCAGCCGTCCCCCTGTTTTTTCGGCAGCGGGAGCGGAGCGAGGAGGTTCGCCTCCATCCGGCGCGGCTCCGGTCGAGTGAATTTTTTTGGGAGGCTCCTGAAAAAAAACGTGCCGGCAGCGGTTGCAGCGAACCCAGATGCCCTCTTGTGCGATCTTTGCGTCGTCAAAACGGAATTTGGTGCGGCACTGTTTACACTGGATGATCATTCGTTTTCCTCTTTTTCGCGCGCCGGCGCGGGGTCCAGCACATACACGGCCGGCAAAAAGCGATACTGCTCATTGAAATCCAGGCCGTATCCGACGATAAAACCGTCATCCATCGAAAACCCGACGTAATCCGCCTCAAAAGAAATCTTTCGTCTTTTGCGTTTATCCAGAAAAGCGCAGACTTTGATGGAACGGGGATTTCTGCTTTTCAATGTATCCATAATGTGACGCAGCGTCAGGCCGCTGTCCACAATGTCCTCGACAATCAGGACGTCCTGACCCTCAACCGGCAATTCAACATCCTTGGTGATCACGATTTTACCGGAGCTTTCGGCCCCGGCGCCGTAGCTTGCCGCCCTGATGAAATCCGTCCGGCAGGGAACGGAAAGGGCGCGGATCAAATCCGCCATAAAAACAAAGGCTCCCTTGAGAACTCCGATCACCAGAATTTCCCGGCCTGTGTAATCCCGGGAAATTTCACCGGCCATCTCGAAAACGCGGCCGGATATTTCAGACGGCGTCAGAAACACTGTTTTTAAAACATCGGCCATGTCCCCATGCTCCCCGATGATGAAATTGCCCGTTGATATTACTCAAGATTCCTCTTGCCTGTCAATTAAAATCAAACCCGCTCGCGATAAAGCGACGCCGCCGTTTCGATGTTGGACCAAATCATTTTTTCCGCTCGGGCAAGATCCTCCGCCGTTTGAAACTCAGAAGACAAACTGAGCAAAATGGCATTGAGCGGTGAAATCTCCCTGCCGAATTTTTCATAATCAATGTGGCTGATCATATATTGTGATCCGTCAAAATAATATTTACCCAGACGATTGGCCTCCGCAGAACGGAAAGGCCAGGTCGTCTTCCAGCGGAAGTATTCCAGCGCCGCATCCTTCAACGCCTGCCGGTCAAAGGCCTCCGGCCGGAGCTCCTCTCCGATCCGGTCGGCAATCAGACGGAAATACGCGACCACCAGGTCGATATCCGTCAGGCACAGGCCGTACAGATACCAGTCCTCGATGATTTTCAATAAAATTTCCTGCTGGGACCGGGGGATGAAATGGTGGCTGGGGCACAGATGACCGGCGCAAACGTCCCGCCCGTAAAAGGAAACGGTGCGCATATCGGCGCCGTCGTTCTGCAGGGGATGCACGAGGCACCCGACTTTCTTTTCTTCGGCATCCAGAAAGCCGAGATATTCACAGCAGTAAATCCCCTCATAGCGCTTCCGGAAGTCTTCCGCGGCAAACGTGGCGGCAGCATAGCGGGGCAGATCATCCGGCGACTTCACCATTTCGCGGTAGCGTTTTGTGCGGGCAGACAACCTCCTGACCAGCGACTCTCGCGAGCTGTCCACATAGTTGTAAAGACCGCAGCAGGCGCCGCAGGACTTGCCGGCATCAGGCTGACACAATACCTTTATGGGATCTTCCATGGACATGAAAACCTTTGAGATGAATCCGCATCATGAAACAAGAAAGTGACGTTTATTCAAACACCACCGTCTTGGCGCCATACACAATAATTTTATGGTCCAGATGCAGGCGCAGCGCCCGCGCCAGAACAATTCTCTCCAAATCCTTGCTCTTGGTCTGAATGTCATCGATGGTGTCGCGATGGCTGATTTTTACAACATCCTGAGCGATAATGGGACCGTCGTCCAACTGCTCGGTGGCATAATGCGCCGTCGCCCCGATAATTTTCACGCCGCGGTCAAAAGCCTGCTGGTAAGGGTTTCTTCCCGAAAAAGCAGGCAAAAACGAATGGTGGATATTGATGATTTTGTTGACATACTGCCCGATAAACCCGCCGGTCAGAATCTGCATGTACCGCGCCATAACCACCAGATCTATGTTCAGTTCCCGCAAAAGCGCCATCTGCCGGTCTTCCTGTTCTCGCTTTTGATTCGGGGTAATGGGAAAATGAAAGAAGCGGAGCCCAAACTGTTCGACCAGATCGCGCGCATCGGGATGATTGCTGATGACCGCTTCCACCCGGCCGCCCAGCTCGCCCAGATGCCTCCGCAGGATCAGGTCGTGCAGACAATGCAGGTGTCGGGAAACGAAAATGGCCATGCGGGGCACATCATCCGTAAAATGCAAAGTCCATTTCATGCCGCATTGATCGGCCAGCGGCTTGAACGCCACGGGAATCTCCGAGCGGCCGAGCGCAAAGCCGTCCAGCTCCCATTCCATGCGCATGAAAAAGATTTTTCCCCTCTTTGAGGTATATTGATCCGCATCGACAATATTGCCGTTATGCTGAAAAACAAAATTGGATAGATTCGCCACCAACCCCTTGCGATCGGGGCAGGATAACAATAAAATTGCGTTGGACTTCTCCGTCATGCTTCCTTCCTTGGATTCGCAAGTCACGGGATCGCTTATAAAAGGATTACCATTGCAGGTCAAGAATAAAAATGGTAAGAACCCCCCACTTTGCAAAAACGCGGGAAAGAAAAACCATGAAGCGAATCGAGACCCTTCATCTGCCCAACGGCCTTGTTCTGACGATCAACGATCTGTCGCGCCGCATCGCCGCGGACACGGTGAAGGTCGAGCTCTCCTTTCAGATGAAGGTCAACGTCGAGCCGTCCTTTTTTGCTTCGCCCGATGACCACCGGCAGATCACCGGCATCTTCGGAGACGAGCTTACCTATGAGCACAAAATGGAAAGAACGTTCGTTGCCGAAGCCGAGGAGTCGGCCACCCGGGCGGAACTTCTGGAAACCTTTAAAAACAACTCTCTGGGCTATCTGTCAAAGCCGGATTTCGCAAAACGAATGGCTTTGTCCCTGCTTTCGGACATCCGGCGCAACCCCTTCAAGTACAGGAAAAATCCTTTTCCCGGGCAAGCAGAATAGACCCGGAACAACGCAAATTCCAAACGGACCATAAAACATGAGGCCCAACATTTTTGATGAGCTGCTGACCGGCGCGGAAAAGCCCAGTCGTTATATCGGCGCGGAAGTCAACGCCGTCCGGAAGGAAAACGCCGGCGTGCGATTTCTGCTGGCCTTTCCCGACACCTATGAAGTGGGCATGTCGCATCTGGGCCTGCAAATTCTGTATGCCGTCTTAAACGCGCTCCCCGGCGCGGCCGCCGAAAGGTGCTTTGCCCCCTGGCCGGACCGGGAACGGCAGCTGCGGGAGCGCCGCCTTCCCCTGACCTCCCTGGAGACCCAGAGCCCCATCGCCGATTTTGATGTGATCGGTTTTTCGCTGCAGTACGAACTGTCCTATACCAATATCCTGACAATGCTGGACCTGGGTGGCATCCCGCTTGCGTCAGCCGATCGGCGCGACGCCCATCCCCTCATTCTCGCGGGCGGCCCCTGCGCGTTCAATCCCGCGCCCCTTGCCGCCTTCATCGACGCCTTTGTCATCGGGGAAGGCGAAGAAGCGGTGGTGGAAATCGCCGACATGCTGGCCGGGAGCAAAAAACAAAAATCCGGAAGGGCCGCCATGCTCGAAGCGCTGGCGAACCTTGACGGGGTTTATGTTCCGGCCGTCCACGGCCCGGATAAAACCATTTTCAAGCGGAAGGTCATCAATATCAACCGGCAGCGCCATCCCGCCGCGCCGGTGGTGCCGCTGATGCAAACCGTCCACGACCGCATCGTTCTGGAAATCGCCCGGGGCTGTACGCGGGGCTGCCGGTTTTGTCAGGCGGGCATGATCTGGCGCCCTTACCGGGAGAGAGACGCCGGGTTAATCACGGACATGGCCGACCGCGCGCTTGCGGCAACCGGTCATGATGAAATATCTCTTTTGGCGCTCAGCGCCGGAGACTACAGCTGCATTGAGCCGCTCATGCAAACCCTGATGCGGAAGCACGCCGCCGGACGCGTGGCCCTGGCCCTGCCTTCGCTGCGGGTCGAGACGCTGAGCCGGACGCTGATTGAAGAAATCAAGCGCATCCGCAAAACCAGCTTCACCCTCGCGCCGGAGGCCGGAACGGATAAAATGCGCCGGATCATCAACAAAGGCAACACGGCGGAAGATTTGCTGACATCCGTGGACAACGTCTTTGCCGCGGGATGGAAAGCCGTCAAGCTGTATTTCATGATCGGCCTGCCGCTCGAAGAAGAAAGCGATCTGGACGGCATCGTCGATCTGTCCTATCAGGCGCTGCGCGCTGCCCGACGCCGGGGCCAGGTCACCGTCAGCCTTTCAACGTTTGTCCCGAAACCGCACACGCCCTTTCAGTGGGAATCCCAATTGTCGATCGACGAAACCTTCTCTCGCCAGAATTTCATCCGCCGGCGGATGAACAACCGCAGTCTGGCCGTCAGGTGGCACGACGCCCGGATGAGCCTGCTGGAAGGCCTGTTTTCCCGGGGTGATGAAAAAATCGGAACGCTGCTTTTGCGCGCCTGGCGGAAAGGCTGCCGCTTTGACGGCTGGAGTGAGATTTTCCGCTTTGATCTGTGGCAGGAAGCCCTTGCGGAAACGGAAATCCCGACCGGCGAATACCTGCGGGAACGCTCCGCAAACGAGCCTCTGCCCTGGGACAACATCGACTGCGGTGTGAGCCGGGATTTTCTGCTGCAGGAAAGGCAAAAAGCCCTTGCGGGAGACGCCACGCCGGATTGCCGCTATGAGGCCTGCCAGGATTGCGGCGTCTGCGATTTCAAAGATGTTCAAAATATTTTTTCAGACCAAAACTTGCCGGCTCCGACAGTTGAGATCAGGCCGCCGGCCGGGACCGTTCCTGAAAAAGTCTATCGCCTGAGCTTCGCCAAAACCGGCCGGGCCCGCTTCCTTTCGCATCTGGAGCTGGCCGCGGCGCTTACCCGCGCGCTCAGGCGCAGCTCCCTGTCCCTGTGCTACTCGGCAGGCTACCACCCGCATCCCAAAATATCCTTCGCCACGGCCACCTCAGTGGGCATGGAAAGCCGTCAGGAATACCTGGACGTCACCGCCCTGGCGTATCCGCAAAATTTGTCGGTCCTGAAAGGCGAAATCAACGCGGCGCTGCCCGACGGCATGGCCATCACGGACCTTCAGGCGCTTTCCTTTGCCGCCCGGGACCTGGCCCGGTCTCTGTGGGGCTTCGTTTATGAACTGATTCTTCCCGCGGACACAAATGAGGAAAAACTAGGCGTCATTCTTCAAAGCATCGAAAATTTTCTGGCGGCCGAATCGTTTCCCATCACCAGATCATCCAAAGGCAAAACCGTCACCCGGGATATCCGGCCTTTTGTCGAAGCCCTGTCCTTAAACATCAAAGAAAAAACCGTGACGCTGACCGTGCGGCACGCGCAGACCGGCTCCGTCCGCCCCGTGGATATTTTGAGGCATGTTTTGGGCTTTTCCGAAGAGGAGATGCAGCGGATCGGTGTCGTCAAAATGAAAACGATGCTTGCCTGAGAGTAAGGAAAACTGCCGGCAATGATCTTCAAGACTGGGCATGATGATCTTTAAACGATTGCGTTGTAATATCGATACAGAAAATCAGCTCCGTAAAGTTACAGCACTGTTCTGGTAAATCCGTTGATTGAAATTCCACAGGTTTTTTCATCCAGGGTGAAAAAATATCTGGCTTAAATTCTTCCATATCTCTGTGTGTGTCTTTCCCACAGTTTAAATGTTTAACTTGATTTTTGTATTTGGTCCAAGTGCACTCATTCGTTAGCTTTTCTGAAATACCAGCCAATTTCCCCGTTGTCAGAGCCTCTTTCATCAGAGACGGAGCCTTGTCGTAAATAGAGTCGCGATGATTGCCAATAGACAAAGCTCCGCAGCCTTTGTACCAGTGGCCAATCTTCAAACGGAACCTCCTATCCTTATCCTGTTGAATGGTGGAATAAAAAAAACGTAAGTCCTTTGATACCTCCAGAATGTAATCTTCGCCGGAACGCATAAGCGGGTCTTTAGAATGAAGCATGGAAATCGGTTTGAAATGAAACTCATAAATGTTATCAAAGACGTGATTCAAGTAAGATTGATTTTTATCGCTTTTTTCACAACACTCGATCCTTACAGCCGGACAAAATGATAGTGTATCACCGGTTCGATAAGCATTTCTTTGCATTGTATATTCAAATCCGGCCGCACCTTCGGCAATGAATATCCGTTGCCTGCCTGAATCTCTTCTGACATTTTCCACACCGTGCTTGACCTTCCTTACCTTCAACTTTGACTTGCCGTATTCCTCAATATTGTTGATCATTCTGCCGGGATAGCGATTCGGGCAAGCTTCCAGGTAATCAATGATGGCATAATTATCGACCGGACTCGAAAATACTTTACCGTCTTTCGTTTTAACTCGTACACTTCGTTTTTTTGTTTCATCAAAGTAATATCTCAAATGGACATACCCTCGATCTTCATAGGCATCGCCATCATGGGACTGTCCATGATAGAGAGTAAATTCTCTTTTTAAACTCGGAACGATTGCGGCATTGAAATTCGGATTATCAGCCCAATGCCATGTCTGAATGAAATCGCATTTCTCACGCTTGGCCAATTCAATTTCCATATGTTTCATGAGATTAGCCAGTCCACATTTCCTAAACATCGGACGCACCTCCACGTCAATAACGGCACAGTATTTCTCTTTGTTCTTCAACACGCCCGTAACAATCCAGTTAATACCGCCCGTGATTTTCATGGCCGAACTGCCAAAACTGATAATCGGTTCAATCAGAGAAGGCTTCAGAGGAATCCGCCAATTGGTATCCCTATGCAGCTGAGGATATTCTTTATGAAGCTGCCCGACAATCTTTTTAAAGTAGCCGGTTTCACACCAGAACTCAGCCGGTTCTATAATGCTCCATGCATTTGGACGGATTTTGTAATGACCGCCGCGATCCGGTCCTTCAAAATTTCTAATCTGTATCTGTACGTCCGGCAAGATACTTAAATTCAATCGCCTTCGAATCCTATTCCGGCAATATTCAACAACTGTTTCGATCTTTTTGGTTACCACCTGTACGGCCCTCCGAAAACTTCTCTTCACAATGTAAAAAACAGTATCGTCATGATATCCGGTTCAGCATCAGGCAGATCATGAAACGTAAGTACGACATCGGCACCGGTCAGCAACCATGATTCTTCTGAAAATTAAACCGATTGCCGATTGGCCGCTTTGTACTTGCCCCGCATGGCGAGATAGGCGGGAAAACCAATAATCCACAGCAGCAGGCAGACAAAAAACCAGGACCACGGCCCCATATTTCCCAAACCCGTTACCAACCCCTTGCGCACGCCCAGAGCGCGGGCGTCGAAATAAACCCAAATGCTCGTTCCCAAAATAACCAACATAATAAAGATTTCCATGTCGTCCTCCTTCTCTTGTAAATGATCTTTCGTTTTTATTTTTACAAGCCTGTCGCCATAAATCCTACAGGCTTCCTTCCAGATTGATTTTTTTTGATGCGCCCCTCTTCTGCCAGAGCTTTGATCAGAATGTCATGGCTCACCTGTTCCGGCGGGAAAATGACAAAACGGTCCCGGACCACCCGGAAGTCTCCCGGCGTGAGATTATCCATCTTACCCAGCAGCGCTGACTCTTTCTGGTTCAACGCCCCGGCAGCCAGCGGAGAGAGAAGTTTTTGATAAAAAATTAGGTTCCCTTCCGGCTTCAGGCAACGAAACCCAATCTTGCAGTTGAAACGCCGGACGGAAGCCTGGTCAAGGTCTGCAAAGCGATTGGTCGTGCAGATCAGAATACCCCGGAATCGTTCCATTTGCGTGAGAAATTCGTTGGTCTGGCTGATTTCCCAGGAGCGGACAGCCCGGTCGCGGCTGAAAAGGAAAGAATCCGCCTCATCAATAACCAGCACCGCCTCCAACGCTTCGGCCTCGTAAAAAATCCGGCCGATGTTCTGCTCCGCAACCCCCACATAGGGGCTGAGGATATCGCTTGCCCGCCTGACCATCAGCTCCCGTCCCAGATACTTGGCGATGTACCGCGCGAGTTCGCTCTTCCCGGCACCGGGAGGACCATAGAAAAGAAGATTGAAATTCCTTGCGTTTTTATCATTCCGGCGAAGACAATTGTTGAATGCTTCCAGTTGCGTCATCATCACCGGCAGATCGCCTTCAATGTGAAGACCGTCGAGAGAATAGTCGGCCTCGATGGTTTCCTTGTCTCTCGGTTTTATACCGTCGTTCAGAAGCGTCGCATGGGCATCCAGATTCATGGTCATGATCTTTTTGAATGCGTCCTGCTTCGGTGATGACGTCTCCAGAGTCTTTCGTATGGAGAGATCAATGATCGCCGCGCTCACAGGATAACGGGCCGCCAGTTCATCGATCTCTTCTGCATGAAAACAACTCCGGACACGATGACGCCGGAGCACGGATTCCCAAAGGCCGAGCCTCTGCCGCCGGTTGAAAGACTGAAAATGGACACTGAAGGCGAAGCGCCGCAATACAGAACTTTCTATTTCACTGATATTATTGGTAATCCAGATCATTCTCACTCCCGGTTCTTCGAGCAAGTGATTCAGCCATCCCTTGTCCTGAGTCTCGCCACGGGAAAACCAGGAATTTTGGGTATTGAGCAGATTGTCCGCCTCATCAACAACAATGAGCGAACCGTCGCCGCCGTTGGTCATGTTCAGACACGCAAGGATTGCCGCCCGGCGTTTGCTGGTTGTATTGCCCTCCTCCCTCAGAATCTCGTAGACGGGCACTTTCAACTTTCTTGTCAGGCCGAGAGCATAGCTTGTCTTTCCCGTTCCCGGAGGTCCGTAAAGCAGGATATGGTTTGCCGATTCCCGCTTCACGCTCAGAAGGTTCAAAATATTTTCCGTAACTTGCGGAGAAATCAGATGGCTTTCCAGCGGAATGGTTTTTCGGGAAAAGCCGGAAAAATAATTATTCGCCGGCAAATCGTTTAAGGGTTTCTGGAAGAAGGACAAAAAATCGTCCGTGAATGTGAATGTATGTCGATCCATCTCATACAAACCAATTCGTTCCGGTGTTCCGGAAAGAGCACCGGCCAGTTCGCACTCCGTCATTTGCAGGATGGTTTTCAGATAACGCCAGCCGGAAATATCCTGGCAGCACAAGTGATCGACGAAATAATTCTCCGCCTGCTGCCAAAGCGAGACAATGTAGAGAAATTCGACAAAAGCAATTTCCTGTTCCGTCAGACCGAACATTTTGGACAAGGAGCGTAATTTCTTTTCGATGTCGCTGCGCCCGGAATAGTCAAGATCTTTATGCCGGCGACTCAAAGCAGTACGAGCTGCTACAGCGAAGGAGTGATACTCCTTTTTATCGCTGTTTCGGAGTATGCGGCAAAGAGAATCAGGCGCCTCGTCAGGATCGGAAATGTTTTCTTCCCAATCGGCTAACAATTTTTCCCTTTTCCGACCACTCACATTTTTCAGCAGGGCCTCGCCGATAACCGCCGTTTCCGCACCCAAAATCCAGGTCAACAGCAACATCGTCTCTCGATCGGCCAGTTGATAATTGCCCAGGAGTCTCTCCAGATAAACGGCACATTTGCGCAGAACAAAACGTTCATTCTTGTCCGGATCGCCGTGAAGAGGTCCCGAAAAATCCAGGCTCTCCATACGTTTCTTGAATTTCATGGCCTCCACCTTTCCCAGCTTTTTGCATGTTACGTTCATAATCGATGATTCTTTCTTTTGGTTACATGGTATCACCGGACCGTTCCATATTACGGCACGATATTTTCGTTTTTGGGCGAGGAAACGACATAAAGAAACAATTGCTCTGAATCTAAGCTTTTGGTATTATTCCAACCAGACGTGGAGGATTTTATGAATGCTTATGATATGATAGAGACAAAACCGGAAGTAATGCTGGGCAAACCCGTCATTAAAGGGACCCGTATTCCTGTGGACCTCATCGTAAGAAAATTAGGCGAAGGCGCTTCTTTTGAAGATTTACTTGACGGTTATCCCAAGCTATCGCGGGAGGCCATCCAGGCAGCCTTGATTTACGCCGCCGATATGCTCCATAATGAAACAACCATCTTCTTGAAGACAGGCACTGTCGATTGAATCTAAAACCATTACGTTTTTTGGCAGACGAAAGTTGCGATTACTCCGTCATTCGCGCACTACGGACGGCTGGTTATTCAGTCGATGCCATCGCTGAAATAGCTCCATCCCTATCGGATGAGGCGGTGTTGGAATTGGCCGTGGCAGAAAACCGTCTTTTGATAACGGAAGACAAAGACTTTGGCGAGTGGGTTTTTGCGCATCGCCATGCGATGACGGGCGTATTGCTAATTCGCTATCCGGCAAGCTTGCGATCCACAATGGTTTCGGGCGTCATTGATCTGATTGGCGGACATGCACCGGAACTCGAAGGCAGCTTTACTGTTTTAGAACCCGGAAGGGCGCGAATCAGAAAAAAACTCAAAGACTGATCATCTCATTTCATGTAAATGATGGATTTCTGCATTGGAAACATCAATTTTTAATGTGTCGGTACTCCCAACACACTTTGTCAAAGTATAATCACAAAGAAAATATTTGGTTCATCCGACTAAAGCGTACTTTGATTCATGAATGGCCATGATTTTCAGTTT
>ENA-UOWE01001262-UOWE01001262.1-activated-sludge-metagenome-genome-assembly--contig:-NODE-1262-length-31872-cov-8.615960_pt1 | contig 31872 bp, 19 predicted proteins | sample MGYA00249841_ERZ761562 | MGnify/ENA primary metagenome ERZ761562 (study PRJEB28883, sample SAMN05720200) | activated sludge metagenome | isolation source: Anaerobic digester | place: Japan...
CGATAATCATTTTGATTTAATCAAGAAAGAAATTCCTCAATTAAAATTATTTAAATATTAAGATAAACGTTAAAGGAGTAATTTTATGCGATTTATTTTTACCTGTATGTTATTCATTCTATTCTCCAATCAAAATCGAAAATGTCAAGGCGGCGAAAGTTATCAAAGAGGAATTCCCCGACGGGCCCGAAGGCGTGTTCAGACGATGCGCTCTTTTGTTTAAGGGCGTTGCCGAGAACTCTACCGACGCCGCCGGCTATGATACGGCGCTCTCTGAACTACTAACCGCCGCCGGCCTGACCTATGAAGATGCCAAGGCTTACTATGACCGCGCGATTACGGTCGAAATCCTCAAATGGGGCAAAAAATACTTCCCCAACTATTCCGAACAACAACTCGAAAAAACCGTATTGCCCAAACTGATCGCCTACTACCAAAACCCCGCCGAACCCAATCTGATCGAAGCGGTAAAGGAAGCAGACAGATCGGAAAGTATTGGTGCATATATAAATCTGGTTTCAAGGCTGGATCCATGGTTTGGTGACAAGTTTAATCAAGTTTCGCTACAACTGGCTTACATCAGATAATCATAGCGGATATTTTGTTGTCTCCCCCAACCCCGCGTAAGCGGCGCGTCAAAGACGACCGGCGGGATAGCTTTATTTACGGCAATGCGTTGTTTTGACTAACGAGCCGACCCCATTTCTTCTTTCAAAACGTATCATTGAATAATCGCCCGTGATCGGCCCGTCAGATTCGACGTCAACTATTAGAAAAGAGATAGTCTCCTCCAATTTTTAAAAGCGCCGCGCCCTGATAAATAAAAAAGTCCCATATGTGTCAAAAATAATTTGACACATATGGGCGCCGGCGCAAGCCCCGATAAGGTCCCTGCATGAACGCCATTTAGTATTTTAGTATATTCAAAACGGGAATTCCCGCTTTTATCGGGGCGCGACGACAATTGGCTCATAGAAAAATTGACACATATGCTCATCCATTGAACCCTCGATTTCGAGTCCCGCGCGTAGTCGAGGGAAAATGAGGGTTCAGTTTGACGCATATGAGACGTAGAATTCTTAGGGAGAAAAATCCCCCCCCATATGTGTCATTTTTATTTTCGACCTCATATGTGTCATTTTAAAAATTGTCATTTTCGAGGCGCGAACTCTCCGCGTTTTACATTGACTTATTACGTAATTTTTCGTAAAATGCGGAGTTCTTTAGGAACAAGCGGTAAAAGTTGTATGAAACAAGAAAGATTATATTATGAAGACGTTATCTGTTCTAAAGCGACCCCGTCGGGGGCGTCGGCTATCGCCGTAATCAGAGTGAGCGGCGACAACTGTTGGTCGATTATCGATAAAATATTTTTAAGGAAGAATCGCAAAAAAATAGAGAATATCAAGTCCCATAAGGTTTATTACGGTTTTATTATGGACGGCAAGGACGCGATCGATAGCGTAGTTCTCATAACTTTCGGAAAGGATAAAAGTTTTACAGGCGAAGAGAGTTTTGAGATAGACTGCCACGGGAGCGAGTTGATTTCTCAGATGATTATCAATATTCTTTTAAAAAACGGAGCGCGCCTTGCCGATCCCGGAGAGTATAGCAAAAGGGCTTTTTTAAACGGAAAAATCGATCTGTCTGAAGCCGAAGCTATAATGGACGTCGTGAACGCGTCGACTAAACAGTCGGCAATAGTAGCGTCGAGGCAGTTAAACGGCGCCGTTCGCGACGAGATTAATAGGATAAAGGATTCCGTTTCTACGCTTCTTACCGCCGTCGAAGCTCTCATAGATTATCCGGAAGAAGATATTTCGCCGGACGTAGAGGAATGGATGGAGTCGTTAGCTTTGATTAACTCAAACTTAGAGAGTTTACTGCTAAGTTTTGAAAGGGGGAGATTTTTTAGAGAAGGGGTTAGAGCTACTCTGATCGGTAAAACAAATTCCGGCAAATCTACGATATTCAACTCTCTTTTAAACGAGGATAAAGCTATCGTTTCGGATATTCACGGCACGACGCGGGACTACCTCGACGCGATTATAAATATCAAAGGTTTCGGCGTAAGACTTTACGACACCGCCGGACTTCGTTATACGACCGATCCGATAGAAATGGAAGGAACTAAAAGAGCGGTCGACCTATCTCAAAATTCGGACGTTATACTATACGTTCTCGACGCCTCGTTGGGATTGTCGGAAGAAGATAAAAAGAATATAATGGAAATTGATAAAAATAAAAATCTAATCGTTATTCTTAATAAAATCGATTTAATAAAAAGCGCTTCCGCTCTGACGGACGAAATTACCGACTTTTTATCAATAAGGAAAAACTTTAAAATTTCTGAAATGAGCGCAAAAAACAGAACGGGCATAGAATTATTTAACAACAATTTCATATCGCTCTTGACAAACCGACAAGACGCCGGTATAGAATATGAGATCTCAGTAATAACAAACGAAAGACACAAAAACTTACTCGACAAAGCCCATAAGAATATTATAAATTCTTTCCCGTATTTACGGGACGGAATTCTTGACATCGCGGCTTTCGAATTGAGAGAGTCGCTCGACCGGCTTGGAGAGATAACCGGCGAAGTAACGCGGGAAGATATTATTAACAAGATATTTTCAAATTTTTGCGTTGGTAAATAATTTTTTTTTAAATTTTAAATTATTTAAAATATTTCGATTGGAATTTATCTTTATATTCTTTATAATCGATAATGTAATGAGATTTATTATTCCGGAATAAAACAATGAAACGACTTTTGATTAATATTATAAAATACTGTATTATTCTGCTTGTCCTGTTTATCGCAGTATTTTCTTTTCATTTTTTGATAAATATAATTAATCTTACTAAAATCCCGAAAGGCGCTATAGATACGACCGGTATAGTAAACGCCCTTATCGTTCCGATAATCGTCCAATCATACTACGTCGCTTTGCTGTTATCTCTGTTTATTTTCAACTATATGATACTAAACGGGGTTTATAAATTCAAAATACTGAATTTTTTTATCCCTATCGTAATCGGTTCGCTTGCCGTCCTATCGGTATCGCTGTTATTTAACAGAAAAATTAACGAGATAACGATAAGAAACATTAAAGACGCGCGGCTATATTTTTCCGAAAAAAGTATTTTTGATTATAAAGAGACTCTAAAGAAAAATATAGAGGAGAAGGATTTTGAAAATAACGTTATAAATAAAATAAAAGACGAAAAAAACCGGGTTTTTGTATCAAGAATGTATATAAAAGACCTATCTTCCGGAGAATATTTTCTAAACAAAAAAATTAGCGTTCTTGAAATTAATAAGATATTGGATATATTTTACTCGATAGATTATTACAAAGTTCTCAAATTATATTTTGAAGATATTCGGAAAGAGAATATTGGTCTCGTAAAGGTCTTATACGATAAAGAATTTTATAACTTTACCGACGTAAAAGTAGAATTTCTTGAAGACAAAATTCTCGTCAATCTTCCCGATTTAAAAAATTTGGAATTTGAAAGAAATTATTCTCAAGAGTATAGCTCCGGCAATATCTTTATCGAATCGATTTTGAAAGGGGTCAAAAACTTCCCCTACTCTTTTTATATTTTTGACAATATTTTAGCGAGAGTTATCTTATGGTTCGCCTATTCATTTTTAGCGCTATCAATAATTAACTCAATTAATGTGAAATTATATCAACTATTGTCGGTATCGATAAATTTCTTCGTCATATTGTTCTTCTTTTATTATACTTACTCTCTTTTTAATCTTTACAACGTAGCGGTATTAAATTTTATTCCGGGAGATTTTATCAAAGGGATAACTCTCTCTTTTGCATTTATTATAACGGGGTCGCTGGTTCAATTTGGAAACTGGGCTTTAGTAAAAACGGGTATTTGGGAGAAGACAAAATAGTATGGCTAAAGACGAAAATTTAAGTAAAATTTATTTTAAAACTATTATTACTTTTTTTGTAGTATTTATATCGCTTCTACTTTTTAGTTTTGTCTACTCAAATTTCTCTTTTAATAAGATTACTTTTCATACTCAATTCTTCTTTGATTTTTTTAAAGCAAATTCAGTCGTAGTTTTTTTTAACAACTATTTTTTATGCTCTTTACTCTTTTTAACCCTTACCTATTCGTTGGTAATAAATAGCAAAGATTTAATATCAAAAACCGGAAGTAAACTGCTTTTTTACCAAATATCGTCAAGAGGATTACATTTGCTTGTTTTTTTAACAATTTTCTACATTATCGCTCTTGAGTTTATCGTTCCTTCGGCGCTTGAAAAAATCGACGCCATCAAAAACAGTTCTCTCAGAGCGGGAATATCTTTACGCAACGGCGAAGAAGCTTACGAAAATAAAGATTACGTCGAAGCGGCGAAATTTTTCAACGAATATCTTTCAATAATTGACGATGTTGCGATAGAAGAAAAATTTAGAGAAGCGAAAAATAAAATCGTTTTGCCTAAAAAAATGCGCTCAACCGAACTCGACGCTATACTTAAATCCTCTAAAAATGAATCTGATAAATTATTTATAAAAGAACTTTACGAAAAAGAGATTAACGACTATTTTTATTTGAAAGATAATACTTCGACGGAAGAAAAAAACAGGTTATGGTCGCTTTTAAACGGAATCGATTATTTCGATAAAGCCGCTCCTATAGAGTACAAAGACGACGGTCTTATTTCCGATATTATAACCGACTACGGTCAACTTGCCGAAATATTTTTTAATAAAAGAGATTATTTAACGGCATGGTATTATTATCAGTACGTCGTAGAGGCGGATACCGCAAAAAGAGCCGAAGCGCAAAATAAAATATATTTGATAAAAAAAGCTCTAAAATACCAAAAATCAGATTTTTCGGAAGCCGAATTTGCGGAATTTATGAAAAACAAAGAATCCGAAATAAAGAATATTTATAATTTAAAAAAAACAGCCGCAAACTATTTAAATTTGAAGAAATATCAAAAAGCTTATTTTGTTTATCAGGATATTTTAAGCATTAACAAAAATTTAAGAGACGCCCTTAACGGAATAAATTTGTCCCGATCTGAGTTAAATAAAATATCCGCCGAATATTCAGACATAGAAAAAGCGAAGAAGTACGTCGGCAAAAGGAACTTCGTTTTTCTACTCGATCAACATTCGACAATATATATAGGAAACATAGTTAAAACTTATAACGAAGATTTTACTTATACTTATTATCTTTACGATATAAAAATAAACTATTTCGACGCTAAAACAAATAAAAGAAGCTTAATAAAAGCCGATTTCGGACAAATGAAAACAAATTATCTAGCGACGTTCTATTGCTTTGATATTTCAGACAGAAACAGAGAATTTTTCCCGACTATAACTGAAAACGGCGTAACAAAGGTATTAAAAGATAACTATTTGTATACTATCCCGGTCGATATCAATACTTTATACAACTTCTCGTACGATTACGAAAAGACCTTGACGTTTCCAATCGTAAAATTATTGAGGTTAAAAAATTATAAATTTACCGGTTCAAATAACAATAACGCCGGTATAAATATGGATTTTGTAAAAACCGCTATTTTGGATAAAATATCGAGATACTTCATACTGTTTACCTTAGGGCTTCTGACAATAAGTTTATCGTGGAGACTAAGGTCCAAATATCCAGGCGCCTTCCCGATTTCATTATACCCTATTCTTCCGGTAATACCGCTCTTCCTATATTTTGTAATAAAAACCGCTCTCTACTTCTCCACGCTGACCTTTTCGATACTATCCGGATGCGTCGATTTTACAATACTGCTGATAATAGCCGTAGCGTTTCACTCCATACTATCGGCGGTATCGGCTATATTTTTAGCCGTAACGCTTGTCGAGTAACGGGCGTAAGCTAAGCTAAAATTTTCCTTTTTAAAATTTTCTCTTACCGTACCAAGTTCCCTTATCCGAACCGACAATCCACGTTCCGGAGGCGTATCGCTCGTAAACCTTTCCGGTAGCGGTCCCCCGACCATCGTTAAGAGAAATATTCCAATTATTATTTCCCGTATCCTGACCTTCAAATTCGGCATTAATATTTTGAAAAAAACTGTCCGAGATATAACATCCGCCAAAATAGGCGCCTTCCGTAGAAGTTTCCTCTATAATAGTGTTCCATACTCCCTTTATAGTATAGTTAATCGTCCCGCCGCTGTCAAGCGAATAAGAACCCGAGCCGTTAAAATTTCCTTCGTAAGCTTTGATCAATTTGTCCGAAGTCTCTTTAGAAATATTAAAGTAAAAAAACACGTCTTTATTTTCATATCCTTTTACGATTAAACTTACATTATAGGTATCGACAGTTCCGGTTTTAAGAATGGGAATTTTAAAGTTATATTTGTCGTTAATAAAAATATAGTCATAACAATAACCGTCCCACGAAGAGCTCCCGTCGATAGTCGCCGTTTCGCCGTTGAAATTCAATATTACATATATAGAATTCGAGGAAGCCCTATTGGGAATATCGTTATTAGCTACCATTTTAAAACTACCGGTTATTTCTTTACCGGCGGTTCTATTTTTGCCCGTAATTACTCCTTTATATATGCCGTCGTTGGAATTATCGTTTACCTTCAACGCCTCCGGTTCGCTGGGGAAATACTCGGCGGGCGGCGACTCTATATCCGCCGTCGGACATTGAATAAAAATAACTAACACTGATATTAACAATATGGACGCTAAAATCTTTTTAATCATTACAAACCTCTTATTTTTTATATTTTTCCCCTATTATAATAATACTAATCCCCTAAAAATTCAACTTTTAAAATATTTTTTATAAAATATATGTTTTTTTTGTAATTTTTTTAGACAAATTTTAAATTTAATAGTAAGTATATAGAAAAACATTCAGGAGAATGCATGAAAACGGTAGAAAATTTACTCGCCGCTTTTGCCGGCGAAAGTCAAGCCAACAGAAGATATTTAGCGTTTGCTAAAAAAGCCGACGAGGACGGGTATCCTCAAATAGCAAAGTTGTTTAGAGCCGTCGCCGAAGCCGAAACGGTTCACGCCCACGCTCATCTAAAAGCCGCGGATGAGATCAAATCAACCGAAGAAAATCTTAAAACGGCTATCGAAGGGGAAGCGTACGAATTTAACGATATGTATCCGGACTTCCTGAAAGTCGCCGAAGAAGAAGATCACAAAAGAGCGATAACAAGTTTTAAATTTGCTCTTGCCGTAGAAAAAATCCATTACGATCTTTATAAAAAAGCGTTAGAGTCGTTCAAGGGCGGTAAAGACCTGCCAAAAGCGGAAATTCATATCTGCCCGATATGCGGAGACACTTTCGTTGGGGAACATCCGGATAAATGCCCCGTGTGTTCGGCTCCGGCAAGCAAGTTTGTAAAGATTAGTTAATTTTTTTTGTAAGTCAAGGCGTCGTAAAAATCTACTTCGCCTTGTATTACTTTATCCGAAAGGAGACGTTATGTTTATGAGATTCTTATTAAGCGGTTTGATTGCGTTTGTCCCTTGCTTTATTTGGGCTCAGTCGCTGCCAAAACCGGATAAAGACTATTTGTATACCGAATTTAGCTCCGTCAGGAAGCTAAAATACGTTAAAAAACCGATAGTTTCGAGCGGATATATCGCAATGAACGGTAAAGAGGATTTTATATACCGTCAAGAGACCCCTACCCTGCTTGAGATAAAAAAAATTGGCGATGCGGCGTTCTATAAAAAGGAGAATATCGCTCCCATACAGATAGATTTGTCTAAGTCAAATTTCGACGAAAGTTATAGCGTAATTTTTTTATTTTACGGAGACGACGAAAGGGTAAGCGAGTATTTTAATATTACCAAGACTTTTAAAAACAATATAGATTACTACGATATTTATCCCAAAAAACAGGGAACGATCAAGCAGGTCTCAGCTACCGGACTTGGAGATAAACTTTACTCGATTGATATGACCTACGCCGACGGGTCGACTCTCTCTTACAAGTTTGCCAATAGCGTCACGGGGACGAAACCCGACGATAAATACTTCAAATAACTCAGCTAAACCCCTTCCGCGCCGTTATAATCTTATAATCGACGGCGACGTCGTCGTATCCGACGGCGACGTCGTCGTATCTTCCAAGACTGACTCTGTTTCGTCCGTTTTGTTTGGAAAAGTACAAAGCCTTATCGACGCGCTCTATGATGTCCTCGTTGCGCTTTACAAATTCCCGTTTGAATTCTATTACCCCGGCGCTTATAGTTACCTTAAACGGTCCCCCCTCGCCGGGAAAGTCGTAACGCTCTACGTTTTGTCTCAAACGCTCCGCTACCAAAGAGGAGGCTTTGATATCGCTTTCGGGCAATATCGCTATAAACTCTTCTCCGCCGTATCTGGAGGGAAAATCGACGTCCCTGACAGAATTTACCATCAATTTAGCTATCTCTTTTATGATAATATCCCCCTGAAGATGACCGTAAACGTCGTTAAATTTCTTAAAATGGTCTATATCAAACATTATCAAGGAGAATTTATAATCGTATCTATGCCCTTTTTTTATCTCTTCTTCAAGCCGCTTTTGAAACTGATGATGAGTGTAAAGTTTGGTCATTCTGTCTACGGTAGCTTGGCGGTATAAATTGGCGTTTTCTATCGCTATCGAAGTAAAACTCATAATATTAATGCAAAATTCCAAATCTTGCATAGAATACGCTAAATTATCGCTTCGTTTGCCCTGCATGAATACGCCGATTATCCCCTTATCAGATCTTAACGGTATGAGAAAATCCGGATTGATCTTCTCTATCTCTTTTAAAATTTTCTTATCCGGAAAATATTTACAAAATTGCGGAAAATTTATTTGATTAAATTCGTTTTTATCAAAGAAATCTACCAATGGAGCGATAGAATCAAACCCGGGCGTTACAATCTCCTTGATATTTCCGCGAAATATATTAAAAACCGGAGAATAATCGTCAATATCCTTTGGTAAAACAAAACACGACTCTAAAGAATTAAATTTAGACATTACAATATAATTTACGTTTTTTAAAATATAACTTATTTCCAAACTCGAAGATATCTGTTTAGCTACTTCGATTATCTCTTTTAAGTTCTGCGTCTCTAAATTACTGTTAAACGATAAATCCACCCCGCCGCCTCTTTATTATATTAAATAATACCATAAAAAATAATATTATCAATTAATATTTTCCTTTATTTTTTTAATATCGCTTGATATATTTATTAATGAATGTTATACTTAAGTCGGAAAAAACTTTCCGTTATGAAAGTTAGATACGGGTCGATTTATTGAAAAACTTGATTTGAAAAAAAATATTATTAAAGAAGAAAAGATTTAAATGAACGAATACGCCGAATACAAGAATATCTTAATTCAAAAAACCATAAAAAATCTCGAAAAGAATTTTTTTGACGTAATATTTTTAAAGGATAAACTCGAAGTATTATCGTACCTTAAAGAGCTCATCCCCTCCGACGCGGTTATAGGATACGGCGGGTCGAGAAGTCTTGAAGAGGTAGGTTTTTTTGAACATTTCGCTAAAGAAAACTATCCCAACCTGCTTGATAGAAGAGCCGAAGGGCTTACTCAAGATCAAAAAAGGGCTCTGCAAATATCCGCTCTATCTTCGGATTTTTTTCTCTGTTCCGTTAACGCGCTGTCTATGGATGGGGATTTGGTTTTCATCGATAAATGGGGCAATAGAAACGCGGCAATGACTTTCGGTCCAAAAAACCGAATCGTAGTCGTTGGAAAAAACAAGATCGAAAAGACGTTGCCCGAGGCGATATCGAGAGCACAAAACGTCGCCGCGGTATTAAATAACATCAGATTTAATACAAAGAACCCATGCTCCGTTCAGGGCGCCTGCGTTAATTGCTCTTCCGCCGAAAGATTGTGCTGCGTTACTACCATTATAAGCAGATGCGCGCCAAGCAAATCAATAAAAGTCGTTATAGTCGATGAAAATTTCGGTTTTTAAGAATAATCGCTTGAATTTTTTTAAAAATGATTTATTCTCTATTATATGAAAAATATTTTATTGGCGTTGTTGATTTTATTACGCGCGCAATCTTTATTTTCTACGGAAAACTTTATATTAAGAAAGTGCGCTTTATTAAATCCAAAAAACAGTCAAAACGTTTCAACTTATAATATCATAAAAAATGAGACGATTAAAATTCTCGAAACTCAAACTTACCTAAAAAAAATTAACTATTTTGACATAAACCGTCTAAAAAAAAATATCGATCTTATTAAAGACCTTGACAACCTCAATAATTTAAAACTTTTTTACATCAAAACAGACGTCGATTCTTTGATTATTTTGGATGTTATAGAAGAGCGCGACCATTATACCGTCGACGTTAATATAGTCGATATTATAAATAATTTGGACTATATCAGGAGTTATAACGTATCAAAAAGGTATTTTTACGACGATCTTAACAAATTTGCCGAATTTATAAGAAACATAACCGAAGACGATTTCAAACCGGTCGAGTTCAACGAGCTAAAAAGAAAAAAAAAGAATCAAAAAATAGTATTAAGAAACAACCCCCTATATAACCTAAGTCTCTCGGCCGGTCTGGGCGTAACTTCCGGAAACGCATCCGATAGCGAAAGTCAAATTATATTTACGGGACCAAACGTCTATATAAACATCGATACAAAACTCAAGTCGTTTTATATGGGCGCGTTGTTTGAATGGACTCCGCTTTTTAACGAACCGCTCGACAGGTTTACCTCTAACGAGAGCGATAAAAACAAAATATTTTTAAATAACTTTTTTGGAAGCGCCTCTTTCGGCGGACTTTTTTTTGTCGAAACTTTTCTTTTCGGAGGAGGAGCGGCTTTTTCATATCAAAACATTTATAGCCAAATTCAAAAAAATTCGAGCGGGTTGTCTGAGTTTAACGTAAAAAATTTTAATTTATTATTTTTTTACCTCAAATTTTCTTTTATCCCAATAAAAGAGGCGATTATCTCTCTGGACATAGGTTCTTTTTTTTCAATTACAGATATTAAAAATATTATCCCCTCAACTTTTTTTCCGCTTTACCTGAATTTTACTTTTTCATACGTTTTTTATAAAAATATTTTCTTCGAGGTAAGAATCCCCTCTTATTTGATCCAGGTAAACAACTCTCAGAATTATAGTAAAATTTATATGAAGTTTATCTTAGATATAGGGTTAGGTTTTAAAATAGAATGGTATAAAAAATGAAAAAACTAATATTTATATTTTTATTGTTTACCGGCGCGTCTCTTTTTTCTCAAACCGAGAGTATTTTCTATAAGATTCTCCTTAAAAAATTTGAGAACTTAGACGAAAAAACGGAGACCGACTTTATGAAAGAGTTGATTTTTGATACCGCAAAAAAAGAATTGTCGGCTAAATTTGACGTTATCTCCTACGACGATTTTTCCGCGCCGCTAATGACGGACGACGAAGTAAAAATTCTAGCTCGGACGTCGATAGAAAAAATTGATTTTTTCTGTTCGGGTTACTACTTAGAACGCGACAACGTCGTTAAAGTTGTTTTAAAATTTTACGACGCCAATACTTCGCTTTTGATATATACAAAAGATATATATTGCGAAAACGTCGTCGATCTATACGGAATAATCGCAAACGAGTCAAGAGATTTGATAAAATTTGCGTTTGATTATATTAACTTAAAACAAACTAAGAGTTCTAAAAAAAGCGCTTATAGAAAAAAAGACGTCGTTAATTTAAAAGACGAAAACTTTATATTTTTTCAAACGGGACTCGTATATTCCAATCTCTATTTTCACGCTATGTCGAGAGATATTTCAAACGATATAGATATTTCATCGTATAAAAACTGCCAAACAAATTATATCTCTCCAATGTGTAATTTTGAAATTTACAAGTCGAATAAAGACAATCTTCACGGATTCGGATTATTGTTTGAAATCCCGATTGTTTTTCCAATCCCGAGATTTTTTATGAACAACAAATTATCTATGAGTTACATTTTTGGATTTAGAAAGAAATATTTTTTTAAGTTCGGCATAGAACTGGTAAACTTGAATTACTCAAAATATTCGACCCCTTCCGGCTCGTCTATAAGCGTCTCTTTCCTGGGAATAGGGGGTTCGTTCAATTTCAGATATATCGTCGACGCGGCTAATATTTATTTTGAGACGGGAATCGAGATTATTCCCACTATAACGCCTATTAAGAATCGAGACGGCTACGGATTCGTTCCGTTTAATTTTATCGTAAACAATAGCTCTCTGGGAGGCAGTCAATATATCCCTATTACGCTTTCTAACGCTCTCGGATACTTTTTTAATAAAAATATCGGCATATATATATCGCATAATATATACATAATAAAAGTAGATTATAAAACTAAAGCTACTTTCAGCTACGGAAAAGACTTAGGAATAGGTAATAGAATAGCGCTGGGATTTGTTTTTAAAAGTTTTTTCAATTAAAAGTCTTATTATCGATTAAGCGGCGCGGCGCATATGCGTCAAATTTATTTTTGACACATATGGAGCTTTAATTTGACGCATATGTGTCAATTTATATCGGGGAACGTCGACGCGGCGCGGGCGGCGGCTATGAGACTCATATGTGTCAATTTATATCGGGGAGCGGCGCATATGCGTCGAATTCTCCCGCCAAAGAGAAAAAGAAAAAAAATATATTGACATTTTTTTTATTATAACTATAATGTAACTATAGGAGCTCTCTATGGTAAATTTAACTATTAGAAATATACCAAACGACATAATTAATAAGATTAAAGTTTTATCGCAAATAAATAAAAGAAGTATGAATAGCGAAATTTTATTACTTTTAGAAACAGGTATACATAAAAAGTTAAAAGCGGGAAATGAAAAAAGACAAATTTCAAAAAATACTCAAATAAATATTTGGAAAAAATTATCCGGTTTATGGAAAGATGATAGAAACACGGATCAAATTATTAATGATATTTATTCTAATAGAACTAGCGGACGGGATTTTACTTTATGATATTGCTTGATACCGATGTTTGCATAGAACTATTGAGGAATAATAAAACGGTAATAGAAAATCGAATTAATACGGATGATGATGTAGCCATATCATTTATGACTGTTGCAGAATTGTTTTTTGGCGCTGAAAACTCAAATTATAGAGATGAAAACTTTAGTTTGGTAGAAGAATTTATTTTAACGGTTCCTATAATTGATTCAGACATAAACATAATGAAAAAATTTGCTGCTATAAAGTCTGAACTAAAAAAAAGAAATGAAATAATTGCCGATGCAGATATATTGATAGCTGCTACTACTTTAGAAAAGTGTACTAAACTTATAACAGGGAACGCCGGACATTTTGAAAGAATTAACGGTTTACAATTAGAAAATTGGATAAGATAAAACGGCGGGGGAACCGGACATAACGGCATTTGCCGGTTACGCGTCGCTTGCGCTTGCTGCGCCCAAATCCCGCTTTTATCAGGGCGCGTCCCATATGTGTCATTTTCTCTCCTAAGAATTCTATACGCCATATGTGTCAATTTCATTTATCCCATATGTGTCAAATTTCATCGAGGCGCGCCGCGTCCCATATGTGTCAAATTCTCCTCGATTTCTCCGCGCGTATGCGAGGAGAAATCGAGGGGGCGATAATTTATATTTTATCCCATCTATATCCGCCGCTGAAATAAAATCCCCCTTCGGCAAGAGCTTTAAATTTCTTCCATATACCTTCGGCATTATTGCCCGTATCAAAATATATTTCAGAATATAATACGGCTCCGAGTCTCATCTCGGCGGACAAATACAAGTTCGCGCTATGTTCCGTCAATCCCATCGACTCGCCTAAAAAATCTAATCCGCCAAGAGCGGAAAATCCGATTGGAAATCCGTCTAAAAAACCTCCGTATATCGCCCCGCCGACAAAAGGCTCTATGCCTATAAGGCCGGTATTCGCGAAATTATACTTTAACGATATTTCTAAAGACGGCATAATAAAGTTAGTTAAATTTATACTGAAACCCAGTATCAAATCGTTTACAAATCTGTATCCCCATACAAAATGTATATCGAAATTGGGCTTTACGTACGGATCGAAAGTTCGGGGAAACTTATGCGGCGTCGGCATACCGTAGCTATCGATACCGGAATACTGTTCGTTATCAGAATTATAATATAAAAGCAGAATTCTGACTAAAACCTTTGAGGCGTTTTTTGATTTCTGAATAATATCGGAATCGTTTTCATTAATAATTCGATAAACATTATTTTTATTATCTAATTTATAGTTCTTTAAATACCCTTTTTCAACGTTATTTATATTTAACAATACGTTCTTTTTTAAAACAGTCGAATAAAATACAATTAAGGGCTTTTCAGTATCTAAAATATAATTATCTCCGGAATTGTCGAGTTTATAAATAGAATTAATAAACGATAAGTCGGTTTTATCCTTGATCGAATTTAATATTTCCGTTTCAAAATAAGTTTTATTATAGGAATCTTTTATTTCGTCAAAACTCGGGCCTATTTTATCCATTTTCTTTTTGGATAATCCTTTTTCAACGTCGACTTTTAATAATATCCCGGTCCTACCCTGCAAAAAAAAACCTTCGTCTGCAATTAGAAAAAAAGCTAGCGAGATAAACAGAATAATAAAATATTTTTTCATTCTTGCGCTCCTATATTTTAATTTAAAAAAATAGTTCCTTTTGACTTAATATTAAAATGATAAACGTACGTCGATTATCGATTATTTTTTTGAATTTTTCAATATATTTAATATCAATTATATAAAATTCATATTGTTTTATAAAATTCAAGTTAAATAATTAAAATTTAAAATAAATTTAAAATAAATGATTATTTTTAAAAAATATCATTGACATAAATTTGGAAATATCATAAAATTCTTTAATCGGGCTTTTTTCTTTCAAAGTACGATATATGAAACATATTTAAAAAGAATCGCATATTCTTTTTTCGGGGGGGGGATATGGATCTATTAATTCTATTTTTATCAATATTTAGTTCTATTTCTATTGTATTAATCGGAAGATTTCTCGATAAAAAAAATAGAAGTTTTGAAAAAATTGCTAAATTGTCTAAGAACATCAAAGAAGACTTGTACCATTTTGCCGAGGAAAAGTTTCAGTCTTTAAAAGACTTTGATAACTGTATAGACGTTTCTCTTCAAAAAGGGGACGGTCTGCTTGAAGTTTTAAATAAATCTATTAACGATCTCGAAGAAAAATATAACAGTATAGATAAAGAGAAAGAAAGAGTATCTTCGTTTTTTCAAAAAATTGACATTTTGGATAACGATCTCCGAAATATCGCCGAACAAGCTCAAGAGATCCAAAACAGCAAAGAGCTAATCGAATCCGTAGAAAACAAAATTGATAAATTCAAGAAAGAAATAGCTCTCGTTGAAAAAGATATGTATCGAATTAGCGACGATCTCAAAAAAGAAAACACAGAACAGTTAAAACAAATCAAAACCGCCGTAATTGCGGAAACGGAAGTAGAACTCTCTTCGATTAAAGAAAATATTTCCGCGCTAAGATCAAACTTAACTTTAGGCAATCAAGAGATGGCGTCTGTGATCAAACAAAACGGTAAAGAATTGCGAGACGAACTAGAAAACACCCGTATCTCTATAGAAAACCTTAAAGATGTATATAACAAGCAATACGTTGAGTCAATTGAACTTTTTAAAGAAGAAATATCATCTATCGATAATACGGTAACTAGAATGAAGGAGAATTATATTAACGACGTTGTTGAAAAAATAAAAGAAATTGATAAAAACAACGAAGATAAACTTGAATATTATAAAGACAGTTATAAAGAAGTATATATAAATTATGACAATTTAATAAATGATAAGTTATCCGCTCTCGAAAATACCATCAATTCTTATGAAAAAAGGGCTTCCAATATAGAAAAAGACTCAATTTCGAAGTACGAAGAGATAAAAAACAGAAATTTATTCGAACTACGATCTTCATATCAGAACATTCTTAAAGAAATCGAGCAATACGGCGCAAAAATCGGCGATAATGTTAAATTCAATATCATAACTACGGGAAAAGAGACTGAAGACAGGTATAAAAATATCTATGAAAAGCTAAAATCCCTCGAAAATGAAGCTATGAACAAAAATATTGATTTTGAAAACCAGATTACCAAATCGGTAGAAAATTTTAAAAATATTCAAATTGATTTCGATAAACGAGCTTCAGAAAAACTAGATAACTTTAATGAAATGTTTGAAAGAATCGGAGCTTCGGGCTTAAATCTAGAGAATGAAATATTCGCTACTATCAAGAATAACTTGTCTTCTTTTAAAACCGAAGTTAACGATAAATTAAAATCTCTTGAAATAGACGTAATCAATTCAAGATCTCTATTCGAAGAAGAAATTAACTCTTTCTCATTAAAGATCGGCTCGATGAAGGATGAAATATCAAATATCGACTTAAATCTTCAAAATTCTAAAGATATGATAAACGAAAAATCGAATTTTGTAAAAGAAGAAGCTTTTAAAGAGATCGAGAACGTCAATCAACAAATTACGAATAGCATCTCAATGTTAAAATCGTATTACGATAATGAAAAAGAAAAAGTTTTTGAAAAAATTGACGAATCTGTAAAATCTCTACTAAATTCTTCCGACGATAAATCTGCAGAAATCGCCCATAAATACAATCAGACGCTTGAAAATATCGAAAAAGAACTGCAAACCATTAAAAACTCGTATTCAGATAAAATATCTTTGATTGAAAACGATATTTACGATAATGCAAATAAAATTGAACAAGAGTTGCTCGCTAAACAAAACGCAGTCGCCGATAATCTTTTTGAGAAGTTCAACGTCGTTAAAAACGAAATTGAAAACGACAATATTCAAACCGTTAAAAATATCAAACAATCCTTCGCTAATAAAAATTTCGAAATTGAAGAATCTCTCAATTTAATTTCTGCAAAATTCTTAAACTTCAATCAGGAAATCGAAAATAACTTTATAAAAATCGGCGATAACATAAAAGAAAAAATTATAGAAGTCGACTCGAAACTTGATTATAATATTTCGAATATAACAGACAAATCAAATTCTATAGAAAATCAATATAAAGAGAGCTCATTAAGAATAATTGAGCAAAATAATCTTAGAATGGGAGAATTTAACAAAGAATTTGATAATCTAAAAGTTCAATTTGAGTATTTTAGAGAAAATATCTATAAGGACGTTCAAAATAAAGTAGATACTAGCTCATATGAAATAAATAATCTACTTTCAGAGGGAATGCTTAAAATAAATGAAATCAACGAAAAAGTAAAAAACGAAGCAAAGAATCTCATCGAGCTTTATAAATCCGACGTTAATAAAATTAAGATTTCCATAAAAAACATCGACGAAAAATATAACGAAAAATTGGCGTCCAAATACGACGATCTTGATAAAAGTCTGCTTTCTAAAATGCGCGAAGCAAACGATATTATCGAAAATATACAGGAAATCAAGAATAAATACGAATTAAAAGCAAACGAATCTTTTACCAAAGTTTACGACCTTGAAACGCTCTATACGACTAAGATTAACGAAATTGAAGAGGAGTTTAAAAATAATTTTACAAAACTTCTTGAAAAAAGAAATATGGAGATCGAATCGTTATCTTATAATTACAACGAAATTAATGATAAGATCGAAAACTTAAAGCTTAATATCGATAAAGTCGTCGACGATAAGATACTAAACGCAAGAACTACAATCGACGAAACTTTTGAATCAAGTAAAAACGTACTAAAAGAGTATTATCAAAAACTTGAAGAGCAAACGGTAAGAAAGATTAACGATTTTAAAGGCGATATCGTTAAGATCAAGGATACTATAAAAGGATTAGACGAAAAATACAACCAATTTATCGTTGAAAAAATATCCACCGCGGACGAGAAATTCAGAGAAAAGTTTTCTGAAATCGACGCCGGTTATAGAAACAGTTTAGAAAACCTCAACGCAAAAGTAATAGTTTACGAGAGCGATTTTGCTAAGAAAATTGAAGATATAGAAACCGTTTACTCCGTTAAAATGGACCAAATAATTAACGATAAGGCTTTAAAAGTTGATTGCATCGCTGAAAATTTTGATAAACTTAACTCTGATATCGCAGCGGTAAAAGATAATCTCTATAAAGATATAGACGGTCGCATTGCCGGTTCGATTGAAAAGGCCAACGCGACGTTAGACGAAAGACTGTCAAATTTTGGTTCGGAAATACAAAATCTTGAGTCGGGCGCCGCAAAAGAAATAGATATTTTTAAATCGGCTCTTTTTAAAATCAAAAATCTTATCCAAAACGTGGATAAAAACTTTTCTCAGAAATTTAATATTAAACTAACCGACTTAAACGGTAAACTTGAGTCTAGGATAGAAGTTATAGAAAATGAGTACAAAGAAAAAACCAATGCGCTTATAAAAGAAAAAGCCGAGCAATTAATCGTATTTAAAAATGATTTTCAATCTATCAACTCCGAAATTAACAGATTGAAAACAAAACTTGACGTTGAGATAAACGAAAAGATAACTCAAGGAAACGGATTTTTAGAAGAAGTATTTGAAAAAGGTAAAAACAACATATCCGAACAGTACAAATTTCTCGAAGATGAAACGAAAAGAAATATCAAACTGTTTCAAAACGATATAATGAAAATAAAGCAGAATATTTTACAAATTGACGAAAGAATTAATGAAAAAATATCCGGTAAGTTCGAAAACGTAGATCTTAGATTGATGGATAAAATCAATGAAATTCAGGACAAATACAAAGAGTCGATAGACGAAATGAACGCTAAAGTTGCCACGATTGAAAACGATTTCAGGAACAAGCTCGATGAAATAGAAGATATTTACAACGATAAAAATGAAAAAATGATCGATAGGAGTTTTGAGAAATTTAACTCTCTTTCGCAGAAATTCGGAGATTTATCAAACAATTTGAACGCATATAAAGAAAAAATTGAAAAAGACATCGCAAGCGCCCTGGAAACCGGTAAAATCGAAAACGCTAAATTGTGGAAAGATAGCGCGGCTGAAATAGAAACCGATATTTTGAATATGAAAACTAGACTTGAAATCGAAATTAATGAAAAGCTTATGGATGAGAAAGCAAATATCGACGAAATAATATCGCGCCGAAACAAAGAAATAATAGAAAATTATAAAATTTTTGAAGACGAAACGCTAATAAAAATGAATTATTATAAAGAAAATCTTGAGAAATTTGAGACTTCTTTAGTAAACGTCGATAAAAAATTCGACGAACACATTTTTAAAAAACTAGCCGACGTCGACCGAGTTTATTACGAAAAGATCAATGGGATAATAGACTCCATCAAGCTTATTGAAAACGATTACAACGGTAAGATTACCGAAATTGAATCGGATTATCTTGCTAAATCCGGAGAAATAATCAATCAAACAAAAGAAGATTTTGATACGATTCAAAACAAGTTCGAAATGCTATTGAACCGTATAAATAAAGTCGAAACCTCCGTAGAGACTGAAATTTCAGTAAAAATCGAAAACGGATTATCCGACGCCGATAATTTAATAAGCGAAAAATTATCGCAGTTAAATTCGGTTATAGATAATTTTGACCAAACGACAAACTCTAAAATTGATTCGGTCAAATCAAAACTGGACGATTTTGACAACGTTGTGGTAAATCTTGAGAATAAATTCGATATTAAAATCGGTCAAAAAATGAGCGATATAGAAATTCAATACGGCGATAAGGTCAAAGAACTTAACCAAAATATCTCCCTGATAGAAGAAGACTTTAAAGAGAAAATACGCTCGATAAGATCGGATTGCGACGAGGTTAACCGCAGTTCAATCGTCGTCGTTGAAAACGAAGTTAATATTTTAAAAAATACTATAGATGAAATATCGAAAAAAATCGAGAACGGTCTATCCGAAGCCGACGGCATAGTCGGCGAAAAATTATCGCAGTTAAATTCGGTTATAGATAATTTTGACCAAACGACAAACTCTAAAATTGATTCGGTCAAATCAAAACTGGACGATTTTGACAACGTTGTGGTAAATCTTGAGAATAAATTCGATATTAAAATCGGTCAAAAAATGAGCGATATAGAAATTCAATACGGCGATAAGGTCAAAGAACTTAACCAAAATATCTCCCTGATAGAAGAAGACTTTAAAGAGAAAATACGCTCGATAAGATCGGATTGCGACGAGGTTAACCGCAGTTCAATCGTCGTCGTTGAAAACGAAGTTAACGTCTTAAGAAATACCATAGAGGAGACTTCAAAACTAATTAATTCGATAAAATCCAATCTCGACGGCGAGATACAAGAAAAACTTGAAAACGGCAGAAAAGAGATAGATTGGATGTTAACTTTCGGCTCTGAAAAGATCAAAGAGGAGTTTAAAAATATCGAAAAAGATACAATCGAAAACATTAGTTACTGTAAAACAAATATTTCGCAATTAAAAGACGATATTTCAGGAATGGAGACTAAATTCAACGATATATACGAAAATAAGATCTATCAATTTGATCTCGACGTAACCGTTAGAAAAAATCAGATTTTAGACGATTTAAACCTGTCGAAAGAAGATTTGGATAATAAATTAAACGCTTTTGAAAACGAATTAACCGCCAAACTGCAAAATATAAAAGATGAATTCTCAAACGTCGATCATAAATTTGACGTACACATCGAAGATCTATTGAAAAACGCCGACGAAAAATACAAATCCAATCTTGATTCTATTAACGCTCGTTATTCGCAAAATTTCAAAAGCGTTACGGAATCTCTAGAAAATTTGAAAATCGAATTCGAGACAAATTTATTTGATATAGAAGAGAGATTAAAAAATCGGGCTGAATTTTTCATCAATCAAACCGATAAGAAATCGGGAGATATTACCGCTTTATTTAACGAAATGAGCTCTACAATTCAATATCTCAAAGATTCGATGAAAACCGAAATAGATAACGCCTTAACCGGAGCTAACAACCAAATTAATATAATGCTTGAAGACGGTCAAAACGCTCTGTTAAGAGATAAGAGTAACTTTGAAAAAGAGGCGGCGGATTTACTTTCGGGTTACAAAAACGAGTTGACGTCGATACAATATGAAATATCCGAAATCGATAAAAAATACGACGACAGACTTAACGAAAAATTTCAATACTTCGATCAATCGTATAACTCCAAGATACTCAACATAAACGATACTATTAATTCCGAGATGGATAACTTAAATAATAAAATAATCGTTATAGAGAGCGACGCTGAAAATAAAATCGCCTCGTATAAAAAAGAGATTGAAAATCTATCCGTTTCTATGAAAGAGATAGATAGAAAGTACAATGAAGAATTAGATAACAAGATGAAAGAGTACGAAGAGATTTTACGCGACAAACTTACCTCCCAAACTATCAATTACGACGAACAATTGAAAAAATCCATTGAAAAAACCGACGAATTCAGAACCGCTTTTACAAAAAGATTAGACGAGATACTGTTAAAGTATAGGGACGACGCCGACGCCATAACCGGCGATTATGAAAATCGATACAATAAATTTAGCTCCGACATATCGGACTTAAACGCCAAAGTCGACGAGATCAAATCCGCCGTAGACAACGACCTCGTTTCTTCTTTTAACGAAGGGAAAAACGCAATTAAAGAGATATTAGATTCGGGTAAAATCGATCTTTCAAAGCAGTACAGAGAACTTGAAAACGATACGGTCGCTAAGATCAATAATTACCGAACCGAGCTATATATGATCAAGCAGAGCATATCGGGAATCGAAGATAAAATGAACGAGTATATTTCGGATAAAGCTAAAGACGTCGACGGCAAACTTGACGCTACCCTACTCTCTATAACGAACAAATACTCTATAAACGCCGATAAACTTGACGAAAAACTCGACAAACTTGAAAAACAATACGTAGAAAAGTTTAAAGAACTTGAATCCGACGTAATTCAAAGAAATAACGCCGTTATCCAAAAAAATCTTGATACCTTCGACTCTTTCGTAGAAAACTTCAACTCGTTGTCGAAAGATATTTCAACGCTCAAATCCAAGATCGACGAAGAGGTCGCCGTTAAAATAGAAGAAGGTAAAAAAATCGTAGCCGACGTTTTGGACGAAGAGACCGGCAAGATGAAAGAAAAATTTGCTAAAACTGAAGCCGAGACTATCCAAAACATCGAGGAGTACAAAAAAGAGATGATGAAATTGCAGTTAAATATGAAGCAAATCGACGACAGATTTACGGCGAGATACCTTGAACACTCCAACGTCCTTGACAAAAAAATAGCCGAGATTGATATGGATATAAAGAAATTTGAAAAATCGACGGGGCTCTTTGAAAAAGCTAATAATATGAAAGAAAAATTAACAAACGATATCAAAGAGATCAAAGAGAGTATGGCTTCTATAAAGAGCGACAGAAACGATATAATCGAGGTTGAGAAGAAAATGCTCAATATCGGCAATATTTACTCGATAACGGAAGAAAAATATTCAAAACTACTGGGAGATAAAAAGAAAATCGACAATATCTCCTTAGTCGTAAACGAACTTAAACAGATTACGGACGATATTGAGAATAAGATGGAAACTATCAAAGGCGCCAAAATCGCTATATCGAATCTTGAAAATAAGATTGACTTGACGACTGAAAAATTCAAAAAAATCGAAACGTATATCGAAGAGCTGGATAATAAAGAGGATAAAATCGCCGGTTCTATCCAAAGTATCGACGGTTTCGATTCGATTACAGACTCGCTGAATAAAAAAATTGATTCTCTTGAGAAGAAATTCGACGATCTAGATTTTAAACGCTCGACTTTTGAGAAGAGTTTTAAGAGTTTTGAAAAAGACGCGGCGATTTTGACTAAATCTGAAATAAAAATCGGCGAAGTGGTAGATAAGTTCAACCAGATGGACTTGTTAGTTGAAGACCTTGAGACGAGAACGGAGTATATCAATAAAATGAGAGAGTGGCTCGTCAAAGCCGAAACTAATATTGAGAACCTTAACGCCGATACGGATAAAAGAATCAAATTGATAGAGTCTCTTTTGTCTAAAGCTTCGCAAAGTCCCGGAATACAAAATAAATTAAAAGACGACAACTCAAAAAAAGAGGTTGTTTTACAATTAAGCGCGCAGGGTTGGTCGATCGACGACATTGCAAAGAATTTGTCTTTGTCTGTCGGAGAAGTCGAGTTGATATTAGACTTAGAGTACAATACCGCGCCGCGTAGGTAAGCGTTTGGAAATATAATATTTTAGGAGATCTTTAAAATGAACGCCGCTATTTTATTTATATTATCGATTTGTATATCTACGACAATTCTTCTGATTTTCCGACAGTTGGATAAAAACAACAGAAGTTTTGATAAAGTTTCAAGATTATATAAAACGATAAAGGAGGATTTGAGTAAATTTTCTGAAGAAAGATATACAGAACTGGAAGATTTTGATAAAAATCTCGAATCTTCAATGAAAAAAGGCTCAAATTTGCTTGAAACTCTCTCCAAAGCTACGACTCATATTGAGAAAAACGCGGTTTTTGACGAAAACGTCGCAAAAAGATTGACTCAAATCGAGAGCGAAATAGAAAAAATTACCGCGGCGCCTAATTCTCAAAGCGCGGCTCCCGTAAACGCGGGATTTTCCGATAGAAAAGAGATGAGAAACGAGATGAAAATCTTTAAGAATGAAATAGCAAATATGACAAAAAATCTCGATAAAAAGAAAAAAGAGATAACCGAGTATTTTAAAGGCGTTGAAACCAAAAATAAAATTGAATTTGACTCCAGAAAAAACGAGATTTTTGATTTTATAAAATTGCAAGAATCTATATTTATCGATAATTCTAAAAGATATAACGCAGATATAGATAGAATTAATGGGCAAATCACAAAATTAAACAATAAATACGTAAAAGAGGCTGAAAAAGAGTATGAATTGATTACCGAAAATTATAAAATGAAGTTTGAAGATTTTAAAAACAGTTACGAAAATCTTGAAAACGAAGCTCAGAATAATCTTGAAACCAAAATTAATGATTATTCCGCTTACGTTGCAAGATTGGAAAGCAGAGCCGAAGGATTAAGCGAAAAAATAATTAAAAATCTCGAAAACAAAAAGTCGGACTACCTATTGGATTTAAAAGAGTTGGATTCCAATTTAAGAAGCGATTATACCAAACATTCGGAAAAAATGAGAGCGGAAAGTAAAAACTACATTCTTAAATTATTAAAAGATAACGAAGATAAATATAAGACATATTACGACAATTTTAAAAAAATTGAGAGCTCCTCGCAACTGACAATAAAGGATTTTGAGAGCTTCATAGCCGAATCTTCCGATAAGATAAAAAATCTGAAAGATTATACGTATAAAGAAATAGACGAAAGGCTGAAGGACTTCAATCTGCATATAAATAATTCAAACGAGATGGGGATAAGACTTGAGTTAGAAATATTCAATAATATTAAGACAAAACTCGAAGCGTTTAGATCGGAAGTCTTAAAAAATATCGGAGACGTCAAATCCGGAATCGATAACAATATCAATACGTTTGAAACTCAAATTAATAATAAATATTCGGGCATTAATAGTAGTTATTCGGATTTATTGAAAAAATACGATTTTCTTACGAAAGAGATAGACGATATTAAAAACAATTTTAACGCCGTTATTGCCGATTTTTCAGATAAACAGAAATCTATCTTTAATCAAATATCTGAAAACAATCTATCTCTAAAAAATAGCGTCGACGAAGATTTGAAAAATCAAAAAATCAAGTATGAAACAGACAAAGAGGCGTATCTTAACGATCTTTCGTCTCAATTCAACCTTCTCGAAGAAAAAAAGAAGACGTTTAAAGACGATATTATGGAAAATCTTGAGAAATACAAAAATTTGGTTAATACAAATTTAATGAAAATTAAAGGATATTTTGACGTAGAAAAGGAAAAAACTTTCCAAAATATCGATAAATCTTTATTAAAACTTAATAACGATGCGGACGATAAAACTCTGGAAATTTCAGAAAAATTCGATAAAACTTATTCCGAATTTGAAAAGAAATTAAAATCTATACACGATAATATGGTCGAGAAAGCTTTAGAAATAGAAAAAGACCTCTTAGGCAAATTGGCCTCTTTAAATGATTCCCTGGACGATAAAATTGAAAAGTTTAAAGTAGAAATGAACGATAAACGAAGTAAATTTGAACAGGAATTGATAAATGAAAACAATGAGATTATTTTTAAAATAAATAGTTTTAAAGACGAGGTTTCTTCAAAATTAAATGAAAACAGCCAATTTATCGATCAAAATATTTCCGAATCTTCGGAAAAAATTAATACCCTAAAGGAAGATTTTACTCAAAAAATGAGTAATATCGAAACTTTTTATTTCGATAAAGGAAAAGAACTTTTAGACGCAAATAAAGAAAAACTCGACGGTTTCATCTCAAAATTTAACGACATTAATGAAAATATTTACAGTCTTAAGATGAAAATTGAAAATGAAGTTACGGCTCTATCGGATAACGGAATAGCTCTAATCAACGATTTATTTACCAAAGGCAGTTCGGAATTATCGGATAAGTATAAAAAATTATCTTCGGAAAGCGACTCTAAAATCGCCGAATATAGAGCCGAACTTGTTAAAATCAAACAAAATTTCAAGTTTTTCGACGAAAAATATGATCAGAAATTTGACGGTAAAATTGAAGAGTATAACAAGAAATTCGATACAAAACTTGATATGTTTTCAGAAAAATACAAGATTCATCTGAATGAAGTTTTTGATAAAACTAAAAACGCCGAGAACAATTTTACAGAAAAAATATCTCAAATTGAAAAAGAGTATTTTACAAAAACTGAACAACTTATCGACGGAAACAACAATCATTTATCGGAATTCGTAGTAAAATTCAACGATCTTTCCGATAAACTTCAAGAGATGAAACTCAAAATCGATATCGAAGTCGGTAAGAAAATCGACGACGGCAAAATAAAGCTTTTGGACGAATATAAAATATTTCAAGCGGAACTTGACGATATGATGAATAAAGAGATAGAAAATACAAAAGAGAAATACAAAAAAACCGAAGACGAATTAAATATAAAATTATTAAATTATAAAAAAGACGTAACGCTTTTGCAAAACAATATCAAACAAATCGACGATAAATTTACCGGTAAATTCCTTGAGCACAGTAGTTTTTTAGATAAAAAAATCAATAATATTAACGAAAATATTAAAAACTTTGAGAAATCGACGGGGCTTTTTGATCGAGCTTACGCTATGAAAGATAAGTTGTCTATCGAAATAGACGCGATAAAAGACGAAATCAAAAATATCAAGCAAGATAGAGAGAAAATCTTAGAAGTCGAAAAAAAATTAATGAATATCGACGATATCGCTAAATCCTCAATAGAAAAAAGCGCTCTAATAATTTCAGAGAAGAAAAAAATCGATACGATAGCGGAAGTTTTAAACGCGCTAAAAGAGTTGTCGGATTCGGCTTTTACAAAAATTGACGACATAAAAAACGCCAAAGTCCTGCTGTCTAACATCGACCAAAAAATCGAGGAGACCAGTCAAAAATATAACTCCTTAGAAGAGTATATAGGGTCCATTATCGAAAAGGAAACTGAAATGAGAGCTCTTTCCGATAATATAGTCAACCTCAACGATAAATTTGTCGATTACAATCAAAAAGTAGAATCAATTAATAAAAAAATTGAAGATTTGGAGTTTAAGCGGGTTACTTATGAAAAGAGTTTTAAAACTTTTGAGAAGGACGCTTCGCTTATAACCAAATCCGAGGCAAAAGTTGCGGAGGTAATCGACAAGTTTAATCAGATGGATTCGCTCATAGAAGACCTTGAGATGAGAACCGAGTATGTAAATAAAATTCGAGAATGGCTCGTTAAAGCCGAAACCAACATCGAAAACATGAATAACGAAACCGATAAAAAAATAAAACTACTCGAATCGCTTATGTCAAAATCAGCCGAAAGTCCGCTTTTAAAAGAGATAATGAAGGACGACTTTGAGAAAAAGGAAATTGTGCTGCAATTGCAATCGCAAGGATGGACAATAGACGATATTGCCAAAAACTTAGAATTATCCGTCGGCGAAGTAGAACTGATTTTAGACCTTGAATATCCAAGAAAAAGATAATCCGTCGGTTTTTTGGGGAAATTACACATATGCGGCGCTACGCTCCCCGATAAAAGCGGAAATTCCCGTTTTGAATATACTAAAATACTAAAACATTCTTAATACCCGGACATTATCGGGGCTTGCGCCGCTAAGAACAAATGTCCCATATGTGTCAAAAAAAATATTGACACATATGGGCTTTTTTATTTTCATCCCGCGCCCCCCAAAAAACCGAAGAAATACAGATTTTTTAAAATTTATATAGACAAAACAGTTTCTTTGTTATAATCTCGTATTAATACGCGCATAGGAATAGAAAGGATTGATATGTTCGAAAAGTGGTATTTAGAAGAATTGATAAACAAAACAATCAGAGATATATGGAAGTTAACAGATTACTTTTTATTAAAATTGATATCAAATATTTTAGATAACGCCGAGATTACTCCTTTGCTAAAAAGCGGAACTACGGTAAATAATATAATTCAAAAAAAAAATTATCCTGCAAACGTTTACGCATCTTTAAAGTGGTTGTTGGACAGACTAAAGCTTGACGGTTTTGTCTCGATGAGATTAGATAATAACGTAGAGTTTTATACTTTATCGAATAAGACAATGGGTTACGATTTAGACGCGATCAAAAGTATGGCGGAAAAAGCGTCTCCCGAGAGTATGGCGGCGTTTAATATGCTCGAACTTATGGCGAATAACTATCCGGATTACTTATCCGGAAAAAAAACCGGAGTTGATATTATTTTCTCGCCTGAAAACATTGATATAACCAACGAATATTACGGCAACAATCTGTTTTACAACGTTCACAATATTGCCGGAGCTAAGATAGTAAATTGGGATATCTCTACGCGAGAAAATCCTCAAATTCTTGAAATCGGCGGCGGACTTGGCGGCGGCACTAAGCAATTTGTAATTCAAAGATTAAAAGAAAACGCTCCTTTAAACAGTTTTAATTACTGTTTTACAGACGTAGCCAACAAGATGCTTCGCTCGACAAAAAAAGCTCTATCTACGTTAACAACGGAAGACTTATCGGCATTTACGTTTAAGAAACTTGACTTTAATAAAAATTTATCGGAACAGGGCTATGCTGAAAATTCATACGACGTAATTTGGGGGGTAAACGCCGCGCACGTTTCGTTTGATATGAGATTTTCTTTAAACGAACTATTTAAAACGCTTAAAAACGGCGGTTCGTTTATTATATCCGAAACCGTTCGTCCTATCGGAAACCTTATGATACAGCAAGAGTTTGTTCTCAATACTTTGGACGACTATTGGAACGTAAAACTTGACGAAAAGATCAGACCGAGGCACGGATTTATGGATTGGAGCGATTGGGTTAGAGCTCTCAAAGAAATCGGCTTTATTAATGTCGAGACCATCCCGGATATGAACGTTTTACAAAAAGAGTACGACAATTGTTACGTCGCGGTGGTTAGAGGTATTAAGCCGTAATATTGTTTTTTTTATTCCATCCACATTTTATAAAGGTTTCTTCTATGATGAGCGGCTTTCAACAATCTTTTTCTGATTAATTTGAATCTAGTTCTCTTTACAAACGAATATACAAAGATCAACAAAACAAAAAGAGCAAGAATATAGATAAATAACCAGCCGCCTGAATTGTAAATCGTATTAATATCCATAAGCGGAACGCTTATAGTCTTAGAGTCTTTTTTAAAAACTTCCGATTCGTAAACCAATTCGCCGGTCGGATAAAATACCGCCGAATGACCGGTGCAAGTAGCCCTTACTAATGTTTTTCGGTTCTCTATGGATCTAAAACCGGAAATATGTAGATGCATCTTTGGTTCAAGAGACTTTCCAAACCAAGAGTCGTTTGTGGCGTTTACGATCAGATTTGCTCTCTCTCCCTTAAGATCGAGCGATTTCATAATAAATTCGGGAATAACGTCTTCGTAGCAAATATTAGGAGAGATTTTCATGTTTTTAATCTTTAAAATTTTATGCTCTTCGCCGCGGCTAAACGAACTTAATCCGTAAAGTTTCATAAAAAAATTTAAAAACGGGAATGGAATCTCTTCTATAAAGGGGACGAGTCTCATTTTATAGTAAGTATCCAGTTTAATCCCTTGTCCGTTTAACAAAACAAGCGAATTATAGACATTTTCTTCATTGCTTATAATATCATATTCTCCTATATGACATCCAAATAACAGCGGAACGTCCGGAAAACGTTTAATATTATTAAATCTGGAAACATTTCCGTCGAAAAACGCGGGAACCGCCGACTCGGGCCAAATAACCAAATCTGGGCTTTCTTGTAGTTCGGAGAGAGTAAGATTGTTATATACGTTTATCATATAATCAAGATTTGTCTTACCTCTCTTGTCGTTCCCGGAAAAATTTCCTTGTATAATGGAAATTTTTGTCTTTGGAGCCTTTTTAATTATTTCAGAAATATATTCGTTTCTAAACCATCCGTATATACTGCCTAATACTACGAGTATTATGACAGTTCCAAATAAAATCGAGGGAAACTTAACGTCCTTTTTATAAAATATCGATTCGACAAGCATTATAACGCTTGAATTACAATATAAAACGATAAGCGTAATAAAAGGAACTCCAAAAATATCCGCTATTTGCGAAAAACTTAAAAATATATACTGCGAATAACCGATATTATCAAACCATAACTTCGGATAAAAATAATCCAAAGAAGTCATAACAAGCGGAAAAACCAAGTAAAATATATAACCTTTCTTTCTTGCAAGATATTTTGTAATAAAAACGGCTAAAAAATAGACAAAACCGTGATAAATCGATATAAAAATCGTTACAATCAATCCTATTAAAAAGCCTACAATCGTAAGTATAAACGAAGAACCGCCGGCCGAGAAATACGAAACGAAGGGGTTAACCATCCACCATAAGTGAACAAAATAGGCGACGCTCCCGAATAACAATGAGTAAATTAGCGCCTTTTTTCTTGACTCATACTTCATTGCCAGCATAAAAGGAATAAGGGCAAACCATGTCAAAAAACCAAAAGAATAGCCGACGTTAGATACCGACCATAATATCCCAATGGAAGTATAAAACAATATTTTGTAATGTAACTTTACGTCCCTAATTTTTTCTTTAGTTAGAAGTTCCATGCATTAATCCAACTTATGAAGCGTTATACCCGATAATAACTTCGGTTCAAACCAAGTCGATTTTGGGGGCATCAATTTGCCGGCGTCGGATACTTTAAAAAGTTCTTCCATAGTAGTCGGAAACATACTAAATACTACCGAGTATTCTTTTTTATCGACGCAACTCTTCAAATAAGCCGTCCCTTTTATCCCGCCGATAAAATCAATTCTTTTATCGGTCCTGGGGTCTTTAATACCCAAAAACGGCTCTAATATATTATTCTGTAAAATCGACGCGCTCAAAGATAAAACAGGGTCGTCTATATAGTACTGCGGCTTAATTGTAAGCGAAAACCATCTTCCCGACATATACATCCCAAACTCTTTTTTACTTCCGGGCGCGTATCCGCCGTCTTTATCGTTAGAAGAGACCTCGCTGATCGTAAATCTTTCAGAAATCTTAACAATAAATTCTTCTTCCGATAAATTATTTAGGTCTTTAACGGCTCTATTGTAAGCCATAATCCTTAAATCCTTATCGGGAAATACGACGGCCATAAAATAGTGGTATTCCCTATCCTCTTTTCCGCCGCTATTCTTTGTCTCTTCATCCATTCTCAACGCATAATTAACCGCCGCGGCCGATCTATGATGACCGTCGGCTATATAGAGGCAATCCAGCTTCTTAAAATTGTCGACGACGCTTTGAATAACCGACGGCTCTCTGATCTCCCACAAAATATTACGAACTTTGTCCGCCGAAATAAAATCTATATAAGGAGAGCTAGCGGTAACGTTTTCTATAATATCGTTCAAGGGCAGAAAACTCTTATACGACAAAAAAACCGGCTCAGATTGGCATTTGGTCTCTTCTATATGCCGAATTCTATCCTCTTCCTTATCCTTTCTTGTATTTTCGTGCTTTTTTATAATACCGTTTATATAATCGTAAACGTTAACGCAACCGATAAAACCGGTCTGAGACCTCCCGTTCATAACTTGACGATATACGTAAAATATCTCCTCGTCCTCCTGAACAAGGTATCTATCGTTAAAAAATGTCTCCAGATTCTCTTTAGCTTTTTTATAGACAATCTCCGAATGGCAATCTACGTCTTTAGGAAGGTCGACTTCCGATCTTGTTATATGTATTAATGAATATTTGTTATCCCGAGCCAAATTCTCGCAATCCGAATAAGACAAAACGTCGTATGGAGGCGCCGCAACCTTTTCATAAAGCTCTTTCGGCGGATGCGCCGCCCTGAAAGGTTTTATCCTGACCATCTCTTTCGCTCCTTTAGCCTAATCGCTAAAAATTATTTCCGCAACGACTACTTCAACCTTCGGACTAAAATAACTTTTAATTGTTGAAAAGTCAATATTTTATGAATGGAATATTTTATGAAAAAAAACGGCAGCTCGTCGGTTTTTTGGGGCGGAGAAAAATTGACACATACTCCCTTCCAAGTGGAGATAAATTTAGATTTCGCCTGCGCATA
>ENA-UOWE01001263-UOWE01001263.1-activated-sludge-metagenome-genome-assembly--contig:-NODE-1263-length-31819-cov-6.374449_pt1 | contig 31819 bp, 32 predicted proteins | sample MGYA00249841_ERZ761562 | MGnify/ENA primary metagenome ERZ761562 (study PRJEB28883, sample SAMN05720200) | activated sludge metagenome | isolation source: Anaerobic digester | place: Japan...
TTAAGTTTTGAAGGGTTTTTTTTTCAAAAATGAAAAATCCACTACCATACTTTGCGTTGGTAATTCCTTTGCACTTGGAGTTGGCACTCCTGCAGGAGAATCCTATACAGATCATCTCCAAAAATTAATTTTAGATAATCTCGAAAAAGCAAAAAAAGATTATGATTTGTTGAAACAGGCTTTAAATAACACAGACGGAAATGATGTTACCGACACCTCTCCTACCTTCAAGGCTCTTGAAGAAGGGGCTTCTGTTTTATCAAAAGAAGAAGTAGGACGTTTAGCTCAACGGCAACTAAAATTTATACAGCATTTAGAAGCTGCATTGGTTCGTATAGAAAATAAAACCTATGGTATTTGTCGTGAAACCGGCAAGTTGATACCTAAAGAACGGTTACGTGCAGTTCCTCATGCAACATTAAGTATCGAAGCAAAAAATAATCAGGGCAAATAAAAAGTGTTACATTTTATAAATTAAAGGGGCTGCGAAATCGCAGCCCCTTTTGCTTGTTAAAGGAATGTTAGAAACAAAATGAAAGTCCGGCAGCCCATGGGTAAAGGCTTGGACCCTTGTCCTTCTTAAATAATTCTGATAGTTGATATTCAAAATAAAATCCTAACTTGTTGTAACCTATTCTCGCTTGTGCTGAATATGCAAAAGGATTAAGAAAATAGCTGTGATATTCTTTGTTGCTTTGACGATCACCATCCACAAAATATACTTGTTTAATGTGCGAACCTATTCTTAAAGAACCTATCATACCGGCACTTATATAAATCTTGTCTTTATGATCGTTAACCGGCAAATTAAATTCAAGCATTAATGGTACTCTTAGATTGCTGACAACTAATTTATTTTTCTTGTATTTGTTATCGCTGTCAATTGTATAACCCAAAAAAGTTGTATCCATATTTAAATGTGTGTGCTTTTCGAATTGGTAGTTGTTATATCCTAAACCCAATCCTGAAACAATACCGATATAGTTTTTATACAAACCAATGTTCCATTCAATAAAATTAAAGTTAAAATTAATGGATTTGGCTTGTTGAAGTTCTAAATAATCAATATTAGTAGGAAGCGAAAATGAATTATCGCCGGTCATATAACCATTTAATCCAATTTCTAAACCACTCCATCGTCCATTAAATTTTTTCTTTTTTGATTGTTTTTTCTGTTCTAAACTATCATTTAAAACAATCGTTTTTGTAGATGTATCAGATTTATCGGAAATGATTAGAATTTTGCTCTTTCCGAAATTAATGGTAGCAGTGTCTTTTTGTGCAAAAATTGCGTAATTTAACACTACCATTGCCGAAATAAATAATAACTTTTTCATTTTTATTTGTTTTAATATTGTTTACATGTTTATGACGAGTAAGTAAGAAAAAAGTTACACTACTTTTTGGAAATAGAACGCGAAAAGGAAAAATTTCCTAATGTTATTTCTTGTTTAACACGCTGATTATCTTCGTATTTATATTCTTTAACGGAAACCTTTGAATTCGTATGCTCGCTAATAAAATTGGTACCATTTTCAAGTACATTCCACCAGCTACCTTTGTGATTGGGCAAATATGCTTGTTTTTCGTTACTTACATCTGTTATCATTTGATGAAAGTAATTGAATTTGTTTTGCGCAAATAGTTTATTCAAAACCTCGTTGGCAAGGCTATCATTCTCAAAAGAAGGCTTGTTCTCTGCTATTTGTTTATTTTCGTTAATTATAATAGGTCTTTCATGGGTTTCAATACTATCTACTTTGATTGTATTTTCTTGTACTAAATGTTGTTCATCTTGAAACTCATTTACCTGTGGAATATTTTTTTGGATTTTTTTATGCTTGTGAATGAAAGAATCGTCATTTTTTACAATAAAATTATGGTAAACAGCCCTAATATTTAATGGATTAAGTTTGTTATTTTCGGCTACTTGAATGCTATTAAGTTTTTCATTTTTAGAGAAATTTAATGCTACATATACAATAAGTATAATAGAAGCGGCTGCACTTAGAATCCATTTTAATGAATAAATAGTCGTAGAATAGCCTTTTTTTAGGGTCTCTTTTTTATTAAATATTAATGTATAATCTGGTTCTAATTTTGTTTTTTTATAAAGTTCAAAAACCAGTTTTTTATGTTGGTCTTTGTTTATTTCAGATAACAACTTTTTGGTTTCTGCATTATTTAATGTGCCTTCTAAATGTTCAATACATCTTTCTTCAAACTCCGGATCATTTTTCTTAAGTAAATCTTTATTCAAATACTCAATATTATCTTTAGGCTTTAAAATGGTTCTTCGATATGAATCAAAAATCTTTTGTTTTTCTGTATTTTCAGATATTTGCTGGAACAAAAGCATTTTTTCATCTTCATTTAAATCATTTTCAATATATCTGATGCAATGTAATTCAAATATGTTGATATCATTTTCAGTAGGCTTTTTTAATGACTCCTTTTTTTCAAAGCGAATTGTTGCATCAGGTGAAAGCTTTATATTTACATATGAATCAAATTGTTCTTTTAAGTCGGGATTTTTGTCCAAAAAAAGAAATAATTCTTTGATTTCATCAGAAGACAAATTTCCTTCGAAGTATTCAAGAAACAGTAATTCAATATTTTGGCGATTGATGTTCATTTATATTAATACCGATATATTCCCAATATAATCTTTTAAAAACGTTCTTGCTCTGAAAATATATACTTTAACCTGAGCTTCTGATAATTCTGTAATTTCAGCTATTTCTTTGTATGAGTATCCTTCGTAGTCTCTGAGCAAAACAACCGCTTTTTGATCAGGTGGTAGTTTGTCAATGGCTTGGTGAAGTATTTCCTGCAAATCATGATTTGGTGAATGATATACTTGAAGCTTCTCATGCTCCGGCTCATAAGAGGTGGTTCTTTTTTCTTTTCTAATAACATCTATAAAACCATGATAGGCAGTTGTGAATAAATATGATTTTGCTTTCTGAGCATCTATCTTGTCAATATTTTTCCACATTTTTTCAAAACTATCTTGCACTATATCTTCCGCCTTTTCTTTGTTTTTAATATTTTTAAGTACAAATCGAAACAGTGCATCTGCATACAAATCAACCGTTTTATTGTAATCAAAAATATTCATTTTTTTATTTTAATGAAACTATGACGAAGATAAACAAATAAAGTTACAAAAATATTTAAAAAAAAGGCCGTCTCGATTTTGAGACAGCCTCTTTTTTATAAGAGAACAATAAAATTAACTCATGTGTTTTAGATTCAAACCCCAGAGTATAATGAAAATAATAGGGAAAATAAATCCTAAAGTAGCCATAAAACCACCTAAGCCAAAGCCAACGAGTACTAAAGTTGCTACTGGAGCAGCAATTTCGCCAATTACATAAACAAAGAAACCTTTCTTTTGAAGTTTCCACATCCAAATAATTCCTAGTAAGCATACTAAAGCTGCAACAATGTTAATAATACCAAGAATAGTAGCATTTTGAGCTAACTTATTTGCAGCATCAACAGCTTCGTTTAATCCGGCCATAGCTTGATCCATACCTTCAGCATTTTCCATGCCTTCAATATTACTCAAACCTTCAGCATAAGATGAACCGGCACTTGTAACAGCAGAAGTTACAGCACCTGCACCCATTGTGATGATTCCGGAAATGATTTGCCAACCTACTCCGATAAATCCTAAAATTCCTAAAACTGTAATAAACGTAGGACGTTTTTTGGTTTCCATTACTTGTTCTTCCATAATAATAATTTTTTAGTTAAACATTAGTTTGTGGTACAAAAGTAAAACGATTTTTAATTTTAACAAAAAAAATGTTAAAATATTTTAATTTTCTATGTTGATAATTGATTTAATTTTCAGTAGTTTAATCTGTTATTATGCTCATAAAAAAACACTTTTTGTTTTGAACTCATTATTAAAAAAACTACCTTTGCTTTTTAAACTTTAATGATATGGAAAAAGATAATCAGATTTTTAATTTAATCGAAGAAGAATATCAACGCCAGTTAAATGGCATTGAACTTATTGCTTCGGAAAACTTTGTTAGTCCATATGTGCTTCAGGCAATGGGTTCGGTAATGACCAACAAATATGCTGAGGGTTATCCAGGTCGCCGTTATTATGGTGGCTGCGAAGTGGTTGATAAATCCGAACAATTAGCGATTGACAGATTAAAAGAATTGTTTGGTGCAGAATATGCCAATGTTCAACCTCACTCCGGAGCACAGGCAAATGCAGCTGTTATGTTAGCAATTCTTAAACCCGGAGATAAATTTTTAGGTTTAGATTTAGCTCATGGTGGACATCTTACCCATGGTTCGGCTGTAAACTATTCGGGTATTTTGTATCAACCCATTGCATATCAAGTTCGCGAAGATACCGGTATGGTTGATTATGACCAGATGGAAAAATTGGCATTGGAAAATAAGCCTAAGTTAATCGTAGCTGGAGCTTCTGCATATAGTCGCGATTGGGATTTTGCACGAATGAGAGCTATTGCCGATAAAGTAGGTGCTTTGTTGATGGCAGATATTGCACACCCTGCCGGACTTATTGCTGCAAAAGAACTAAATAACCCTTTCCCACATTGTCATATCGTAACTTCAACAACTCATAAAACATTGCGTGGTCCCCGCGGTGGTATTATATTAATAGGTAAAGATTTTCCGAATCCATGGGGCTATACTACTCCAAAAGGAGAAATTAAAATGATGTCGGCTTTGATTGACTCTGCAGTATTCCCCGGAATGCAAGGCGGTCCCCTTGAACATGTTATTGCTGCTAAAGCTGTAGCTTTTGGTGAAGCATTGTTGCCAAGTTATAAACAATATATTCAACAAGTTAGAAAAAATGCCAAAGCAATGGCAGATGCTTTTTTGGCTAAAGGCTATAAAATTATTTCCGGTGGCACCGATAATCACCTTATGCTTATAGACCTGAGAACTAAATTCCCTGATATTACAGGCAAACAAGTTGAAAATACGTTGGTTAAGGCTCATATTACCATTAACAAAAACATGGTGCCTTTTGATAGTCGCTCACCTTTCCAAACTTCGGGTATTAGAGTTGGCACTCCGGCCATTACTACACGCGGATTAAAAGAAGAACACATGCCTACAGTTGTTAATTTTATTGATACCGTTATTGCTAATATCAATAACGAAGATGTTATTGCTAAAGTTGGCGGTGAGGTAAAAGAAATGATGAGTAAATATCAATTATTTGGCTGGTAATATACCTTATAATTAAAATCGAAAAGAAGAGGCTGTCTATTTAGGCAGCTTTTTTTATTTAAAAAAAAGTAATACCTTTGAATAAAAACAATTATTATGAAAACATATTTATTGGCAATTATTTTCCTGTTATTTATTTCTTGTGGAAGTAATGCATACAAAAGCAGCGATAATTATAATTCAGAAAAATCAATATCCACTGTTGCCACAAGCGAAGCAGCAATAAATGAAGAAGAAACAACTAAAAAATCCGACGAACAACCAAACGAACCAATAACCATTACCGAACGAAAACTTATTAAAGAAGGCAGTATTTCATTCGAAACAGATAGTGTAGATAAAACAAAAAAGTATATCGAAGATAAAGTTAAATTCTTTGAAGGTTATATTGCAAAAGAATATTCATATGATTATACCGAGCAAAAGCAATACATGCTGGAAGTTAGAATTCCAAGTCAAAAATTTGACGATTTTGTTAATTCGCTAAACACTGTAATCTCTTCATTAGACAACAAAGACATACAAGTAAAAGATGTAACAGAAGAATACGTGGATGTTGAAGCTCGCATAAAATCTAAAAAAGATGTGATGCAACGCTATAGCGAATTGTTAAAGCATGCTAAATCGGTTGCTGAAATGCTCGATATTGAACGAGAAATTGGCACATTGCAAGCAGATATTGAATCGCTTGAAGGAAGATTAAAATATCTACAAAATCAAACCAGCTTATCTACCTTAACCTTAACATTTTACGAACACAGAACAAGAGAATTCGGATTCTGGTCAAAAATAGGAAAAAGCTTATCCGGAGGTTGGAATGGTTTATTGTGGTTCTTTATTGGAGTATTATATCTATGGCCGCTTTGGATAATTCTATTTGGAGGACTTTGGTTACTTTTACGTTATTTAAAGAAAAAGAAAAAATCTTAAGAAAGGCTTTTAATAATCGATTCAAAAAAAGCTCTTCCATCCGTATTTGATAATTCATCATCGGCAGCTCTTTCGGGATGAGGCATCATACCAAAAACATTTTTATTTTTATTGCATATGCCGGCAATATTATCTACAGAACCATTCGGATTCGCTTCAGAAGAAATAACGCCATTGGAATCACAATAACGAAATAGTATTTGATTATTTAACCTCATTTCTTTTAAAGTATTGACATCTGCAAAGTAATTCCCCTCACCGTGCGAAATAGGAATTTTCAATGCTTTGTCTTTTGGAAGCAACGAAGTAAGTGATGTATTGTGGTTTTCTGTTTTAATAAAAACATTCTTGCAAATAAACTTTTGGTTAGCATTTCTCAATAACGCACCGGGCAATAACTTTGACTCGCAAAGCACCTGAAATCCGTTGCAAATACCAAACACAAATTTACCTTTTTCGGCAAAGTTTATTATTTCGTTCATTATGGGAGAAAACCGAGCTATAGCACCCGCTCTTAAATAATCGCCATACGAAAAGCCACCGGGAATGATGACAGCATCTACTTTTTTTAAATCTGCTTCTTTATGCCAAAGCATTTCGACTTCTTGCTCTAAAATATCACGTAACAAATAAACTACATCGTGATCGCAATTGCTACCGGGAAATAATACTATACCAAATTTCATTATTTGTAAAAATTAGATGTTCAAAGTTAGTAGAAAAAAACGAAACAAAAACAGCTTTTTAGATGTGAAAATAAAAAATGTAAAAGAATTGATAAGAATAAAATGCTATGTTTAAAAAATTTGTACGTTTGTAGGATGGAAATAAATGCAGAAGATACAAAATTATTAATAAGCACCATATACAATTTATCGGGCTACGATTTTTTCGATTATTCGCCCAAATCGCTCGAACGAAGATTAGAAAAAATACTGTCAGACCACAACTGCAGCATAAAAGAGTTAATAGAAAAGATAAACAATAATCCTCTCATAATAGAAACGATTGTAAAAAATATTACGGTAAATACCACCGAGTTTTTTCGCGACCCAACGGTATGGATTGAATTTGAAGAAAAAGTAATCCCATTTTTAAAAAATAAAGAAAAAATAAGAATTTGGCATCCGGGGTGCTCTTATGGGCACGAACCATATTCTATGCTGATGATGCTTAACGAGCATCAGTTATTAGATAGAGCAGAAATTATTGCAACTGATTTAAATTCCGATGTTTTATCTTCTGCAAAAGAAGGGCGTTTTAGATATTTTTTAGATGCTGAATACCTTAAAAATTTCGATTTAGTTTTAAACAGAGATCCGCTAAATTATACCATACCATATTCTAAATACTTTACTATTAACCCTATTAAAGATATTTTTCTTATAAAACCTGAATTTATTGGTAAAATAAAATTTTACAAACACGATATAATTTGTGATCCACTTCCCGATACAGAAGCATTTGATGTCATTATGTGCAGAAATCTTTTGATTTATTTCAATATGGAATTGCAAAACAAAATGCTTTTCAAGTTTTATAAAGCACTAAAATTAAATTCTTTTCTCATTCTCGGTTACCACGAATCTATTATTGGTTCCATGTCCTCTTATTTCGATAAAAATGGACAGATTTATAAAAAGAACAAATAATTATTAAAACCTAACTTAAGAGTATTTATTTTACGTTAAATTTTTTTTATCTTTAAGGCTGTTAATTTTCATGACATCTAAAGCTGAAATATTATTATTAACTGATTATTTAAAAGAAATATCGCCTGAATTTCTGGCAAGTAAGTTAATACTTCTATACGAAGGTGAAGTAAACCACGAAATCATTAAATCTATTTTGCTTACATTAGAAAGTAGTTTCGAACACACCAACATTAATCGTCAAACTCAAAAAAAAGTATTTAATATTGTAGTCGAATGCATACAAAACATCGAAAAACACACCATATCGCTCGCTTCTGTAAATTATTTTTTTACTAAAAGAGGTTCCATTTTACTGCTCGAAAACGAAAATAACATTGAAATATATTCCGGGAACCTTGTAAACCAAGAGCAGAAATCTTTTCTATTAAAGAAAGAAATGCTAATAAAGAACAAAACAAGAGAAGAACTGAGAGAAATTTACAAACAACAATTAGTAGAAGGTGCCATCAGCAAAAAAGGAGGTGCGGGATTGGGATTTTTAGATATGGCGCGAAAATCGAACAACAATATCGAGTTTTATTTTTTCAACACACAAAGCAATCTGGAGTATTTTATATATAAGATAATCATTAATAAAAATTGACAATATGAATCCATTGGTTATTGAGGCTACCATTGATAGTCCAAGTGTGAATCTCGATAAGGAGAAAAATATTTTTGAAATAAAAGGAAAAAGTTTACCCGAAAATGTAAATATTTTTTATCAACCCATTATTGATTGGTTTTCTGATTATTTCAAAAATCCAAATCCCGAAACGATTGTTCACTTTAAGTTGGATTATTTAAATACAGCATCGTCTAAGGCGTTATTATCTATGTTTTTGGTAATAGAAGATGCTGTAAAAAAAGGCACAAATGCTAAAATAAAATGGTATTTCGAAGAAGATGACGAGGATATGAAAGATATTGGCGAAGAATATGCCGATATTATTCAAATTCCTTTTGAAATAATTCAAATTGATAACGAATAAACAAAAAAATTATGTTAGATTGGGGGAAATTACCGTTCGGTTATGTAAAAACCGATTATAATGTTCGTTCTTATTTCAAGGACGGAAAATGGTCTGACTTAGAAATAAGTAAAGACGAAACAATGCCCATACATATTGCAGCCACAGCCCTGCATTATGGGCAACAAGCATTCGAGGGCTTAAAAGCTTATCGTGGCAAAGATGGCAAAATACGATTGTTTCGATGGGACGAAAATGCAAAAAGATTACAACATTCTGCAAGAGGATTATTTATGCCCGAAGTACCAAACGAACTGTTTCACGAAGCAATTACGAAAGTAGTAAAGCTGAACGAACGATTTGTTCCACCATATGGCACCGGTGCATCACTTTATATCCGCCCCTTACTCATTGGTTCGGGAGCAGAAGTAGGCGTAAAACCGGCATCGGAATATATGTTTATTGTCTTTGTTAGCCCTGTTGGACCTTATTTTAAAGAAGGATTTAATCCTGTTAAAATAGCCATCATTCGCGATAGCGACCGAGCTGCTCCACTTGGTACCGGAACATTCAAAGTTGGGGGCAATTATGCAGCCAGTTTAAGAGGAGTTATTAAAGCTCACAATGCCGGTTGCGGCTCGCCTATGTATTTAGACACAAAAGAAAAAAAATATATAGATGAAATAGGCGCTGCGAATTTCTTTGGAATTAAAGGGAACACCTATATTACACCCAAATCTTCGTCTATTCTTGCTTCTATTACAAATAAAAGTATTATGCAATTGGTAGAGGATATGGGTTTAAAAGTAGAGCAACGCCCCCTCGCTTTAGACGAAATCGAATCGTTTGACGAAGTTGGAGCTTGCGGAACAGCAGCTATTATTAGCCCCATTGGTACTATTTTAGATATCGAAACAGGAAAAGAATACAAATTCTGTAAAGATGGCAAACCCGGACCTATTTCAACTAAATTGTATCAGACGCTTTTAGGCATTCAGTTCGGAGATATTCCTGACCCACATAATTGGGTAGAAATAATTAATTAATGTACCATAGAAAATAAAAAGCCCTTCGAGTTGAAGGGCTTTTTTTTAATAGCTTTGTACAATTTTTTAGCTAATTTTCAGTTTTATAACTAAATTTTTTTTCTATGATGAAATGGTTGACTTTTAGTTTCGTATTTCTAGTATCGTTCAGTATATTTTCGCAAATTCCTGTCCTTCAATGGCGTACACATTTATCGTACTCGCAAGGTAAAAAGGTTGTTCCTACTTCAAATACAGTTTATTGCCTAACAAGCGGAGGACTTTTTTCCTACAATCAGAATGACAATTCCATTAAAAAATTAGATAAGAACAGTGGGCTATCGGATGTAGTAATCACTGCTATTAATTATTCCCCCAACGACCATTTATTAGTTATTGGTTATGAAAACGGAAACATCGATATTGTAAAAGCAAACCAAATAATTAATGTGTCAGATATTTATCAAAAGCCCATTATTGGCAACAAAGCTATTAACGATATTACTTTTTACAATGGTAATGCTTATCTTTCATGCGGATTTGGAATTGTTGTTTTAGATTTAACCAAATTCGAAATAAAAGAAACCTATTTTATCGGGACCAATGGAGTAAATATAAATGTTACATCTTTAGCGTTTTCCGATAGCCATTTGTATGCTTCAACCAGCGAAGGTTTGTACAGGGCTTCATTAAGCGGTATTAATCTAGCAAATTATCAAAATTGGAATAAAATAACGAATCTGCCCAATTACTCCGGTCATTATAGTAAAGTAGTGTATTTCAATAATAAAATAATAGTTGCATATAAATCTGATAATCAGAATGAGGATAAAGTTTATATTGAGAATAATGGACTTTGGGATGTATTAGATACATCTATTACAAATATCTCTTCACTTTCATTAACGAATGGGAAATTAATTATTAGCCAGTACTCCAAATCAACCATCTATACCAACATTTCTGCAAATCCTACAATTTATAATGTATGGGGAGTAAATCCGATAGATGCAGCATACGACGAGCTAAATAATTTATGGATTGCCGATGCTTATGGCGGTTTAGTAAAAAAACTTGCTTCCAATCCCAACGATATTGTAACATTTATTCAACCCAACGGTCCGCAAAATAATGGCTGTATGAGAATTGATTGTGGCGAAAATAATGTTTGGGTAGCACGTGGAGCATTAAGCAGTTCATGGAATAACCAATGGGCAGCTGCTGAAATATACAATTTTACCGGTGAGCAGTGGTTTTCGTTAACTGCTGCAAATTCACCAAAATTATCTGGAATGAAAGATATTTGTTTTGTTAAAGTAAACCCTAAGAACTCTAAACAAGCGTACTTCGGTTCGTATGGTGGAGGATTGATAGAAGTCAATAATGGAAAAGTGATAGAAGTTTATGACGATAATAATAGCCCCTTGCAAAATATTATTCCGGGTTCACCATTTGTACGAGTTACCGGTTTAGATTTCGACAAAGACGGAAACTTATGGACAATAAATTCCGAAGTTCAAAATAATTTAACGGTTCGTAAGCCTGATGGTTCATGGAAATCGATATCGCTTACCAATGCTATGGGCGGAATAAAAATAACCGGAGAGTTGTATTGCACATCGGACGGCATAAAATGGATTATTTTCCCAAAAGGCGGAGGTATGTTTGCTTATTCAGAAAATGGCACGTTAGACAATTTGTCGGACGATAAAACAAAGAAAGTAACCATTACGAGTCCTGAAGGCGAAGAAATTTCTAACGATATATATTGTTTAGCCGAAGATAAAGACGGATTGCTTTGGGTAGGTACTGCCAAAGGTTTGGTTTTTTATTATAATCCTTCACAAGTATTTGACAATTCAGCTTTTTATGCACAGCGAATTAAACTGCCCAACGAAATTGAAGGACAGGCAAACTATCTTTTTGAATCGGAAGTCATAACAGCCATTGCCATAGACGGAGCTAACAGAAAATGGGTTGGAACATTATCAGGCGGTGTTTTTTTAATGTCTGCCGATTGCCAAAAAGAAATTTTTCACTTTAAAACCGACAATAGCCCATTATTGTCAAACAGCATCAACGATATTGCCATCGATCCCAAAAGCGGTGAAGTATTTTTTGCTACCGATAAAGGTATTTGTTCATTCAGAAGCACTGCAACAGAAGGATTGGAATTCCATCACAATGTAGAAGTTTTTCCAAATCCTGTTCGACCAAATTATTCGGGCAATATTTCCATTAGAGGATTAGTACAAAATGCTCATGTAAAAATTACCGATATAGCAGGAAATTTAGTTTACGAAACAAATGCCGAAGGAGGACAAGCTAATTGGAATGGCAAAAATCTTAGCGGGAATAGAGTAAGTACAGGCGTTTATCTTGTTTTCTCAACCAACGATGACGGTAGCCAGACATACGTAACCAAGCTTTTGTTTGTAAACTAAACATCGTAGTACTTATTAAATATTAATTGTTGAAAAGTCATTTATAACGATGTTTTCCTTCGTTGTCTTTTGAATTACTTTTGTACAAAGCAAAAAAAATGGCATTACGAATAGGAGTTATCGGAGCTGGTCATTTTGGCAAGTATCATATACAGGCACTAAAAAATTATAAAAATGTTGAATTTGTTGGTTTTTATGATATAAACCCAATGGTTCAGCAATCTGTAAGTTCTGAATTTAACGTAAAATCTTATAAATCTTACGAAGAAATACTATCGGATGTAGATGTAGTGGATATCGTTACACCCACCATTAGCCATTATGATTGTGCTTTAGAAGCCATCAGACATCAAAAACACGTATTTATTGAAAAGCCGGTTACTCATAGTTTAGAGACGGCCGAACACCTTATAAAACTTGCAGACGAAGCCGGTGTAAAGGTTCAGGTTGGGCATATAGAACGATTTAATCCTGCTTTTTTAGCCGTAGAGCCTTATATAAATAAACCTATGTATATAGAGGCACACCGATTGCAACCGTTTACCCCACGAAGTATTGATGTATCGGTAGTATTAAATCTGATGATACACGACTTAGACATTATTTTACACACGGTCAAATCCAATATTAAACGTATTAGTGCAAGTGGAGCAGTGGTTGCAACCAATAGTGCTGATGTGGCAAGTGTTAGAATTGAATTTGAAAACGGAAGTGTAGCTCATATGACCTCTAGCAGAATTTCCATAGATAACATGCGAACCATTAAAATGTTTCAAAAAGACAACTGTATCACCATCGATTTTCTGAATAAAAAAGCTGAAGTAATTTGGGCAAAATACAATCAAAACAATCCAAGTTCTAGCGATACTAACAATCCTGTCGAAATCACTTCCGAATACCCGCAAATAATACCCAACAATGCTATTCTTGAAGAGATGCGAGCTTTTATAAATAGTATTCAATCCAATACATATCCCATCGTAACACTCGAACACGCTTATTATGCTCTAAAAATAGCATTTGAAATAATGGAAAGAGTAAAATTTTCATTTGAATCGTAAAATAAATAATATCTTTGCAAGTTTTTCGTTATAGAACTATTCAAAAATTTGCATGAATTATTTTTACGTATTTATACCTTTAGTTTTTTTATTTGTATCCTGTAAGAAATGGGATAAAGAGGAAAAAATACCCTCGTATATAAGTGTTTATCAATCAACTATACACACAGATGTCGCAACTCAGGGTGCGGCAAGTTCAAACATTGCAGACGTATGGGTTAACATAGACGGCAATCGACAAGGAACATATGAAATTCCTACCACATTTCCGGTATTAGAAACCGGAAGGCACAAAGTAACGTTAAGAGCAGGCATTAAAGTAAATGGTATTGCTGCAAGCCGCATTATTTATCCTTTTTTTGATATGATAAACATTGATACAGTATTGCAGGAAGGTAAAAAGTTAATCTTAAATCCTGTATATTCATATAAATCGGCAACCGTTTTTGCTTGGCGCGAAGATTTTCAGGGAAATGGGTTTAGTCTCGATAGAGCAACGGAATCGGACACTTTATTGTATGTTATATCAGATTCAACCGGAAATAAATATGGCAAATTTTCTATAGATGCAATTAGGCAACGTTTTTATTATAAATCGGCAGAAGCCTATCCATTACCAAAAAACGGAACAGCTATTTTTCTTGAATTTGATTATCGTTGCAATCATCCATTTACAGTGGGTTTGTTGATAAATAAATTACAAACTTCAATAAATACACCCATTTTAATCATAAACCCTCATCCTACTACGTTCAACCATATTTATGTTGATTTATCGTATATTGTTAATTCTAATCTCGATGCCGTCGATTTTAATGTAATTTTTCAGACAGTATTGCAAGATGGCTATACTACCGGCAATGCAGAAATAGATAATATTAAATTAATTCACTTTTAATGAATAGTAGAAGGCAGATATTGAAATACATTATTTCTGATTTTTTGTTTTCTTCGGTAGCGTGGTTTTTATTTTTTAGTTTTCGAAAGAAAATAATTGAAACACAATATTTTGGTTATCCCATTCAACTTACGTATGACGAAAAATTCTTCTTAGGCTTAATCATTATTCCGCTGTTTTGGATTACACTTCATTTTTTATCCGGTTACTACCAAGATGTATATAGGCGTTCGAGGTTGAAAGAATTGTGGCAAACAATGCTTATTTCAATTATTGGAACCGTAATTTTATTTTTCGCTTTTGTATTGGACGATTATGTTGTGAGCTATCACGATTATTATCGTTCTGCTTTGATGCTGTTTTCTACACAGTTTATTTTAACCTACATTCCACGAATTATCATTACTACAAGTACAATTCATAAAATACATAACAGAAAGATAGGTTTTAGAACCATTATAGTAGGAAGCGATAAAAAAGCCTTCGATTTATACGAGTATTTCATCAAACAGCCCAAAGGTAGCGGAAATCTTTTTGTAGGATTTGTAAGTGTTACCGAAAAACCAAAATACCGAATAGAACGTTATCTTTCTCATTTGGGAAATGTTTCTGAATTGCACAATATAATTGAAAAAGAGAAAGTTCAGGAAGTGATTTTAGCATTAGAAACCAAAGAACACGATCAAATAAATGCCATTTTAAATAGAATCGAAAGCAAAGATTTAGTAGTGAAAGCGATACCTTCGTTGTATGATATTTTAACGGGAAGTGTTCACATGTCCACTCCTTATGATGCCCCGTTAATTCAGATTTCACGAGAGTTAATGACTCCTTTTGAAATGAATTTGAAACGCCTCATCGATATCTTTTTTTCCATTATCGCCATCATTTTATTATTACCGGTTTATTTGTTTTTGGCTCTTGGAGTTAAAATGTCATCCAAGGGACCTATATTCTACACACATGAGCGAATTGGACGATATGGTAAGCCTTTTAATATTTATAAGTTTAGAAGCATGTATGTAGATGCCGAAAAAATGGGACCGGCTTTATCGAGCAAAAACGACCCTCGCATTACTCCTTTTGGTCTTTTTATGCGAAAAGTAAGACTCGACGAAACACCTCAGTTTTTTAATGTGTTAAAAGGAGATATGTCGTTGGTTGGTCCCCGTCCTGAGCGACAATATTTTATCGATCAAATTGTAAAAAAAGCACCTCATTATACTCACTTACAAAAAGTAAGACCCGGAATTACATCGTGGGGACAGGTAAAATTTGGTTATGCCGAAAATGTAGATGAGATGATTGAACGATTAAAATACGACCTTATATACATGGAAAATATGTCGCTCTATGTAGATTTTAAAATAATGATTTACACTATTAAAATCATTTTCCAAGGTAGAGGTAAATAGTCCTCTGATGACTATTTTTTTACATTCACCATAAACTCGGCAGATATACTCTTACTACTGTTTTTATCCCAAATCAAACAATAACATTTCAGCGGATTTTCTACCATTGAATCGGTAACCAAGAAATAGGGAGCTATTTGACTATTAAATTCCTGTAAAGGCATTTTAGAGTCTTTCATCAAGTCAGCTTCGTCAAGAATTATATTATTGTTTTTGTCCGTAACCTTTATGCTAATACCGCACGCAATGCTGTCATTTTGTATTTCAAATCCTTGCAAGCCTTCAAATAAAATAAAAACTTTTTGATTTTGGCTAATTAAATTATGCGTGATGGCTTGCTTGCTTTCGTTGTCAAAGAGATAAATTTCTTCGTATTCAACATCTTTTGACTTAACTGTTATTTCAGGATTGTGAATTATATTGAATTGAAATTCTACTTTAAATGTGCCGGTTCCTTTTTTATCCCAAATCATCAGGTATGCTACATATTTATCTTCGGAATGCATAGGAGAAGCTAACGTAATATTAGCAGTAAGTTTAAGCGGATTTAGATTGAAACCATCCGTGTTGTCGGCGTATAAATCATCTGAATATAACACAGTATCTTTTTTTGATGATAAAATTAAGAGTTTTAATCCGGGAAATACAAAGTTGTTTTCTTTAGTAAACCCGGTAATATTATTAAAGTTAATAAATATTTCTTGCCCATAAATAAAAGTTGGTGATTGAATTTCATTACCTTCATTGTCAATGATGGAAATATTATCGCACGAGATGCCATCTCCCTGCGTTTTAAGGTTAAGAGTACTATTGAACGAAGTTGATTTATTAAAATCGCACGAAACAAAAACAGTTGTGCTCACTGCTAAAAGCAAAATATAAAATTTTTTCATAGTTGATTTTTTTATCAAAAATACAAAAAATATAAATACAGCAATGAAGCTCTCAAAAATTGCATAATTATAGGTAAAGTGCAGAAACAGAAATTTGCGGATTTCAGCATTTTTAAATTTCTAAATTATTACACTAATCTAATTCGGTTTGCTTCCTGCAGTTTTTCGGGTGTTCCGATATCCATCCAGAAGGAATCTTTATCTACAAAACCCTGAATTTTATAAAAAGCACATAATTTAATATAAGCATCGGTAATGGAAAAAACCTCGCCCCAATGCAGCAATAGCGGAAGCATTTCGCTGCTTATAACTTGTATTCCGCTGAATGCATAAGGAATAAGTCGCTGAATTTTTGTAGAAGAGAGCTTTATTTCATTATTAGCCATATTTTTCCAGCCGCACAAATCCATTTTTTCATTGAAGAGAAAATATCGGTTAGTTTTTCGACTTCGTACCACCAGCGAAGAAAGATTTTTGTTTTCTAAATGAAAATTAACGAGCAAGGCAAGATTCAAATCGCTTAAAATATCGACATTATAAGCAATAAAATAAGGTTCGTTTTGCAGCAAGTGTGCAGCTTTCTTTAGCCCGCCACCGGTTTCCAGCACTTTATCGCTTTCGTCTGAAATAGTTATGTTACATGGATATTTTTCTGCAAGCTTTTTAGCTTTGTCTATTACTTTTTGAGCATGGTGGTGAACATTCACAACGATATCAGTTACTCCATACAAACAAAGATGAGCAACGGCATGTTCCAGAAGGCTTTTATTGGCAACCTCGACTAATGCTTTGGGAATAGTGTCTGTTATCGGTTTAAGCCGTGTTCCAAGTCCTGCTGCGAAAATAATTGCTTTTGCCATATTACTTTAATACCCAATTTTGTTCGTTTGTATGAATAACTTTAATGTTTATGTCGTAATTCTCCGATAAATATTGAGCCAAACTTTCAGCGCCGAAGACTGAGCGATGTTGCCCACCGGTGCAACCAAAATTGACCATCAGATGTTCAAAATCGCGTTCAATATATTTTATAACACTGATATCAACTAATTTATATACAGATTGCAAAAAACGTTTTACTTCCGGAGATTGCTCCATGAAGTCTTTTACAGCTCTATCTTTTCCGGTAAAGTATTTCAGGTTTTCAACTTTCCCGGGATTAGGCAGAGCCCGGCAATCGAAAGCAAACCCTCCACCGTTCCCTGAATTATCAGCAGGATAACCGTTTTTGTAGGAGAAACTGGTAATGGTAACTGTCAGCTTCTTCGACGAAAGTTTTTCGCCAGTAACGAGATTGGGATTTTCGAACTGCTGTTCAATCAGTGAGGTGATATAAGGGAATTCTTTTTTCAAATCAGAAACAGTGAAAAGATATTTCATATTTTTGAAAGCAGGGCCAAAGCTTTTTATAAAATGTTCTTTTTGTTCGAATAATCCCCGATAACCATAAGCTCCAAGTGCTTGTATTATTCGCAAAAATACAAACAGGTGAAAGAAATGAACGCTCTGGTCTTTATTTATGCTGATTTGATGGCCTAATTCTTCCAGGTAAAAGCGAAAAAGCTCTTCCCTGAATGAAACCGGCAATTCGGCTTTAGCATCAAAAAGTAGCGAGGCGATATCATAATACAACGGCCCACGACGCCCAACCTGAAAATCAATATAGTAAAGCTTTCCGTTGTTTATCATGATATTCCGCGATTGAAAATCACGAAACATGAAAAAGTCGCATTCTGCTTCACCGGTCTTTTTTAGCAGATGTTGAAATTCTTCTTCAAGCTTTTTTTCGTTAAAGGGAGCATGAACCAGTTTAAGGAACATGTATTTGAAGTAATTCAAATCCCATTGTATAGCTTGTGTATCAAATGCTTCGACAGGGTAGCAATGGCTAAAATCAAGTCCGTTCTTAGCTGAAAGCTGAATTTGAATTAAATCGTTGATAGCCTGTTTGTAGAGTTGAGTGATTTCAGGGCTGATAACATTATTTTTTTTGTGATCTTCGGTTAAAAGCTGGTAAAGCGTGGTGTCGCCCAAGTCTTCTTGCAGATAGAGTTTTCTGTCATCGAAAATATGAATGAGGCGTGGAACCGAAAATGAACGATTGTAAAAAAAATCTTGCAAGTAAAAAAATGCTTCATTTTCACTTATATCTTCGTTGTATGTAGCAATAGCGGATCCTTCACTCAAAAACACTCTGAAATAAAAGCGATTGGAACCACTCAACGGAAGTGGAACAATATTCTTAAAAGATGAACCAAAAAAGGTCTGAATTTGTTTTTCTATTTGCAAAAACATTTCGCTCATCAACCTACTCATTCAACGTTGTATATATTTTTTTTAACGTTTTTAATAATGGATAAACTTCATTTAGTGGCAACATATTCGCTCCGTCTGACAATGCTTTTGCCGGTTCCGGGTGTGTTTCAATAAAAATACCGTTGACTCCTGCTGCAATACCGGCTTTGGCAATAGTCGGAATGTACTGTGGAACGCCTCCCGTTACACCTGAGTTTTGATTTGGTTGCTGCAACGAGTGAGTACAATCAAGGATAACCGGATAACCCAACTTTTGCATAGTAGGTATAGAACGATAATCAACCACTAAGTCGCCATATCCGAACGAAGTTCCGCGTTCGGTAAGAAAAATCTGGTCATTGCCGGCTGATTTTACTTTTTCGGCTGCAAATTTCATGGCTTCTGGTGAAAGAAATTGTCCTTTTTTGATATTTACGGGCAGCATGGTTTTAGCCGCGGCAAGCAATAAATCGGTTTGACGACAAAGAAATGCGGGAATCTGCAGCAGGTCAACATATTGAGACGCCAGCACTGCTTCTTCGGGTAAGTGTATGTCGGTGATTACAGGCAGTTGCAGTTGTTGTTTTACTTTTTGAAGAATAAGGAGCGCTTCATGATCGCCAATACCTGTAAAAGAGCTGATACCACTGCGGTTGGCTTTACGGTACGAAGCTTTAAAAACGAAAGGAATTCCAAGTTCCAAACATGTTTTTTTTAACGATTCAGCTACCTGAAATGTAATCTCTTCGTTTTCAACAACACAAGGACCTGCAATTAAAAAAAAGGAGCGATTTGCTAATAAATCCGTGTATATCGACATTTTTTTTTTCAAAGGTAAAATAAAAATCAATACAACTGTAAATTTACAATAAAGTAGATTTAAACATACGTTTGTTAATCGTTGTAGAAATGCCATTTCACTTTTAATAATTAGATTTTAGTAGATGAAAAACGAATTCAACCTTTTAATCATAACTTATACATTTTTCTTTATATATCTTTGCATCCAAAAAAATATGATTCCTCTCGAAAAAGCAATAGAATTAGCCCTCGAGCATGCTAAAATTATCCAAACAGAAGAAATCCCGTTTAATGAAGCACTCTATCGGATTCTTGCCGAAGATGTTTTTTCCGATATCGATATTCCACCTTTTAATAAATCGGCAATGGATGGCTTTGCTTTAAGAAAAAGCGAGGTAAACCAGCCTTTAAAAATAGTACAAACTGTTCAAGCAGGCGATGTTCCGATTAAACAGCTTAATCAAGGTGAATGTGTGAAAATAATGACCGGAGCCAGACTCCCCGATAATGCAGATTATGTTGCAAAAATTGAAGATACTGAAATAAACCAAGAGGGAAAGGTAATCATCAAGCAAGTTGAAAATAAACCCAATATCAGATTTGCTGCAGAAGATATTAGAACCGGCGAAGTAGTATTGACAAAAGGCACCCTTATTCGGCCACAGGAAATAGCTTCGTTGGCTACCGTAGGAAAAACAACTATTTCTGTATATAAGAAACCTAAAATTATAGTTGCATCAACGGGTAACGAACTAACTGAACCGTTCAACCTTCCAAACGAGGTTCAGATTCGCAATTCAAATGCTTATCAAATAATAGCTCAATGCAATCAAATTGGCATAAATGCTGAATATTCCGGCATTGTAGAAGACACGCTCGAAAGCACCCTCCACCACATTCAAAAAATGATGAACCAGTGCGACATCATGATATTTAGTGGTGGTGTCTCAATGGGCGATTTTGATTTTGTGCCCCAAGCCCTACATCAGCTTGAATTCGACGAGATTTTTCATACCATTGCAGTTCAACCCGGCAAACCAACTCTCATGGCTCAAAAAAGAAATCAATATTTTTTCGGATTACCCGGCAATCCAGTTTCTTCGTTTATGCAATTTGAACTTATTGTTAAGCCATTCATTTATAAAGTAATGGGACATGAATATCATGCAAAAACTGCTTTTCTACCCTTAGCTATCGAATACAGACGCAAAAAAGCCGAACGCACCAGTTTAATTCCTGTAGAAATAAAAGAAAATAAAGTTCACCCTATTGAATACCATGGCTCTGCTCACTTGTTTGCCATGAATTCTGCACAAGGTTTTATCGCCATACCACAGCATACAACCATCGTTTCAAAAGACACTTATGTTACTGTACGACTCCTATAATAGAAGAATAAATTACTTGCGAATTTCGGTAACGGACAAATGCAATTTCCGATGTACATATTGCATGCCCGAAGAAGGCGTACCATATATTCCACACAACAAAATTTTAAGAATTGAAGAAATTGTTGATTTTGTTAAGACTGCCGCATCATTTGGCATAAATAAAGTTCGTATTACAGGTGGAGAACCGTTGGTCCGAAAAGGTATTGTTTCACTTGTAAAAATGCTTCACGAAATTAATGGCATTGACGATTTATCCATGACAACCAACGGATTTCTACTCGAAGAATTTGCTCAACCATTGGTCGATTCGGGATTAAACAGGATAAATATAAGCCTCGATACATTAGATAAAGATAAATTTCGTCAGATAACTCGATTGGGCGATCTTGATAAGGTTTTAAAAGGAATAGTTGCAGCGAAAAAAGCCGGTTTAAATCCTATCAAGCTAAATGTTGTTATAAAAAATAATTCAAAAGAACCCGATGCTCAGAACGTTGCAGCATTTGCTCAAGAAAATGGTCTTGAAGTTCGTTATATTCATATGATGAACCTTGCAACCGGCAGTTTTAGCCAGGTAGAAGGTGGCGAAGGCGGGCATTGCAGTTCATGTAATCGATTAAGATTAACAGCCGACGGCTATTTAATGCCATGTTTATTCAGCAACCAAAAATACGACATACGCGAGTTAGGCTACGAACAAGCCTTGCTAAAAGCCGTTAAAGAGAAACCCAAATCCGGAAAAATTAATAATACGCGTGGTTTTTATAATGTAGGAGGATAATGTCTTTTTAACCTTGATAAGTACATTTCAATCGTTTTCTCTAAACCAAAGTACAACGCATCGCTAATGAGGGCGTGACCTATTGAAACCTCTAACAATCCGGGAACATTTTCTACAAAGTAAGCTAAATTATGTAAATTCAAATCATGTCCGGCATTTATACCGAGCCCTTCGTCCAAGGCCGCTTTAGCGGCTAACACAAATGGAGTTACGGCAGCTTCTCTGTCATCATTAAATTGAGCAGCATAAGGTTCGGTATATAATTCTATTCTATCTGTTCCTGTTTTCTTTGCCAAACGAATATTTTCTATATCTGTTTCAACAAAAATCGAAGTTCTAATGCCATTTTTATGAAAAATATCTATTACTGATTTAAGAAAATCCATATTTTTTTTCACATTCCAACCTGCATTAGACGTTAATGCATCAGGTGGGTCGGGCACCAAGGTAACTTGAGCCGGTTTTACATCGCAAACAAGGTTTATAAATTTATCATTGGGATAACCTTCTATGTTAAATTCAACATGTATTGCATTTTTAATATCATAAACGTCGGCATATTTAATATGTCGCTCATCGGGTCTTGGATGAACAGTGATTCCTTGAGCACCAAATTTTTCACAATCTACAGCAGCTTTTAAAACATTTGGAATATTTCCACCTCTGGCATTCCTTAATGTTGCAATTTTGTTTATATTTACGCTCAACTTTACCATATACTTTTTTGTACAAAGGTAAGGGTTGAATTAATATTATCAAAATGATTGCAAAAGATTTAATATCAGAAATTGTACCTGCTTTAAAAACATCCGATACCGGCACACAAGCTCTTCAATGGATGGAAATAGCAAGAGTTTCTCACCTGCCTATTATTAACGACAAAGAATTGCTTGGATTGATTTCAGATAACGATATTTTCGATTTAAACTCTCCTGAAGAACCAATTGGGAACCACCCTTTATCGCTTACTACTCCGTATGTTTTTTCCGGACAACATATTTTTGAAGTTGCTGAAAGGGTTTCAAGGTTTAAACTTACCGTCATTCCTGTTTTGAATGATAAAAAAGAATATTTAGGTGTAATAACCTTACACGACTTAGTAGTTGGACTGGCAAAAGTTACCAATATTGAAAAAACAGGTGCTATCATCGTACTTGAAATGAATATTCGCGACTATTCGTTGGTAGAACTTTCACAAATCGTTGAAAGCGAAGAGGCCAAAATTATCAGTTTATATGTATCTTATTTTGAAAACTCTACACAAATAGAGGTAACCTTAAAAATCAATCAGGACGACATCAGCCGGATTATTGCTTCGTTAAACAGACATAATTATACCATAAAAAACACCTTTATGGATAATTCCGACTTAAATCAATTTTTCCAGGACCGTTTAGATTCATTTATGCGATTTCTTAATATATAATGAATTTTACTAAGCACATAATATTATTATTTATATTGTTTTCATATAATTTTATTTTTTCTCAATATGTCATTGTGAATAACATTCTTATTCAAGGAAATAAAAAAACAAAACCTTTTATTATAGAGCGTGAACTTACTTTTAAGCGTGGCGATACGTTGTGGCTACCCTACATTAGCAAAGTATTTGAAAATTCAAGCAACAATTTATTAAAAACCTCTCTTTTTAATTTTGTGAGTATGGATACCATCAACACAAATCAAGAAAAAACAGATATTATAATCCAACTCACTGAGCGGTGGTATCTTTGGCCCATCCCCGTTTTTGAACAAGCATCGCGAAATGTCAACACTTGGATATACGAAAAAGATTATAAAAAGGTAAATTATGGTTTTTTTATAGCCCAAGCCAATTTCCGTGGTAGAGACGAATTGCTTAGAGCGATTATTCGACTTGGTTTTAGAGAACAATATGGATTTGCATATACAATTCCTCATTTATTCAGAAGTCCAAACTGGGGAATAGAAATAAAAGCATTGTATTACAGGCAAAAACAAGTTGCTTATAAAACCGAAAACAACAAGCCGTTGTATGCTTTTGGTTCTCAATATCTTTATACCAATAGCGATTATTCATTACTATTCTCGTACAGACCTCAAATATATACTTGGCATCAACTTTCACTTTCATACAGCAGCTATTCTATTCATGACAGCTTATTTTCATTAAACCCAAATTTTATTTACGATAGCCTGAAACACATTGAATATCCAACCATTAGCTATTCTTTTTTATGGGATAAAACCAATTCTGTTTCGTATCCGCTAAAAGGTTTTTTATTTAACACAGACATAAGCTACGATGGCCTTTTCAATAAATCATTCAGTATGCCAGCTCTTTTGCTTAAAACAGCTTATTTCTATAAAACCCTACCCCGTTTATACCACGCCCATGGATTATCTTTCTCATACTCTGATTTATCGCGTCCATCCTATATTTTATCCAAAGCTTTCGGATACAACACCTCTCCAAGGGGAATGGAATTATTTGTAATCGACGGAAAAGGATATGTTTTAAGCTCTAATAGCATTCGGTTCCAAATTGTTTCACCCAAAGTCAAAAACATTTATAAACTTAAAAATGAGCGATTTGCTAAAATTCATTATGCCTTCTATTTATCACTTAATGGTGATGCAGGCTACGTATTTAACGATTATCATGAAAAATTGACCAATCAATGGCTTTATGGCTATGGAGTAGGCTTAGATTTTGTTTCTTACTACGATATTGCACTCCGAACCGAGTTTTCATTTAATAATTTCGGTCAAAAAGGAATTTTCTTCCATTTTTCAACTTTTATTTAATATGTTATGAATACGATTCTGATTTATACGAATGCGAATTATAAACCATCTATCAATGATTTGATAACTACCGTCAAAATTCTGCAAAAATTTGATAAAGAAGTTTTTATTCATCAATCATTGATGAACGATGTCATTGAACAAAACGATGCAAAAATAAAATCAGATAAACTCTTTTCTTATTTAACGTTAGAAGACATTAAAAGACCTTTAAATCTAATGCTAGCTCTAGGAGGAGATGGAACTTTTTTAGAAGGCGTGCATTTTATACAAAATAAAAATATTCCGATTCTTGGCATTAATACCGGAAGACTTGGTTTCTTGGCAAACCTGAATCTTAACGAATTAGAAAATGCCCTTGAATATATTTTTAGAGGAAAATATTGCATTGATAGAAGAACTATGCTAAAATTAGAAGGAGAATACCATTTTGACAAATTTAATTTTGCTCTAAACGAATTTACCATACACAAACTCGACTCATCATCAATGATTACAATTGATTTACTCATAAATGGAGTTCATGTAAATACTTATTGGGCAGATGGAATAATTATTTCGACCCCAACCGGAAGCACCGCATATTCTCTCTCAGCCGGAGGGCCAATACTTCACCCCGACTCTAAAAGCTTTGTAATAACACCCATTGCCGTTCATAATCTTAATGTAAGGCCTTTAATTGTTCCCGATAATTCCATTATATCGCTTAAAGTTTCGAGCAGATCAGAAAATTGCATGATTTCACTCGACCATAAATCTATTCCGGCTCCAACTAACAGTACCTTTACCATATCAAAAGCCGAAATTCATGCACAACTTCTTCATTGCAATGCCTACAACTTTTTTAACACGCTGAAATCCAAGCTCATGTGGGGTGCCGACAAAAGAAACTGATTTTTTTTTCTATTAAATTAGGTATTTTTTTACCAAATCTTTTGTAATAAAGTTTAAATTACATATTTTTGAAATCAAAAATAAAAAGCATGTAATCTCCATGAAATGGGGTGTAATTATATTGATTTTATGTTTCATTACGTCAAATCTGACGTTTTCACAATCTTCATCCAGGTGGAAACGCATGCGATATGAAGTTTTTTATGGACTTGGAGCAACCAACTTTTTAGGAGAACTTGGCGGTGCCGATCGAGAAGGAACTAATTTCGTGCGGGACTTAGAATTTTCAATGACAAGACCATTATTAAATCTTGGCGTTCGATATAGAATTACCGAAACCGTCGCTACAAAAACAATGTTAAGCTATGGATGGCTAAGAGGTGATGATAAATTAACCAACGAGATGTTTCGTCATTACAGAAATTTAGCCTTTCGATCGCCTATTGCTGAATTTTCAAATCAATTTGAATATTCTATCATTCGCGAAAAACAAGGACACCGGTACAACCTTCGCCGTGTTAGGGGACTTAAAGGCTTCAAAACGAATACATACTTTTTTGTCGGTGTGGGCGTTATATATTTTAACCCTAAAAACAAATACAATGGCAAGTGGTATGCACTTCAACCATTAGGGACGGAAGGACAAGGATTGGTTCCGACACGAAAAAAATATTCGCGAATAAGTATGTGTATCCCATACGGTATAGGTTTTAAATACGGGCTCAATCGACGTTTAAATGTTGGATTGGAATTTGGAGTCAGAAAAACATTTTCAGATTACATAGATGATGTTAGTACAACATATTTCGACAACCAAATGATTCGCGAAGCTCATGGAGATGTCGCTGCATACCTAGCAGATCCTTCAGACGGTACACATCCAAATTGGACCGCTGCTTATCAACAACGAGGCGATGCCAAAGACAAAGATTCGTACATGTTTTTAATTCTTAATTTCACATATAAGCTATATACAACAAGAGGAGGACTTCCTAAATTCAGATAATAATGAAAAAAATAATATATCTAATATTAATACTATCGGTTGTATCGCAGCTATCCTACGCTCAGCGATGGAAACGTACCCGATACGAGCTTTTTGGCTCTATTGGACCTACGCTTTTTTATGGAGAACTGGGAGGCTCAAATAAACCGGGAACACATTTTTTAGGCGATATCGATTTACAAGGGACACGTTATAACCTTGCATTTGGCTTCAGATATAAAGTTAAAGAAAAATTTGCACTAAAAGTGAATTTTATATACGGCAGATTAAACGGAAGTGATGCCTACACAGAATACGAACCTCGACGAAATCGTAATGCCAGTTTTTACAGCGGTTTCTTTGAACCTTCCATACAAGGAGAATATTCTATACTTAAAGAACGTCTCGGTGCTCGTTATACTTTTCAAAATTTAAAACGTTTCAAACTAATGTATATCAATACCTACGTATTCATAGGTATTGGTGGCATATACTTTAATCCACATACCACAAACAAAGATTTCCCAACAAATAAAAATGAAAATTTCAGCAAATTTAATGCTGTAATACCAATAGGTATTGGTTTTAGATACGGTTTTAACAGAAGAACCACTATAGGAATTGAATTTGGTCAACGTTATACTACTACCGATTATTTAGACGGTTTTTCAGATGTGCACTCAAAGGCTCGTGATTCATATGCGACCATTTCTATTATTTTTACTTACAAACTAAAAACTGCTCGAAGCGGCTTGCCTAAATTCTAAGATGATTTTTATAAAAATAAAAAATATTGTACTTCTTATAGGTAGTTTGATTGTTTTATCCATTCAACCTTCAAACGCACAACAACACCTTGACTTTGGTCTATTTGCAGGCGGTTCATATTACCAAGGCGATATCAACACTTCCAGAATAATGTACTCACCCGGATTTTCGTATGGAGGATTTATTCGCTATGCTTTTCACACAAGATGGGCTGTCAGAGGGAGTATCTTTTCCGGTAATTTAAGGGGGAGCGATCAAAATTTTTCGTATCAATATCAACATTTTAGAAATGTTTCGTTTTCAACCCCCATTGTAGAAGCAACAGGGCAAATTGAGCTTAATTTTAAACCATATAGAATTGGCGATAAAAAGAAAAAATGGACTCCTTATGTTTTTACCGGTGCAACCTTCTTAGTGGCATCCTATGCTGATCATGTTTACCAACCGGTTATCCCATTTGGTCTTGGAATTAAAGCGAATCTAGCCCCTCGCTTAGGAATGGGTATCGAATGGGCATACAGAAAAACATTTACAGACGGTCTCGATAATCTTTCATGGTATAAACACTTGCCAACCACTTCTACCGAACATGACTATCTTATGCTGAAGCAGCATGCTTACTTCCATCAAAAAGATTATTATGCATTTATTGGCATATTTTTAGCCTACAAAATAAGATTAACTGACGAAGTTTGCAATGCATGGGAATAGTGAATTAATTAATCAAATAGACAAATCCAAATTGCCTCAACACATTGCCATTATTATGGATGGTAATGGAAGATGGGCAAAAAAACAAGGACTATCAAGAATTTTCGGGCACAATAAAGGAGCCGATGCCGTGAGAAATGTTACTGAAGCAACAGCAGAATTAGGAATTCCATTTCTTACATTATATGCTTTTTCAACCGAAAATTGGAACAGACCTCAAGACGAAGTCGATGCTCTAATGAATCTACTTGTAGATAGCATCAACAAAGAACTTCCCACTCTAATTAAAAATAACATAAAACTAAACGCTATTGGAAATTTAGCTCAATTACCTGTTAAAGTTTATGAAAAATTAACACGAACCATAAACGAAACTTCAAATAATTCACGTTTAACTCTTACCTTAGCGCTCAGTTATAGCTCCCGTTGGGAAATTAAAGACATGGTTCAAAAAATAGCACAAAAAATAAAAAATAACGAATTACTGCCCGAAGAAATCAATGATGATATTATACGCCAATCACTCAATTCATTTCCCCTACCCGACCCCGATTTGCTTATAAGAACCAGCGGCGAATATCGAATTAGCAATTATTTACTCTATCAATTAGCTTATACCGAACTTTATTTCACACCGACACTATGGCCCGAATTCACAAAAGATGAGTATTATAAGGCCATCATTGACTTTCAAAAAAGAGAACGTCGATTTGGAAAAACAACCGAACAAATAAAATCAAAATAATATGAAGAAAAGTTGGAGGGGATTTTTATCTTTATTGCTCATTATATATAATAGTATAGCTTTTACTCAAAACGAAACCATTGATTATGAGAGTCCTCAAAAATACGAAATTGGAGGCATACAATTTACCGGTATTCAATACCTTGACGAAAGTGTGTTGAAAAATATTGCCGGTATTGAAGTTGGAGATTCTGTTTTTATTCCGGGCGAAAAAATAACTCAAGCAATACAAAAACTTTGGGATCAGGGACTGTTTTCTAACATATCGGTTGTTTTAAACAAAACGATTGGCAATACAGCCTTTTTAACTTTTCAGCTTCAAGAAAGACCTCGACTAAGTAAATTTTCAATTCTAGGCGTTACAAAAGGCGAAGCAGATGATTTAAGAGAAAAAATAAGACTGGTTAGAGGCAATCAAGTTACTGAAAACACACTCTCTACAACAAAATACATCATTCGAAAACATTTCTACGAAAAAGGCTTTTATAACTGTAAAGTAAATGTTACACAAGCTGCTGATACCGCATTGGCCAATCATATTATTCTAACATTCCAGGTCGAAAAAGGAAATAAATATAAAATAAGCGAAATTCTATTTTACGGAGATAACATTGTTAAAAACAAAAGCCTCTACGATTCTACTCTCATCAAAAGCAGAAACCGCTTTTTTATTTTCAACGCCTCACCCTACATTAACTTACGATCTGCCATGAAAGAAACAAAAACAAAAAAATGGTATCGAATTTTTAAAACATCTCGCTATTACGAAGATAAATATACTGACGATAAACAAAAAATACTTGATAAATTAAATAGTTATGGTTTTAGAGATGCGCGAATTGTAAGTGACACTGTTTACAACACATCCGATAAAACAATCGGAATCAAAATAAAGATTGAAAGCGGTAATAAATATTATTTTAGAAGTATTAAATGGGTAGGAAATTCTAAATACAGTACCGATACATTAAATCATTTTTTAGCTATTAAAAAAGGTGATGTTTACGATCAAAAATTATTAGAAAGTCGATTATTTACTGACCAAAATAGCATTCTTTCATTATATCAAGACAACGGTTATCTATTTTTTAGCATAAATCCTGTAGAAACTCAAATCGAAAATGACTCAATAGATATCGAGCTAAGAATATACGAAGGCAAACAAGCCACCATCAACAATATTAAAATTACCGGGAACTCAAAAACAAACGAGCATGTTATCCGCCGCGAAATATACACCAAACCCGGTCAATTGTACAGCCGTTCAGACGTTATGAGGACCATGCGCGAATTAGCTGCTCTTCAATACTTTGACCCCGAAAAAATGGATGTTAAACCGACTCCAAATCCTGCCGACGGCACTGTTGATTTAGAATACATACTCGAAGAAAAACCATCCGATCAAATTGAATTATCAGGAGGCTGGGGAGGAAGAATGATTGTCGGCACACTGGGGGTATCTTTCAATAATTTTAGCGCAAAAAATATTTTTAAGAAAAAAGCATGGGCACCTCTTCCGGCCGGCGATGGCCAACGACTCAGTTTAAGAGCTCAAACCAATGGTATCTACTATCAATCATATACAGCCTCATTTGTAGAACCATGGCTTGGAGGCAAAAAACCAACTTCACTCTCATTATCTACTTATTACATTGTACAATCCAACGGAATCGCCCGAACTGATGCAAACAGACAAGCGATGGACATATTTGGATTATCAGCCGGTATTGGAAATAGATTAAAATGGCCCGATGACTTTTTCACTTTGTATAATGAACTAAGTTTCCAGAATTACCGACTCAATAATTATAAATACGGATATTTGTTTTCATTTTCCGATGGAAATAGCAAAAATATCAGCTTCCGAACCATTTTTGGACGCAGTAGCATCGACCAACCTATTTATCCAAGAAGAGGTTCAGATATATCAATTGGGTTGCAATTAACTCCTCCCTACTCCCTCTTATCAAACAAAGATTACTCATCCATGACAGATAAAGAAAAATATAAATGGATTGAATATCATAAGTGGTCATTTAAATCATCTTTTATCACAAGATTGGCAGGAGATTTGATATTAAACTCCAAAATTGAATTCGGATTTTTAGCTATGTACAACAAAGATTATGGATATTCGCCTTTTGAAGGATTTAATATGGGGGGAGACGGCCTTATATCTTATAACTTATATGGTAAAGAAACCATTGCACTGCGCGGATACGGCAACGGTTCGCTAACACAACTTCGCGGTGGTAATATATATAATAAGTATAGCTTTGAAGTTCGTTACCCACTATCACTTAATCCGAATGCAACATTTTATGTGTTAGCTTTTACAGAAGGAGGTAATTGTTACACTAATTTTAATGAATTTAATCCTTTCGATTTAAAACGCTCTGCTGGTGTGGGAATCAGAATCTTTTTACCTATGTTCGGAAAACTTGGAGTCGATTGGGGATATGGATTTGATGAAGCAGTTCAACCCGGCGAAAATCATAGTCAATTCCACTTCATAATTGGACAAAATTTCTAAAACTAAAAAAATAAAATGCTATGAAAAAGACCATCTTTATTTTAGCCACAATTCTACTCTCAGTAGAATTGATGTATTCACAATCGCAAAAATTAGGATATGTGGATACCGATTATATTTTAAAAAACATACCTTCATATCAAGCTGCTCAAGCACAACTTGATAAAATTTCTGCCGATTGGCAAAAAGAAATTGAAAATATTTATACACAAGTAGATAAAATGTACAAAGATTTTCAAGCCGAAAAAGTTCTTTTAACCGAAGAAATGAAAACGAAACGCGAAAATGACATCATTGCTAAAGAAAAAGAAGCAAAAGATTTACAAAAAAAATATTTCGGAAAAGACGGTGATTTATTCAAAAAACGCCAAGAACTTGTAAAGCCAATTCAAGACGAAGTATTTAATGCCATTAAAGAAATTGCCGTTCAAGGAAATTACTCGATTATTTTCGATACGGCCGGTAATGCAAATATGCTTTACACCGATCCTAAACTTGATAAAAGTGACGAAATTCTGAAGAAATTAGGATATAAAAATTAATTCACTATCTTTGCAAA
>ENA-UOWE01001269-UOWE01001269.1-activated-sludge-metagenome-genome-assembly--contig:-NODE-1269-length-31739-cov-6.194483_pt1 | contig 31739 bp, 32 predicted proteins | sample MGYA00249841_ERZ761562 | MGnify/ENA primary metagenome ERZ761562 (study PRJEB28883, sample SAMN05720200) | activated sludge metagenome | isolation source: Anaerobic digester | place: Japan...
TATATATTCGGCTATTATCGAGGCATGGAGTGTGCTTGGCATACATTCTTTTATACCCAGTTCCAATAACTCAACATTAGGTTTTTCGATATCGTCGCTATTTCCGTTTTATTTCAATAAGGAAAATAATAAATTCATTTATTTCCTGCCTCGTCCTGCATCTTTTAAACCCAGCGTAGATATTAGCATCAACAAAAAAGTTAAAAAAATAGAATATATCGACAACGAATTTTTTAAGGAATTACAAAAAAATGGGCAATTAGCAATTGATGAAAAAAACATAAAGGGGTCATTTTATACTCAAGAATCTATCGATAGTTCATTAATACAGAGCAATGTGGTTTCACGGGTTCGTGTACCCCGTTCACAGGGTGATGCTCAGCCATTCTACACCGAACGTATTTATTTTAAAGAAAATGCGGGTTTATACTTCTTCTTACAATACGAATCGGAATCGGTTGAAATTTATAAGGCCTTGATTTCAGCGCTCGATTATCTTAAAGATGAAGGAATAGGTACTGACCGCCACATAGGCAATGGAATGTTTACTTACGAAATTGATGATAATGCAGAAATCATTCACTTTACTGGAATAGATACCGAATACGCATTAAATCTTTCATTGTATATACCGGAATCACACGAAAAAATACAAAAAAGCCTTGATGAAAAATGCTATTTCGAAATATTAACCCGTGGGGGATGGATAACTACTTATCCCTATCTTACTTTACGGAAAAAATATGTAAGAGCCATAAAAGAAGCATCGGTATTGAAAACACAAGCTGGTATTTACGGTAAAATTGCGGATATTTCGCCCGATAGAACAAAATTGCCTGATATATTTAAAAGTATTCATCCTATTTATCGCATTGGTCGTGCTATATGGGTGCCAATAAAAATTCAAGCAAATGAAAACTAATCTCACATACGATTTGACTTTGCAGGTTGTAACACCTGTACACATTGGTGCAGGTACCGACAAAAAACGGATTAAGGGTTTTGATTATTTCAGAGATAATGATGGTAATATAAAAGTTTATGATATCAACCAACTTAAAGCAGTCGACAAAGAAACTATTGACTTTATTACCTCAAAAATTCTTCCTACTGATAAAAATAGTAATCCTATAAGGGAAATCCTTAGTAACCGAAAAATTAATATAAGTCCATTGTTATCATTTAAACATACAAGAGAACCTCAAGAAATATTTTCACATATTCGCAATGGTTTATATATCCCATATATCCCTGGCTCTTCGATAAAAGGTGCCATACGTTCTGCTATTTTAGGATATTTATACCAAAATAACGATGAGATTAAACGACTGAATCTAACTAAACTTGATGATGAAGTTTTTGGTGATATTGAGAACAGTATAATGCGATTTTTGCAAGTAACTGATGCTTATTTTAAAAATGAGGCAATAAAATTGTACGATACAAAAATTTATTCGCTAAGCAGCAATTATACAGGAGCCTGGAAACACAAACGAAAAGGATCACAAAATAGGTTTGATGATAAAGGTTTTGTAAGCACTTACGAATGTATAGACATACATCAAAAAAGCACGTTTCGAATAAACATTACAGAACAAATAATTAAACTATTAAAAAACAAGAAACATAGAAACACTGAAAAAGTAATTGTACCCTCAAATTATACTGATCCATTGAAAGAAATTTTTAGAATGATAAACGAACAAACCCAAGCTTATTTTGATAAATAAATTAATTTTTTTGAAAAACATAAAGGAGATAAATACGATATAATTCTTAATCAATACCGTTCCCTCAAGAATATTGTTGATGATTTTATCAACAATAAAAACCCAAAAGCCCTATTACACCTTGGCTCTGGAAGTGGATTCCATGGAATTACAGGCGATTGGCAATTTGATAAGCATTTAATCACTGGAATAAACCAAAAACATAGAGGACAAATTAATGAAAAAGATGCCGCTAAAACCAGAAGGTTAATATTTAAAAAAACAGACGATGATGAGTATGTTTTTACACCGTTTGGATTCGTAGTATTGTATTTGAACGATGAATCATTAAACGAAATTAAAACTTACTTTGAACCCTTAGAATCTAATGATAATAATTTTTCACAACAATCATATAAAAGAAATCTAGAAAAAAAACAAGCAACTGACAATAAACTGATACCTAATAATGAAATTACAGACGAAATTGATATTTACAATCAAAATACAAAAAACATTCCTACCATTGAAAAATTAAGCGAAATAGCTAATAATAAGTATGTTTGGGCTGAAATAGTTAGCATAGAAAAGAATAATTCAAAAGCAAAGGTAGTTTTAGAAGCGGAAGAAATGATATGCCAAATTCAGGGTAAACTGGTAAAATATTTGAAGATAGGTCAGAAAATTAAAGCAAAAATAACAAGCTTTAAAGATAATGAAATTAAAACTATTTCTGTTAACATTTAACATATGCCCACCTCCCTTGTTTCCATAATATCTGAGCAGGCTGCACCAAATTTTCTGTTCATCAAAGAATTTTACGACAAGGTCGATAAGTTTTTATTTGTATCGACCGAACAGATGGAAAAGAAAAATAAAACCAATCTTTTGTGTGAAACATTGAATATTGACAAAGAAAAACGCATAAAGACTCTTATTACCGACGAATATTACTATCAAAACATCGAAAAACTAAAAAAATTAAATCTTTCGCCCGACGAAACATATCTGGTAAACCTCACCGGTGGCACCAAGATGATGTCCATTACCATCTGGCAATTCTTTAATACTTTCAAAAATGTCCGTTTCTTTTACGTCCCTTTAGGGAAAAACTATTACAACGAACTATTTAACGACAAACCTGTTATACAAAGAGATTTCAAAACCTGCATAACCTGCAAAGAATATCTTAACATTTACGGTATTCGCTACGAGGAATCAAATATTTTTTTGAATAAACAGCTTGCTAATGATATTTTTAACGACGTCAAAGCAGGTAATTTCGATTTAGATAAATTTCCGAAGAAAAAACTAAAAGATAATGCCATAGAACACACCAATGTACAATTACGTACTCGCTGGTTCGAAGAATATGTTTACTATCGAATTAAAAAAGAACTCCAATTAAGCGATGAATACATTATAACAGGAGCAAAACTTTTTGAAATAAACGAAGAAAAACAAAGCAAAAGTTTTTACCAGAACGACAACGAAGTCGATGTGTTTTTTATTTACAATAATCGCCCCTATATAATCGAATGTAAATTTAGCATCGGCAAGGAAAAAATTAATTATACTAACATAAACTCAATACTATACAAACTTTCTGCTATTAACAAACGTTTTGGTATTAGTGCAAAAGCAACCATATTTACTTTATCCGACTTATCTACCATACCTCAAAATGCAAGTGAAGGTCTCCATAGACGAGCAACTATAACTAATATTTACAATCCGTTTTTCGACCGCAATACTTTTCTTAATAACTTCGACCAAGAACTTTTATCATTTGTATGCTAACTATGCCAGATATACTCATTACTACATTTGGCAGTACCTGGGCAATTTTACCAGAAATAATTGGATTTGTCAATTATCCCGAAGTTAGTATTTTTAAAAAAAACAGTATTGTTCTCTTTAAAATATAAACGTGTTTTTTTAAACTTAATTTATAATTCGAATTAGCAATGAAAACATTTATTTTCTTTTTAGGTACAAACGATTACAAAGAATGCCTGTATGAATTTACTAAAGAAGAAAGTCATCAAACCTGTTATACCCAGCTTGCTATACTAAAGAAACATAAAAACGATATTGGCAAAATAATCGTATTTCTTACCGAAGACGCTCGCAAAAAAAACTGGGAAGGAGTTGGAAAACTAAAGGAACAAATTAAAAGTATTACTTCCATTAATCCCGTTGAAGTCGATATACCTAATGGTTTTAACAACGAAGATTTGCTTGGGATATTTACACGTATTACCAATTCAATTGATGAAAATGCAGAATTAATTATCGATGTAACCCATTCATTTCGCTCACTTCCCATAACTTTAAGCTCAGTTTTGAATTACCTGAAATCAACAAAAAATTGCAAAATATATAAAATCTATTACGGAGCATTTGAAGTACTGGGAAATCCCAGAGATGTGGATAATAAACCCATAGAAGAACGTATTGCCCCCATGCTCGATATTACCTATTTAGATACTATTCAGGAATGGGCAAAAGCAGTCGATAATCTATTAAAATTTGGTAATGCCAACCTACTTAATGAACTAAGCCAAAATGCTATTAAACCCATCTTAATAGAAACCCAGGGTAAAGACGAAAATGCCTCAACAATCAGAAAAATTGTAAAGGATTTAGTTCATTTAACTGAAAATCTTTATACTTGTCGCAGTAAAGAATTATTAGCTTTTAATTTCGATGAATTTAATAAGCTATTAAACTCTATAATACAAAACGACAAGCTTCTTCCTCAGGTTATCAGTCCCCTAAAAAAAATTCAAGAAAAAACTAAAACATTCAATAACCAGAATAAAACTAAAAATTTAATTTTACTTGTTGAATGGTGTCTCGATTTTAATTGGATACAACAGGCCTACACTCTTTTGCAAGAAAGTATTATTTCCTTTATCTTAGAAAAACTCAATCAAAACTATATTAATGAAGACACAAGAAATAGCTTGAGTTCAGCCATAACTATATATCATCGAAACATACAAGAATCTGAATGGAAAGGAGATAAGAATCAAATAAAAACATTTTTAAACAATTCTGAAAACAATGAACAGATTAAACACCTGATAAACGTTTATGTTAATCTTTCGGATTGTCGAAACGATATTAATCACGCGGGATATCGTCAAAATTCAAGAAATCCAGATGCTTTAAAAAATGAAATAAGAAATTATTTTAACCAAGTTACAAAACTTATTTAAACTAAACTAACTATGTTGCTTAATATATCAAATCATCCTAAATCGGAATGGAGTAATGAACAAATTGCAGAAGCAGAACGTTTATTTGGCTCTATTGTCGATTATCCTTTTCCTAAAATTCCACCTGAATGGGATAGTCAACAGACTGAATCACTTGCAAATAATATTTTTAATGATATTATATCCGGTCGTTCTTTACAGGATTTAACTGTTCACATTATGGGCGAAATGACATTTTGTTTTGCTTTAATAAAGAAATTACAAAAAATAGGCATTCGTTGCATAGCATCTACTACACAACGAATTACCACTACACAAAACAATGTAATAATTAAACAATTTAGCTTTGTTCGTTTTCGCGAATATACTTAGAAAATATGTATTTTAAGAAGATTCTAAAAATACAATACCTTACTATTCCGGACGTTCGTGTTTTTTTAACAGTTTTCCTTCTTTTGAAAACCATTCCGAAAGACCATAGTAGCTTGTTCTGCTTCCTTTTAAAGCATAATTATTGATGGAACCCTGATTTCTTTTTAAGCGGTATAATGATGAATGAATGGCAGCAAACGATGCTTCTGTTTCATCTTTATCAAGACTCAAATCTTTAATTGCCTTGACCTTTATTTCATCAACCGTTAAGGGGAAGCCGGTAAGACGGATTACATCATATACATAATCACTCCAAAGAATATTCTTTTTTCTTCTGTAATTACTTGCTATAATTTCAGTAACAGGCTCTTCGGTTTTTTCTTTCTTTGCACGTTTTTTATAATCAAATTCAATTACAGGAATTGAATCGTCGTTCATTTTATCCAAAAATTCTTTTACCAAAGGATCCGTTTGAGCTCGTTTTTCTATTTCTTCCCAACGATATAATATTTTTTGGGTTGTCTTTGTTACTTTTTTTCTATTTTCGTCTTTAGCAATCTTTTTTTCGGTTGGCTTTATTATTATTTCTTTAGCGTAAATTTCATTTGGAGTCATATTTTTTTTGTAAATAGACGTATCCACATCTACCGGAACACCCAGTTTTTCTAATGTTTTTTTGACTTTTTCTATCTTTTTTACTAAAATATTCAACTCGTTCTGATATACTTCACGCATTATTTCAATTTCTTCGGGGGTTAAATCTGATTTTTTCATAATATATTGTTATTTTATATTTTTTCTTTCACAAAGATATATTTATATTTTTAAAAAACATAATAATAAAATCAAAAATTTTGTTAATTTTTTTCAAGCACTAAACCTGATTTTCAATTACTAAAAAGAAGTATCAACAACTTGCATATAATACAATAACATTTTGCAGTTATTAAATATATTTTACTCCCATTCTATGGTAGCAGGTGGTTTAGAGCTTATATCGTACACCACACGGTTAACCCCTTTTACGTAATTGATAATTTTATTTGAAACTTCGGCTAAAAAATCGTATGGCAAATGAACCCAATCGGCTGTCATTCCATCCGTACTATGAACAGCTCTTAATGCGACTACCTGCTCATACGTACGTTCATCGCCCATAACGCCAACCGAATGAATTGGCAAAAGAATAGCACCGGCCTGCCAAATAGTATCGTACAAGCCTTTTTCTTTAAGCATAGAAACATAAATATCATCTACTTCTTGCAGCAATCGTACTTTATCTTTGGTTATTTCGCCCAGTATTCTGATTGCTAAACCGGGACCCGGAAAAGGATGTCGCTTTAATATTATTTCCGGTAACTGAAGAGCTGCTCCTACTCTTCTGACTTCGTCCTTAAACAAAAATTTAAGTGGCTCTATTATCTTCAGATTTAGTTTTTCGGGTAAACCACCAACATTGTGGTGCGATTTAATGGTAGCTGAAGGTCCGTTAACAGAAATCGACTCTATAACATCGGGATAAATAGTGCCTTGAGCCAACCATTTAGCGTTTTCTATCTTCTTGGCTTCACGTTCAAAAACATCTATAAACGTTTTGCCAATAATTTTTCTCTTTTTTTCAGGTTCAGAAACATTGGTCAGATTACCAAGAAATTCGTCGGATGCATCAACCCCTATTACATTCAAATCGAGACTTTTATACGTTTCGAGTACCTGAGAATATTCATTTTTTCGCAGTAATCCATTATTTACAAAAATACATATCAGTTGTTTGCCAATTGCTTTATTTAAGAGCAATGCAGCTACCGATGAATCCACACCACCGGATATGGCGAGTATTACTGTATCATTTTTAACGGTTTCGCGAATTTCGCTAATGGTTGTTTCTATATATGCTGCAGGCGTCCAATTGGCAGAACATCCGCAAATATCCATTACAAAGTTTTTGAGCAATTCCTTACCCTGAACACTGTGGTAAACTTCGGGATGGAACTGAATGGCAAAAGCTTTTCTGCTTAAATCGGCAAAAGCAGCCACCGGAATATCGTTGGTTTTAGCAATAACTTCGAAACCTTGCGGTATGGTAATTACGCTATCGGCATGGGACATCCACACTTGCGAACCCTCGTCAATACCGTTGAAAAGTGGATTTTGTTTATTCAATTCGATGATATGTGCACGACCATATTCCCTGTGAGCCGAAGCATTTACGCTCCCGCCATAAAATTGTGCCATGTATTGAGCACCATAGCATATACCTAAAACAGGAACCTTGCCAATATATTTATCTATCGGGATTTCAGGGTGATTCACTTCCCTTACCGAAAATGGACTTCCGGAAAAGATAACACCTTTAATACTGGAATCTAATTCAACTTCTTTGTTAAAAGGGACAATCTCGCAATAAACATTTAATTCTCTTACCTTACGCGCTATTAGTTGCGTATATTGAGAACCTGAATCGAAAATAACGACTTTTTCGTTGAGCATTTTTTCTGCAAACTTACATAATTATTAAATAAATCCATTAACCAAATTTAAAATTTATGTAAGTTCCCTCTGACCTTTAAAATACATGGCTAATACACAGAGGAAACCTACATAAATATTTTTAATCACAAAAGCATAAAAGTCGGTAGTATCCTATTTTGTATATGATGAGTATTTATTTTACAAAATTATGATGCACTTTACTCACTTTTGAGGACACTATCTAATAGAATCATTTATTGAAGCACTTTGGCTCTGATTTTTTCAACATCCACTTTTTTAATGTAAGCCGGTATGTTCATAAATATTTTATGAAATCCGTATCCTCCATTTTTTAACTCATCCAAGGCTTGGTCTTTTGTCCAATTTTGATATGCTATACGATACATGGCAACGATTAAACCTGTTCTGTCGCTACCATGTTTGCAATGAATTAATATGGGTTTCGGAGCTTTTTCCATTATTTTTAAAGCATTGATGACATCTTTGTCTTTTATATGTTGTGCTTTCATATGAACGGTATAGAGTTCGAGCGGTGATTTGCCGATAAATACGCTATCATGATGCTTATTTCTTAAATTAAGCATGCTTTTTATTCCCAATTGTTTTAAAGTTAGTATATCAAAACTATCCGGCTGTTCACTTCGGTATATACTGTCATTGACTTTATAAAGATTAATAAAAGCGTTGATATCTAACTTTTTCGCCCAGTTAATAGGACGCGTTTCCTGACCATAAAGAATATGAGCAGAAAAGCATAAAAAAAGAATAAGTACCTTATAAATTTTACACATATAGTTTTAATTAGCCAGTAAAACAGCAACAATCACTGCTATTCCATACAATAAACCGGCATAACTGTTTATCGTTGCAAAGGCCATGTTTACTGTTTCCTGATTATGATTTTTTCGGACGACTACATGTTCCCAAATCAACATCAATGAAAAAATAACCGCACCCATCCAATAAGCAAAATGCCACTTAAAAATGAACCCCGTAACAATTGTTCCGGTTATTGCCAGTAAATGCAGCAAAAATGCAATGTTCAATGCATTTTTCACTCCCACAAGCGAAGGAATGGAATTCAACCCCTGCTCCTGATCAAATTCAGCATCCTGCGTGGAATAAATCACATCGAAACCGCTTACCCAAAAAATTACAATCAATGAAAAAGGAATCGGAATCCACGAAAACGAAGCCGAAAATACCATAAAAGCACCCAACGGTGCCAATGCCAATGCCACTCCCAACCAAACGTGAGCTAAAAAAGTAAAACGCTTGGCATAGCTGTAACCTAAAATCACCAATAAGGCAACCGGCGATAAATAAAATACCAATGAGTTTATAAAATATGTTGTAGTAATAAAAAACACAGCATTTAAAACTGTAAAAAATAATACCTGTGCAGGTTTATAAACACCCTTTGGAATTTCCCTGTTTTTAGTACGCGGATTGAGCGAATCAATTTTTGCATCGGCATAGCGATTGAAACTCATGGCTGCACTGCGGGCAAAAAACATGCATAAAACAACAAACCCGAACAACTCCCACGGTACTTGCTCAAAATGACCGTTTTTATAACCCAAAACTGCACCTATCAATGCAAAAGGCATCGCAAAAATGGTGTGCGAAAACTTAATAAGCGAAAAATATGCTGAAATTTTTTGCGACATTAACTGCGTAAAAGTTTTTGGTAAATATCCCAATTTTTTTCATCAAAAACGACGAAATAGAGTTTTTCGAGAAACGATTCTTTTTCAAGCCATTCTCTGCATATATGAACAGCAATTATTCCTGCCCTATCTTTCGGAAACATATAAACTCCGGTACTAATATTTGGGAAAGCCAACGATTTAATGTTGTTCATTTTCGCTAACTGCAACGATTTCGAATAACACGAAGCCAGTAATTTATCTTCGTTGTACCGTCCACCACTCCAAACCGGACCTACTGTATGAATAACATATTTTGCAGGTAACTTATAACCTTTAGTAATCTTGGCATCACCTGTAGCACAACCGTTCAATAAACGGCACTCCTCAAGAAGTTCTTTCCCTGCAGCTCTATGAATGGCACCATCTACCCCACCTCCACCAAGCAAGGATGTATTTGCCGCATTGACAATAGCATCCACATCCAACGTTGTAATATCCGCTTTTATCAGTATAACTTCTGTATTTCCAAATTTAGTATGCAACATATCTCCATGGTTTTAAAGCCCATTCTTTAGCATAAGCAACGCCTATTCTGGGAGTTGTTTTATATTTCAGTTCAATATTACTTTCTTCCAGCCACAATCCTGTTTCGGGCAACAATAATTTTGTATTCAACGATTTATCAATATGGTAAAACTTCGTAAGCCTTCCCGGTCCTGAAACCTCCTGCGTTCCCCTTATCAATATGGCCTGAGGATGGTCTTTTTCTCCGGTAACAATATTGAGCATATAATACATTCCATAAATCAAATAAATGTAAATATGTCCGCCTTCCCTGTACATCACCTCTGTTCTGGGGGTTCTTCCTTTACTTGCGTGGCAGGCTAGGTCTTCTTCGCCCATATAGGCTTCCACTTCGTTAATGATTGAACGAAAAATATTTCCTTCATACTCACGCACCAGGTATTTTCCTATGAGCTTCGGAGCCAGTTCCAGTGCATCAGATTTAAAAAAATCGGGACTTAGTATTCTATTTTGTCTTCTTTGTCCTGCCATTTTTTAAATGCTGCTAATGCTTCTTCTCTCATCATTTGAATAAATGGCGTATGACGTTCTTGCATCGGACGCTGAATTTCTTCGTAAATAAATGCATCGTCAAAGTCAATGGCACGAGCATCATTTTTGGTATTGGCATAGTAAACCTTGTCAAGGTGTGCCCAGTAAATTGCGCCAAGACACATCGGGCAAGGTTCACACGATGTATAAATTTCGCATCCAGACAAATCGAACGTTCCCAGTTCTTTCGCTGCCAAACGAATAGCATTCACTTCGGCATGGGCAGTAGGGTCGTTTGTTTTTGTTACACTGTTAGCCGCTTTGGCTATAATTTTTCCGTCTTTTACAATTACAGCACCAAATGGACCGCCACCGGTATCGATATTATCTATTGATAATCGAATGGCTTCGCTCATGAATTCATTGTGTTGATTGCACATAGTTCGTCTTTTACAGTTTAATATACAAATATACAAAACTTGACATTAAATATAAAGCGTTTTTTTGAATTTTATTAATTAACTTTTTTAGTCGTTAAATAATTGAAAAACATCATGCGTCTAAAAAACGCAATGTAAATTTAACTATATTTGCCCCAAATATATTACATCAATATGAAATCACCTCTTTTAAAAAACAGCATGAACTTCGGAGCTATGAACGGGGCTTCTATAATGATTGTTTCGTTACTTATTTATATAATAGGAATTCAACAAAACTTATTCATTTCATTTATCATATACGGATTAAACATCTTTTTTATCGTGTACGGAACCAAGCACCTTCGCGATCAGTTTCAAAACGGTCAAATTTCATATGGCAAAGCATTGGGTTCGGGAACATTAATAAGCCTTTTTATGTCCATATTAGTTGCTTTTTTCATATTCTTGTTTTTTAAATTCATTGCAACCGACGAATTAGAAAAAATATTTGCCCAAACTGAGGAACAATTATACAACCAAGGCATGAGCGAAGATCAAATTGAAATGGCCATGCAAATGACTCGAAAAATGACAACTCCGTTAACGATGGCCATTGGAACCATTTTTTCTTATACTTTTATGGGATTTATATTTTCGCTAATTACTTCCTCATTTATTAAGAAAAACGGAGAGTCGTATCAACAAATAATGAACGAAATAGAAAAAGAAAAAGAATCAGAAAATAAAGAATCGAATGAATAGTCCTGAAATTGATATATCAGTTGTTATTCCATTATACAACGAAGAAGAATCGCTGGTAGAACTTACCGAATGGATTCGCAACGTGATGGAAAAACATAAATTCTCGTATGAGATTTTACTTATTGACGATGGTAGCACAGACCAATCGTGGGAAGTAATAGAATCGCTTAAAGAAAAATACAACGAAGTTCATGGCATAAAATTTTTCAGAAATTACGGCAAGGCAGCTGCATTGCATACAGGTTTTTCAAAGACAAAAGGAAGAGTTGTAATAACAATGGATGCCGACTTACAAGACAGTCCCGACGAAATACCTGAGCTTTACCGTATGATTGTTGAAGATAAATACGATTTGGTATCAGGTTGGAAAAAGGTAAGACACGATCCGCTTTTCAGTAAAAGAATTCCAAGTAAACTTTATAATTGGACTGTAAAAAAAATAAGCGGCATTAAACTCCACGACATGAATTGTGGATTAAAAGCATATCGTTACCAGGTTATTAAAAGCGTCGAAGTATATGGTGATATGCACCGCTATATTCCTGTTTTAGCAAAATGGGCAGGATTTAAAAAAATTGGCGAAAAAGTAGTCCAGCATCGCGAACGCAAATACGGAAAAAGTAAATTCGGTTTAGAACGATTTGTACGCGGTCCACTCGATTTGATGTCTGTTACATTTATAACACGTTTTGGACGTCGCCCCATGCATTTTTTTGGCGTTTGGGGAACCATTATGTTTATTTTAGGCGGTGGAGTTTCTATTTATTTACTCGCCGAAAAAGTTTACAAATCGTGGAATAATATACCAACACGAAACGTAACCGACAAACCTCTGTTTTATTTGGCTTTGCTTGCCATTATTCTTGGTGTTCAATTATTTTTATCAGGCTTTTTAGGCGAACTTATTTCACGCAATTCAAGCGATAGAAATAAATACCAAGTAGAAAAAGAAATTTAATTTAAGCTTCTGTTTTTCTTACACTTACATTTTTTCTGTAACGAACTGACAAATATTTTCGTATAAATATATTTTTTCTTGTAACTTTAACGGCATAAAAACGTCTTAATTTAAATTAATAACTAAAACACATATTTTATGATTCGTTTAATTAATTTATTGTGGCTGTTGCCATTATTTACATTAATTCGACCAGCAATTGGTCAGGAAAAAATGCCTATCGACCCCAACATAAAAATGGGAAAACTCGATAATGGTCTGGTTTATTACATTCGAAAAAATGCAAAACCCGAAAAACGTGTAGAACTTCGCTTAGCAGTGAATGCAGGTTCCATTCTCGAAACAGATGACCAACAAGGTCTTGCTCACTTTTGCGAGCATATGTGCTTTAATGGCACAAAAAATTTCCCCCATGCCGAATTAGTAAATACCATAGAACGTATGGGTATTAAGTTTGGTGCCGATTTAAATGCATACACCAGCTTTGACGAAACAGTATATATGCTTAAAGTACCTACCGACCAAACCGATTTGATTGACAAAGGCTTCCAAATACTCGAAGACTGGGCACACCAAGTTACACTCGACGGAAAAGAAATTGACAAAGAACGTGGTGTAATTTTAGAAGAATGGCGTTTAGGCCTAGGTGCAGACGATAGAATGAGAAAAAAATCCTTCCCTGTTATTTTCAAAGATTCAAAATATGCAGAACGTATTCCTATTGGCAAACCCGAAATTTTAAAAACTTTCAAACACGAAACCCTTCGTCAGTTCTATAAAGACTGGTATCGTCCAAACCTACAAGCAGTGATCGTTGTGGGCGACATAGATGTAGATCAAATGGAACAAAAAATAAAACAACATTTTAGCGGTATTCAAAATCCGGTAAACGAACGCAAACGCGAAATTTTCGATTTACCCGACAATAAAGAACCACTTGTTAGCATCGAAACCGATGAAGAAGCTACCAGCAATACCGTAATGTTTTTCTACAAACACCCCAAAAAATACATCGAAACCATCGAAGATTTTAAATTCCAACTCATGCAAGATTTATTCACCGGCATGATTAACAATCGTTTAGAAGAAATCGGCCAAAAACCCGATTGCCCTTATATTTATGCCGGAACTCAATACGGAGAATTTTTAGCACGTACCAAAGATTCGTATCTGGGTTATGCCGTTTCTAAAGAAAACCAGATTGAAAAATCACTTGAAACCGTTATGACGGAAAATCAACGCGTTAAACAATTTGGTTTTACAGTAACCGAATTTGAACGTCAAAAAACTGAGTTGTTAAAACGATACGAAAAACAAGCAAAAGAATTTGACAAAATGGAATCGGGCAATTTAGCCATGGAATACGTATATCATTTCCTTGCTAAAAATCCTATTCCCGGTGCTGTTAAAGAATTTGAATTTGCCAAACAATTCCTTCCTGAAATTAAACTAGAAGAAGTAAATGCATTGTCGAAACAATGGATTACCGACAACAATTTAGTGGTAATGATTACTGCACCCAAAAAAGATGGCATTAAAGTTCCAACCAAAGACGATGTATTAAAAATTATAGACAAAGTAAAATCATTACAACTTACCGCATACGAAGATAAGCAAACCGATGCCCCCCTATTGGCAAAAATCCCCGAAGGCTCTAAAGTTGTCAACAGAAAAGAAAACAAAGATTTGGGGACCGTAGAATATACATTCGAAAACGGCGCACAGGTAATTTTAAAACAAACCGATTTCAAAAACAACGAAATTCAATTCTCCGGTTATACTTTAGGTGGAACTTCGCTTGCTAAAACCGAAGATATTCTCAACGCCATGTACGCATCCAGTATCATCGAAGAATGTGGTTTAGGTCAATTCAGTAAATCTGACCTTAAAAAGAAACTCGCCGGCAAAGACATTGATATTACTCCGTATATTCAAGACCTAAAACAAGGATTTAACGGGAAAGTAGCTCCTGCCGATTTAGAAACCATGCTACAATTACTTTATATGTATTTTACCGATATTCGCAAAGACGATGAAGCATTCAAAGCTTTTATGTCTAAACTAAAAAGCCAATTTATGTTCATTTCAAGCAACCCACAATTTGCTTTTTTCGATAAGTTCACCAAAATTATAACACAAAACGACCCACGTACTATTTTAATACCTACCGAAGAACAATTACAAACTGTAACACTCGAAAAATCAATACAGTTCTTTAAAGAACGTTTCAATAATGCCCGCGATTTTAAATTCTTTTTTGTAGGGAACATTAACGAAAACGAAGCATTACCATTAATTCAAAAATACATTGGAGGCTTACCTTCTCAAGCAAAATCTGAAATGTGGAAAGACGTTAGTCCCAAATTCCCCTCAGGCATCGTACAAGAAACCGTTTACAAAGGTAAAGACGAAAAAGGCTTTGTTGGTATGGCTTGGAATACAAACTATGAATGGTCTTCAGAAAACAACATTAAAACCAATATTTTAATTAAGATTCTTGACATTATGTTGCGCGAAAATGTTCGTGAAAAAGAAAGCGGAACATATGGTATTCAAGCTCGTTTAGACTACGATAAATACCCTAAAGAAGAAATTTCTGTTACCATTATATTTGGTTGCGACCCCAAAAACCAAGACAAACTTTCTAAAGTTGTAATAAAACAAATGCAAGAATTACAGAAAAAAGGACCCAGCGAAGAAAATCTAAAGAAAATCAAAGAACAACTCATTCGCGAACGCGAAACCGATCTTAAGAAAAATAATTGGTGGATTCGCAAACTCGATAACATGTATTATTACAATGATTTAACCGGTTCTTTAAACGAATACAATAATATTATAAATAAAGTAACCGCTAAAGATATTCAAGAATTGGCCAACAAATACTTCGTAATGAATAATTATGTAAAAGTTTATTTGAAACCCGAAAAAAAATAATCAATTAATATTTATATTAAGAAAAGGCTGTCTCACAAAGGCAGCCTTTTTTAGTACAATTTTCTGAAAATAGTTAACAAATCTACAGCACTTCCGCTAATAGGAATTAAATCGGGATTATATTTCTTAATAAATTCCATAGCCATGTTTTGAACAGGCTTTTTGTGGTAAAACCCATTGTGACTATAATTCATATATTTTAAAACTATAAATGCATTGAACCACCTAAAGAAGCGTTGCATAAAGGCTTTTTTTGTTGCCGTATTTTTTTGAATTTCATGGATGCGGTTCAAAAAATCATTTTCAATTAAAAACGAATGTAATGGTTCTTCTATTTTTTTTAGCAATTCAGTAAAATCACCGGATACATACATAGCTTCTATATATGAAAAAAAACGTTGCAAATCATCAAAAGCCTTCAAATCGTATGTTTCGTAATTGTATTGTTTTGTTTTAAGCATTTTTTCAATCGAAGCTCCTGTACCAAATGGAACGCGAACCGACGAACGTGGTGCCGGATATACACAAGCTTTATTTAATTCCGTAAAGCCTCCTAAAGGAATCACTTTCTGCAAAAAATAAAAATCTTCACCTGCTTTTCGCTTATTCATCCCCCCTTGCATAGCATAAGCGTTCGCTCTAACAGCAAACGAACTGCCAATGGTGTGAAATGTAAAAGGATGTCCGGTTCTGCGAAGCGACAATACGTAATAATGAAGATAAAGTTCATATTGAACAATAGATTCGTAATTTTCTTTTGGATATTCATTCCCTTCTATCGGGTGTTCAAAACGGATAGAACATGCTTTCGTTTTTTTATTACGAAATTCATTTTCTAAAGCTGTCAGATAATTTCTGCTACATGTGCAATCGGAATCTATATTAGCAATAACTCCTACTGGATTTTGGCATAATAAAAACCGATGCACTGCCTCGTCCATACCAAGTTTACGAGCCAAACCCACCCCTGCATCTTTTTCGGGTAAGTGTTCAAAATTTAATACGTAATATTTTAACTGAGTATCAGCATGTGTTTCAGTCCATTTGTAAAAGTCCGAAATTCGCATGCGATTTGTTTCTCTTACGCTTAAATCGGCATTTTGAGGAGCATTTACAACCACTATCACTTCTACATCGCAGTGTGGACGAATACAATCGTATAGTGACTGTAAAATTCCGGTAATATTTTCTTCGTTGTAGCAAGGTATTACCACAACTATACCTAATTGGTCAGAAGGAAGATATTTAATTTGAGTAGGGTAATATACGTGTTTTGTAAGATAATTTGACAGAACCAACATGCATTATCTTTATTTTCCTTTTGGTTCGTATCGATTATTTAACAAGTTAACCAATGTATCGGTAATGTCTAAGCCTTCGTCGCCATAGAGCATGGCAGCTTTGTTCAAAATGTAATCGTATTTCTTATTCGCATTAAATTCCTTTAAAAAATTTGTTACGGTATCTAACAATTGCTTCTCAAGGTTTTGACTTTCCATTGCTAATTCGTTGCTCAAATCTTCACGCAGTTTGTACAAATTTTGTTGTTTCACCATTAGTTCTTGCTCTTGACGTTGGGCACTTTCCTGGCTCAAAAAGCTATTGGTTTGCACTTTACGTTGAAATTCCTGAGCTTCTTTTTCAAAAGCAGCCATTTTACGATTCAAATCGCTTTCTAGCGATTTTTGCTTATCCATCAGTTTTTGCTCCAATACTTCGTAGAATTTATATTTTTTAAGCAAAGAATCTACATTGACAAAAGCAATTTTATGTTCTTTATGTACTGTAGTGTCATTGTTCTTTGATTCATTGGTTGCAACGCTGTTTTTGTTTTCGTTAAATACAATAACAAATAAAGCAATAATGGCTATCCCAAAAACAACTAAAATAATTTGTTGAACTTTTTGCATATATTTTTTTTTACAAAGGTAAATCTAAATTTAAGATTGTGCAACGCTATCATTTAAAAAAAATAATAAGTTAATTATTTAATCGTTTTTAGAATTATGAAACTTGTTTTAGTAATCATATTTTTTTTACAAACCTCCGTTTGGGCTCAAGAATATTACCCCGACAGTATTGTAGCCAAGTGCAATACGGCCAAATCATCTTCTATTTTAAACAAGGATGAAAAAGAAGTTATTATGTACGTAAACATGGCGAGAGCTTACCCACAATATTTTTTAATGATGAAATTAAATCCCTACCTCGAATCTATAAATGCAAACAAAAACGATTTTTACATAAAAACATTGATAAGTACGTTAAAAAAAGCCAAACCACTTCATTTACTTTACTATGACGAAAAACTTTCGACCATCGCCAAAAACCATGCAAAGTTAATCGGATCTAAAGGAATTATTCGACATAACACCGGAAACAACTATTTGGATGGTGAAAATATTGATTATAACGATACCAACCCATTAGAAATAGTGATTGATTTGCTTATTGACCATGGCGTTAGCTCACTTGGACATAGAAAAAATATACTCGATTTTGGATATCGGCAAATTGGAGTTGGTATTGCCCCACACAAAGTTTATGGCAAAACGTGTGTTATGGATTTTAAAAGGTAAGTTCTTAAAATGTGGTTTTATTAATTAAACCTTTTTAGCTGATTCTTGTCTAAAACACAAAATAAAAAGATATGTTTTTAGAAAATGTTAGCAAATACGATTTTAACGTTACTATTGAAAAAGCTAAAAAAGAAATAGAAAATAATTCATGGAAAATATCCGCCATTCATGATTTACAACAAACATTAAAAAATCATGATAAAAATATACGGCCTGTTGTGGTTTTTGCTATTTGCAATCCAAAATATTCAGCCGAAATATTAGAAAATGATGACCATAGAATTATTTCACCAATGATGCCCTGCAGAATTAGTATTTATGAAAAAAGTAACGGCAAAACGTATATTTCGAGAATGAATTCAACACCAATGGCAAAAGAATTTGGAGGGAAAATAGAACAAGTTATTATAAATTCATCAAGAGAAGTGGAAGAGATGCTATCCGAACTCTTTATACATGAATAAACTGAAGTGAAAAGTTGATTTGTAATCCATCAATCATAAAAATAAATCATCTTTTTCTGATTTATTAAATAAATCTCGTTAATAACTTTTTTATAGCTCAATATACAAGAGTTTCAGATCGCATTATCTTAGCATAAAAAAAGCGTATGATTAATGTTGCTGTCATGTACGGTGGTTATTCATCTGAATATGAAATCTCTGTAAAAAGTTCTAAACAAATAGTTCAATGGCTAGATAAATCAAAATACAATGTTTATCCGGTTTTAGTTAGACACGATGGTTGGTTTTATCCTGACCAAAAAGGAATTGAAGTTGATAAAAGTTACTTTGGAATTGAGTTAGAAGGCAAAAAAATAAAATTCGATTATGCTTATATCATCATACACGGCACACCCGGCGAAAACGGGTTATTACCCGGCTACCTTGAAATGATGAATATTCCACATTCAACCTGCCCATCGTTGGTTTCTGCATTAACTTTCAACAAATATTTCTGTAAGCTCGCATTGCGAGACTTGCCGGTAAACCTTGCCAAATCAGTCTTAGTGCGCAAAAACGAAAAATACGATAAAACGACTATCCTGCGTCATGTGGGTATTCCATGTTTTGTAAAACCCAACAATGGAGGTTCAAGTTGCGGTACGTCCAAAGTGAAGAAGATGGAAGATTTTGATGCTGCCATGGAATTGGCTTTTAAAGAAGATAACGAAGTGATTATTGAAGAATTTATTCAAGGAACCGAAATATCATGCGGAGTAGTGAAAACCAAAACATTTTCTTCGGTTCTGCCCATTACCGAGATTGTTCCCAAAAATGAATTTTTCGATTACGAAGCCAAATATACTGCCGGCATGTCAGAAGAAATAACACCGGCGCGCATTTCGAAAAATATGTACGAACTGTGTCAGCAATACACATCACAGATATACGATTTTCTCGGATGCCAGGGAATTGTACGTGTGGATTATATTATCCGCAACGAAATGTTGTATTTCCTCGAAATCAATACGGTTCCCGGTATGTCCGAAGCCAGTATCGTGCCCCAGCAGGCCCGTTATTTTGGAGTTTCCATGACCGACCTGCTAACACACGTTATAGAAAATCGATAAGGGATAATCCCCATTATACAATTTTCATTCGTTTCTCAACTTTTTTTGTCTATTTTTGAATATTTGATTGAAATGAAAAATTTCATCTCTTATATTATTTTAAACTTGTTTTTTTCGACTTCAATTTTTCCTCAAACAGCCGAAATAGAACAATTATACGAAAAAGACGGAGAATTACTGTATGACAAATCTACCCAACAACCCTTTACAGGCATATTAATTGAGCGTAATGAACAAGGTAAAATAATAGCTAAAAAATCGTTTGTAAACGGATTGGAAAACGGAACATCGCGTTTTTTCGATAAAAATGGCAAATTAGTGTCAACAGGTGAATTTAAAAACGGCTTAGAAGACGGGCAATGGATATGGTTTTATACATCGGGATTGATAAAAGCAAAAGGATATTATAAAGAAGGTGAAGCACATGGAATTTGGACATATTATCACGAAAATGGAGAAATAGAACGAACCGGCGAAGTAAAAAAAGAAAAAGAACACGGATTATGGAAATATTTCAACGAAAACGGACAACTTATTCATGAGCGTTACTTTATATACGGAATAAAAGACAGCGTTGAGACCTGGTACTACCCTAATGGACAAAAAATGGTTGAACGTCGCTACAGAGAAGGCATTGAAAATGGAATATTTAAAGGTTGGTATTTATCGGGTAAACCAAGGTTTGAAGGCAATACTCGTGATGGTAAAATAATTCGCTATATAGAATGGGACGAAAAAGGAAATGCATTAAAAATTAAGCACCCTGATATGGAATAACGAACATTAAAAAAAACAACTTTTATGAAGCATTTTCGTATAACGTCCAAAAATTATAAAATGAATAAATATTTTTTAGCACTTACATTTCTTTTCATTTTTCTTAATCAAAGAATTTTTTCTCAACAAGAATTCGACAATCCATCAAGAGCTGTTTGGATTTTAGATATAGCTAAATACATTGTTTGGCCTAACGAAAAACAAATCGACACCTTTAAACTCTGCATTCTATCTAACGACACCAACTTAATAACAGCTATAAAAAACATGGCTCAAAAACGCAAATTGCTACACAATAAACCCATGAAAGTTTTGCATACCCATGATTACACACAACTACCAAACTGCGATCTTTTGTTTTTTAATAAAAACGAACATTACGATATTGATAAAGTTTCAAAATACTACGAAAACAAAAAAATATTGATTGTTACCGAGAACTATGAATTTCATAAGTCGATGGTTAACTTTATCGTTATTAAAAATCGAAAAAGTTATGAAGTAAACCTGTCAAAACTAACCGAAAATGGTTTTCAAGCCAACGAACTATTTGTTGCCGGTGCCGTAACATCTAAAGCAGACTGGGAAGTTATTTATAAACAAACCGATAAAGAACTTCAAAAAGAAAAAGAAATCGTTGAACAACAAAATCAACAAATATTACAACAACGGCAAGAAATAGAAAAACAACAAAACCAAATTGCTCAACAGCAAAACGAAATAAACAAACAAATAGAACAAATAGAAAAACAAAAAAAAGAACTTCAATTAATTCAAAAACAAGTATCAACAAATGCAGCCCTACTAAAGCTCAAAATTCTAGAACTTGAACAACGCGAAAAAGTATTACAAGCCAAAAACGAAGAAATCAATCAAAAATCGGTAATCCTTGCCAATCAGAAAAAAGAAATCGATAAACAAGGAGAGAGAATTGACGAACAAAAAAAAGTTCTAAACGAGCAACTGGCAAAAATACATATGCAACAACTCATTTTATATTTATTTGTTGCCATGATGCTTCTTCTGGTATTTCTTGGTTTTTTCATTTACCGCAACTATAAAATTAAAAAACAAGCAAATATCAAATTGAATCAAAAAAATCAGGAAATTTTAAAACAAAACGAAGAAATAACACAACAAAAACACGAAATAGAACAACAGCGTGATGAAATAAGCTTGCAAAAACAAGAAATTATGGACAGCATAAAATACGCAAGCCGTATTCAGCAGGCAGTACTCCCACCTATAAAAATCATCGAAAATTTATTTTACGAAAACTTCTTCATATTCAATCGACCTCGCGATATTGTAAGTGGCGACTATTATTTTATTACATCAAAAGACAATAAACTGATTGTATCTGCAGCAGATTGCACCGGTCATGGAGTTCCGGGTGCATTTATGAGCTTATTGGGCATTTCGTTTTTGAATGAGATAATTGCAAAAATGGAACAATTAGATGCAGATCTTATTCTTAATAAACTTCGCGAAAACATCATCAACGCACTTAATCAAACCGGCGACCGTCAAACTAAAGACGGAATGGACATGGTACTTTGTGTTTTCGATTTCGAGAAAAACATCGTCGAATTTGCCGGAGCCAACAATCCGCTTTATCACATACGAAACAAGGAATTAATGGAGTATAAAGGAGATAAAATGCCCATTGGCTTGTACGATGAACTAAGACCATTCACTAAACACACCATCGAAATTCAAAAAGGCGATACGTTTTACATGTTTAGCGATGGTTATGCCGACCAGTTTGGTGGACCTGACGGAAAAAAATTCAAATATAAACCACTAAAAGAAATGCTTATTGCTATTCAGGATTTACCTATGAAAGAGCAACTCAAGGTAGTGGAAGAAACCATAGATAAATGGAAAAACGGTTATTTTCAAGTGGACGACATGCTGCTAATTGGCATAAAATATTGACGCATTGTTTTTAATCCATTGCTCTTACTTAGCCTTTCACTATATTTTGACATTATGAAATAATTATGTAGGTTTGCCGTCAAAAAAAAATGAAAAACAATACATACGTTGTTATCATGGCAGGCGGTATTGGAAGCCGCTTTTGGCCACTCAGCAAATCAACTTATCCAAAACAATTTCTGGATATTCTGGGAACAGGAAAAACCTTTTTACAAGAAACAGCCGAACGTTTTTTAACGTTATGCCCCTATGAAAACATGATTATTGTAACCAATCAAGAATATAAGAAAATCGTTGTAGAACAACTGCCCCTCGTACCCGAAAAAAACATTCTGCTCGAACCCATGCGTAAAAATACCGCTCCATGCATTGCGTATGCCAACGCTTTTATTAAAAACTTGAATTCCAATGCCAATATTATCGTTAGCCCTGCGGATCATTTAATTTTACACAACGATAAATTTATTCAGATTATTAAAACCGGATTAGACTTTATTTCATCAAACAATGCTCTTTTAACCATCGGAATCAAGCCATCCCGACCCGAAACAGGATATGGCTATATTCAAGTTAATCACGATGAGAAAAACACCAGCCCTATTATGAGCGTAAAAACCTTTACCGAAAAACCCAACTACGAATTAGCACAGTTTTTCTTAAAAAGCGGCGATTTTTTTTGGAATAGCGGCATATTTATTTGGAATATTAAAACCATTGACCAAGCTTTTGAAAAAAACCTTCCAGAAGTTTATCATTTATTTAATGAATTCTCCAACAACCCAATTGACAATGAAAAATCGTTATCTTACATATACAGCGAATGTCCGAATGTTTCCATCGATTATGGAATTATGGAAAAAGCAGATAATGTTTATGTTATAAAATCCGATTTTGGCTGGTCTGATTTAGGTACTTGGGGGTCGCTGTTTGAAAATTTGAAGAAAGACAAGGAAAATAATATCATCAGAAGTAAACATGTATATATACAAAATTCATCAAATAACTTTATACAACTACCTAACGAAAAAATTGCAGTAATAAATAGCGTTTCAAACCTTATTATTGTAGAGCACGAAAATATGCTTTTAATTTCTGACAAAGATAAAGAACAAGAAATTAAAACATTAGTAAATCAAATAAAATTAAAATAATTTACGGTCATTTGTTTTATTTAACAAAGCTCTTATCTTTGAAAAAAATAAGTATGAGAGTTTTGTTTTTTTTAGTAATGCTAGCAATCAGTTTACAGGCCTTATCACAACAAGTTCCAAATGGAAACTTTGAGTCGTGGTACAACGAAAGCAACTATCAAAACCCGACCTATTGGGATACTCCAAACTCCACAACGGGTTCATTAAATGTATTTTGCGTACAAAAAGAAAACAGTATTGTCCAAAACGGAACAGCTGCAGCAAAAATTCAATCAAAATCCATCTTCGGCACACCCATTCCGGGTTTAGTAACGTTAGGTGATTTTAATGTAAATATTATCAATTTCGTAAGTACCATTGAGGGCGGATATCCATTTACATATAAACCAACTATCTTAAAAGGCTTTTACCAATACGAACCCATTAATGGCGATCAAGCATTTATTGGAGTATTATTGCTAAAGCAAAACGGTAATGTATGGGATACAATAGCACAAGGTAATTTTAAAACAACTGCAACAGTTCTAAATTGGACACCATTTACAATCAACATTAATTATAGCAATTTATCAGAAACGCCAACTCATTTAAACATAATAGTTTTATCGTCAGACAAAGATGCTCCTCAGCCAAACAGTACTTTATATATTGACAATCTGACTTTTGAATATCCTTTAAACTCCGAAACCAGTTCTTTAAATAAAGTCCAACTATACACATATCAAAATAAAGTTATAATCAACAATATTGAAACTAACTCACAAATTACTGTATTTAATTCAAATGGACAAATTGTATTTGAAAAATACATCCATGATGCCAACTACTCTTTTAATATTGAACAAAAAGGTATTTATTTCGTTAGTATAAAAAGCAATCAAAACGTGTTGAACAAAAAAATAGCAATTTTAGAATGAAGTCAAGGTTTATTTTAATTCTTATTTTATTATATCATTCGATTAATATCTATAGTCAAAAAGCGATTTTTCATCACAATAAAAACATTTTAAAAATAAATCCATTGGGTGGAGTAGCTTCGGCAATTCCCCTCTCAATAGAGCGATTTTTCATCAACAATTATTTTTCATTAGGAGGCAGCTATACTTATATCTCTAACAAAAGTGGTTCAGGTCAATCAACTTATAATAACGATGGTTTTGTAATCATGCCTCAACTTCGTCATTATTTTTACAACGATTCTGTATCGCATGTTTCCATATATATTGGCGGATATTACGATTACGAAGAACATTACAACAAAACACTTGACAGATATAGCAATGCCATAAACGGTACTGCTAAAGGCAAAGGAGGAGGTTTGCTTTTTGGCTCACAATGGTTTTTAAAAAACGGTTTTGTTTTCGATTTCTATATTGGACCCGGTTTTATTGAATATACACGCAACAACAATTATGACAATAACGTAGCAAAAGGAGGCTTTCTGGTTAGTTTTACCGGACCAAAAAATACCGGCACAAAAGTTAAATTAGGTTTTTCTCTTGGGTATTCATTTTAATTAGAATCTTTCTTTGTCTATATTTTTTTTTCTACTAACTTTGCCGTCAAAAGAAATGTACTATGACGGAAGAAGTTCAATTTTGTCTGGATTCTGCGAAAGAACAAATGGACAAGGTTATTAAACACCTGGAATCGGAACTCTTAAAAATCAGAGCCGGAAAAGCTTCGCCCATGATGCTCGATGGCATCTATGTTGATTATTATGGAACCAAAACAGCATTAAATCAAGTTGCTAATGTGGCAGCACCCGATCCTCGTTCCATCATCGTTCAACCATGGGACAAAAGCATGCTCGAACCCATAGAAAAAGCCATACAAGCATCCAATATTGGCTTCAACCCTCAAAATAACGGCGAAATACTTCGAATCATTGTCCCTCCACTTAGCGAAGAACGTCGTAAGCAGCTTGTTAAACAAGTAAAAAACGAAGGCGAAACGGCTAAAATTGGTATTCGCAATGCTCGTCGCGATGCGAATGAAGAACTCAAACAACTCAAAAAAGATGGTACTGCTGAAGACGAAATAAAAGAAGCAGAAGAAAAAATCCAAAAATCTACCGACCAATACATCGCAAAAATTGACGATATATTAGCTGCCAAAGAAAAAGAAATTTTGACCATTTAATCTTCTTTTCGATTTTCTTTTTTTTTGATAGCTTTACGAAAAATATATCCTGTATTATTTTATCATCATATTATTATTCCTTTTTGCCTTTTATTTGGCATTTATGGTATGGATTGCTGTGCATTTGTTAATAGCAACAAAAAAACAACATTCATTTAACAGCATAATTAAGCCGGTTTCCATTTTAATAGCAGTTAGAAACGAGGAGAAGAACATTCATTTTTTGTTATATCAACTTTTAAATCAATCGTATTCGTTATTTGAAATCGTCATTGTGGACGACCACTCAACCGATGAAACCATAAATAAATTGAAGAAAATAACTCATACTAAACTAAAATGGTATCAGCTTCCCGATGGAAAAGAAGGAAAAAAAGAAGCCATAAAATATGGATTGACAAAGTGTAACTACGCATGGGTAATAATGACAGATGCTGATGTAAAAATGCAAAACGATTGGCTTTCGTCTAATATATCGAAAATGAGCGAAGAAGCTATCATTGTATCACCCGTTTATGTTGAAGTAAAAAAGGCTACGTATTTTAATATGTTTCAACAACTCGATTTTGCTGCTATGCAATATTTAACCATAGCCAGCATAATAGCAAAAAAACCTTTTATGTGCAGTGGCGCCAATTTAGCTATCCCCAAAACAAAAGCATTAGAATTATACCAAGCCATAGACACTTCCATTCCATCGGGCGACGATGTTTTTTTACTTCACAAATATATAGAACAAAAAGGGAATGTAATAGCGAATGTTTTACCTTCATCGGCGGTATCTGTACCTGCATCATATAATTTGCAAAACTTTATAAATCAGCGTTTAAGGTGGGCATCCAAAGCCAAATATTACAAAAATGCAATGGCGATTTTTGTGGCTTCAATCATATTTATTATCCACTTTGGACTGTTGATCGGAATGGTTTGGGGTGCATTCAACAATACGCTACTGTTCATAATTTTTGCACTTATAATTATTAAATTATTCATTGATTTGCCGCTTTTTATATCCGGAAAAAAAATAATACCTCTACACAAAAAATGGCTTTATTATTATCCATTTGTTTCTTTAACTTATATTTTGTACATTAGCACAATAGCATTTTGGTCTTTTGTAGTTCCGGTAAAGTGGAAAAACAGAACATGGAAAAATGGCACCAAAAAAGAAAATAAATAAATTAAAAAATCGAGACAACAGCCTTGAAAACGTTGAAATATGGGGCTTGTTATCACAAAAACCTTCGCATGCCCTGGTAAAAGCGATAAACGACCAGCTTGAGATAAAACTTGATTTAATCGACCATCAAGCGTTTCACATTTACTCATTTAATGAGTCTGTTTTTTTAATAAAGAATCCTAAAATTGATTTTTTTAGCGAAATGGATGTGGATTATTTGCTAGTTTTTGTCAAAGATGAAAATATAAACAATTCATACCAAAGCATTTTTCCGTTTTTAAAAAACAATACTCTTGTACAAGGTGCCTATTTATTAACATTGCCCATAAAGTTAAAAAACAGTATAATAAAAATCATTCAACCACTATAAAAAAATGTGTTTTAGTGTTGCTTTTATTGAAACCTCACCAAAAAAATATGTCGAAAATTACAGTAAACGTCTTAATAAGGAAATTTCAACATCGAATATAAAGAACCTTGAGCCTTATTACTTTGTTAGTGGTTTTCAATTCCCATTGCTTCCCATCGTTTTATCGGATAAAATGTTGCTCTCGAACTGGGGCTTAATCCCTTACTGGGTTAAAAACAAAGCCAATGCTTCCGAAATAAAAAGCAAAACACTTAATGCAATGGGTGAAACAATATTTGAGAAACCTTCTTTTAAAAAAGCCATTCAAAAACAACGTTGCATACTCGGAATTAAAGGATTTTACGAATGGCGTAACGTACAACAAAAAAAATATCCTTATTTTATCTACCATTCTAAAAACGAATTGCTAAATATTGGATGTATTTATGATAGTTGGACAGATACCGAAACAGGAGAAATTATAATGTCATTTAGCATCATCACCACACCTGCCAACAAGCTGATGGAAAAGATACATAACACAAAAAAAAGAATGCCACTCATTTTACCCAACGAAAAGTTGAACGATTGGTTAAATGAACATTCTACTGTTTCAACCGTTAAATCGCTTATTCAACCGTATTCCGATGGATTATTGGATGCTCATACCGTTTCTCCATTGGCAAGTTTAAGCCGCGAAAACAGAAACACACCCGAAATAATAAATCCTTACCATTATCCACAACTAATAGATTAAAATAATGAAAATTTTAATCCTACTCATTTTTATAGTATTCTTTAAATTATCCTTATGGTCGCAAATAGGCAACTACGATACAATTCCTCATACACTCAACATTAAATGCAATCCTTTTGCTATATTTCAAGGGCCAATTTTATATACTGCCGAATATCGACTGGGATTTGAAAAAACGATTGCAACCTTTTCAACCATTCAAATATTAGGCGCATACCTTAACAAAGCACCGTACGCTTATTATATTGAAGCATATAACAACGAACGACTAATAATAGAAGGCTATCGCATACAAATAGAATATAAAAATTATTTTTTGGGACGCAAACATGGGGTTTTGCCTTTCGAAGGTTTTTATTGGGCCATCAATGGCTCATATGCACACGCAAGCATAACCGATTCGTATTATAAACTAAGAAATCAAAGTATTTCGGCAACCTATCAATATTTAGCCGTAAAATTGGGTTATCAATATGCATATAATCATTATACATTTGACTTCTACTATGGCATGGGCTTTAGAGACATTATTTGGCAAACAAACATACCTCAAAACGGAGGAAATACATTAAATAAATATGATTTTGTGCCATTTAAAAATTCGCTTAAAATACTTTTAGGAATAAACATTGGATTTCGTATATAAAAATACTATTTTTGCAAAAAAAAAATTTATGAGTTATTTATTCACTTCAGAATCAGTATCCGAAGGACATCCCGATAAAGTAGCCGATCAGATTTCGGACGCATTGTTAGATGCTTTTTTAACTGCCGACAGCAATTCAAAAGTTGCATGCGAAACATTGGTTACAACCGGTTTGGTTGTTCTTGCCGGCGAAGTCAGAACCGAAGGTTATGTTGACGTTCAGGAAGTCGCTCGAAAAGTAGTAAATCGCATTGGTTATACCAAAGCCGAATATATGTTCGATGGGAATAGCTGTGGAGTTATCAGTTCTATTCACGAACAATCACCCGATATTCGTCAAGGAGTTGATCGCAAAAAGCCCGAAGAACAAGGAGCTGGCGACCAAGGCATGATGTTTGGCTATGCTTGTCGCGAGATGGAAAACTATATGCCCATGCCCATTGAATTGGCACACATGTTTGTTCAAGAACTGGCTGCCATTCGAAGAGAAGGCAAACATATGCTCTACCTTCGACCCGACTCTAAATCGCAAGTTACGGTTGAGTACGAAGACAATGGCACACCCAAACGCATAGATACCATTGTAATTTCCACTCAGCATGACGAATTTGTAAAAGCCGAAAACACGTCCGAAAAGGCTAAAAAAGCAGCCGAAAAAGCCATGCAGGAAAAAATTTATAAGGATGTTCAAGACATTCTTATACCCCGTGTAAAAAAGCAACTACCCAAAAAGATTCAAAAATTATTCGATTTTAAATATAAACTTCATGTAAACCCCACCGGACTTTTCATTATTGGTGGTCCTCATGGAGACACCGGTTTAACGGGTCGAAAAATCATCGTTGATACATATGGCGGACGCGGAGCACATGGCGGTGGAGCGTTTTCCGGCAAAGACCCCTCAAAAGTTGACCGTTCGGCTGCCTATGCAATGAGGCATGTCGCAAAAAACATGGTAGCTGCCGGCATTTGCGATGAAGTATTGGTTCAGGTAGCTTATGCCATAGGCGTTGCTCAGCCGGTTGGTTTTTATGTAAACACATTTGGAACAGCTAAAGTAAAAGATGCAAAAGGCAAAATAATGAGCGATGGCGAAATAGCTCGAAAAATTCAGGAAGTGTACGATATGCGTCCCTACTCTATTATCAACCATTTGGGATTAAAACTCCCCATTTACGAACCCACTGCTGCATACGGGCACTTTGGACGCGATCCATACAAAAAGAAAGTAGAGCTTATTGTTCCCAATGGAAATGGAATTGAAAAGAATTGCTACAACAAAAAAATTAAAAAAGAAATTGAATTCTTTACGTGGGAAAAACTCGATTTTGTTGAGCCATTTAAAAAAGTATTTAAAATAAAATCATACCGACTTAATAGTTAGTATTTAATGCTTCTAAAAGAAATTTCTGCATCATCATAATTAGCAGATATTTGAGATCCATTTATGCCAATTAATCTCTGTTAATAACTATTTTTTTAATTTAGGAGGATATTGACTACTTTTGTATTAAGCTACTGCTGAATATTTATGTTTGAGGATTTTTTTGATTTTGATATAGAAGGACTTGGGAAACGATTTAAAGACGCCCTGACTCAAGGAACCAGTTTTTTTGCTTCGGAAGAAGAATTTGAAAGACTTATCGACTTTTATTATTTTCAAGGCAAGTATTCATATGCCGAAAAAGCTATCGAAAAAGCCATTATTTTATATCCCATCTCCTCTACTTTGTGGCATAAAAAAGGGAAATTTTTATACGATACCCATAAATACCACGAAGCCCTGAATGCTTTTAAAAATGCCTATTTGTTCGATAAGACAGATTTTCATAATGCGTTATATATAGCTCTAACCTATATTGAGCTGAATAACGTTCATCAAGCACAGAAATTTTTCAACATTTCTATTGAATTATTAGAAGAAGATGAAAATGACCCATATAACACCCTTCTTTTAGGAAACGATATTATTTTCTCTAATATCATTGAAAACGAAGAAAACCCATTTATTATTGACGATAAATTAAGCCACAAAAAGAAATTAAAACTAGACTTGGTTGAAGCGTTACTTAAAAGCGTAAATGTTGAAAACGACGAAATAGCACACGCTCAAAAACTCGAAAGCATCGCTTTATGCCACTCATTAAAAGGACATTTAAAAAAAAGCATCAAGCTAATTGAAGAAGCACTTCAAATCGATCCGTTCAATTTCGACAGATGGGTATATCTTGCACTGCTTTATTATCGTTCTAAAAACTACACCGAAGGGCTTGATTGTTTGGAATATTCCTTAGCTATCTTTCCCGAAAACCCCGAAGCATTATACATCAAAGGTTCATCGTATTTTTTGCTCAAAGAATACGAAAAAGCATTAGAAACCTATCAAGAACTTATTAGCTTTGATGTTAGTGAAGAATCGGAAATATATTTAAACATGGGCAAATGTTACGAATGCCTCAACGACCCGTTAAATGCTACAGCCTATTATCTAAAATCATACGAAAGCGATAAAAGCAACGTAAAAGCATTGGTAAACTTAGGCGGACTTTTTTTAGAACTTCACGATTTTGACATGTCATACCACTATTTGTACATGGCCACAAAAATTGACAAAGAAGACGCCGAACTTAATTATACTCTTGCCGACTTAATGCTTCACAAAAAAGAATTCAATAAAGCTACCCGTTACATCAACAAAGCACTGTCATTGTTACCACACGAGGCAGATTTTATCTTACTGCAATCGGAAATATATCAAGCCAAAGGCAATTTGGAAAAAAGTATTAGCGTGCTAAAAAATTCAATCGACTCAGTAGAAGAAAAAGTCCGTTTACTATACAGAATCGCAGGTTTATATATTTTATTAGACAGAAAAAACATGGCATACAATTACCTACAAACCGCCATTTCAGAAGACTCCAATTTAATTTCAATGTTTTTAGATTCATTTCCCGAAGCAAAAAATGACAACCTATTTAAAGGCTTATTAAATTTGCCGAAAAATTAATTGATATATAGTATGAATTTCATGAAATATATCTTGACAATTGCATTATTATTTT
>ENA-UOWE01001274-UOWE01001274.1-activated-sludge-metagenome-genome-assembly--contig:-NODE-1274-length-31695-cov-4.187137_pt1 | contig 31695 bp, 23 predicted proteins | sample MGYA00249841_ERZ761562 | MGnify/ENA primary metagenome ERZ761562 (study PRJEB28883, sample SAMN05720200) | activated sludge metagenome | isolation source: Anaerobic digester | place: Japan...
CGTGGGAGAAGCTGTCGCAAATGTGCCGCGTGATTTATATCCATCGTTTAGTGTAATGGCAACAATTCCTATCTCTCGAAAAGCCGATGACTCGTTTATTTCCCAACAAGGATGGGATAAATCAGAACTACAGCCGATTGTTTCTGCACGGCCGCTCTACAATGGTATCTGGTCGATAGGCGGAGGCGCTACTATGCCATTAGGTGTTGTTGATAAGACACCGCCAAAAATTGCTGATAAGTATCCGGAAACAAAATACGATGCATACTACATGAGTCCCAATAACGATGGTGTCCTGGATACCATCGAGATTCCAATAACCATTACAGATTCACGGTATGTTAAGTCTTATTCATTCAAAATATACAACGAAGCTGGTGAACTTGTGAGAACAATCGTAAATAAAGAAGCACTTCCTGAGTCTGTTTCTTTTGGTGATTTCTTTAAACGGCTTATCTATGTAAAAAAAGGAATACCAATACCACAGAGCCTCATCTGGAATGGAATCAATGATGCTGGCGCTGTTGTGCCAGATGGCGTGTACTTTTATGAGATAGAGGCTATTGATGATAATGGTAACAAAGCTGTTACCGAACGAAAAAAGTTTATTGTCGATAACACACATCCTGAAATTACTATCAACGTGTCAGCTGATAGTTCTGGTTTAATTTTTAGCCCCGATGGTGATGGGAATAAAGATATACTCACAGTAAAACAGAGTGGCAGTTCAGAAGATCTCTGGAAATTAGAGGTGATTGACCTCTCAGGCACAGTCATACGTACCATTGAAGTAAAAAATTCATCACCTGGAAATTTTGTATGGGATGGTAAAGATAATGCAGATGTTGTGGTCCCCGATGGTATCTATTCGTATAGAATTTCTGCAACTGATCGCGCAGGGAATGTTACAACAAAGAAAGTTGATAATATTATAATCAATACGCAGCAGCCTCCAGTCGGTTTTTCAATCAGTACCAATGCATTTAGTCCCAATGGTGATACTGTTAAAGATACCGTAACATTTACCATTAGTGTTCCTGTTAAGACAGGGCTTTCAAGTTGGTCACTGTCTGTACTGGACAGTAAAGGTACCGCAGTATGGGAACTTAACGGGAACGAGGCATCTAGCCTCAAAGATAGTTTTGTTTTTGCCGGTCTTGATTCCTCAGGTAAGACGTTACCGGAAGGACAGTATCAGGCTAAACTTGCGGTTAAATATGTGAACGGTCATAGTCCTGAAATTGTAAGCCCGCTCTTTACGCTTGATGTAACGAGGCCGAATGCTGTCATCAAACTTGATAGAATTGCGTTTAATCCGCTTGCCGGAGGCGATCAACAGCTTGTGATTACACAGACTGCATCAAAAGAGGACAGGTGGATAGCTGAGATAATCAATGCAGAAAATACCGTTGTGAGGAGCTGGACTTTTATTGATATGCCAGAGGCAACACTAATATGGGATGGTGCTGATGACAACGGAAAAGTTGTAAAAGACGGATTGTATCGGTATAAAATTTCCGCAGTAGATCGGGCTGGGAATGAATTTAGTGTAACATCACAGGCAGTTACTGTTGATACTGCTCAAAAGCAGGTACGGCTTGCTCTCGATAAGCGTGCATTCAGTCCTAACAACGATAAGGCAAAAGATGATGTAGTGCTCTTACCTGAGGTTGCATCAAATGATCGTGTACGTTCATGGAGTGTTACTGTAGTTGATGAAAAAGGTACTGTTGTGCGCACTTTTAAGGGTACCGGAAAAGTTCCTGACAAAATAACATGGGATGGTAAAAATGATCGAGCCGAACTCGCCTCTGATGGATTGTATACCGCAAATCTGGAAGTTCAGTATATTACAAATGAAATTGAAAGAGCTGCTTCATTCAAAGTAATGCTCGATACAACTCCACCGCAGGCAAAAGTTTCAACACAGTATCTTGTTTTCAGTCCCAATGGGGATAAACAAAAGGATACGCTCGCTATTGAGCAGGACTCAGTGCCTGGTGATGATTGGGAAGGCGCTATTATCGATGCAAAAGGCACAGTCGTAAAACAGTTTGTCTGGAAAAATAAAGCTGTAACGTTCGAGTGGGATGGCACTGATAATCAGGGGAATAAGGTACCTGATGGCACATACTCATACAGATTGTCTGCAACAGATGCAGCTGGAAACAAAGCAGAAACAATTGTGCGCGGCATCGTGCTTGATACAAGAACGGCTGATGCATACCTTACCGTTGATAATTCCGGCTTTAGTCCTAATGGCACGGTAAAGACTATTACGGTTGGCGTTGTGGTAACACTAAAAGACGGCGTCGATACATGGAAGCTTGCAATTGTGGATGATGCAGGAAAAGAGTACAGATCTGTAACAGGAAAGGGTGGTACTACCATACCTGCTACGTTTGTATGGGACGGAAAAGCTGATACCGGGCTTGCTCCTGATGGTACCTATAAAGCTCTCTTAACAGCAAATTACACTCGAGGCGATCGGTTAAGTGCTGCCTCTTCTGCATTTGTTCTTGATTCGACAGGCCCTAAAGTAGCAATAAAGGTAACACCAGAACTCTTTAGTCCTGATAATGATGGTGTAGATGATGAGCTTCAAATTGCGCTTTCAATCGCTGAACCGAATGGTATTGATACCTGGCGATTCGAGATAAATGAAGTATCAGTTGATGAAGGCACAGGCGCTGCACGAAAAGAGCGTGGGTTCTTTAGCTGGTCAGGACGTGGAAAACCTGCAGATCGATTAACGTGGGATGGACGCTCATCAAAAGGTGAACTTGTCGAAGCTGCAACCGATTATCTCTATCGCTTAACTGTTGTCGACATGTATGGTAACCGAACAGTAACAGAAGGCATGATAACCACAGATGTCCTCGTAATTCGTGATGGTGACAGGCTTAAAATTAAAGTGCCTTCAATAGTGTTCCGTGCAGGTTTTGCCGATTTTAAGGATCTTACACCGGAGATAATTGCACGAAATGATGCAGTATTGCGCCGTATTGCACAGATACTCAACCGTTTTAAGGAGTACAACATTAGAATCGAAGGGCACGCTAATAACGTGTCTAAAATAAATGGAAGACCGCAAGCAGAGATTGATAAAGAAGAGCGAGAGGTCGTGATACCATTATCTGAAGCGCGTGCGCGTGCAATCATGCAAAAGCTTATACAGTTTGGTGTCGATCCAAAACGGTTATCGGTACTTGGACGCGGTTCGAGCGAACCGGTAGTTAGCTTTACCGATGCAGAAAACCGCTGGAAGAACAGGCGTGTTGAGTTTATTTTAATAAAATAAAAGCAGATGTTCGGTGACGGGCATCCTGTCACAAGGTTTATTGAAAGCCGGCGCTTAACTGTGCCGGCTTTTTATTTTATGCTTAGTGTCAGGAAAAATGTGAAATGGTGCTTGTGAACACTACTGTTTTGATTTTTGATAGAAAGTATCCAATATATTGTATGGCATATAAATAAGACCACTAAATATTGTGTTGATACTTTTATTCACAAGCTTCGAGGCACTAATCACAAGCTTCGAGACACTAATCTGGTATTAATTATTTTAGAAAGAATTGAAAAAAAAAATGATTTACAGTACTCTTACCTCATGATCAAATTCTACCCTGATTTTTTGCCTATCGAACTTTCAATGAAAAAAGAGTTCCATCCGGCTCTCAATCTGCTTGAAGATGGAATTTCAGAATTTACCTTTGCAGGTTTGTATCTTTTTCGTAATACATATCATTACGAGGTTGCAAAACTGCCTGATCGCGGATTTATTATCCGTGGCATAAAAAACGGCGAAAAGTTTTTCTTTACTCCCTGTTGCCTTCCTGGAAATGAATTTTTGACTGAGCTCTTTAAGGAGTACCGATATCTAAAAAACATGTCGGAATCTCAATGCAAAAGAGAACGTATACGACTTGAAATGGCTGGATTTTATGTCATGGAAGATAGAGATAATTTTGATTACTACTATAACAGGCAGGATCTGGCAGAACTAACCGGAAAGGCATACCATAAAAAACGCAATCTGGTAAACGCATTTCTCAACAACTACCATTACGAACAGCGAAATCTTGATATGACAACGCTTAACGATGGCTTTTATATTCTCGATAAGTGGCGTGAAGAAAAAGGAGAAGATGGCGATTACTATGCAAACCGGGAAGCGCTCGAATTGTATAATGAGCTAGAGCTTAAAGGGTCTATATTTTATGTAGAGAATGAACCTGCAGGCCTTGTAATTGGTGAGCCGCTTGCAAAGGCAAGAATGTTTGCTGTTCATTTTGAAAAAGGGTTAAGTAAATATAAAGGAATTTATCAGTTTATCAATCAGGCTTTTGCTCAGACTTTGCCGCGAACCTATCACTATATTAATCGAGAGCAGGACCTCGGTGATCCTGGTTTACGACAGGCAAAGATGACGTATCGGCCACAGGGATTTGTAAAAAAGTATCGAGTGTATCAATCAAAACCTGTGTAAGCTGGTTTACCTGATATAACGTAAGTTTTTAGCGGAGGAAAAATGAAACACAGGAGGGAGCAAGCACACAAAAAAAAGCTTGCATATGGTGAGTACCGATTTTGCGATAGAATAATGCGCGAACGGTTGCCTGCATCTGTATATGAGGAGATAAAAAAAGTGCAGGCTGGTAAAAAAGAGTTAACGTTAGAGATTGCTGAGACTGTGGCCGGTGCCATGAAGGATTGGGCAATTGAGTATGGTGCGACACACTATACTCATTGGTTCCAGCCTTTGACTGGTCGTACGGCAGAAAAACATGATTCGTTTATTCGCCCGCTCGGTGATGGTAGTGTGCTTATGGAGTTTTCTGGTAAAGAACTCATCAAAGGAGAATCTGATGCATCGAGCTTTCCATCTGGCGGGCTTCGTGCTACATTTGAAGCACGTGGCTACACTGCATGGGATACGACGAGTCCTGCATTCCTTAAAGAAGATCCGCAGGGAGTAACACTCTATATTCCGACAGCCTTTATTTCCTATAATGGTGAAGCACTCGACAAAAAGGTGCCTCTCTTGCGTTCAATCAATGCGCTTGCAAAACAGACGCAACGTATTTTGAAATTATTTGGAATTAATAGCGAAGCACGAGTGCTTCCGACAGTAGGACCTGAACAGGAGTATTTTTTAATAGAAAAAACTCTGTATGCACAGCGTCCTGATCTCAGGTTTTGCGGGAGAACAATTCTTGGCTGTTCTGCACCAAAGGGGCAGGAGCTAGAAGATCATTACTATGGACAAATTCCTGAACGAGTTGCAATTTTCATGCGAGACTTGAACCAGGAATTGTGGCGGCTCGGTGTCTCTGCAAAGACTCAGCATAAAGAGGTTGCGCCAAATCAATTTGAAATAGCAACAGTGTATGGACCCGCAAATGTTGCTGCCGATGACAATCAGCTTGTTATGGAAACAATACAAAAAGTTGCACAGCACCATGGGCTTGTCGCATTGCTCCATGAAAAACCATTTGCAGGAGTAAACGGTTCAGGTAAGCACATTAACTGGTCTATAAGCTATGATAACAAGAATCTTCTCGAGCCCGGGAACGAGCCCGCTACTAATTTATTATTTCTCATAACACTTACTGCAATACTCACAGCAGTAGATAGACATGCATCACTTTTGCGTGCAACCGTTGCAAGTGCAGGAAATGATCTCAGACTTGGTGCAAATGAAGCTCCTCCAGCGATAGTTTCGATTTTCCTGGGAGATGAATTAACTGCAATTATGGATCATTTAGGATCGGGAAATAAAAAATTACCAAACTGCAGTGATGCCCTAACTATGGATGCGACACAGCTTCCAAAACTGCCGCGTGACATTTCTGATAGAAATAGAACGAGTCCTTTTGCATTTACTGGCAATAAATTTGAATTTAGAATGGCTCCTTCAAGTGAATCAATCTCAACAGCCGTCGCAGTTCTCAATGCAGCGGTAGCATCTGTTTTTGAAGAATTTGCCGATAGGCTTGAACAGGTTCCCTGTCTCGAGGATGCAGTATATTCACTTGTGGCAGAGTATTGGAAAAAATATAATCGTGTTGTCTTTAATGGAAATGGTTATTCCAAAGAGTGGGTAGAAGAAGCAAAACGGAGAGGGCTCCCAAATCTTTCTGATAGCGTGAGTGCTTTTTCTGCATGGTCTGACCCTGTAAACGTAGCTATGCTCAAAAAGCAAGGGATATTCTCACAGGAAGAGCTTCATGGAATTCAGCATGTCGAGTATGAAACATACACAAAACGAATCCTCATAGAAGCAAAGACAATGCAGGATATGATAGAACGTCATATTCTTCCTGCGGTTCGTGAATATTTAGTCGAACTCATTGAATGGAATATGATGACAGGTGATACGGGTCTCAATGAGCTAGAACTAATTGGTCAGGAACGAGTTAAAACTTTTGCTGAACAGAGTGCTCTGCTTGAAAATGAATTTTCTAAATTTAAACAACAGGTAGCTTCAATTAGCCATTCCTGTAAACCTTACGAGGAGCAGGCTGTTGATGCTCGAGAGATTCTAGTTCCAGCAATGGTTCGGGTCCGTGCCGCTTCGGATGTACTTGAATCTATGATGCCCGCTGATCGCTGGCCATTCCCTGGTTATACAAAATTGCTTTTTGAAATTTAACATACAGGATTGTCATGGATACAACTGACGCAAAGCCATTAGAATTCCTCAACATCAGACACTCTCGTCCTGGTTTTTCATTTAACTTTGAAGCAGATACTGAGTTACAGCGTGCTATAAACGCTCATTTTTCCACGCTGCTTTTTTCAGAGCTTGCAGCAACAAACGCAGCCTATCCTGATCTAACACAGTACGATGCTGTTCTCGTATTTGGCGGAGCAATGTTTGTGCATGAAACGCACAAGTATCCATGGCTCCTCGATGAAATGAAGTTTATAGAAGCTGTGCTCAGGGCAGATATTCCGCTTGTGGGTATCTGCCTGGGCGGCCAGCTCCTTGCGCACGTACTCGGTGCTCGTGTTTATAAGCTCGATCAGCCTGAATTTGGATATCAGGCACTGACGCTAACGCCAGAGGGTCGTCAGTCTTCAATTTTTGAGGGCTTTGCCAGTACGTTTACTGCTTTTGAATGGCACTACGAAGGTTTTGATATTCCTCACGGTGCTGTAAAACTGGCTGAAAGTTCTTTTTGGCCGAATCAGGCATATGCTTATGGAGCGAATGTATTTGGGTTACAATTTCATCTTGAGTTTTCGTATGATCATCTTGCATATATGTTAACAAATGATAAGTCAGAAGTACCGCATGAAACTGTAGCAGCACGGAGCATTCACGAAACATTAGATGATCGATCAAGCGCTCGTTCCGTTGCGCTTTCAATGCGGCAGCTTATCTTGAATATGAGCAGGCTTGCAGCATTAAGACATCAGGAACGAATGAAATGATCCATTTCAAATGGGATTTCGAGCGATAGTTCGATAAGTCCGCCCACAGTACCATCTGGCTTTTTCCATGCTTCCTGATAGATGAGCTTTTTTATGCCATTTTTTTCTATTGTGTATACATTTTTTCCAGCTTCTTTCAGGAGTTTTTGTATTATCGCTTGCGAGTGGGGGTTGTGGCATTCTAGCAGGTTCTTTCCAGTTATTTCACCGTAAGATGCCCATGTTTTACGGGATTTTTCGTTAACATAAATAATCGTTAGATTTTCATCGGTAACGGTTATCGCACCATTGAAACAATTCATCCAATCGGGAATATGTTCTAAACTCATAGGAAGAATTGTATCAATTGGCAGTTCTTGCGTCAAGCAAACGAACTGCATGTGTTATTTGCTTTCATTTGAAAAACAAATAGGTATGACATACAATTGTACAGTAGTGTCAGGAAGATTGTGAAACTACAAAGTGCCCTTAGTGTCATGAAAAATGTGAAAAATCTGTATTGAGCATAACTTGTTTGATTTTTTATTGAAAGTATCAAATATGTTGTATAGTGTAAAAATATGTCTACTATATATCGTAGAGGTTCTTTTTTCACAAGCTTCGTGGCACTAATGAGTAGTTTATTCACAAATGCAAGGAGATTTTAGTACAACTATGAAAGAAGCTTTTGAGCTCTGGAAAACGATTGAAACACGGGAACTGCTTGATTGTCATATTTTTTCTGTTCATGAGCATGTACGGGAGGGACCGCATAAAAAAACCGGCAAATTCATTACACTTCATGCACCACAGTGGGCAATAATTGTTCCTGTTCTGGAAAGACAGGGCAAGCGCTTTTTTATCACGGTGACGCAGTATCGGCATGGTACCGAGCAGCTCTATCACGAGTTTCCGGGCGGGGTCATTGAACAGGGTGAAGAGCCTCGTGCAGCTGCTCTCCGTGAATTGCTAGAAGAAACGGGCTATACCGCTGGAATTCTGGAACTTTTGGGAACGTTTTCACCAAATCCTGCGTTTATGGATAATACGCAGTATGTGTTTCTTGCACAAAATCTGGTAAAGACTTCTGAACAAAAGCTGGATGAACACGAATTTGTACATGTTTGTGAGGTGCCAGAATCAGAAGTGCTCGCTCAATTGGGACATGGTGAATGGGGGCATGGGCTCATGGCTGCAGCTGGTTTTTTATATCTGCAATATTGCTATAAAAATCAGTTCCCGCTGCATCAATAGCGCATACGAGCGGCATATCTTTTATGGTAAGTAATCTCACAGCTTCCATTCCCAATTCTGGCCAGTCAATGAGCTGTGCTTGTAAAACATGATGTTTGGCAAGGAGTGCAGCACAGCCTCCTGGTGCTGCAAAATAAACACCGCCATAGTTTTTACAGGCCAGAGCAGCCTCATGTGATCGTTCTCCTTTGCCAATCATGGTCATAAATATGCCACGCGGAAGAAATTCCGGTAGATAGCTGTCCATACGGCGAGATGTAGTTGGACCAATCGAACCAATAATATACCCTTCGGGAGTTTCGGTAGGTGATGCATAAAACACCGGGTACTCATATGCCCAGGATGGCAGCGGGTTATTATTTTTTAAAAGATGTAACAGGCGGGCATGTACGGCATCGCGTGCAAGAATTACAGAACCAGATGCTCGCACAAGTGAGCCTGCCCTTATGCTCTGGCATGCATTACGATCATTAATGTTGAGTTTGACACAGTGCTGCAGCGCATCATTGGTATTCAATGGTGGTATGCTTTGAGTGGGATCTGCCATGCGTTCAAGATAGATACCTGTCTTATCGATATGCATGTGTGCCCATCGGTGTGCAGAACAGGAAACCGCAAAGCTGATGGGAAGGCTTGCAGCATGTCGTGGAAGCCGTATGGCGACAACCTTTCGTGCCAGATAGTGTCCTCCAAATTGTGCACCCCATCCAGAGTCTGTAGCTAGTTGCATAAAAAGAGCCTCGAGCTCATGATCACGGAACGGTACATCAGGGGCTTCTCCAATGTAATCGAGCATTTCACTCGAAGCAAGTTTTGCTGCAAACATGCTTTCTTCCGGGCTCTGTCCGCCGATCGCAATACCAATGGTATAGGGAGGGCATGCTGAAACACCTAGTTTTTTGATGTATTCCGCAAAAATAATGGTAAGACCTTCGCGGTTCAAATTCGATTTTGTGGTTTGAACGAGCGTGCTCTTGTTTGATGACCCACCGCCTTTTGCTGCAAAAATCATATCCCAGCTTAAACCAGGAACAGAAAAATTTTCAAAAAGCAGCGGAAGGTTGGTTTGAGAATTCTTCTCACCATAGCATTCCATTGGTAAGAGCTGACTGTTTCGGAGTTTACTCCTCTGCCATACACGGCTCACAGCATGTGCGCACAGTGTATAATCCGATTTTTCATTCGGAACTGAAATACCTGTTCCACGCCACGAATAAATTGATGCGGTTCCGGTATCCTGACAGAGTGGATACACGCCTTCATGTGCAATACATGCATTCGAAATGATAAGATCTAAAAGGTAGCGCTCGAGTAAGGAATTCCCCTTAGCACCTGCAATAGCAACTATATCGTTATAAAAAATTTGAGGTAGGTTATAGGTAATTGAAGTAAAACCAGCCTCAATAACATATTCAAGTGCTTCTTTTGAAACGTGGAGCATGTTATTTTTTTCTTCTGGTATGGGGAGAGGAAGTCTTTCATATAATACAGGACTCTCTATAAAACGCCGCTGGATTGCTTCATAACACGCTTCATGAAACGACTGGATCATAATTCTCCGCCACTTAAAATTTTGAATGTGAGCATGAGACCAGTAGAAAAATCGGTGTTGAGTTCCTTGAAAATAAGACCTGCCCAGAACCCAATTTCAATAAAGCTTTCTCTGGGGATAAACGCAATATCAAACATAAGTAATGCTGGAAGCATAAAAGTAAACTGTTCCCGAAGCAAATTGCTCGTGATAAATCGGGATGAGAGAGCAGTAGTTAAACTAAAGGAAGAATACTGTAAAGCTAATTCTGTATAACACTGAAGTGTTGGGTCGCTTAGCCATGTAAACATGATTCCGGGCAAAGTTGTAAAAGAAATTTCGCGTGAACCTAATGTTATTGGAATTCCTAAGCTGATATTCGTTCCACCAGCAGTGCTGCTTTGAATGATAGAAGAAACTGCAAAACCCGCAGCCACCGCATTGGTTTTAAGTGCTGGTAATAAATAGCTCACGGTAGCTTGAAGTAAATCGGGGTCTGTACTTATGCTGGTACCGAGCTGCAGCTTTCCGAGAGCTGGCATAGAAAGTGATAGCTTTAATATAAATGCGAGGAGTCCAAATTCATCAAAAGAATCTGTGCTTGTGTAAGAAAATCCTGTAGATGTTTTAAGTGTCATCGTGTTTGGCGGAATAATTGAAGGAGCAAAGAATGATCCAGGGGAAATTCCGCCTTCAGGTTCCGGATAAAAAACAAGTGAACTATCTATAACAACAATACCTTCATATGAAAATGTTGTTGACTGTTTTAAACCGCGAGATGTGTCAAAGAATTCAATATGAATAGTATATGTGCCATCTGGGAGTATTTTATTATTACTATCTCTTCCATTCCAGCGGATTGTCTGCTCCCACGTTGTAAAAGATGGTGTGGTATAAGAAAATACAGGAGTTCCAGTTTCATCAACAACTGAAAATTCAGCAAATCCATATGTCGTAGTATTAAAATTGATCGCTGTAAAACCAAATAGTCCAGCATTTCTAGGATTAAATGTTGTGTTAGAAGCCGTAATGGTATCAATGCTAAATTCTGCTTCTTTGAGGTTTATTGTTTGGTATGTTGTCTTGTTATAAAAAATTTCAGTATAAAAGATTTCATCTTCAAAGCCAAACGCACGAGCCGTGCAGGTATATTTGCCTTCTGGAATTTCTATAAAGTTACCTTGATACGTTTTACCGTTAATTACTATTTCTAAATTTTGAGGGGAATTTATTGATAGATAACCTGTGGCAGGGATAAGATTCATAAAGACAGTAGTTTTCGTGTTAGCTGAAAGTGTTACAGAAATTGACCGTTCCTTATAACCTTTTTTTTTGATACTTATGAGGTACGTGTCTGGTTTGATGCCAGTAACCGAGAATGGAGTTATTCCGCAAAAAAATCCGTTTATGTAAACATCTGCTGCAGAAATATCTGTTTGCACCACAAGTGAAGCTAAGCCTTGCTGTTCAAGTGTTTCTACTGTAATGCGTGGTGGTTCTTCCTCTGTTGCATAGATAAATACGCACGAACAGAATAGCAAAAACATAAACAATTTTTTCATACTGCTTTAGCTCCTCTACTAATACCACTAAAATTATGCTAAACAATAAATATGCGTGTTCGTATCGATGTCGTTCATACCTTTAAAACCATGAACAGGGAAATTGTTTGCAATACAATACCTGCACTGGTAAAGCTTATTTGCAGTAAATATTGAATCGATTGATGCTTTTTTTGACTGTAAAACATGCCAAGAATATAAGATATACAACCAGCAAAAAACCAAATCCACGCATACTGAGGCATTTCCGCACAGTATTGCATGAGAAATGGCATTATAAGAAAAAATATCGAATAGCCGGTAGTGAGTGAATATTCCCTGAAAAACCCTACCAGCGTTATGTATAAGACAAAACCTGTTATGCCATACGTAAGGAGCAGTGCAAACAATACCCAGCGCGTAAATCCATCGAGAGAGAAGAGCAGGTAGGGAAGAAATACGCCAAACGGAAATAAAAAAGCACCTGCATCAGCGATGAGCAGTATTGTTTTTGAGTTTCGCCATGTATTGATAAAAAAAGCTATTGCAGATAGTATCAATCGGTACAGAATGAATGCTCCGGATAGCGATAAACCTATAAGCAGGCTGGTATGAATAGTTTTTTCAACGACCAATCTGCTGGATCTGATAATTAAGAGGACAAAGAAAGGGATATAGCCTGCTGCCGCAGTAATTGCAATGATGGCAGCAGCGAGAAACGATTTGTTATATGTTGTGTGTTTTTCTGTGCTTTTATTCATCTTTTAGTTCCAGATATGATTATATGGTATTTATCATTAAATTAAAAGACGTAGTTAGTAATGGAAGGTGATTATCTATTTTTTAGATGCATTTTTTATAGTGCATACAACCGATATAGAAATATGGGAGCGAGTATGTGAAAATGTATGAAGCATTACTTTCTGCGCAAAAAGCTATTAATTCCAAAACATCACTTAGTGAAATTCTGGAACAGATACTCAATTCAATCTATGAAGTATTTGGATTACAGCAGTGTGCTGTCCTGTTGCTGGAGGGTTCAAAGCTCAGAATTGCTGCAGCGAGAGGCTATTCCTCTGATGTTGTCAGTACATGGGAAGGGACTCCGGGAAAAGGTATAACAGGGACAGCAGCATTAGGACAGGCTGTATATGTAGCAGATATACAGAACGATCCGCGCTATGTGCGGGGTGTTCCTGGTGCTGTTTCGGAATTAGCAGTACCAATACAGTTTGCTGATGAAGTGCTCGGTGTACTTGATGCTGAATCACCTCGAACATTTTCAGATGAAGAAAGGCAGTGGTTTGCTCTTTTTGCTGGTCAAATTGCAATAGCGCTGCGCAATGCATTTTTGCTGGAGAAAGAACGCAATAAGGCACGACAGCTTAAAGCACTTGCTGCAATTAATGCGAGAATCAATAAAACTGGTACACAAGAGCAAATTCTTGAAACAATTCTTGAAACAGCAGCTGATATTTTACACTACGATCGCTCTGCAATATTACTGTATAAGTATACATACCTGGAAATGCTGGTTTGCAGGGGTTACAAAGAGGGTATTGGAAAAGGTTTTAGAATACCAATTGGAGAAGGCATTACGGGAGAAGCAGCACTTCGCCGGGAGGGAATTTTAGTGCAGGATGTCCGGAATGATAAGCGTTACATCCATGCATCTGATACTTCATTGTCGGAAATGGCTGTGCCTCTTTTTTATAAAGATGAATTGCTGGGCGTGCTTGATGCTGATTCATCATCACGTTTTTTTTCTGATGATGATTATTTTATTTTTACAGCGTTTGCAGAACAGATTGCATCAGTGTTGAGTATGCATGAGCTTATTAATGAAATTGAACAAAAAAATGCTGCATTAAAACGGCAAATCGATGATATCTATAGAATCAACAAAGAACTTACAAAAACAACCGAAGCGCTGGAACAGGCAAATAGTGAACTGAAAAAACGAATTGAAGAACTTACAACGCTTTATGAAGTTGGAAAAACAATAACATCAAGTCTTAATCTTGAAGATACACTCAATGCAATTTTACAAATGACCGGCCATATTCTCAATGTATCTTCCGGTGCAATTATTCTGCTCAATGATGATGCGTCAGAAATGAAAGTTCAGGCATCGTATACGCAAGACAGAGAGCCAGGTTTACATCTTGCAACTGAAAATACTGTTAGTGTGAGCAGTAATGAAAATGCTGAAAAAATTATTGATATTCCACTCCAGATAGGCGAACGTCTCATTGGAAAATTCAGACTCGCACAGCGATCCGATAGTACATTTACCGAAACCGAAAGGACAATGTTGGTTACTCTGGCTTCTCAGGCAGCCATAGCGATCGAAAATGCCAGACTGTATGAAAACACACAGAAGGCATACTTTGAAACTATTAAATCTTTGGCGCAAGCTCTTGAAGCTCGTGATGCGTATACACGAGGTCATTCTGAACGTGTTACAGAATATTCACTGTTGCTGGCTCAAAAAGTTGGTGTTTCTCGCAAGTATATGGATATTTTACAATACGCAGGGCTCCTCCATGATATAGGGAAAATTGGTGTTGCAGATGCAATTCTCTTAAAACCTGATAAATTGTCAGATGACGATCTTGTGCTCATTCGCGATCACACACAGCTAGGAGATGCAATTTTATCGCCGCTCAGATTCTTACACGATGCACAGGATATTGTACGGTATCACCATGAACGCTGGGATGGAACAGGATATCCCGAAGGGTTAACTGGTAAAAAAATTCCGCTCCTGGCTCGTATCATTGCAATTGCTGACAGCTATGATGCAATGACAAGTGACAGACCTTACCGAAAAGCTATGCCTATTGAAGCTGCTCTTGAAGAAATAAGAGCTGGAGCTGGAACACAATTTGATCCTGAACTGGCAAATTTGTTTATTGAAGTAATTAAAGAAAAATTTGCGGTATGAAAGCAATAAATAATTATATAATTATAACTATTTTTATTTGTTTACTAATACTCTGTAATGCTTGCAATGGGAATGTGAATAATCAGGCAAAAAATTCTAAAGCTTCAAGTACATCATTACAGACAATACAGTGTGCTGAATATGCGCGCTATGCTCGTACATGGATTGCTTCTGCTACCGATGAAGAGCTTATTGGTCAGATACTCATGGTATCTGTTCCGGGAAAAGCTCCTTCTCCCTCAGCAAAACAATTGCTGGAAACAGTGCATCCGGGAGGAGTAATCCTCTTTGAAACAAATATTGCCGGTACTCCACAGGAAGTGCGATCGTTTACAGATTTTATTCGCAGTTCAGGTATGACACGGGGTATAGCACCATTTATAGCCATTGATCACGAGGGTGGGGTAGTGTATCGCCTAAAAAACAATGCGGTACGGTTGCCGGCACCATTAAAGTATGCCAATTCATATGGAAGCACATATGCAGAAACTGCAGGTGCCATTGCAGGTGAGGAGCTGAAGTGGCTTGGCTTTACACTCAATCTGGCTCCAGTTGCGGACAGTGGAGCAGCACAGTCTGTCCTTGGTACGAGAATCTGGACTCAAGATCCTGAACATGCTGGAAAACTCGCAGGATCATTTTTATCGTTTCATCAAGCACAGGGTACCGCCTGCGCTCTCAAACACTTTCCGGGGACAGGTACTGTGGATCCGCATCATGAGCTTGCAGTGCTCACCGATAATGCAGAGTTATTTCATGAAAATTATTTAGTTTCGTTTCAACGCGCACTCGTTCAAGAACCAGCTGCTATATTGCTCTCATTAGTCATTGCACCCGTGCTCGATTCTGATTTACCTGTTGTTTTCTCACATAAAGCAGTTACAGGTTTTTTGAAAGAAAAACTTGGTTATAAGGGTTTTGTCCTTACCGATGACCTCTATATGAAGGCACTTTCCGGATATGGAACAATTCCTGAGCGGTGCCTTAAATCATTGAATGCGGGATGCGATATGCTCATGTTATCGGTAAGTGACGTTAAACCTGTTATTGCTTATTTGCGTAAGGCGCTCGAAGAGAAGCGTTTATCGCGATCCCGTCTTGAGGACGCAGTTACACGAATTCTCATTCAAAAAAATCGGTTTTCTATTGCTAGTTTACCTGCATTTTCGGAAGAACGCTATACTGATATTCTTGAAAAACACAAAACAATGCTCAATACGGTTCTGGAAAGTGCTCATTAAGATTTCCCAATAAAAACCTGGTTATAACTACCTTTGTAATAACCGAAAATTCTAATATGAAGAAACGTATATATATTCTGTCAGCAGTATTGCTTGCAGTTTTAGTAGTACTGTATGCGCAAAACCTTGATGCGTTGTCAGTTAAACCCGATGATGTCCGCATTGAACAGCGGAATGATGGCGGTTATCATTTATTTATTAAAGCAAAACCTGGCATTGGAAGCGTTTTACTTACCGAAACCACACGTGATCCCGCCCTCAAAGAAGCAAATTACACATACCGTGCAGAAACATGGAACCCCATCAATGGTGATGAAAAGCGTATCCTTGATGGAAAAATGCTGGGTCCCGAGAGCAAATTATACTCCCTTATTGATTCGACACCAGAACCTGATGCACAGTTTGGGATGGCATTCCATATTTTTATACCTTGGGTAGTTATCTGGGGATACTCATGGTCCCGAAATGGAAAGACATACATTACCGACGGCACATTTATTAATATTCGAGCTTTTGCAAAGCCCTATGCCGATTATTCAGGAGCTTTCAAAGACAATCCGTATCTCATTGCAGTCACGCAACGGCCATTCGAGCGCCCTGCAACAGTATCGCAAGCCAATCCTGAACCAGCAGTGGAAAACCAGCAGCGGGAAGCTCCCCCTAAAGATATATTTATGGATGAAACCGTTAAGGCATTTGAGAATATTGCAGATGCAACCAAAGGTAAAACTGATTATTCATATGGAAAATCTGATATTGTAGATGTACTTGCCCAGATTCTGGATTCGCTTAGCGGGGAAACGCTTGACCTTGTCATTTGTCTCGATGCGACCGATTCTATGGCCGATGATATTGATGCAATCAAAGACAAGCTTCCTGCAATGGTTAAGCAAAAGATTGGCAAATTTAAATCGTTTAGGCTAGGGCTCGTGCTCTATAAAGATTATTTTGAAGATTTTGTCGTAAAAAAATATGATTTTACAAAAAATATAGACCAATTCACTCTCTGGGTGACAGGTGTCCGAGTGCAAGGAGGGCGAGATATTCCCGAAGCTGTTTATGAAGCACTCTATACAGCACTGTCAGAGTTTTCCTGGCAGGCAGAGACAAAGAGCATCATACTCATTGGAGATGCTCCTCCGCATCCGATTCCCCGCGGTAAAATTGATAGAGCCATGACAGAAGCACTGGCCAAACAACTGGGAGTATCTATCAGTACCATCATCCTGCCGCATTGATTACGAACAGTGCCTAGTGTCAGGAAGCTTGTGAATACAATACAGCAGCCCAATACAAGGTATATATTGTGCTGCTACCCACAATATATTGTACCCCTATCTCAATAATCGTCGATTCAATGCTCAGCAATTAGTTTTTCACAATTTTCCTGACACAAACCATGAGCCATACTGCCAGGGTATGGCTTTTTTGCAGTTTTTGCCGATACTGATAGTAGTGTTGCTCTTTTTTATCTTTACAAGCATTTATTGGAAATAGTATAATACGGGCAATCAGACAGAACACTGAACCAGGGGTAACCATGAGAAAATATTCAGATGTACTATTGCAATATATAACACAGAAGTTTCCAATAATCATAATTGCTTCAGTTTTGTGTTTTTCTGTCATGTTACCTGGTTCAGCTATTATTACAGATAATCAGCTTGCAATGGGTTCTGTTTCACTTTCTGAACTTCCTCCCGAAGCTGGTATCAGTGAAACTGATGAAGATCTATCTTTGAGCGGGGATCTTTATTATTTTACCTATATTGTAAAGAAAGGCGATACTATTTCTCAGATTGCTTCCAATTTCAATGTGTACCCTGATGCAATTATTACGCTCAATAATCTTAAAAGTACCAGATTTATTTCTGTTGGTACGGTACTAAAGATTCCTTCTATAAATGGCATTACCTATACGGTAACAGCTGGTGACACACTTGATAAAATAGCTGCAGCATACAATATTTCTGCTGAGCGTATTCAGGAAGTAAATATGGCTTCTGGTACAATACAGGGAGATCTTATTGCTGCTGGTAAGGTTATTTTTTTACCGGATGCCAGATTGCCTAGCTGGACACTTAAAGAAATAAATGGAGATCTCTTTCTATGGCCTATCCGCGGATACATTACTAGCTGGTACGGCTGGAGAAGGGATCCTATTACCAATGCACGCTCATTTCATACAGGATTGGATATAGGTGCACCACTCGGTACTCCAGTACGTGCTGCAATGGATGGAACTGTTATAGCAGTTAATTTTTCAACGGGCATGGGTAACTATATTATAATCAAACACCGCAGTGGTTATAAAACACTCTATGCACATCTCAAGAGTGCTGTTGTCAGTGTTGGTGATTATGTAACAACATCCAACGTTATAGGCTATGTAGGAAATACCGGCTATAGTACTGGTCCGCACCTCCATTTTACGGTTTATAAAAACGGTTACACTATCAATCCTATGGCGGTGCTCAAGTAAGCTCAGAGCATTTGACAGCGCTTGTTTTTTGCAGTACGATAAATTTCAATGACTGTACTGCATGGAATCGCTGCATCGGCCGGCATAGCCATAGCTCGTGCCTTTGTTTTGCATGATGATGAAAATCCAAAAGTTCCTCGCTATGCTATTACGCTTTCTGATGTAGAATCGGAATGGTCGCGTTTTATAAATGCTCTGGGCCGTGCGCGTGAAGAAATAATAGTTTTACGTGATAAAACAAAAAAAGAAACGGGTGATGAGCAGAGCGCAATTTTTGACAGTCATTTGCTCATGCTCGATGATCCCGATTTGCATAACTCTATACAGAATTCATTAAAATCCACTCTCTATAATATTGAATGGGTCTTATATCAGTATGCTGCAGATCTCATTCAGCAGATAGAAATGCTCGATAATCCTATCTTACAGGAGCGCAGCTCTGATATCTATGATGTGACCCACCGCATTTTGAACCATCTCATGTACAGGGAACGTTTTTCACTTGCAGATATCAATCATGATATTGTGTTAATTGCTCACAACCTCTTGCCTTCAGATATTGTTTCTATGAATAAGAAGCATATAAAAGCACTCGTGATGGATGCTGGAGGTAAAACAAGTCATACGGCTATTCTTGCACGTGCGTTTGAAATACCTGCTGTTTTGGGATTGGGAAATGTTACCCAGGCAATAAAAAATGATGAACTTATAATAGTAGACGGAGATAGCGGCGTCCTCTATGTCAATCCTGAACCTGAACAGCGCGCATACTATGATGGGATAATTCGAAAAAAAGAACAAGCGCTCAAGGTTTTGCTATCAGAAATTAACCGTCCTGCTACCACACTCGATGGGAAAATATGTACCATAAAAGCGAATATTGAAATTCCTGAAGAAACCGCAGCTGTTAAAAAATATGGCGCAGAAGGCATTGGTTTGTTCAGGTCAGAATTTCTTTTCCTGCAATCAAAACATGTTCCTGATGAAGAGGCACAGTTTCAGGCTTATAAAAAAGTATTGGAAGATCTTGCGCCTAAACCGGCTACCATCAGAACACTCGATTTAGGTGGCGATAAGGTAGCACCAGAGCTTTTTATTAGCGAAGAGAAAAATCCGCTGCTGGGCTGGCGAGCAATACGTTATTGTCTTTCTGATACCGAACTGTTCCAAACACAATTGAGAGCGCTGCTGAGAGCTTCTGTGTATGGTGAACTTAAAATTATGTTCCCAATGATTTCGGGTGTGCAGGAAGTTGAATTAGCACTGGAACAACTTGAGCAGGCAAAGGAATACTGCAGGAGTAAGGATATTGTAATTAAGGATACTATTCCTGTTGGAATTATGATAGAAATTCCTAGTGCCGCGCTCATCGCAGATATCCTTGCGCAAAAAGTTAATTTTTTTTCAATTGGTACTAATGACCTAATTCAGTATACCATCGCAGTTGATCGTGGTAATGAAAAAGTTGCCTATCTTCACGATCAATTTCATCCAGCAGTTTTACGCTTGATTCGTCACATTATCGAAGAAGGACACAAGGCTGGAATTTCAGTGGGCATGTGTGGGGAAATGGCCAGCGATCCGCTTGCTCTGCCGCTGCTGCTGGGATTTGGGCTTGATGAGTTTTCTATGTCCGCAATCTCAGTACCTCGTACGAAGCAGATTATTCGTTCATTACAGTATAACGAGGCAAAGGAACTAGCAGAGTATTCGGTAGCACTTGAAAATTCTGCAAAAATAGTGTCACATATAAAAAATTATCTTTCTGATAAAATTTCCGACACCATATAACAGATTCTTGAGCATGCAATGCTTACGAACAAACCAGGAACTAAACGATGAATAAACATACTGATAGTACGCCGGAAACAGATAGCAGTGCTCCTAAGCGATGGAAAAATTTACCACTTGTTGTAATTGCAGGTCGTCCTAATGTTGGAAAATCAACATTGTTTAACCGCATCTTAGGGCGTAGAAAAGCTATTGTGGATCCAACACCAGGTGTTACACGGGATCCTATTGAAGATTACTGGTATCCTCATGGATGTGAAATGCCGGTACAGCTTATCGATACAGGAGGTCTGCGACTTGATCCTGATGCGCTCGACCGGCTTGTGGCTGAAAAAAGCTGGGAGTTTATTAAAAAAGCCGATGTTGTACTATTTCTGGTGGATGCAGCGAACATAACGCCCGAAGATGAAGAATTTGCAGAAAAGCTCAGAAAGTATGCTAATAAACTCATTCTCGTTGTTAATAAAGTTGATGCTCCTGAGCGAGAAAGTATGGCATGGAATTTTGCCCGCTGGGGATTCCCTGCTATGGTTCCTATATCTGCTGAGCATGCGAGAAATATCGATGAGTTAGAGGAAGCTATTCTCTGCAGGTTAGACTGGTCACATGCTCAACCAGAGGTAGAAGAACAAAAATCGATTAAGCTTGCAATAATGGGTAAACCAAATGTCGGAAAATCGACACTGCTCAATCGATTGCTTGGTGTTCAAAAGTCTATAGTCAGTGATATACCGGGGACCACGCGGGACGTAATAGAAGGACAGTTTCACTATCGTGACTACGAAATCACTATTCTTGATACAGCCGGTATTCGTAAAAAGAGCAAGGTAACAGAATCGGTCGAATACTATTCAGTTAATAGATCTATCAAAACAATTGAGCAATCCGATATAGTACTCCTCCTTATTGACAGCATCGAGGGTCTTTCTGATCAAGATAAAAAGATTACTGAGCTTGCAGTAGAAAAGGGCAGACCGGTCATATTTGTTCTCAATAAATGGGATAAAATGCCTGCTATTGGTAACGCATTCAATGCAGCAAAGGATAAACTATACTATAATTTTGGTCAGATGGCTTATGCGCCTGTGCTCAACATATCAGCAAAAGAAGGAAAAGGTATAGAGAAGCTCCTTGAAATGGTTATTAAAATTTATAAGGAGCTCACGACACGAATTGAAACTTCACGGCTCAATCGTGCAGTACGCGAATGGGTGCAAAACAATCCGCCTCCTATCAGCAAGGGTGTCAGGTTTAAACTACGGTATGCTGTGCAAACGGGAGTCAACCCGGTTCAGTTTACGTTTTTTATTACTAAACCTGAACTGGTGAGTGAGACCTATAAGCAATTTATCAAGAACAAAATCCGCAGTGAACTGGGGCTTTCGCACATACCGATACTGATGAATCTCAAGCCCTCGCGCAAACAGTTTGAAGCACTGGAGTAACAGAGTATGGCAGAAGGACTTTCAACCATGGATATGGAAGCACTTCTAGGAGTACCCGAATATACCATTTTGTATTGGGAACGCTGCCTTCCGCTCGTAATGCCCAGGAAGCAATTTGGACGGCGTCAGTTTAGTGTTGCAGATGCCTGCCTCCTGCTCCGCATGAGGCATTACGTTGTAGAAAAAAATCTCAATCCTTCACGTGCAAGTGATAAAATTGTAGAAGAACGCATACATGCTAACAGACCAGAAATCCACGCTTTACATGAACTGCGCTGTGAAATAATTACCCTGTATAAAGAGTTTGTTCATTATAAAAACGCTCGAAAACGACCAGCTGCACTATACGAAGAAACCTCTGTGCACTTGTAATAAAACAGACATACCAGCATACATAGACCTAATTTCCGGACTGTATTATACTCAATACGACATACGATTATACAATATTCGTTGAACAGAAAGGACAAATCATGAGCAATCCAGCTATTAAAAATCTTTGCACGTTTATTGATGCAGCACCAACACCATACCATACCGTCGATGCTTCGATTGCAATGTTAAGTACAGCAGCAGCAGTCAAGCTTGAAGAACATGAACCATGGAAACTTGAACCGGGCACGTTGTATTATGTAACGAGAAAGCCAGCGGGGCTCATAGCATTTCGTATTGGTACCGAACGCTTGAGTGGGTTTGTAGTTGCTGGTGCTCATAATGATGTTCCGGCACTTAAGCTGCGGTTAGAAAAAAAAGTAATTCAGCGTGGCATGGAACGCCTAGCTGTCGAGGTCTATGGTGGTCCAATACTGGCTACCTGGCTCGATCGGCCGCTTGCCATAGCTGGTATCGTAATGCTTAAAACAAACCAGGGTGTTGAACAGCGGTTATTCAATAGTGTTAAACCAGTAGCGGTAATCCCTAACCTTGCCATCCATCTCAATCGTGATATTAACAAAGGGTTTGAATACCTTGCGCATCAAACATTGTTACCACTGGTTGCAGAATCCGAAGGTGCAAATAATTCCTGGATAGTTCGATATCTGGCTCGTGAGCTTGATTGCAGCGAGGCAGATATTCTTGCCAGTGATCTTTCGCTCTATGATGCGGAAAAAGCCTTTTTATTTGGACCCGATGAAGAATTCCTCTCCAGCCCACGTATCGATAATCTTGAAGGATGCCACGCTGTTCTTGAAGCACTCTGCAGTGCACGTACTGGAAAGCAGACGCAAGTATCTGTTTTGTTCAATTCCGAGGAAATTGGATCTCGGACGCTCGAAGGAGCAGATTCTTTTTTCCTCAGGGATATTCTGGAAAGAATAATACTGGCACAAGGTGGGACGCGTGAAGATTTTCTGAGAGTATTAAGTCTCTCCTTCTGTGTTTCTGTTGATGGTGCACAAGCCTGGCATCCTGGTTTTGCCGATAAGTTTGATGAGACCTATGCGCCATTGCTCAACAAAGGTCCTGCGATAAAATTAAATGCTAACATGCGCTATACAAGTGATGCTGAAAATTCTGCCCGTATCGTTTCTTTGTGTAAGAACGAAGGAATACCCTGCCAGTTGTTCAGAATGCGCGCAGATCTTCCGAGCGGCACGACTATTGGTCCTTTAACGACATCTACGCTCGGTGTGCCCGGCGTTGATATAGGAATCCCAATGCTTGCAATGCATTCTGCACGTGAGCTTGCTGGAACAAAAGATCATGAACAGTGCATAAAACTCATCAAAACTGTTTTTGAGCAAGGGGTATAGGGTTCCCAGGAGCAAGGAGTATAGGGATTGTAAGGCATGTATGCAAAAAAGAGCTGCCCGTAGTGGACAGCTCTTTTATTTTAATCACATGCCTGTTGTGCTATTTTTGATCAAATATTGGGTAGGTTAACTTTGGGTCATAGGTGCCTTCACGAAGCTCCCCTCTGATTGAGGGAATTACGAGCAGGGTACCAGGACGAACAAGATTAGGATTGTTCGGATCGGGGAGCTTCCGTTTGTTAGCTTCATAGATTACAGTCCACATGAGCGGGTTATTATAAATAAATGGCAGTGCTGCGATGCGCCAGAAACAATCAGTGTCTTTGCTTCGTTCTATGACAATATAGTAGGCAGGAAACTTAACCGGCGGTTTTATATCAGCAAGGCTTACGAGTACTGCTTCGGCAAACTGTTTAGCACTGAGATAGTTTTCTGCAGCGTACTCTGTCTTTGCTGTTTCCATACTTGTTTGCGCTGCTGTATATTCTGCTGGATACCAGCGAGATGCCTCTATGCTATCGGCATACACAATGCGCTCTTCTGCACGGAGTAATGCCTCGTCCGCAGCTCGTTTTGCAAGCATTTTTGCTACATAGAGGTCAGACATTTTTGCATATTCCTGTGCCTGAGCAGCAAGGTCAGCAGCCATATCATAATCGCCATTGTCAAAAGCTTCCTGTGCCTGAGTGAGGAGTTCCTGGCTTTTTACAAAGTATTCATTATGATAGATGTCCTGAGCAACGAGCAAACAAGCTAAGAGAGTAAATATACTGATAAATATTATACGTTTCATATTAGTTTCCTCCTGCTCCAGCTTCGTCAATGATAGTCTGGCTTTCCTGTTGTTTTTGCTGTGCTGCCTGCATTGCTGCTTCTGCCTTTGCTCGTTTTTCTGCTGCTTTTTGGTAGATTGCTGCAAATAATTGCTGTGCCTGACTATAGAGCATTGCAGCATATTCATATTCACCTTTAGCATATGCTTCATTTGCTGCGTTTAAAATAGCAAGAGCTGTTGAATACTCTTCCCGGAGCGATACAGCAGCTTTTATACTGTCGGCTTGTGCTTTGACAGTGAGTGTATCCTGTTTTTTACTGCCAGCCTGTAATTCCCATCCTTTTTGTAAAACAAGATTATACCGGAGGAGGCTTTCTTCGATGAGGTCACGTGCCTTTTGGGGATCTTTTTCTGCATCGCCCTGAGCGAGCTTTTCTTCGGCAAGATTGAAATTTCCGTTATCCATATTTTCAAACTTAAGTTCAACGATGCGGTCGCGTACCGATAGTGCTTTAGATCGCTTGCCAGCAATATCGTAATAGAGATACGCCTCATCATACAGGGCTTTTGCTGTTTCAAAATCACCATTTTTGTAGGCTTCCTGTGCGCGGGCGTACAGCTCATCGGCCTTTGCAAATAGTTCTGATGATTTTTCTTGAGCTTTCAAATCGATTGCAGCTTGTTTGGCTTCATCAGCAAGCTTTTGGTTTTGTTCTGCTCCGCGCTGGAGCACTAACTGGATGAGAGCAGTAAAAAGTGGTTTTGCTGTTTCAAATTCTGTCTTTGCAGTATCAAGATCGTTTGTTTCAAAAGCAGAAGTTCCAGCTACATAGTGTTTATCAGCTTCGTTCCATTCTTGTTCTGTAAGTTTTGGTGCTTCAAGATCAAATGCTTTTTTGCGTAGCGCGAGCACTTCTTCCTGCAATTTTTTTACTGCATCAACTTTTGATGTATCTACTGTTATCACTGGTTGAGGAGTAGTATCGGGTTTGGGTGGTGTAGGTTTGGTTTGACAGGCGGATAGTAAAACCAGACCAGCCAGCAGTATAACTACTGGTCGAGTAACTTTCATAATTACCTCCATACGTAAAATATTTACGATTGTTCTTAATTAAGCTAAAGAACATGTACTAAAGATAACATATACTTTCAATTTTGAAAACATAAACGGTAAAGATATGAATATTTGTATAAAAAAATTTGACAGCATAAAAATTATGCACCATACTATAATAAACTGCTTTTACCTACGATTACAAGTATTAGTATTTATTATTTCTACAGCTGTTAAAAAGAGCTATTTGACAGAGACTTGTTAGAAATAATAGACACAGGTAAAATAAACACTCTTCGGAGGCTTAATGCGATTTTCTTGTAATGTATTTATCAAAAAGGGAACGGTTATTCCTTCTGATTATCGTCGTCATTTACTCTCCTTAGTCAAAGAATCAATCAAAAAAAGCAGCAATGATGGAGCAGAGTTCTATAGTCGCTATTACAGTGAAAACACAACTAAACCTTTTACCTTTTCGGCTTATATACCTATGAAAAATGAAAATGGAAAATCTCTTCTTTCGGGTGATTTTTTCTCCTTCTTCTTTTCCTCAAACGATTTTGAATTTCTCATGCGTGTGTATAATGGACTTTTGAAGATAAATTTAGAAAAGAATTTTAAGCTCTTTGGGGAGAATTTTAGTATAAAAAAAATTATTGTACTTCCAGAAAAAAAATTTGAAAAAGATACTATGGTTTTTAAGACACTTTCACCATTTCTTGTGAGGGATACGGAGAATGGGGATAACTATCTTTATCCGAAGGATTTTACGATTCAAACAAGGAATAATGGAAATCAATGGCAATATTGGAAAGAAGTTGAATTAACTAACTATCTCGATTCTTTAAAAAAGAATATAGAGGCATTAGTAGGAATAAATGATTTTTCTATAACATTAGGCAAAAATATCATTGTGCCCATTCTTCATGGCTCTGGCAATGATGATCATTCATTTGTAATGACCTTCCCTGGCATGAAAGGCGAGATAGAAATACAAGCAAACCCAGAGATTTTAAAGCTTATTTATGACATTGGCATTGGAGCCCGCCGCAGCGAAGGCTTTGGCATGCTGGAGGTGGTGGAATGAGTGAAAAACTTACTTTTACACTAACAGGAAATTTTCAATATGATTTAGGTATTCTTGGATTAAAAAGAGTGTTGGATTTTTTTGGGATTGAGTATGAAAGCGATGGGAAATTTTATATTAGTATTGATAGAGATAAAAATAAACTAATTGAAGATATAATTGCAAAATTAATAATTGATAATGAAATTAATTATTTTTGGAATAAGGTGGTTGAAGAACTGCAAAGAAGAATTAGAAGAAATAATTCTAACTACACTATTAACGGCCTTGAAGAAAGCATCACTTGTTCATTAAATTTTAAACAGTTATATAATGAGGGAGGATTGCAAAACATTGTGAAAAATATTGGAAATGTTATCTATAATAACTTCTCTGATACTCTAAGAAATGAGATAGAAATGGAAGTTATTATAGATATTATTTGGCAAAAGGGTGTGAATTTAGTGAATAATATATTACTAAATTTTCAGGCTGATATGAAAGCAATAGGAATAAATGTTTTGGGTAAAGTAAAAAGCAAATTAAACTCAGATGTAATCTCCAGAAAGAAATGTTCTTTTTGTATCACAAGAGATGGCAAAAGACTTACTCGCGATGTCTTTTTCTTTGCTCCCGCTCAATATAATGTTTCCTGGTTTAATGAACCAAATTTATTTATATGCCCAGAGTGTTTAGTATCAAATTTAGCTATAACGCAAACTTTTGTATTTTTAGGGAATAAACAAGATGCAATTGTTGCATATACCCCGAATTTAAGCGATATGGAAACTCTTAACTCCACACTTAAAAATGCATTTAGTAATAGCAGTAATTACAATATGGTAAGAATCTTTAAACCAATTATTGAATATGAAAAAACACTTTTAGAAACAGAGGCTTCTGTAAAAGAAATCCAAATATTAAGTTTTAAATTAGATTCCCAAAATCCATTGATGGAAATGTTTATTTTGACAAATAATGTTTTAATGAATCTAATAAAAATTGCAGAAGAATTAGATAACTTTTTTAATGATAAAAATGTGATTAAGCTTTTTGCTTATGTAAAACAACAGAATAAATATATAAAGATAGATCTATCACGAGAATTATTGCATGCTATTACATTAAATCAAAAGGTATATTATTTAGTTCAAAAATATTCAAGATATTGTGTAATGTCAGAGATTTTTAGACAAAATAAAACAAGAAATCCGCCTATAAAAGGTTTTTCTGCTTGGACTTTTTTAGAGTTCTTAAAAATACATTATAAGTTGGAGGATAAAGGTATGAACGAATTTCAAAGCTTTAAACAATTGGGGCAAAGAATTAGACAAAGGATTTATATGATTTTAACAGATAACAGAACTAAATCTATTAATTGGAATACTTTTGATAATAAAATCATTTCCCTTTCTAGTTCTTTTTTAAATGCTTCAAAGGGATCATTACAACAATTTCAAGAGTTATTATGTAGAGTAATTATCACAAATGGACTGAATGTAAATATAGATACTGTTAACATTATTACAAAAGAAAATTATTCTGAAGTTGCTACAACTATTGCCTTGGCTTTATTAGTTGCTCAATCTGAGGAAAGCAGAGAACAAGGTGTTTCTCAGGCAACAGTAGAAGAAATTTAAATTTATATTAGGAGGAGGTTACAATGAAATTAACAGGAGTTTTTTTGATTGAAACAGGGGTAGTTAACAGAGGCGATGGCATTGGAAACATAGCAACTGTTAAAAAAATTACAACACCAGATGGTATAAAAATTTATTTTTCACCACAGTCATATAAAAGAGCCTTATGGAATAACTTACAGAAGAATTATAACTGGACATTACCATTAGTAACAAGGGAAGGGGGCGTTGTCCAAAGAACTGGAACAATTATCGATAGTGAAGAATTTGATTTTGGTGGGACAATGGTGGCTGATCCTAAATATCAACGAAATACTACCTTTTATGTGGATCAGGGAATTTCAATTAATAATTTTTCTGGTGACATGGAATTCATGACAAATATGGGACTTGCCTCAATGTATGGAGAGAATGAAACAAATATAATAAATAGGGAAAACTTTTATGGAATATATCTTCTACCTTTTGGTATAGAGATTGATAGAATAGGAGTTCAAGAAATAAACTTAAATGTTGCTCTTGAGGAAAATGAGCCTATGGAAAGTAAAATTAGAAAGATTTATTCTGAATTAGGTGAGGGCTTGACTAACCAAATAGAGAATAGACTTCAAGAACAACTTATAGGTAGAGTCGAAAGCATAGAATCTCCAAATAATGTAATAACAATAAGATTGAAGAGGGATGAAATAAAAAGAAGGTTACAACAACTTTTACTGGCAATGGGAGAACTTGGCAGACAAATTGAAGGCTCAGAACGAAATCTTTCACCTTATTTTGCTGTATTTTCGCGGGATTATGCTACTCCAAAATTTTTGTTATTTATTAAAGATAAACTGAAAAAAAGAGAATCAATTACTGAAAATGAATTACATCAATATGCTCAAAATGATGGTAAGAATGTAATCGTTGTAACTCATGAGAACTATACACAAATAGTAAATGGGATAATAAATCAAATATTTCCCCAAGAACAAAATATATAACATTGGAGGAATAAATTGCTGAGGTTAGAGATATATCAAGAAACTGCTCACTTCAGAATTGCTACAATTGGTAATCCATACTTAAGTTATTTACTCCCCCCTCCTTCAACAATCTATGGTTTTTTAAGAAAAATGACAAATTATGAAAGTATTAATTACACTAATACAAAACTTTCTATTCAAGGCAGATATGAGGCAGTATCTCTTGAGAAGGAACGATTAGTACTTGAAACAAAGAAAGAAATTAAAACGAATATTATTCCTATTCAAAAACTTCATAATGCTAAATGGATTATACACATTAATTCTTCACAAGATTTTGAAAATAAAATCAAAAATGCTTTTGGGAGTTTTAGTGGTGTGCTAAGACTCGGGAGAACTGAAGACTTAATTATTGATTATGCAATAATTGAAATTAAAGAAAAAACAATAGAAAATAACATAAACATTAAAGAAGATTATTTTATTTACAGAAAGTGGGAAAAAGGAAAGGATTTTAAAGGCCAACTTTTTAGCATGTTTCTCGACAGTGAAGTAGACGAAAATAAAAAAATAATAGGATATAAGCCTATTCAGTTAATTTATTCCTCAGTTGGGAATGTAAAAAATGAAATAAAAACTTGTGATGGTGGATACTTAGTGTCATGGATTTCATAAAATATGATGAAAATATTGAAAAAGAGTTAGTTGAGAAATTTGCACTTAATAACCTATTAGCAAAATCAGGTAATGAGAAAAAAACAATACAATCACATATTGAAGATTTAATTGGTAATTTAAATCTTTTTTTGGAGAGATTACCTGATTTGTTAACTGAAGAAGATAAAGAAATTTTAAAATATGCTATTTTGTTTCATGATATTGGGAAAGTTAATAATCTTTTTCAAAAAAAACTTAACGGAAGAAATGTCACAGATATAATTCCACATAATTGCCTGTCACCACTATTTTTAAAAAAGATTGCTGATAAGATTAACGATCAATATTTACCACTTTTAACTTATATTATAATAAACCATCATACAAGAGGATGGAAATATTTAATTAATGAAAGACAAGGTATCCAATTGTTGATAAATGAGATAAATCAAAATCAACAGCAATTCTTTAATGGTTTTCAGTTTTCCACAGAAACATTAAATCTATATAAAGATTGGCTTCAATATGCTTTAAATAATAGAAAAAACAAAAAATATATTGCTCTTGCTGGTCTTCTCATCCGTCTTGACCATGCTTCATCAGGTGAACTTGAAGTTGAAGAGAAACCAATAGAAGAAGATAGAAGCAATTTACTAAAAACAGCTTTGAATATAAAAGATTTTAGACCGTTTCAAAAAAAGTTTGGTATTGGCGAAAAAAAAGATTGTCAATGTATAGTTGCAGATACTGGAATGGGTAAGACAGGTCTGTCAGTCTTATGGAGCAATAGAAAAAAATTTTATATCTTACCAAACAGAGCATCAGTCAACGCAATGTATGAAACTTTAAAAAAAGTATATGGAGATGAGAAAGTTGGTCTGTTACACTCAACATCTCTTTATAATCTTCTGGATAATTATAATGATGATGATATTTCAGTATTAAAACAGTATGATCAAACAAGGGTTTTATCTAAGCCTGTTACAGTCTGCACAGCCGATCAGCTTTTTACTGCAGCCTTTAATATGCCGGGCTATGAAAAGATTTATGCTACTCTATCATATTCTGATGTGGTCATGGATGAAATACAGGGTTTTCAACCACAACAAATAGTTCCTATTCTTAAGCAAATAAAAGAAACAAAGGGATTAGGCGCAAGATACTTAATTATTACTGCTACACTACCAGATATTGTTGCTAAAAGGTTATCAGATTATGGCTTCTGTGTAGTAGACAGTGATGATTGCACTATTGATAATATAAAAAGGCATAAGATAAGAATGGAAGATAAAAAAATAGAAGAATTATCAGATGAAATTATCTCTAAATTTCAAAACCAGAAAAAGGTTTTAATCGTTACAAATACTGTAAGGAAAGCACAAGATTTATATACTGCATTAAATGCTCGACTGAGTGATGGAGAAAAATTAAGAATAAATATATTACACAGTAGGTTTATCTGGAAAGACAGGCAGGATAAAGAAAAAAAGGTTCTGGAAGAGACAAAACAGGACGATAATGGAAATTACCTTAATAAAGATGGTTGTATCTGGGTATGTACTCAATTAGTTGAAGCATCTCTTGATTTAGATTTTGATTATCTTTTTACTGAAGCATCAACAGCAGATTCACTTATTCAAAGAATGGGAAGGATATGGAGACATAGAAAAATAGATTATGAAGGAGAAGAAAATATAATTATTGCCACAAATGTAGAATATAAGGTTTATGAAAAAATACTGGTAGAAAAGACTATCGAGTTAATCAAAAGTACTATTGAACAAAATGATAATTATTTATTATCAAAACAAAAAAGAGAAATTGTAAAAACTCTATACTCTGAAGAGAAACTCCAAGACGTGGGTTCAAACTATCTTGATGAATGGAAAAAGTTTGAGAATGCAATAAATTCGGGCTGGAATTTTATACTTGAAGATAATGCTCAAAAAGCATTTAGGGATGTAATGACTGTTGAACTGATTCCAGCTCGATATAAAAAAGAAGTAGTAAAGAGTTATAATTCAATCAAAGATATTTATAATCAAATAAACTCTGATCCCAATCTTTCGGAAAAAGACAAAAAGGACAATAAAAGATTAAAAAGGTTGGAAATATTAAAAAGCATTCAAGAAT
>ENA-UOWE01001278-UOWE01001278.1-activated-sludge-metagenome-genome-assembly--contig:-NODE-1278-length-31655-cov-6.677373_pt1 | contig 31655 bp, 27 predicted proteins | sample MGYA00249841_ERZ761562 | MGnify/ENA primary metagenome ERZ761562 (study PRJEB28883, sample SAMN05720200) | activated sludge metagenome | isolation source: Anaerobic digester | place: Japan...
AGTGAACCGGCATCCTCAGCTTGAACGGGTAAAATGAGAGTTCTTAGCTATTCTCTAATGTTGAATGGAGGCGGAGGATAGAGTACGCCGGGACCGGGGGGTTGTACGGACGATGTCGAAGGGAGCCATACTGGTCGTCGAGGACGACGATATCATCGCGAGAGTGCCGGACTGGCGGTTAAAAAACCTCGGTTACACGGTGAGCGGCCGGGCGTCGACGGGGGCGGAGGCGATGGAGTTGATCGTCCGCAGCAAACCCGACCTGGTCCTGATGGACATCAACATCCGGGGCGAGATCGATGGGATCGAGACGGCGTCGATGATCAAGAGGGGGTTCAACATTCCGGTCGTCTACGTCACCTCCCACTCCGACGGCCCGACCCTCGAGCGGGCAAAGGCGACGAAACCGGACGGCTTCATCATCAAGCCGTTCGGAGACGACGACCTGCGGGTCGCGATCGACCTCGCCCTCCGGACATAGGGGGCGCAGGTCGATCAGGTGGCCCGCTGCCGGACCCCGACCGCCTGTGACGGGCGGTCCGTGAGCGACGAGACGAACCGCTCGATCCGGTTGACCGCCTCGACCAGGTCCTCGCGGGAGACCGCGTAGGCACACCGGAGGTGCCCGGCACCGCCCTCGCCGAAGACCGAGCCCGGGACGACCGCGACGTGCTCCTCGGCGAGGAGCTGCTCGGCGAAGGCGACGTCGGAGAGCCCGGTCGGGGCGACCGACGGGAACGCGTAGAACGCCCCCTCCGGGAGGTGGCACGGGAGCCCCGCCCGGTTCAGCCCCTCGACGAAGAGGTTCCGGCGGAGGCGATAGGCCTCCACCATCGCGTCCTTCTCGGCCCGGGCCGAGCGGAGCGCCGCGAGCGCCGCCACCTGGCCCATGCTCGGGGCGCAGAGCATCACGTACTGGTGGATCTTCAGCGCGGCGTCCGCGAGCGCCGGCGGGGCGCAGAGGTACCCGATCCGCCACCCGGTCATCGCGTAGGCCTTCGAGAACCCGTTCAGGGTGATCGTCCGCTCCCGCAGGGCGCCGATCGTCGCCGCGGGGACGTGGGGCTGCTCGTAGCTCAGCTCCGCGTAGACCTCGTCCGAGAGGAGGACCAGGTCGTGGTCCTCCACCACATCCGCGACCTCCCGGAGGTCGGACGCGGTCATGACGGCCCCCGTCGGGTTGTTCGGGAAGTTGATCACGAGCGCCTTCGTCCTCGGTGTCACCCGCTCCATCAGCTGCCCGGCGGTCAGGCGGAACCGGTCCCGCTCCAGGCACGGGACGGGCACCGGGACGCCGCCCGCAAGGGTGACGCAGGGGGCGTAGCTGACGTACGACGGCTGGGCGATCAGCACCTCGTCCCCCGGGTCCGTCACCGCCCGGATCGCGATGTCGAGACCCTCGGAGACGCCGGTGGTGATGATCATCTCGGTCTCGGGGTCGTAGCAGAGCCCGTAGTCGCGTGCGAGGTCGTCCGCAATCCGTTCCCGGAGGGCCGGCATGCCCCGGTTCGAGGTATACGAGGTCTGGCCCTGCTCGAGGGCAACCATGCAGGCATCGATCGCCTTCCACGGCGTCGAGAAGTCGGGCTCCCCGACGCCCAGGCTGATCACGTCGTCCATGGTCTGTACCAGGTCGAAGAACCGCCGGATCCCCGACGGAGGGATCGTCCGTGCCGCCCGTGAGACGTGGTCGCGCATCGTCCGGCCCTCCGCTCAGAACGAGAACGGCTGCCGGTCGCCGCCACCGTCGCGCCCGACCATGAGCGCCCCGTTCTCCTTGTACGACTTCATGATGATGTGCGTCGCGGTCTCGCGGATCCGTTCCATCGGGGCGATATGCTCGGAGACGAACCGGGCGATCTCCTGCATGTCCCGCCCCGTCACCAGGACGTGGAGGTCGTAGGTACCGGTGATCAGCCGGACCGACCGGACCTCGTCGAACCGGGCGATCCGCTCCGCCAGCCGGTCGTAGCCGTGATCGCGCTCGGGTGAGACCTTCAGCTCGATGATCGCCGAGACCTCCGCCTCTCCGGAGCGGGCCCGGTCCACGACCGCGGTGAAACGGCGGATGATGCCCTCCGCCTGGAGGGCGCGGATCCGTTCCTCGACCTCTTCGGCCGGGATCGAGAGCATTGCGGCGAGTTCCGTCGCCGGGATGCGGCTGTTCTCTTCGAGCAGGCGTACGAGTGCAGTATCGGTTGCGTCCATGATTCCCTTCACCACCGGAGGGTCTTCTTGATCCAGGTCCTGTCCATCTGGGCGAGCCCCTGTTCGTTCAACCGCGGGTCCTTCTCGATGACCTCCTGGATCTTGCCCGAGTTCGCGTCGAACCACATCTCCTTGGTCCGCCCATAGCGCCCGCGGGAGACGACACGGGTATTGATCACCCCGAGCATGTTCAGCTCGCTGATAAGATCGGTGATCCGCCGGTTGGTCAGGACGTCCAGGTCGAGCGCTGCCGCCACCTCCTGGTAGACCCGGCAGACCTCGCCCGAGGTGAAGATCGCCTGTCCGAGCTGCTCGAGCAGGATCATCGAGTAGAGCACGACCTTCGACTGGGTCGGCAGGGTGGAGATGCACTCGATCATCGAGTCGGTCTCGATCTTCGCCTGGGCCATCTTGACGTGGCGTTCCGTGACCGAGTGGGCGGACTCGCGCTCGGCGAGTTCTCCCGAGATCCGGAGGAGGTCGAGGGCCCGGCGGGCATCGCCGTGCTCCTGCGCCGCAAGGGCCGCGCAGAGCGGGATCACCCCCTCCTCCAGGGTGTCCACCATGAACGCCTGCTCCGCCCGCTGCTGGAGGATGTCGCAGAGCTGCGGGGCGTTGTAGGGGGGAAAGACGATCTCCTCCTCGGAGAGCGAGGAGAGGACCCGGGGGTCGAGGAAGTCCTTGAAGGAGAGGTCGTTCGAGATCCCGATGATGCAGACCTTGGAGGACTTCAGGTCCGAGTTGATCCGGGTCAGGCTATAGAGGGTGTCGTCCCCGCTCTTTTTTACGAGCTTGTCGATCTCGTCGAGCACGATCACGAGCACGCCGCCCCGCGCATCGAGCTGGTTTATCAGCTCGAGGTAGACCTGATCGGTCGGCCAGCCGGTCATCGGGATGTGGGGTCGGAGCTTGTCGGACGACATCTCCTCCGGGTGCTCGATCTCCTTGGCGATCTGCGCGAGCACCCGGTACTGGGTGTCGATCACCTCGCAGTTGATGTGCACCACCGTGCAGAGCGAGGTCTGGGTCGAGGCCGATTCGAGCTCGCTCCCGACGTACCGGACGCACGCGGTCTTGCCCGTGCCGGTCTTTCCGTAGATCAGGATGTTGGACGGGGTCTCGTTCCGGAGGGAGGGGGCAAGGATCGAGGCGATCTCGTTGATCTGGGGCATCCGGTGGGGTAGAATCTGTGGACGGTACGAATGGCGCAGCACCTCCCGGTTCCTGAAGATCCGCGCATGCTCGGTCAGATACTTCTTGAAGAGACCGAGGGAGGGGTTCTCCGTGGGCAGGGGGTCCTGGGTCATGTGCACTGGAAGTTGTACATGTGCATTCGGAGTCTATTAAGGTGTGCCAGCGCGGGAATCGGGGTCCGGTGAACCCCTACATTTCCAGTGGAGCTTCTCCTGTGCCATCTCAAGGAGGCGATCTTTTCCAATAACCGGTGCAGAGATGCGGACCCCTTGATTTCCACTGGAGATCGCAACCGTGCGGTGATCGCCGGTCACGCGATCCGATCCGGCGTCCTGTCGAACCCGCCGGAAGAGATCCGTCGTGCAGAAAAGAGTACGGTGCGGGTGCGGGTGCGGGTGCGGAGGGGGACCCCCACCCCTTTGTTTCCTGTGGAACTCGTGGAGGCGAGGATGAGGATCCTCTCCTCTTGGAAAAAAAAGTCGAGCATTTGGTACGTATTGCATTCGTACTAGAAAAACATGATCCGATCAGGGACAGAGACACGAGCGAAGGAACAGGGATCCGGAAGTTCGATCCGATCCCCATCGTGAAGAACCGGTGGGACAGAACCCGATCGGGTGGGATGGTCATACCGGATCGGAGGACACGGAAGAACACAAAGATCGTCCGACTCCGGTATCCGATCCCTTTGAATGCGAGTGAAACACCTCCCGTGTATGTATCTGACCCCCTGTTGATGCGAGTAGAACGCCTCCCTTGGGTGTATCTAACCCTTTTGACTGTGAGTGGAACCCCTCCCTTGGGTGTTTCTGACCCCTTTGATTGCGAGTGGAACCCCTCCCTTGGGTGTTTCTGACCCCTTTGACTGCGAGTGGAACGCCTCTATTGAGTGTATCTGACCCCTTTGACTGCGAGTGGAACATCTCCCGTGGGTGTTTCTGACCCCGTGAATGCGAGTGGAATCCCATCAAATCGCCTCTCCAGGCGGTCAGAATCACCCTCTTCGTGGTGGATCGGACTTCAGGGAGGATGGAGATCCGGGCTGATACATACCGGCGATGTACCGTTCAATCAACCAGAACGTCGCCTAACTGGTCTTTTTTTCATCACGCCCCGTCCCCGTGGGTCCCCGTCTCTCCATCCCGCCGGCGGGTGACGGTCCCCCCACCGTCTTCCCCCACCGCGTTCCACTGGAAATAAAGGGGTCCCCCTCAGGCGTCCCGGATGGCAAAACGGAAGGGGGAGAATACCGTTTCAACCCGTCATGGGGAACCCGTCGGTCGGTGCCCGCCCCGTCCTCCCGGATGGAACCTTCATCACCGATCGGAGACCACCGATCCCCCATGGATCCGACGCACCGGGAACCGGTGGAGGTCCGGGCGGGGGTGATCACGGTCTCCTCGACCCGCACGGAGGTGACCGATAGGAGCGGGGCGCTCATCCGGGAACGTTTTGAGGCCGCAGGACACCGGGTCACGTACCGGGCGATCGTCCCCGACGCACGCCTCTCCATCCGCCGCGCGGTGCTTGCCGCGCTGGAGTCGTCCAACTGCGTCGTCCTCTCGGGGGGGACGGGCCTGACGCACGACGACGGGACGATCGAGGCGGTCGTCCCGCTCTACGAGAAGACGATCGACGGGTTCGGGGAGCTCTTCCGGTCCCTGAGCTTCGCGGAGATCGGACGGGCGGCGATGCTCTCGCGCGCCTCCGCCGGCATCATCGCGGGTGCGGCGGTCTTCTGCATCCCCGGGTCGACGGGGGCGGCACGCCTCGCCCTCGACGAGCTGATCCTCCCGGAGATCGGCCACATCCTGACCCACGCGAACCGGTGATCGGTCCGTCCGTCCGCCCGCGTCACCGGTTCGCATCGAGCAGGGCGACCCGCTCGAGCACCAGCTCCCCGAGGCGGTCCTCCCCGACCGCCCCCAGCTCCTCCGGGGTGATCCCGAAGAGGTCGCAGAGCCGTTCTCGCCGTCCCGGGTCGTGTCCCTCCGGCTCGGGCACGAACCGGACGAGCCGTCCGAGCTCCTCCCAGGCACTCCCGACCGGCTCCGATACGGCGATGTAGGACCGGTTCAGGCCCGCATGGAGCCCGAAGGTCCTGCCGACCCGGGTCTGCCGCGACCCCGATGCGTAGAGCAGGGCCTCCATCTCGAGGTTCCGGGCGATCATCTCTCTTCGCTCAAAGGAGCGGACCGCATGGCGGAGGGCGGAGCGCACATGCTCCTGGCCGGCCATCCGGTCCGCGTCGAAGAGCACGATCCGCGTCCCCGTCGCCGCCGCGATCTCCCGGACCGCTGCCAGGAACCGATCGGGGTCATCGACCCGGGCGGTCCCGTACCGAATCTGGAACTCCATAATGGATCACTCGAACTGGTGAAGCGATGCCTGGCGCGGACCCGGCTTTGGCCGCTCCGCTCCCGTCGCGCGGGTCTCTTTTTCCGTCCCGGCCCCCCGGGGACCGGCACCGTCGCGCGCACCGGGATCGGCGGCGGTACGGCCCTCCTCTCCGAGCTGGGCGAAGACCTGGTCCGCGATCCCCCTGCCCAGGATCCGCGCGACCTCGTCCCGCCCGGCCCGCCGTACGGCCTCGGGGTCCACAAGCCCGTTCGTGAAGAGGCGGCGGGCGCGGACCCGGCCGATCCCCCGGAGCCGGACCAGGGGGAGGAGCTCCCGCCGGACCCCGTGGGCGACGCAGAGTTCCAGGTCCGCCGCCTCCCGTTCGAACTCGGGCCGGAACATCCGCGCCAGGCGGGTCGCCGCGTGGACCAGCCACGAGATGTTGGTGACCGTCGAGTGGATGTCGCCCGGGGCGACCTCGTACCGCTCGCAGATCGTCTCCTCCGACGCCTCACTGATGTAGTCGTTCAGCAGAAGGGCGGTCTTGAGCGCACGGAAGAAGGACTCCTGGCTCTCCCAGGGGAACTCCATCCAGAGCTCCTCCTCGCGTTCGTACGCGAACCGGGAGAGCCCCTGCATGTCCCGGGCCTTCACGTAGAGCGCCGGCATGTCCGGCGTGGATGCGAGGACCTGGAGGAGGCCGACGTCCGAGAACGCCTCCGCCTCGAGGAGGGCGTGCGTGATCGCCTCCGCCGTCAGGGGATGGACGTAGAGGCGCGAGACCAGGCTCCCGTAGTCGGTCGGCTCGAACCGCCCCGAGAGGTCCGAGATCATCTCGGCGTCGAGCAAAAAGAGGAGCGACTCGTCGATCGACGGCTCCAGCGCGGAAGGGTCCCGGTGGGTGTGGCCGTAGAAGGTCGTCGCCATGAAGGCGGCGAGCTCCTCCCGCGTCCGGGCGAACCGGGTTGCGACGAGGGAGAGGACGTGGCCCGGGAGCACCCCCGGGTCCCCGCAGTGCGAGGTGATCGGCTCCGGGGGGGCGTCGATGTAGCGCGCGAAGAGCTCGTCGATCGCCTCATCGGACCTCGCGATCAGCACCGCCTCCCCGTACGGGTCCAGGTGGGGCCGGCCCGCCCGCCCGGCCATCTGGTGGTACTCCTGGACCGGGATCGGGACCATCCCCTGCCCCCCGGCGAACCGGAAGCAGTCGCGGACCACCACCCGGCGCGCCGGGAGGTTCAGGCCCGCCGCGAGGGTGGGCGTCGCCGCGATGCACCGGATCGCCCCGCTCCGGAACCCGTCCTCGACCAGGCCCCGGTACTCCGACCGCAGGCCCGCGTGGTGGAACGCGGCCCCCTGCGCCACGCAGGCCGCGAGCGACCGGTCGGGCTCGGTGACCGCCAGGTCGGCGATCCGGCGCGCCAGGTCGGCGAGCGCCGGGTCCTTGGAGCGGATCGCGGACGCCGCCCGCTTTGCGAACCCCTCGGCGTTCCGCCGGGAGTTGACGAAGACCAGGACCTGCCCCCCCTCCGCGATCGTATCCAGGCAGAGGTTCAGGTCGTCCGACTTCGATGCGGTCGCATCGACCTCCCGGCATCCGTCGTGGAACCGGATCTGACCGCGGAAGTAGACCCCCTGACGGAGCCGGACCGGGCGCCAGTCCGAGGCGACGAGGGTCGCGTCCAGCCACCCGGCGAGGGCGGATGGGTTCCCGATCGTGGCCGAGAGCCCGATCACCTGGAGCGACGGGTTGAGCCGGCGGAGCTTCGCGATCACCAGCTCCAGGGTGGCGCCCCGGTCGGGGGAACCGATCAGGTGGATCTCGTCCACGACCAGGAGGGCCACGTCCGCGAGCCAGGGAGTCCGGTTCCGGAGGAGCGAGTCGACCTTCTCCGAGGTCGCGACCACGATCTCGAACCGGCCCAGGTGCTCGTCGCGCCGGTCGTAGTCCCCGGTCGCGATCCCGACCCGGGCCCCCGCCGAGAACTCCGCGTACTTCTCGGCGGCGAGGGCGCGGAGGGGGACGATGTAGAGGCAGGTGCCCCCGCGCGCGATCGCGGCGTGCATCGCCAGCTCGGCCACGAGCGTCTTGCCCGAGGCGGTCGGGATCGAGACCAGGAGGTTCCTCCCCTCGAGGAGCCCCTCCTCCACGCAGGCCGCCTGGGGTGGGTAGAGGTCCGTGATCCCCCGCGCGGCATACCGCTCGACGAGGGCGGCCGGGACCGGCAGGTCGGAAAGCCTCATCCGGACCCCCTTTCCGCCGGTGGAGCGATGACGAAGCACCGCCGGTTCAGACGTTCGGTGGAAAAGGTCACGCTGCCGGTCTCCAGTGGAACCGCTCCCGGGTCGTCTCTATCCCGCCTCAATAGTAGTAGCTGATCAGGTCGGCCTGGGCCTCCTTCCGCTTCCGATCGAGGAAGGCGAAGACCGCCTCGTGCGGGACCCCGCGGATCAGCATCTCGACCGCCGTCCGGGCGTCCTTCACCTGCTCGGGCAGGCCGATGATCGCAACCGTCTTGCCCTGGACCGAGAGGTGGGTCGAGGTCATGTGCTCGATCTGCTCGCGGGCCCTGCCGTCCCGGCCGATGATCCGGCCCCGGAGCCGGTCGAGCTGGCGCGGGGTGTCCGCGATCCCCGAGAGGTCGATCTGTTCGAAGACCCGGTCCTCGTCCTCGATCAGAAGGAAGGCGTTCTCGGGCGAGAACCCCCGCCCGATCGCCTGGACGACCGAGGCGGCCGTCAGCACCCGGACGGGGTCCTCGCCCTCGATCGTGACAAGCCCCTCCTCGGAGTCGATCGAGATGACGCTCTCCGTCCGCTCCTCGATCCGCTGCTTGGTCGCCCCGCCCTTTCCGATCAGGACCCCGATCCGGTTCCCGGCAATCTTCAACTCCTGCTGCATCTCGTCTCCCCTATCGCTCTCTCTCGCCTGCGAGGACCTCCTCGAGCGGGATCCCGGTCGTCTCGGCGAAGATCTCGAACTCGGAGCGGACCGGGCAGCGCTCCCCGAAGAAACGGTTCACGTTCCGGATGTCGCGCATCAGGAACCGGAGCGCCTGGGGATGGTCCGGTGTCACGGACTGCCCCATGTCGATGACGTACACCTCGTCTCCGAGGAGTATATTAAATTCGCTCAGGTCCGCGTGGACCAGCCTCGCCTCGCGGTAGAGCCGGCGGACGAACTCCACCACCCGGGCGTAGGTGGCGGCCGGATCGACCATCTCCGCCTCCTTCAGGCGGGGATACGGTCGTTCGTCCTCGCCGAGGAAGCCCATCAGGAGGATGTTCCGGTCGAACGAGAGGGGTTCCGGGACCGGAAGACCCGCGTCGTGGGCGCGCTTGAGGTTTGCGAACTCCTTCCTCGTCCAGGTGAAGATCACCTCCTTCCGGGTCCTGCGCACCGAGGCGAACCGCCGGTCTCCCTGGAGGTAGACCGACATCGCGTTGAAGTTCGCGGTCTGGATCCGGTAGATCTTGACCGCCACGGCCCGGTCGCCCGCCTCCCCCCGGTAGACGTTCGCCTCCTTCCCGGTGGAGATCGGCCCGCCGATCGCCGAGAGACGCTTCTTGTGGATCAGCCGGTAGAGCGCGAGGAGGGTGACCTCGTCGAAGACATCGTCCCGCACCTTGAACGCGTCGGCATCCCTGACCCGGATACCGAGCGCCTCGAGCTGGCGGTCGAACCGGTCCTCGTCTCCCCGCCCCATCGGGGTCACCCGAGGTACTCGCGGACCGGACGGAGGAGCTCGACCATCGCCTCGCCCGCCGCCCTCTTCAGGTCCGCCGGATGGACCTCTCCGGCGGCGTACGCGCCCTCGAGTTCCTCGTAGGTCTCGAAGACCCGGTCGCCGCCGAACTTCTCGGGCCGCCGGACCTCGAGCCGGCCCTGGCGCGGGAAGACATGGTGCTGCAGGACCCCGAGGACCGGGTTCTCCCCGACCCCCGGCGGGCAGAAGGCCTTCTGCAGCTTCCTCTTGATCGACTCCTCGCTCTCGGCGACCGAGATGTAGTTGCCCTGGGAGGAGGACATCTTCTTCCCGTCGAGCCCGTTCAGGATCGGCGTGTGGAGGCAGACCGGTGGGCGGTACCCCAGTTCCGGGAGGTACTCGCGGGCGAGCATGTGGATCTTCCGCTGGTCGATCCCGCCGACGGCGGCGTCGACCCCGAGGGCCATGATGTCGACCATCTGCATCAGCGGGTAGATCATCTGCGAGACGGTCGGGTTCTCCATCGCCCGTCCCACCTCGTCCATCGACCGGCGGGCCCGGGCGAGGGTGACCGACTGGGACGACTGGAGCACCGGCAGCACGTAGTCCCGTTCGAGCTGGAGCTCGGTCCCGAGCACGTACTCGACGTCGGTGAGCCCCAGCGCCTCGAAGCAGCGGCGGTTGTACTCGGCGAGCTCCCGCACCTCGCTCATCGTCCCCTTCCGGTTCAAGAACGCGTGGAGGTCGGCGAGGAGGACGACGACCTCGAACCCGGCCTGCCTGAGGTCGATCAGCTTGTTCACGGTCACCATGTGGCCGAGATGGATCTCCCCCGAGGGCTCGTACCCGGCGTAGACCCGCTTCTTCGGCCGGTCGAGAAGCGCACGGAGTTCGTCGTCGGTCACGACCTCGACCGTGTTCCGCGTCGCAAGGGTATACGCATCCATGCCTGGTACTGGGACGAGAGAGGCAATAGGGTTACTCGTCGACCCGGCCCTCTGCGAAACACGAAGATTCATAAACTCTCATGGGGACGAACAATAGTCAGACAAATACCATGAACCCGCCTGACCGGATGACCTACCTCCTCTACGTCGACGACGAGCCCGATCTCCTGGAGCTGACCCGGCGCTACCTGGAACGGACGGGGGAGTTCATCGTCTTCACCTGCTCCTCCGCGAGGGAGGCACTCCGGTCCCCGTGCATCGAGCGCTGCGATGCGATCGTCTCCGACTACCAGATGCCGGAGATGGACGGGATCGAGTTCCTCAAGGCGGTCCGGGAGCGGCGCACGGACGTCCCGTTCATCCTCTTCACCGGGCGGGGGCGCGAGGATGTCGTCATCGAGGCGATCAACAACGGCGCGGACTATTACCTGCAAAAAGGGGGGGATCCCCGCGCCCAGTTCGCCGAGCTGGTCCACCAGGTCCGGCAGGCGCTCGGCAGGCGGCGCATGGAGACCGCCCTCTCCGAGGCGGAGAAGCGGCTCGCCGCCATCATCGACTTCCTCCCGGACGCGACCTTCGCGATCGACCGGGAGGGGCGGGTGATCGCCTGGAACCGCGCGGTCGAGGAACTGACCGGCGTGATGGCCGACGAGGTGATCGGCAGGGGTGAGTACGCCCACGCCGTGCCGTTCTACGGTGAAAGGCGTCCGATCCTGATTGACCTGGTCCTGGACCCCTCCCTCGCGGTCGAAGGTGGGTACGAGCACGTCATCCGTCGGGGCGACGTCCTGATCGCCGACACGACGCTCCCCCGCCCCCGGGGACGCCCGACGGTCCTCCGGGGCACGGCGATCCCCCTCTACGACCGGGATGGGGCGGTCGTCGGGGCGATCGAGTCAATTTGCGACATCTCCGACCTGAAGCGGGTCGAGTCCGAACTCAGGGTCTCCGAGGAGAAGTACCGTCTGGCCGCCGAGCTCTCCGCGCTGGTGGTCTACGACGCGGACCTCTCGACCGGCAATAGGGACGTTGCCGGTGCGGTCCGGGAGGTGCTCGGGCTCGCACCGGGAGAGGAGTCCGCGCTCGGGGAGATGGCCGGCTGGATGGCCCGTATCCACCCCGACGACCTGCCGGGGGTGCTCGCCGCGATCGGCGGTCCGGACGCCCCGTCGCCGCGGTACTCGGTCGAGTACCGGTTCCGGGCGCGGGACGGGACCTGGATTCCGATCGAGGATACAGGAGGCGTCCTCGTCGACGGAACGGGCCGGCCCGCCCGGAGGATCGGGACCCTCCGGAACCTGACGCAACGAAAGGAGCAGGAGGCGGCCCTCCGCACCGCCCGGGAACGGCTCCAGGCGGCACACGACGAACTCGTCGCCGTCGAGGCCGACCTCCGGCGGCAGGTGGAGGCCCTCAGGACGAGCGAGCGGCAGGCATCGGAGAACGAGGCCCGTTTCCGGGCGATCTTCGAACACAGCCCGTACTCGATCGCGATCACGGGTCCCACCGGTGCGTACCTTTTGGTGAACCAGGCCTTCGAGCGGGACAGCGGTTATACCGCCGCCGATGTCATCGGACGGACACCGGTGGAGATCGGCCTGATGCCCCAAAACGTGTACGTGCAGATCGGGGAGGAACTTCTCCGGAGGGGCAGGGTGGAGCAGTTCCCGTTCACGTCGCGACGGGCGGACGGAGCGGAGGGGTATGCCCTCCTCTCGGCGATCCGGATCACCTACGACCACCAGCCTGCGGTGATGGCGATCGTGATCGATATCACCGCGCAGAAACGGGCCGAACAGATGATCCGCGAGAAGAACGAGGAGATCGACCGGTTCTTCTCGATGAGCCTCGACCTCTTCTGCATCGCCGACACGAACGGCCGCTTCCTCCGCCTGAACCGGGAGTGGGAGGCGGCCCTGGGCTACACGGTCGAGGAGCTCGAGGGGGCCCGGTTCCTGGACTTCGTCCACCCCGACGACCGGGAGACCTCTCTGGAGGCGTTCACCATCCTGGGCGAGGAGCGCCCGGTCTTCAACGTGACGAACCGCTTCCGCCACCGGAACGGATCGTACCGCTGGATCGAGTGGCGGTTGATGCCGCTGGGGGGACGGATCTACGCCTCCGCCCGAGACGTGACCGACCGGCACGAGGCGACCGCCCGGACGCTTCGGATCGGCGCGTTGAAACAGGAGCTGATCCGGAGCGCCCCGCTCGAGGAGCGGCTGGAGAGGATCACCGGTACGATCGTCGAGCTCTTCGGGGCGGTCTATGCCGGCGTCTGGCTCCCCGGGCCGGGCGACCTCTGCACCCGGGGTTGTGATCGCGGCTGCCCGGCGAAGGGTCCGTGCCTCCACCTGGTCGCCGGGTCGGGTGCGTGCGAGCCGGCCGCCAGAGGCCTGCTGCGGGTCCCGCCCGGGGTACAGACGATCGGGCGGATCGCGGACGGCGGATCCCCGGAGCTCCTGGTACAGGAGATCCCGGCCGAACCGCGATGCGACGACCGGGAGTGGGCGGCGTTCCCCGGTCCGGCCGTCCTCACCGGTATCCGGCTCTCGGATACCGATTCGCCCCCGTTCGGAGTCCTCGCCGTCCTCACCCGGCAGCCCGTCTCCGCGTCGGAGGAGGCGTTCCTCCGGGACCTGGCGGACACGGCGTCGCAGGTGGTCCGGACCGGCACGATCGAGCGCGCCCTGCGCCAGAGCGAGGAGCAGTACCGGTCCATCATCGAGAACGTCAAGGAGGGCTACCTCCGGTCCGACGCGGAGGGCCGGGTGGTGCTGGCAAACCCGTCCGCGGCTGGGATCCTCGGGTATGATTCTCCGCACGACCTCATGGGCCTCCCGGCCGTCAGGCTCTACCCCTCGGCGGAGAGTCGCGCCGCCCTCTATGAGCAGATCCAGCGAAACGACCATGTCCGTGACTGTGAGATCGAGATGGTGAGGCGGGACGGATCCGTGATCTGGGTCTCGGTGAACGCCCACCGCCTGCGTGACGAGGACGGATCGTTCGCGGGGATCGAGGGGTTCCTCCGGGACATCACCGAGCGGCGGAGGATGGAGACGGCGGTTCGGGAGGCGAACCGGAAGCTGAACCTGCTCAACAGCATCACCCGGCACGACCTGGCGAACCAGCTGACCGCCCTCGAGGGTGTTGTGAACCTTGCCGCCGCCGACCCCGCCTCCCCGAGGACCGCGAAATACCTGGAGATGGCGCGGTCGACGGTCCGGACGATCGCCCGCCAGCTCGAGTTCACGAAGACCTACCAGGAGCTCGGCGTCCGGTCCCCCGCATGGGTGAACCTCGGGAGCCTGGATGACGGCCCGACCCCGATCCCGGTCATCTTCGACGAACGATGCCGGGAATGGGAGATCTTCGCCGATCCGATGGTCACACTCGTCATGGCGAACCTGGTCGATAACGCCGTCCGTCACGGGGAACGGGTGACACACGTCGAGATCGGGTGCGAGGAGCAGGAGGGCGGGCTCGTGATCACGGTCCGGGACGACGGGGTCGGGATCCCCCGGGAGGAGAAGGAGCGGATCTTCGAAAAGGGGGTCGGAAGGAACACCGGGCTCGGGCTCTTTCTCGTCCGGGAGATCCTGGGGATCACCGGGATCACGATCCGGGAGACGGGTGTGCCCGAAGAAGGCGCCTGCTTCGAGATCCGGGTCCCGGCGGACGCCTGCCGGAGAGCCGCCGTTCCAGCCTGACGGCGGTCACGCGTACCGGGATAGGCACGTGGTGGAGCCCCGCCTACTTCTCCCGTCACGCGGGGGGGGGGGAGCGGGCCGACAGACCGGTCCTCACCCGAGCGCGACGAACCCGAGCGCCTCCTCGGTCATCCGGATCGACTCTGCCGCCGGGACGTCGGAAGCGATCGCGCGGATCGCGTCGACGTTCTCGACGACGACGTCCGCCTCCTGGTGGATCGCCTGGAAGAGCCAGAGCTCCGTCCCGTCGACGACCGAGACCGACTCCTCGAAGACCCCGTTCTCCCACATGTCCGACCGGGGCCGGCCGATGTCCTGCATGTACTCCTTCAGCTCGGCCGACGACCGGATCCCGGACGGCCCCTTCACGAGGCCGATCCGGGAATGGGCCCGGAAGAGCTCGATCACCTGCTCGCGGGTCGCAGGGCGCTTCAGCGTCATCTGGACCGCGTGCATGTGCATGAAGGTCGTCGGCACGATCATGGCCGCGGTCGTGATCTCGATGTGGGGCAGGACCGACTGGACGTCCGGCCCGTGGTGGCTCGGGAGCGTCACCGGGTCGAGGACGATCGCGTCGATCGGCCCCCGCTTGACGTCTCCCGGATCGCCGCCGCGCCGGACCATGACCGCCCGGACCTTCCCGACCCCGAACGCCCGGTCGACCTCGTTGATGATCCGGACGAGACCGGTCGTGTTGCAGGAGACGACGCGTACGAACTGCCGGCCCCGGGCCTCATCGTAGTTGACCGAGGAGTTGAACGAGAACCCGGCGGTCGCATGCTTCTCGCCGCCCTGGTAGATCGCACGCACGCCGTGCTGCTCGTACATGGGCCTGTTCTTGAGTCCCACCCCGCCGGGCGTCGCGTCGACGACGACGTCGGCCTTCGTGATCATCTCGGCGACCGAGCCGGCGACCGGTACCCCCGCGTCCTCGAAGTCCGCCCGCTTTGAGAGGTCCGCGATGTAGAGGGGGTAGCCCCGCGCCTTTGCGACGTAGGCGTCCGCGTTCATCGAGGTCTTCGAGACCCCCACGATCTCCATGTCGGGCTGGCAGGCAACCGCGTCCGCGACGCGCTTGCCGATGGTACCGTACCCGTTGACTGCAACCTTGATCATCGTGCCTTCTCCTGTGTCCGTCGGAATGTCGGTCGGGCCCTGCCCCCCGGCCGTCCGCCGCACAGGAGCAGGAGGAACCCTCCCCCGATACGACCGCCCGGCAGGCGCCCTGCGGTACGGGGGATCGTGCCGGGCGGCCGACGGGAGATCGTGATCACGTCAGTTAATGGTACGATTCGATATAGTCTTGTCTATTATCCTGACAAAAGTCGGGCGCGAACCGGCCCTGCGTGCGGCCCGCCGCCGGGCCAGAGGGGCCCGTCCCCCTACAGGTAGTCCGCCTGGATCGCGACGACCTCGGCGGAGTCGGCGGCGGCGGCGTACCGTTCGAGGGGCTCCGCGTTCAGGACGAGGAAGTGGGGTCCCCAGCGGAAGGCGTCCATCAGCGCCCGCGCCTGGTCCGGCTCCCCGAGGATGTAACAGGCGGCGGCGAGGGCTTCGGCCGACGAGAGGCGGAGCGGGCGCCCGTAGTTGGTCGGGTTCGCCGCGACCAGGTACGGCAGCGCCCGGTGGCGGCGCCAGGCGGCGAAGACGCCGGCGTCGAGCACCTCCCAGGAACAGTCCAGCGCGGTCAGCGAGCGGACGCCCCCCGCCCGTCCGGGCGCGTCGGCCGGAGAGAGGGCCTGCGCCGCGGTCGGGTCGAGGACGAGCGTCGATCGCGGCACCTGATCGGGCCGGTCCAGGACCCGGAGAAGCCCGGCCCGCCCGAGCCGGACCACCGTGCACCTCTTCGGGGCACAGGTGTTGTCCCGGTAGGCGAAGAGGGGGATCATCTATACCCGTCTCGGCCCCACGCTCCATAATGTACGTGCTCGCCGCCCCCTGCATCCTGGACCCCACCCTCCGGGCGGAGGGGATCACCTCGGACGAAGACCGGGCCGCCTTCGCCCGTGCCCTCGAGCGATGCGCCGCGTTCGGGATCGAGGTCGTCTTGCTCCCCTGCCCCGAGACACTTCACCTGGGCCGTCCCCGCCCCCCCGGGCCGCTCCGGGGCCGGCTCGATACCCCGGCGTTCGGGGCCCTCCTCGACCGGCTCGAAGAGGAGGTCCGGGCGGTGATCGCCGACCGGGGCCCGCCGCTCTGCATCATCGGGGTCGACTCGTCCCCCTGCTGCGGGGTCAACCGGCACTTTCACGACGAAGACCGGCGTCCGGGGAGGGGGGTCTGGCTCGCCCGGTTCCCCGGCATCCGGGCGGTCGACGTCAAAACCTTCGCCCGGTACCGGGTCTACCTCGCCGCCCCCCTCTTCTCCGCCGCGGAGCGGGCGTTCAACCTCCGGCTCGCCCGTTTCCTCCGCGGGCGGCACCACCGGGTCGCCCTCCCCCAGGAGCTCGGGGACGAGGGATCCGTCCGCGACGAGGGGGAGCTGTGCCGGCTCTACGAACGGCTCCGCACCGAGATCGAGTCTGCAGACGTCCTCGTCGCGGTGATCGACGGTGCGGACGCCGACTCCGGGACCGCGTGGGAGATGGGGTACGCCGCCGGGCGCGGTATCCCGGTGGTCGCACTCAGGACCGACTTCCGGCGGGTCGGTGCGCACGAGCGGGTGAACCTGATGCTGGAATGCTCCTCCCCGGTCGCCGGCTCCTTCGGGGAGCTGGCCGCGCTGCTCGGGGACGAAGGGGAACGGGAGGAAAAGAAGGATTACCAGGCCTCGGGGAAGGCCATGTTGGTGTAGATGTCCTCGAGCCGGGCCTTGTGCCCGCGCTCCATCGCGGCGAGCTCGGTGAAGAGCTTCTTCTGCTCGGCGTCATCGGTCGCGTTCGCGAGCCCGGTGTACATCTGCATCGCCTCGAGCTCCTTCTTGATCGCGATCACGAGGCCGTCGATCGGCTTGAGGTCGGCGGAGAGCGGCGGGGAGGCGACCGACTCGGCAACCTTGTAGTCCCGCGTGGTCGAGAAGCCGAGCGAGGAGAAGTCCTTGGTCAGCATCTTCTGGAGGAACTCCCGGTGGCTGGTCTCGTCTCCTGCCAGCTCCTTGAAGAGCGACTTCAGGTTCGCGTCCTGCACCTTCTCCGCGACCGTGTTGTAGAACGAATAGGCCTCGACCTCGCGGTCGATCGCCATTGAGATGATGTTGCGATATTCCTCTGGAGTCATGACTATTGACAACCTCCGTTGCAAACTACTGTTCTGCACAGGGGTATTTAATGGAATGGTATCCTCTCCCCGGCGCCCGATCCCCGGCCCTGCAGATTCATTTAAATCTCATGGAATGAAACTTCTCTCTCTTAAAAAGGTGGCCGCGGGATCGGTCCCGGGAGGAGACGATGGCAGGGGATGGTGGTCTGGTGGAATGGAACGGGGTGAACGGGTAGATGGCACTCGATACGGGGACGACGGCATGGCTGCTCGTCTCGACCGCGCTCGTGATCCTCATGACCCCCGGTGTCGGGCTCTTCTACGGCGGGATGGTCAGGAAGAAGAACTTCATCTCGATGATCGCCCTCTCGCTCGTCGCCCTCTCCCTCGTGAGCCTCCACTGGGTGCTGGTCGGCTACTCGCTCGTCTTCGGCCATGACATCGGCGGGCTGATCGGGGGCCTCGATCATCTCGGTCTCGGGGGGGTCGGGCTGGACCCGGGGGAGGGAGGCTATCCGCCGGTCCTCTTCGCCGCCTTCCATCTCGCCTTTGCCGCGGTGACGCTCGCCGTCATCACCTCGGCCGTCGCAGAACGGGTGAAGCTGAGCTCATTTTTAGTGCTCGGTCTCCTCTGGACCACGCTCGTCTACGACCCCCTGGCGCACTGGGCCTGGGGAGGGGGGTGGGCCCAGTCCCTCGGGCTCCTGGACTTTGCCGGCGGTACCGTGGTCGAGATCAACTCGGGCTTCTCCGCCCTCGCCCTCGCCCTGGTGATCGGGAAGCGGGTCGGGTTCGGGCAGTACTCGATGGAGCCGCACAACATCCCGATGGCCCTGCTCGGCGGGGGGCTGCTCTGGTTCGGCTGGTTCGGGTTCAACGCCGGGTCCGCCCTCGCGGCGGACGGGATCGCGGCGAACGCGTTCCTGGTCACCAACACCGCCGCCGCCGCCGGGGCGATCGCCTGGCTCCTCGTCTCATGGCTCTACGGCCGGCCCGCCTCCCTCGGCATGATCACGGGCGCGGTCGCCGGGCTCGTCGCGATCACCCCCGCCGCCGGGTTCGTGACGGTCCCTGCCTCGGTCCTGGTCGGGGGAGTCGCGGGGGTCCTCTGCTACGGGGCGATGGTCTGGCGGCTCCGCCGGCAGTACGACGAGTCGCTCGATGCCTTCGCGGTCCACGGCGTGGGCGGGCTCTGGGGCACGGTGATGACCGGGGTCCTCGCCACCTCCGCGGTGAACCGGTTCCCCGGGCTGCTGGAGGGGAGCGTGTCGCAGTGCCTGGTGAACACGGGGTGCGCACTCGTGTCCGTCGTCTACGCGTTCGGCCTCACCTACCTGATCGCGCTCGCGGTGGACCGGGTGATGGGCCTCCGCGTCAGCGAGGAGGAGGAGTACGTCGGCCTCGACATCTCCCAGCATGGCGAGCGGATCTCCTACTAGCAACCTTTTTCTCGTGTCGTCCCCTGATCTGACTGGAATGTCTCCTGTACGCGTGTTCGCCCTCCTCGCCCTCCTCGCCGTCCTGGCCGGGTCCGCGCTCGCCGCCGGCTGCATCGGGGCGTCCGAGCCCGGGAACGGCGAAAGCCCGCCCGGTTCCCCCCCGCCCGGTGGAGAGGTGACGCCGCACGGCCCGACCCTTGCCGCCGGCGAGACGACGATCCCGATCCCGATCCCGGTCGGGAGCTAGGCCCATGGGCGGCAGGCGCAGGCGGACGGTGATCCCGCGGGCCGTCCTGCTCGGGCTTCTCGGCGCCGTCCTGCTCGCCGCAGGCTGTTTTTCCCCCATCTCCGCACTGCCCGGAGGCGGGCATGCCACCCTCCTCGGGGGGAGTTCCATCCCGGCACGGATGATCCTGGTCGGTGCCGCCGCCTCGGTTGTGCTCGTCCTCCTCGCCCGGCGGCGGGCCCTATTGATCACGGGCTCGTTCTCCGGCCTGATGGTCCTTTCCGAGTTTCTCACCCGGCAGGACGCGCTCCTGCCGTTCCCCCTGGAGGGCTCGCCGGCCCGCGCCCTCCTTTCCTCCTTCTCGACCGAATGGGGGTGGGGCCTTTTGGTCCTCGGCACCCTCCTGCTCCTCGTCGCGGGGGCCCTCCCCGGGCGCCCGAGGCGCGCTCCTCCCTCCGGGACGCCCCGCCGCCGCCGCTGAACCCCTCCCGCTCCGTCCGGACCGGGCCTCCGATACAAAACTATTATCACTATAATGATTTATCATTACAAAACTTGGAGACGACTGGAATTCTTCACACGGAGAGCCGGGCTGCACCGGTGGTGACCGTCCGGCCCAGGGATGGAGACGAGGGCCAGGCCCTGAGACTCCGGGACCGACCTTGAGAGCACCTGCACCGTGATACGGGCGGGACGAGTATGAATGACGAGAGAGACCCATGGAAGAGGATTTCGACGTTCGGCTGGCAGACGAGGTGAAGTACTACCGTCCGTCACCCGAGTACCGTGAGAATGCCTGGACCAGCGACTACGAGGCGGCATACACGAGATTCCTGAAGGACCCGGCGGGGTTCTGGGAGGAGGAGGCCCGCGAGCTCGACTGGTTCCGGGAGTGGGACGAGGTCCTGCGCTGGGACTACCCCTACGCGCAGTGGTTCGTCGGTGCGCGCCTCAACATCACCCACAACTGCCTGGACCGGCATGTCACCAACCACCGTCGGAACAAGGTGGCCCTGATCTGGCGCGGCGACGAGAGCGAGGAGCGGATCTACACCTACTACAAGCTCTGGCGGGAGGTGAACCGGTTCGCGAACGGTCTCCGCTCCCTGGGGGTGAAGAAGGGCGACCGGGTCTGCATCTACATGCCCGTCGTGCCCGAGCAGGTGATCGCGATGCTCGCCTGCGCCCGGATCGGAGCCATCCACTCGGTCGTCTTCGGCGGGTTCGGTGCGCAGGCGGTCGCCACCCGTCTCAACGACGCCCAGGCGCGGATCGTGATCACCGCCGACATGGGGATGCGACGCGGCAAGCGGATCCCGCTGATCACGATCGTGCAGGAGGCGGTGATCGACGCCCCCTCGGTCGAGCGGATCGTGATCCTGCGCCGGGAGCTCGACCACCCGGTCCCGATCCACGAGGAGCGGGAGGTCGACTTCTACGCCCTGATGGAGGGGCAGCCGTACGAGTGCACCCCCGAGGTGATGGACGCGGAGGACCCGTTCTTCATCCTCTACACCTCGGGATCGACCGGCACCCCGAAGGGGGTCGTCCACACCTGCGGGGGGTACATGGTCGGGGCGCACTATACCACCCGGCACGTCTTCGACTTCAAGGACAACGACGTCTACTGGTGCACCGCCGATCCCGGGTGGATCACCGGCCACTCCTACGTCGTCTACGGCCCGCTCATGGTCGGAGGCACGGTCGTGATCGCCGAGACGACCCCGGACTACCCCGACCCGGGCTCATTCTGGAAGATCATCGAGGACCTGGGGGTGACCATCTTCTACACGGCCCCGACCGCGATCCGGATGTTCATGAAGGTCGGGGACCAGTGGCCCAACCGGTACGACCTCCGCTCGCTCCGGGTGCTCGGGTCGGTCGGCGAACCGCTCAACCCCGAGGCCTTCGAGTGGTTCTACCGGGTGATCGGCAAGGAGCGCTGCCCGATCGTCGACACCTGGTGGCAGACCGAGACGGGGATGCACATGGTCACGACGATGGTCGGCGAGCCGATGCGCCCCGGGTTCGCCGGGAGGTCGATCCCCGGGGTGGTCGCCGACGTGGTGAACCGTGACGGCGAACCGGTTCCGCCCGGGACGGGCGGGTTTTTGGTGATCCGGCAGCCCTGGCCCGCGATGCTCCGGACGATCTACAACAACGACGAGCGGTACCGGCAGTACTGGGAGACGATCCCGGGCTGCTACACCGCGGGCGACCTGGCCGTGAAGGGCCGTGACGGCTACATCATGGTGATCGGCCGTGCCGACGACGTGATCATCATCTCGGGCCATAACATCGGCACCGCGGAGGTCGAGTCCGCCCTCGTCTCGCACCACGCGGTGGCGGAGGCGGCCGTGATCGGGAAGCCGGACCCGATGAAGGGCAACCAGATCAAGGCGTTCGTCATCCTGAAGGTCGGCCAGGCCCCCTCGGAGCGGCTCGAGAAGGACCTGATCTACCAGGTGAGGATGATGCTCGGGCCGTTCGCGGTGCCGTCCGAGATCGAGTTCGTGGAGGCGCTGCCCAAGACACGGTCCGGCAAGATCATGCGCCGGGTCCTCAAGGCGCGCGAGCTCGGGGTCGACCCGGGAGACCTTTCGACCCTGGAGGAGTGAGGGATGGCGGACCCGTCCTCCACCCTCTTCGGCATGCCCGCAGAGCGTGGCCGCTGGGTCTTCGTCCTCCTCGGGCTCGTGATCAACCTCGCGATCGGTTCGATCTACGCCTGGTCGGTCTTCCGCAAGCCGCTCGAGGCGGCGTTTCACGTCGGGGCGACCGAGAGCCTCTTCCCGTTCGTGGTCTTTTTGGCGGTCTTCGCCATCGGTATGCCGCTCGTCGGGGGTCTCCTCGACCGGTACGGCCCCCGGCTCCTCGCGGTCGCCGGCGGGGTGATCGTCGGCGCGGGGTGGCTCCTCGGGTCCCAGTCCACCTCGATGGCGATGCTCACCCTCGCCTACGGGCTGATCGGCGGCGCCGGCGTCGGGATCGTCTACAACTGCCCGATCGCGGTCGCCGCCCGCTGGTTCCCCGACCGGCGGGGGCTCGCGGTGGGGCTGGCGGTCCTGGGATTCGGCCTCTCACCGCTCGTCACCGCGCCGCTCGCGAACGCCCTGATCGCCACGATCGGGCCGCTCGCGACGATGGCCTGGGTGGGGACCGGTGCCCTCCTGGTGATCGTCCTCGCCGGTCTCCCCCTCCGGTTCCCCCCCCCCGGGTGGGCGCCGGCGGGCTGGACGCCGACGGCGGCGCAGGCAGGCACCCGCGACCTCTCGAGGTCGGAGATGGTCCGGACAGGAGCATTCTGGGGCCTGTGGCTCTGCTTCTTCATCGGGACGGTCGCCGGCCTGATGGCGATCGGGATCGCCTCGCCCGTCGGCCAGGAGGTCTTCCTCCTCCCGGCGGCGACAGCGGCCGTGCTGGTCGGCGTCTTCGCGGTCTTCAACGGGGTCGGACGGCCGCTCTTCGGGGCGCTCGTCGACCGGCTCGGGACGAGGACGACCGCGATCGCAAACCTGGCCCTGATCGCGGGGGCGGCCCTCCTCCTCTGGGCGGGCTCCGGGAGCGGGGCGTGGGCCGTCTACGTCATCGGCTTCGCCGCGCTCTGGCTCTGCCTCGGCGGCTGGCTCGCGATCGCACCCGCCTGCACGGCGGCGTACTGCGGCACCCGGTACTACGGCCCGAACTACGGCCTGGTCTTCACCGCCTACGGCGTCGGCGCGATCGTCGGGAACCTGCTCGCGGGGACGCTCCGCGACCTGGTCGGGTCGTACACGGCGGTCTTCCTCCCGGTCGCCGGACTCGCGCTCCTCGGCATCGGGATCGCGGCGCTCCTCCTCCGTCCCCCCTTCGGGACCGCCTGAGGCCCCCCCCTTTTTTCCGGAACCCGGCGGACCCCGCACCCATGGGGGGAGATAGGTAAATTTATATGTGTAAGAATACAACTTCCTTCCTAGTGTGGCGCAGGGCGCCACCTCCAGTGAGGTTGACAGAGAATGGCACTCGACACCGGTGCAACGGCATGGATCCTCGCGTCGACAGCGCTGGTCATGCTCATGACGCCCGGGGTCGGGTTCTTCTACGGCGGCATGGTCCGCCGGAAGAACCTGATCTCCATGATCGCACTCTCGTTCATCGCGTTCGCGCTCGCCTCGGTCCAGTGGGTCGTGGCGGGGTACTCGCTCTCGTTCGGCCCCGACATCGGGGGCCTGATCGGGGGGCTCGACTTCCTCGGGCTCTCCGGGATCGGGATGGACGCGGGCGAGGGGACGTACCCCCCGATCCTCTTCGTGATGTGGCAGCTGGTCTTCGCGACGGTTGCGCTCGCGATCCTGACCTCCGCGGTCGCGGAGCGGGTGAAACTCAGCTCGTTCCTCGTGCTCGGGCTGCTCTGGACCACCCTCGTCTACGACCCCCTGGCGCACTGGGCCTGGGGCGGCGGCTGGGCGATGAGCCTGGGCGCCCTTGACTTCGCGGGCGGGACGGTGGTCCACATCAGCTCGGGGTTCGGCGCGCTCGCGCTCGCGCTCGTGATCGGGAAACGGGTCGGGTACGGCGAGCACTCGTTCGAGCCGACCAGCATCCCGATCACCCTGCTCGGGGCGGGCCTGCTCTGGTTCGGCTGGTTCGGGTTCAACTCGGGCTCGGCGCTCGCCGCGGACGGCCTGGCGGCGAACGCGTTCCTGGTCACCAACACGGCGGCGGCGATCGGCGCGCTCACCTGGCTCGCGGCGAGCTGGATCCACGGCAAGCCCTCGTCGCTCGGTTTCGTCTCGGGCGGCATAGCGGGGCTGGTCGCGATCACCCCGGCGGCAGGTTACGTCGGGGTGCCGGCGAGCCTGGCGATCGGCGCGGTGGCGGGCCTCCTCTGCTATGGGTGCATGCTCCTCCGCCTCCGGGTCGGCTTCGACGAGTCGCTCGACGCGTGGGCGATCCACGGGATGGGCGGTCTGTGGGGCGCGCTGGCGACGGGTATCTTCGCGAGCACCGCGATCAACGACTATCCGGGCCTGCTCGAGGGGTCGACGACCCAGTTCGTCAACAACCTGCTCGGCGCGGTCGCCGCGGTGGTCTGGGCGTTCGGCGTGACCTTCGTGATCGCGTGGGTGATCAAGCAGACGATGGGCCTGCGCGTGACCGAGGAGGAGGAGTACGTCGGCCTGGACATCGCCCAGCACGGCGAGCGGGCGATTACCTGAACCTGGAGGAGACCATGCATCTCGTAACCGCCATCATTCGCCCTGAACGGCTCGACTTCGTCAAGAAGGCGCTCGAGGACCAGGGCTTCTACGGCATGACGATCACCGAGGTCCGGGGGCGCGGCGAACAGAAGGGGATCGCGCTCCAGTTCCGCGGCGGGACCATGTCCGTCGACATGCTCCCCAAGTGCCGGGTCGAGGTCGCGGTCGCCGACGGCCTGGTCGATACCGCGATCCAGGCGATCTGCTCCGCCGCCCGGACCGGCAAGGTCGGCGACGGCAAGATCTTCGTCCTTCCCATCGCCCGCACGGTCCGGGTGCGGACCGGGGAGGAGATCCTCTAGCCGGCCCCCCGGTCACCCAACTCCCCCCTCCCTCTCCCCTCCCTCCTCCCCCTTCGAACCGAGCGTTCATGAGCCGACCCGTCCAACCCTTTTCGCATGCGGGTCACGGCCCTCTCCTCCGGCTCGCGGGGCAACTCGGTCCTGGTCGAAGGCGCGAGCGGTAGTCTCCTCGTCGATGCCGGGCTCTCCGCCCGTGACCTCCTCCAGCGGATCGCCGCGACCGGGGCCGACCCCGGTGCGATCCAGGCGGTCCTCGTCACCCACGAGCACACCGACCATGTCCGGGGGCTGGACGCCCTCGCGAAACGGCTCGACCTCCCGGTCTACGGGACCCCCGGCACCCTCGCCGAGTTCCTGCTCCACCGGAAGTCCACCCGGCGCCCGGTCGACACCTGCCCGGTCCGGGGAGACGCGCAGTTCACGATCGGCGAGTTTTCCATCGAACCCCTGCCGCTCTCGCACGACGCCCGCGAGCCCTGCGGGTACCTGATCGAGGCGGGAGGGGTCCGCCTCGGGTACTGCACGGACACGGGTGTCGTCCCGGGGGGCGTCCGGGAGCGCCTCGCATGCTGCGACGCGCTGGTCCTCGAGGCGAACCACTGCCCGCGGATGCTCGAGGAAGGGCCCTATCCGGCGATGCTGAAGCGCCGGATCCGCTCACGGCGGGGCCACCTCTCGAACGAGCAGACGGCCGAGCTCCTCCGTTCGTTCTCCGGGGACCTCGCCGCCGTGATGCTCGCCCACCTCTCCGAGACCAACAACACCCCGGAGCGGGCGCGTTCGGCGGTCGAGGAGGCCTTCGGCCTCTTCTCCTCCGAACTCCAGCTCTCGATCGCGCTCCAGCAGACGATCTCGCGGCCGATGGTGATCTAGGTGGAGTTCGCCGAGTTCGCCCGGGTCTGCGAGCAGCTCGAGGGGCTCTCCGGCCGGCTCGAGATGCGGGACCTGCTCGCCTCGCTCCTCCCCGGGCTCGACGACGTGGAGCTCCCGGTCTTCGTCCGGTTCGTCCAGGGCCGGGTCTTTCCGGACTGGTCCGCCGAGAAGCTCGGGATCGGCCCGAACCTCCTCTACGAGGCGGTCGCCTACGTCGCGGGCCGGAAGAAGGCCGACGTCGTCCGGCTCGTGAACGAGACCGGCGACCCCGGGGTCGCCGTCGAGCGCCTCCTCGCGCACCGCCAGCAGTCATCGTTCTTCTCCGAGTCGATGACGCTCGCCGAGGTGCATGCCCTCCTCGTCCGCGTCGCCTCGACCGCCGGACCCCAGTCGCAGCAGGCGAAGATGCGCCTCCTCCGGCAGGGGTTCGGTTCGATGACCCCTGTCGAGGCCCGCTACTTCGCCCGGCTCGTCCTCGCGGAGCTCCGGATCGGCATCGGCGAGGGGACGGTCCGCGATGCGATCGCCCTCGCCTCCGGGGTCGACCCCGCCCTCGTCGAGCACGCCCAGCAGGTGAAGAACGACCTCGGCGAGGTCGCCCTCCTCGCCCGGGAGGGGCCGGAGGCGCTCGGCGCGGTCTCCATCGTCCCGTTCCGGCCGGTCCGCCTGATGCTCGCCCAGCAGGGGACGATCGCCCAGCAGCTCGCGGACTTCGGCCCGGTCGCGGTGGAGTACAAGTACGACGGCTCGCGGATCCAGTTCCACCGGAGCGGCGGCATCGGCCGGTGCTGGTCGCGCCGGCTCGAGGAGGTGACCCACGCCCTCCCCGAGGTGGTCGAGGCCCTCCTCGGCGCGACACGGACCGACGTCATCCTGGACGCCGAGGTGGTGGCCGTCGGTCCCGACGGGCGCCCGCTCCCGTTCCAGACCGTCCTCCGCCGGTTCCGGCGCAAGCACGGGGTCGCGGAGGCGCGCGAGGCGATCGCGCTCGTGCCGCGTGTCTTCGACTGCCTCTGGGCCGGGGGCGAGTCCCTGCTCGACCGCCCGCTCGCCGAGCGGCGGGCCCGCCTCGAGCAGGTCCTCGCCGAACACCTCGCGCCCCAGCAGGTGCTCGGCGATGAAGAGAGCGTCCGGGCCGTCTACGAGCGCGCGCTCGCCGAGGGGCACGAGGGGGTGATGCTGAAGGTCCCCGGCGCGCCCTATACCCCCGGGGCGCGGGGCCGGGCCTGGGTTAAGATCAAGCCCGAGGCCGAGACCCTCGACCTTGCCGTCGTCGGCGCGGGGTGGGGCGAGGGCCGGCGGGCCGGCACCTTCGGGACGTACGAGCTGGCGGTCCAGGACGGGGGTCGCCTCCTCCCCGTGGGGCGGGTCGCCACGGGCATGACCGACGAGGACCTGACGACGCTCCATGCCCTCTTCCGGGACCTGGTGATCGCCGAGTCGGGGGCCTCGGTGATCCTGGAGCCACGGGTGGTCTTCGAGGTCGGCTACTCCGAGATCCAGGCGAGCCCCAACTATGCGAGCGGCTACGCCCTCCGCTTCCCCCGCTTCGTCCGGGTCCGGGAGGACAAGGGGATCGACGAGGTGGAGACCCTGGAGAGCCTGATCGCGCGGTACCGGGCACAGGCAACCCGGAACGGGAACGGCGGACCCCGGCCCGACCCCCTGCCATGACGCCCCATACCGGGCCGGGCGGACCCGGGGACCTCGTCCGGCGGCACCTCGCTGCGATCGCCGCCATCGGCGAGCGGCCGACGGGCTCCGAACCGAACCGCCACCTGGAGGCGTACCTCGGCGGCGTCCTCCGCGATGCCGGGTGCGGGGTCGAACGGCTCGCCTTCTCCTGCGAGGACTGGCGGGCGGAACGGGTCTTTCTCCGGTGCGGCGAGGACGGGCTCGTCGGGGTGGCGAACCCGTACAGCCTGCCCTGCGACGTCGAGGCGGGGGTCGTCGCGGCCTCTTCGGACGAGGGGCTCGCAACCCTCGATGGGGCCGGGAGGATCGTCGTCCTCCACGGCCCCCTCACGGTGGCACCCTGGATGCCGGAGGAGTTCCCGTTCTTTTCGGACGAGGCGGTGCGGGCCCGCGTCCGCCGGCTGAGGGCCATGGGTCCTGCCGCCGTCATCACGGTCTCGCCCCGCCTGGACTTCCCCGTGCCCGTGATCATCGACGGGTCGTTCGGCATCCCCTCGTGCACCGTCGGGCCGGTGGCAGGGGCCCGCCTCCTCTCCTGCGGGGACGAACCGGCCCGGCTCGCCATCGGGACCGTCTCCTTACCGGTCGAGGCGGCGGACGTGATCGGACGGATCGGCGGCGACGGGCCGTGCATCGTCGTCTCGGCGCACCTCGACACGAAGCACCTCACCCCCGGTGCGCTCGACAACGCGACCGGCCTCGCGGTCCTGCTCGCGCTCGCCGAGCGGTTTGCCGCCGATCCCCCCTGCCCCCTGGAGTTCACCTGCTTCAACGGCGAGGAGCATTACGCGGCGCCGGGAGAGGTCGCCTACATCGGGGCCGGCCATCTCGACCCCGCCCGGGTCCGGCTGGTGGTCAACCTGGACGGCATCGGCCTCGCGGGACATCCTGCCAGCCTCGCGTTCTTCGCGTGCCCCCCCGCCCTCGAATCCGGGGCCCTCGAGGTCCTCGCCCGCCACCCCGACCTCGTCAGGGTCGACCCCTGGCCCGGGGGCGACCACATGGTCTTCTGCATGGGGGGCGTCCCGGGCATGGCCGTCTCGACCGCCGCCCCGCCGGACGTCCTTGACGCCGTGCTCCATACCCCGGCCGATACCCTCGACCGGGTCGACGTGGCGCTCGTCGCGCGGACGGCCCGCGCGGTCGAGGCCCTCATCCGGGCAGCGGCGGACCTGCTCGGCCTCTCCCCGCCCCGCCCTGGAGGACGGGACGGACCGCCGTAGTGTTCGGAATATTTTTGGAAAAACATAAATATCCCAAGGTCTACCCGCGCACCATGCCACGCACCGCCGGCCTTCTCCTCTCCGTTCTCCTCCTCCTGCTCCTCTCCCCGTCGGTACCGGCCGACCCCTCGATCGGCCTCCTCTCCATCCCGCCCCCGGGGAGCACCCGGGACTGGGTCTCCGGGGTGGTCGGGGACGTGGACCCCGATGACTGGTGCGTGGTCCTCTACGTCCAGGTGGATGGGCGGTGGTGGGGCCCGAAACCGACGTGGGCGGAGCCCCTCACCCCGATCCGGTCCGACGGGTTCTGGAACGCCACCTTCGCCACGGGGGGCAACGACCTGGCATCCACCCGTTTCGCCGCGTACCTCCTCCCCCGCGGGGTGGTCCCTCCGGCGCTCGCCGGGGCGTCCACCCTGCCGACCGTCCTCGCCGCGTATCCCTGCGATGAACGCGCCCGCCCGGCGCCGGCGCCGCGGCCCGCCCCCTCCTTCGCCCGGAACGGGACCGAGCTCGTGGGGCTCTGCGTCGGGCCGTACCTGAACGGCGAACGGCCCGGGGAGACGGTCCTCTCCCCCGACGTCCTCCGGGGACGGCTCTCCGTCGTCGCACCCCGCACCACCTGGCTCCGTTCCTACGGCGTCGACGGCGGGCTGGAGCGGTTCGGGGCGACGGCGCACGCCCTCGGCCGGAAGGCGGCGGTCGGTGCCTGGCTCACCGCGGACCCGGCGGCGAACCGGGGCGCCCTGCTCGCCCTCATCGGGTCAGGTCGGGCGGGGGATGCGGACCTCCTCATCGTCGGGAGCGAGTGCCTGCTCCGGGGCGACCTCTCGGAACGGGACATCGTCACCTACCTGGAATGGGTCCGCCGGGAGGTCCCCGGGGTGCCGGTGGCGACCGCGGACGGCTACGCGCAGCTGCTCGCCCACCCGGCGGTCGTCGAGGCCTCGGACCTCCTCGTCGTGCACGTCTACCCGTTCTGGGAGGGGTCCGAGATCGGGGCGGCCCCGGCCCGTACCCTCGCCGCGTGGGAGTCGGTGGCCGCCGTCGCCGGCGGGCGGACGGTGGTGATCGGCGAGCTCGGCTGGCCCGATGCGGGCGCGCCGCAGGGCCGGGCGGTCCCCTCGGCGGAGAACGCAGTGCGGTACCTCCACGAGACGACGGCGCTCCTCGACGCTCGCGGGGTGCCGTACTTCTACTTCTCCGCCTTCGACGAGGCGTGGAAGACGGGGGAGCCCGGCGGGGTGGGGCCCCACTGGGGGCTCTGGACCGGCGACCTCGTGCCGAAGCCGGGCCGGTTCCCCCTGCCCGCCACCCTCCTCCCGGTCCCGGGCGGTTCGGGGCGGCCCGGTGACCTGGACGGGGACGGCATCGTCGAGGACGTGAACGGCAACGGGAGGGCCGACTTCGCGGACGTGGTCCTCCTCTTCAACCGGATGGACTGGATCGCCGCGAACGAGCCGATCGCCGCCTTCGACCGGAACGGGAACGGCAGGATCGACTTCGCGGACGTCGTCCGGCTCTTCGGGGCGCTCTAGTCGCCGCGCCGCATCAGGGAGAAGGCCTGGACGGAGGCGGGGGGATGGGCTGCAGAAAGATGCATCTTCTCCTCCACCTCCCGGACCGGCTCCTCCCTCCCCGTGGGCCATCGACGAGCCGGGATAGCCCCGGGACGACCACCAGGCCACCCGGTACGAGCAGGTTGCGCCGGTAGGCGAGCCCCCGGAGGAACTCCGATCCCCGGTCGACCGCCGTGAACCCCGCCCCCCGGGCCCATATCGGCGACCCGCGGGGAGAGCGAGCAGGGCAAGGAGGTGTTCCGCGTACCGGTCGTCTCCCGGTCCCTCGCGACAAAGTCCGCGCATGAAGGAGAGGATCGCCCCGAAAGACGGGTCCGGGCAGGGGAGTCGGGGGTGAAGGACGGTCTGCTCCCTCACCACCGGCCGCGCCGCGGGACCCCGTTCGCCACCGCCGGATCCGCCGGGCCGAGCCCGAGGGCGGCCCGGGTACCGGCGACCACCAGGCGCATCCCGGTCGAGACCAGGTCCCGGTGCCGGAGGAGCCCCTCGCGCCAGGCGGACGGGATCCCCAGGTGGCCGTAGCAGGCGCCGGCGAGCTGCCCGGCGACGGCGCCGGCCGTATCGGCGTCCTCGCCCAGGTTGACGGCCGCGAGGACGACCTCTTTGAACGACCTCCCGCGGGAGAACGCCCAGAGCGCCGCCTCGAGGCAGTCGACGGCGCCTCCCCCCGCCCGGATCGCGGGGGGTTCCCGCTCGAGGAACGAACCCGCCGCTACCCGGGCGATGGCGGGGCAGAGCGGCCGGTCGTCCCAGAACCCGGGCACCGGGGAGTAGAGCGGTGCAGTCAGCTCGTCCTTTTCCGCCCCGTGGAAGGCCCCCACCAGGAGGGCGGCCAGGTACCGGCAGGCGTCCACCGACTCGGGGGATGCGTGGGTGGTCCGGCTCATTGTGGCGGCCGCCTCGACCGCCCGGGCCGGGTCCATCGCCCAGAAGACCGGGATCGGGGCGAGGCGCATGAGAGACCCGTTGCCGGGGGTGAGTCCCGCGACCGGTCCCGCGACCGTCGCACCGGTTCGGAGATAGGCCTCCAGTGCGCGCCGGGTCGTCGTGCCGATGTCGAGGCAGACCCCCGTCGGGGCCTGGTACCCCTCCCGCCAGTAGCGGACGTAGCGACGGAGCTGGTCCTCGGGGTCGAGACCGCCGCACGCGATCAGGCTCTCGGCCACGCAGAGGGCGAGGGCCGTGTCGTCGGTCCAGCACCCGGCGGGCAGGTTCATCACCCCGCCCTGGCGGTACCCGGTGATCGGGTCGAAGCTGCCCGGTTTCAGGAACTCGACCGGCGCTCCGAGAGCGTCTCCCACCGCGAGCCCCACCAGGGCGCCGAGGGCCGCGTCGTGGACGTCGATCGCCATGGCAGACCGTTCGTCCTGGTCAACAAAAAAGTCGTCGATCCGATCCCGGGCCGGAGGTTTGGCGACGGTCGGGGTGCACGGTCCGGCGTGGTGGTTCACCGGTCCGCGGGGGGGACGCCGCCGGCGTCTCCCGGCGGCCCCCTGCCCGGAACGGTCCCGTCCGGAGGCGTCCCGTTCGGGTGCAGTCCGGATGGCGGGGGGCCGTCGGGCGGTGTCCCGTTCGGACGGAGCCCGGCGCCGGGGTTCCCCCCGGGTGGCGCGCCGTGCGGGGACGCACCCGGCGGGGGGGAGATGCCGGGTGCGTGAAGGTCCGTGGCGTTCGCGGTGGATGACGGGAGGACGCCCTCCGGTGTCCCGTCCCCGGTCCCCACCGCCACGGGGCTGGTGGGTCCGGACGGGGTCTCCGAGCATCCGGCGACGC
>ENA-UOWE01001295-UOWE01001295.1-activated-sludge-metagenome-genome-assembly--contig:-NODE-1295-length-31460-cov-6.524216_pt1 | contig 31460 bp, 31 predicted proteins | sample MGYA00249841_ERZ761562 | MGnify/ENA primary metagenome ERZ761562 (study PRJEB28883, sample SAMN05720200) | activated sludge metagenome | isolation source: Anaerobic digester | place: Japan...
CTCATCGTGCTTCGGTCTCCGGTCATCGTATGACCACTTCCAGAGTATCGATCCCCCGCCAAACTTCCGGCGGACTGTGAAACAAAGACGCATCCTGTCCCAGACCATCCCGCCCAGGGGATGGTAATGACCGCGGGATCGGCGTTCCCGACGAGGAGATCGGATGTGAAGGTAACGGCTGTTGGAATAATGAATCTAACCTGACCATCCCGGGCGATGCCGGCAACGGTTGCCTCTTTCTCCGAACGACCGGGAGTGTAAAGCGTGAAGGAACCGCCTGAGGGTGCCGTCATGCGGCCCGTCCACCGCGATCCGATCGCCCGTCCGCGGCAGTCGCAAGACAGCCCGTGTTCGACATCCAGGCCCGGTCCGGGCCCGGGGACAGAACTGATGTCACTGCGCGGTCTCCACACCCCCCCGCCCACCTCGTCCCTGCAGGGGAGCTCCACCTTCCGGCACCGTTCGAGGAGAGCATCGTGAACGATCTGTCGGTGACCGCCCCATGGGCCTTCCCGGTGGAGTCCGTCCCGGGGGCAGTCGGTCGCCTGTCTGTCCCGGGTACCAGCGATCGGATCCTGACAGAAGATTGCATGGTACGATGCCCTGAAAAAAAAGCGCCGGAAACCGTGCGGCGAACCCGTGTCAGGAGGAGGGAGACGATGACGGGAAAGGAGCCCGGATTGATCGGGTGGGTCCCATGAGTCGGAGAATTCGAGGGATGCCCGGAAGGAGGCCTGATGTCTTCGATCAGTCCGGGATCTGGTAGGGATCGAATGCGGTCAACGGACTGTCGGGGTGGGGTAGACCTGCGTTCCCCGGATCGTCTCGATCCACTGAAGGAGCCGGGAGACGGGTCCCTTCTCGGACCGGGCGTCGATGGTCCATCCTTCGTCATAGACCTGCTTCCAGAACGTCACGACGAGGGTCTTCGCTTCGTCTTCCGACATCAGGCTCCTGATCCTGTCGTTCTCGGGACAGAGGGATCGGGGAGTAAAGAACACTGTGGCCCGATGACCCCTCTCGACGACCCGGACCATCATGTACGGATACAGGCGACAGTCGATGGGTCGGTCCTGATAGACCTGGCAATCGTGCCCGAGCAGGTGCGGGCATCTTTCCCCCTCCCGTGGTGTGACCAGTATCACCCCGTTCGCATTCTTGACGTCGAGGTCCTTCTCGAATCGTCGAAAGAGGGCATCGTATTCCCCGGCGGTCAGCATCAGGTTGCTCAGACGAGCGCAGCAGACATTGCTGCATCCCAGGCACTGGTTCTCGACCACGGCGATCGTGCATCTGTGAACGGATCTCGTATAAAAAAGCCATCATTAAATTCTCCGAATGGCGCGATCGGGGTCACCTCTCATGGACGACGACTTCCGGATCGGGACGGCATCCCATCCCGGGAACGATTCCCGGGTACGACGCATCCGGCCCGGGATCAACGGGGCAGCAGAGGTCTGGCGGGCCGGTTCCCCCATCCACCGTATGGCCGCAGACGGTCCACCAGTCGGTCTCGAAAAACGGGCATGGGCTCGTTGGTTCGTGAGCAAACCCCCGGAACGACAGGAGACGAGACGATGGTCCCTTCGCCGTCCCCACCTGCTCCTCGCCCTGCCTCTCCTTCCTGAGGACCCGGGAGTCCCGAAGACGAAAGGAACCTGCTGCCGGAGGGCCCTGCACCGGGGCGATCCTTCATCATGTCGGAGTGTGACGGAGAGGGTACGATGTGCGGCCGGTATTCACTGATCTGCACGGACGACCTCGGCAACCGGTTCCGGGTCCCCCTCGCCGACCCACCCTGCCGTTCGCGGTTCAACGTCGCGCCCACCCAGGTGATGCCGGTCGTCGTGCACAACGACCACAACGAACTCGTCCCGATGGAATGGGGGTTGATCCCGCACTGGGCGGCGGAGCCGACGCAGTACCGCCGTCCGATCAACGCCCGCGCCGAGACGCTCCCCGATCGACCGATGTTTCGCGGCCTTCTCCGGCACCACCGCTGCCTGGTACCGGCGAGCGGTTTCTACGAATGGAAGCGGGACGGTCTCCGGAAGACCCCGTATTATCTCCGGTTAAGAGACGCCCCGCTCTTCGCCTTCGCCGGTCTCTACGACCGGTGGACCGACCCCGCCGGGAGCACGCACCTGACCTACACGATCATCACGACGACGGCGAACGACCTGGTCCGGCCGATCCACGACCGGATGCCGGCGATCCTCGCACCGGAGGCGGAGGAGCGCTGGCTCGACCCGGCACCACTCATGGGTGACGAACTCGCCCGCCTCCTCGGCCCGTACCCGTCGGCGGAGATGGAAGCCTACCCCGTCTCCCCTCGGGTGAACAGCCCGGCCCAGGACGACGAGGGACTGATCGAACCGGTGGCGTGAACAGGCCGGCGATGCCTGCGGGCAGACGTCCGGCGTGCGGCCCCCCGGACGACCCGACCGGTCGTCGCGGGCCAAAGTCGGGTTCGTCGGTCCGGGGTGTGGAACGGCGACGCAGACGTGATCCGTTCCGTCGTCGACCGGATGGGAGGCGGGTCGGTCGACCCGGTGGATGAAACGAAAGGTATTGATAGTTGTACGGGCGAGTGAAGAACAGGCATGAGAGGGCCAATCCGGGTTCTGTACGTCGACGACGAACCCGCCCTGCTCGAGATCGGCCGGCGTTTCCTCGAGCTGGCCGGTGGGATGACGATCATCACCGTCGATTCGGCGAAGGCGGCGCTGGAACTCCTGGAGAGGGAGGAGGTCGACGTGGTCGTCTCCGACTACCAGATGCCCGGGATGGACGGCATCCGGTTCCTGATCGCGGTCCGCGAACGGTTCGGCCGACTGCCGTTCATCCTCTTCACGGGCCGGGGGCGCGAGGAGATCGCGATCCAGGCGATCAACAACGGGGTCGACTTCTATCTCCAGAAGGGGGGGGATCCCGAGGCGCAGTATCTGCAGCTCGCCCACCTGGTACGGCTCGCGGAGGAGCGGCAGTCCGCCGGGAACGCCCTCGCGACGAGCGAGCTGCGGTTCCGCTCCCTGATCCAGAACTCGTCCGACATCATCCGGATCGTCGACCGCGACGGCCGGATCACCTACGAGTCGGACTCCGGGCGCCGCATCCTCGGGTATCCTGCCGGGTACACCCTGGGAAAGAGCCCCCTCGAGTTCATCCACCCCGACGATCTCGAGCAGGCCCGGATCGCCCTCGGGGAGGTCTTCGAGGGGAGAAAACCGGGGACTCCGACGGCGGTACGCGTCCGCCGGTCGGACGGGACCTACATCCACGTCGAGGCGGTCGGGGTCAACCTGATCGGGACTCCCGGGATCGACGGGGTCGTGATCACCTCGAGACCGATCGACGAGCGCCTCGTCGCCGAGCGGGACCTCCGCCAGAGCGAGGAGCGGTTCCGGCGTGCCGAGGGGATCGCCCGGATCGGTCACTGGCAGATTGACCTTAAGGAGGGGACGGTCTCTGCCTCCCGGGGGGCGCAGGCGATCCTGGGGCTGGAGGGGACGACGGTGACCCTGGCGAGCCTGGAACATTGTTTCGACCCCGTGGAATACGAGCGGATCAGGCAGGCGGGACGGGAGCTGATCGACGCCGGCACCCCGTTCGACCTCGAGTTTCGTCTCCGGCGGGCCGATGGGCAGGAGATCGTGGTCCGCACGCAGGCGGAGTACGACCGGGAGCAGGACACCATCTTCGGGGTCCTCCACGACGTCACGGGGCTCAGGGAGTCCGAGGCGATGCTGACACGGTTCGGCCGGATCCTCGAGTCCTCCCTGAACGAGATCTACATCTTCGACGAGCGGACGCTCCGGTTCATCGACGTGAACCGGGGTGCCCGGGAGAACCTGGGCTACACGATGGACGAGCTCCGACAGATGACACCCCTCGATCTCAAACCCCGGTTCTCCGCCTCCGAGTTCGAGGCCCTCATCGCACCGCTCCGTTCGGGGGAGGTGGAGAAGCAGGTCTTTACCACCGTTCACAAGAGAAAGGACGGGTCGCTCTACCCGGTCGAGGTCCACCTCCAGCTGATGCGGTACGGGACCTCGCCGGTCTTCGTCGCGGTGATCCTCGACATCATCGGGCAGGTACGTGCGAATGAGGCCCTGGTCCGTGCGAACCGCGTCCTCAATCTCCTCTCGTCCATCACCCGGCACGACATCACCAACCAGCTGGTCGTGCTGCAGGGCTACCTCGCCCTCCTCCGCTCGGGGGTCGACGACCCCGTCCTTCGGGAGCAGGTGGATCGGTGCCAGGCGTCCGCCGAGCGGATCGCCTCGATGGTCCGGTTCGCCGGCACGTGCGAGCACCTCGGGCTCCAGGCCCCCGCCTGGCAGGAGGTCCGGGCACTCGTCGACCGGGCGGCGGCGGAGGTGGATCTCGGCGCGATCCGCCTCGAGAACAGACTCCCGGCCGGCCTGGAGATCTCCGCGGACCGGCTGATCGCCCGGGTCTTCACCAACCTGCTCGACAACGTGGTCCGCCACGGGAAGGGCGCGACCGTGGTGCGGTTCTCGGCAGAACAGGGGGACGGCGGTCCGGTGATCGTCTGCGAGGACGACGGCATCGGGGTGCCGGAGGAGAAGAAGGAGCGGATCTTCGAACGGGGGTACGGGGACCACACGGGGTTCGGCCTCTTTCTGGTCCGGGAGATCCTGCAGATCACCGGGATCGCGATCCGCGAGACCGGGACGCCGGGAGAGGGGGCCCGGTTCGAGCTCTCGATTCCGGCGGAGATCGCCCGTACCAGGCCGATCGGACCGACGTCCTGGACCGGCGGACCCGATGCGTAACGGGCGGGCCCGTCAACGTCCGGCCTGCTCGCCCGGTACCCGACCGCGTTCAGGGACGATGCCTGCACGAACCCTGCCGGCAGGTTTACGTCACCGTATCGCCCATGGACGGGCGATGTACGACGACCGGGTCCTCCAGCGCTGGCTCCGGCTCGAGCTCGGCCGGATGAACGATGGGATCGTCGCCGCACGCCCGACCCTGGCGGAGCTCCTGGAGCGTCCGGAGCCCGTCGCGCTCACCCGGGGCGGGGAGGAGTACCGTTTCGACCGGTCCGTGCTCCGCCTTCTCGCCGACCGTCTCCCGGGAACCCTCCAGCGACGGCTCCGCCTCCCGGTCCTCTTCTTCGCCTCATCCGACGTTCCGGACAGTGTCGCGCTCCAGGACCCCCATGCCTTCGAGGCGCTCCGGATCCTCGGGGAGATCTCCGGTTTGCGGGAGTTCCGGGACGGTCGCGCCTGGGTCGGGCGGGCGATCGCGTACGGCCTGCTCGCCCGGTACCCCACCGCGTTCCAGTTCGCGTTCGCCTGACACCGGGTCCCTTTATAACCCGCACCGCCGATAGCTCATCGAACACGTATGCCATCCCCCCAGGTTCCCCTCCCACTCGCCGTCACCGGTGACGGACGGTCGATCGGCGTCCTCCCCCGCATGGCGAACCGGCACGGGCTCGTGACCGGCGCGACGGGGACGGGCAAGACGGTCACCCTCCGCGTCCTGGCCGAACAGTTCTCGAACGCCGGGATCCCCGTCCTGATCGCGGATATCAAGGGCGACCTCTCGGGCCTCGCCTTCCCCGGGAGCCCGGAACCGAGGATCACCGAGCGCGCGGCGGCGCTCGGGCTTGTCGATTTCACGTTCGCCGGTGTCCCGGTCGTCTTCTGGGACGCCTTCGGCGAGCACGGGCACCCGGTCCGGACCACCGTCTCGGAGATCGGCCCGCTCCTCCTCGCCCGGATCCTCGCCCTGAACGAGACCCAGACCGGGGTGCTCACCGCCGTCTTCGCGATCGCCGACGACGCCGGGCTCCTCCTCCTCGACCTCAAGGACCTCCGCTCCGTCCTCGCCCACGTCACCGAGCACGCCGCCGAGTACCGCGCCCGGTACGGCACGCTGGCGACCTCCAGCCTGGGGGCGATCCAGCGCAGTCTCCTCGCCCTCGAACAGGAGGGCGGCGAGGTCCTCTTCGGAGAGCCCGCCCTCCGGATCGACGACCTTATGCGGGTCACGCCGGACGGACGCGGGACGGTCAGCGTCCTCTCCGCAGAGCGGCTGATGAAGGCCCCCCGTCTCTACTCAACCCTGCTCCTCTACATCCTGTCGGAGCTCTATGAGACCCTCCCCGAGGTCGGGGACCTCGAGCGCCCCCGGCTCGTCGTCGTCTTCGAGGAGGCACACCTCCTCTTCGATGACGCCCCGGGGGTCCTCCTCGAACGGATCGAACAGGTGGTCCGCCTGATCCGTTCGAAGGGGGTCGGGGTCTGGTTCGTGACGCAGAACCCGCTGGACATCCCGGAGACCGTTCTCGGGCAGCTCGGAAACCGGGTACAGCACGCCCTGCGCGCCTACACCCCGAAGGACCAGCGGGCCGTCCGGGCGGCGGCGGAGACCTTCCGGTCGAACCCCGCCCTGGACGTCGTATCGGCGATCACCGAGCTCGGTGTCGGCGAGGCGCTCGTCTCGGTGCTCGACGCGGTCGGGACACCGACACCGGTCGAGCGCGCCCGGGTGCTCCCGCCGAAAAGCCGCCTCGCCCCGCTCTCGCCGGAGGAGCGCGACGCGGTGATCCGGGCCTCCCCCGTCGCCGGCGTCTACGAGGCGGTCTGCGACCGGGCGTCGGCGTACGAGGTGCTCGCGGCGCGCGTTCCGGCCCCCGCGCCCGAGCCCGCGCCGAAACCGTCGTCGCGACCGCCACAGCCCCCTCCCACCTCCGGGCGGCGGCGCACCGCCGCCGGCAGAGACCCGTCCGAGGTGATCGGGACGTTCGCCGAGAGCGCGGCGCGTGGCATCGGGAGTCAGCTCGGCCGACAGCTGGTCCGGGGACTGCTCGGTTCGCTCGGAGGCAGGCGATAAGGGAGGCCGGACCGGCAGAAAGACCCGGGATCATGAGATATTTCCATAGAGAGACGGTGATCAGATAAGACCGGTGAACGGGATGGAGGAGGAGCAGGGGTCAGGGGCGGTGGTCGGACGGTTCCGGGGGAGGTTGCAGAAGGGGCTCGCCCGCCTCCCCGCCTCCTGGCTGACGATCGCGCTCGTCCTGGTGATCGTCGGCGGAGGACTCTTCGCCACGTGGACGGCGTTCAACACGGCGGATGAGATGCGCCGGACACTCCTCGAGGGCGGGCGCTATGCCGCCACCGGGATCGGCGCGGATGACCTGCGGCACCTGAACGGCTCCATCGACGACCTGAACTCGCCGTACTACGCGGACCTCAAGGCGCAGCTCATGGAGGTCCGGGGAGTCGACCCCCACTGCCGTTTCGCCTACGTGATGGGGCGGCGTGACGACGGGATGGTCTTCTTCTATGCCGACTCCGAGCCCCCCGGTTCAGAGGACTACTCCCCGCCGGGCCAGGACTACGAGGAGGCGACCGCGTGGACCCTCCGTGCCTTCGAGACCGGAACGGCGATAACGACGGACGCCGATACCGACCGCTGGGGCACCTGGATAAGCGTCCTGGTCCCGCTGGTCGAGACGGAGAGCGGGCGGGTGGTCGGGGTCTTCGGCATGGACATCGCCGCTGGCGACAGGTTCGGGCGGATGGTGAGCTCGGCGATCCCGAGCATCCTGGTCGCGCTCCTGATCGCGGCCCTCCTCGTCGTCTTCTCCGTCTACTCGCGGGCCAGCGAGGAGGAACGGCGGCGGCTCGAGGCATCGGAGACGGCCCTGCGCGAGTCCGAGGCGCTCTACCGGACGATCTTCGAGAACACGGCGAACGCGACGTTCATCATCGAGGAGGATACGACCATCTCGCTCGCCAACACCCGGATGGCCGAGCTCTCGATGTACGAGAGGGAGGAGATCGAGGGGAGGCTCTCCTGGACGGTCTTCGTCCATCCCGACGACCTGCCCCGGATGATCGAGTATCACCGCGCCCGCCGCACCCCGGGCGGCAGTGCCCCGGGCAGGTACCGGTTCCGGTTCATCCGGCGGAACGGGGAGGTCCGGCAGGTCTACGTCTACGTCGGCCTGATTCCGGGGACGAAGAAGAGCATCGCCTCCATCTACGACGTCACGGACCGGATCAGGGCGGAGGAGGCACTGCGTCGGGCGAACCGGAAGGTGGTCTACCTCTCGCAGCTGACCAAGACCGAGCTCGCCAACCGGCTCTTCGTCCTCCACGGTTACCTCGAGCTGGCCCGGATGGAGGTCGCCCCGGACAGCCCCCTCGCCGTGCCGCTCGCCCGCTCGGTCGAGACGGCGAACGGGATGAACGCGGTGCTCGCCCTCACCCGTGACTACGGCGACCTGGGAGTCCGCCCCCCCACCTGGCAGAACGTCAACCTCACCTTCCTCCTCGGCATCTCGCACCTCCCGATGGGAGGGGTCCGACCCGAGTGCGACACGGGCGACCTCGAGGTCTACGCCGACCCCCTCCTCGAACGGGCCTTCCAGGAGCTCGTCCACGGGTCGCTCGCGCGCAAGGGACCCGTGACGTGGGTCCGCCTCTCCGCCCGGGTGGAAGGGGAGCGCCTGTTGCTCGTGTACGAGGACGACGGTCCGGGGATCCCGGAGGACGAGAAGGAGGGCCTCTTCTCGCCCGGAGCCCGGGGAGAAGGGCCGGTCCCGCGACTCGTCTTCGTCCGGGAGCTCCTCGACATCACGGGCATCCGGATCCGTGAGACGGGCACCCCGTCCGGCGGTGCCCGGTTCGAGATGGAGGTCCCCCGGGAGAGCTGGCGGCGGGCACCGGCGGCGGACGAGGGGCAGGATGACTGAGGAGGAGGTCGTGATCAGCCCGGTGACCGAGGGCGACCTCCCGGAGCTGAACCGGCTCATCAACGACCCGGTCGTCTCGCAGTACCTGGACCTCGTCCCGCCGGTACCGCTCGGGCGGACCCTGGACTTCTTCCACTACATGCGGCAGGAGGGAGGGACCTGGCTCGCGATCCGGGTCGGCACCCGCCTCGCCGGCTCGGTCGGCCTGATCCCGGGCGATCCCTGGTCGCGCCTGGGCCACTCCGCCTCGCTCTTCGTCTACCTCCATACGGCCTGGTGGGGACGGGGGCTCGCGGCACGGGGGCTCCGTGCCTGCATCGAGGAGGCACGGCGACGGGGGATCGTCCGCCTCGAGGTGCTCGTGGTCGACGAGAACGAGCGGTCGCGCCGCCTCTTCCTCCGGAACGGGTTCCGGGTCGAGGGTGTCCGCCGGTGCGGGTTCCGGGGGGACGACGGTTTCCACGACCTGCTCTCGCTCGCCCTGGTGCTCGACCCCCCGGAACCGGGACCGCACCCCACGGGTGAGGACTGAACCGTCCGCTCCCACCCCCACGCTCTCCGGTCGATGCGTCACCCTTTTCTCCTACCCGGACGACCGCATGCCATGGACGAGATCGAACTGGTCGACCTCCCGCCCCAGGGGGTCCTCGGCATCCGCCGGAAGGGGCCGTACTCGCAGATCCCCCGGATGCTGGGGGAGGTCTTCGCCGCCGTCGCGGAGCGGGGAGCGATCCCGGTCGGGCCGCCGGTCTACCTCTCGCACGAGAGGTCGGCATCGGAGGCACTCGCGTGCCAGGAGAGCGGCGATGCCGACATCGAGGTTGCATGGGGAGTCGCGCACCGGGTGACGGACGTGGGCGAGGTCCGGTACTACGAGCTCCCGGGGGGACGGTTCGCGAAGGTGGTCCACCGGGGCCCCTACGAGACGTGCGCCGGGACATACGCGCGCCTCTTCGCCTGGATCGCCGAGAAGGGACTGGTGGTGACGGGCCCGGTCCGCGAGTACTACCTGAACGACCCGTCCGCGGTCCCGCCCGGGGAGATACTGACCGAGATCTGCGCACCGGTCGGATGAACCGGCCTGTCGCCCGCACCGCGGGTCTGTTCGCCGCCCCGGGGGGGTTTCCCCCGTCTGACCGGGACCGCCTCCAGGTGCTCCTGCAGGACGGCGACGACCGGCCGGGCCTGTTCGTGGTCCCGGACTCGGTCGGCCCGCCCGGGGTCCGGTGCCCGGGGATCGACGGGAGGTGGGACCTGTGATCGCCGACCTCGTCGTCACGCTCCTGGTCTTCCGGGCCGGCGGCACCTACCGGGCGACGTGCCCCGAGTTCGGCGTCACCGCCTCCGCGGGAACCGTCGAGGACGCGAGAGCGGAGGCGCTGCGGCTCGTCCGCCGCCGGGTTGCCGCGCTCGCCGGGGAGGGGGCGCTGGACGCGTTCCTCGCCGACGCCGGGTTCGTGGTCGACTGCGGCGTCCTCCGGACGGGGGAGAGGCTGGTCTCGGCCACCGAGACGACCGTCACGGTCCCGCTCTGAGCGCCTCGCGGACCCCGAGTGAGACGAGCATCTCCTCGAGCGTCGGCGAATGCGACTCGACCCGTTCGACCCGTCCCCCCTCCTCCGCCACGGCGGCGGTGATCTCGTTCATCTCCTCGATCGACCCCGCCTCCACCCGGTATCCCGAGCCATCGGCGACCGCCGCCAGCTCCACCCCCGGTGCCCGTCCGGCGGGGAGAGAGAAGAGGACCCGGTACTTCGGCGGGCCGAACCGGTTCCGGAGCTCGTCCATCGTCCCGAACGCCGCGCACCGCCCCTTCGAGAGGATCAGGACGTGGTCGCAGAGGGCCTCGACCTGGAAGAGGTTGTGGGCAGAGAGGATGATCGTCTTGCCCCGCGCCCGGAGTTCGGCGAGGTAGTCGGCGATGTACCGGCTCGTCATCGGGTCGAGGCCCGACGTGGGCTCGTCGTAGACGAGGAGCGACGGGTCGTGGATCAGCGAACGGGCGATGGCGACCTTCCGCTTCATCCCCTTCGAGAGCTCGCCGCAGCGCTTGTTGCCGTGATCGAGCCCGAGCGCGTCGAGCAACCGCGCCTGCCGCTCGAGGACCGTCTCCCGCGCGAGACCATAGAGCTCGCCGAAGAACCCCAGGTAGTCGGGCACGGTCATCGTCTCGTAGAGGCGGGACTCCTCGGAGAGGTAGCCGAGTCGCGCCTTGAGGGCGACCGGATCGGCGAGGACGTCGATCCCGTCGATCACCAGGCTCCCCGAGGTCGGCTGGATCAGGCCGGCAAGGCACTTGAGCAGGGTCGTCTTACCCGCCCCGTTGTGGCCGATCACCCCGAAGCACTCGGCGGTCGCGCAGTCGAACGAGACACCGTCGAGGGCGGAAAAGTCCCCGTAACGCTTCTCCAGATTCCTGGCCTCGATCATCCGATCATCCTTGGTACGAACAGATGTTATTACTTCGGGAACGACAAAAAGAGTCTGATCGGCCGTGCACCCCGTCCTGACGATCGCAAAGTTCGAGCTCCTCCGCTCGGCGGGCCAGATGCGGCGGGACCTGGTCCCGGTCGCGGCCGGACTCTTCGTCCTCCTCCTCCTGGTGACCGGTTTCGCCGCCCAGTCCGGGATGCACCTCTCGGACGGCCTCTACACGATCGGTGTGGACGACCCCGCCCTCGCCTCCGTCCTGGCCAAGGACCCGCGCTTCGTGGTCTACCGGGCCGATGGACCGCTCCTCGAGCGGGAACGGGGGACCCTGGACCTGGTGGTGATCGGCGGGCAGGCGCGGGCGGCGTCCACGCCCCGGGGCCAGGCGGCAGAAAAGGCGCTCCGCCAGGTCTACGACGCCTACGTCGCGTCGGTCTACTCGTCCGAGCCGGACCTCTTCGCCGCGTACCCCCTCTGGATCGACACCGAGGAGGTCAGGAGCGAGGTCGACTTCTCCGCCACCGCGAGCGGGCAGCAGGTGGGCCTTCGGCCCGGCACCGCCCCGCCCACCCCCGAGGGGACGGTGGAGCCGCTGGCCGAACCGCCCCCCGGTATCGGGGTCACCGCCGACGAGCTCCGGCGCGAGCTCGTCCGGGACGCCGCGAGCGACGACCGGCTCTCCCGCTACACGGACGTCCTCAGGAACGGCGGCGGGGGCGAGTTCCGGACGCCGGCACAGCTCTCGCCGCCGCTCCCCTTCGACTCGATCGTGCTCATCTTCGTCTTCGTCTTTCCGCTCTACTTCACCAGCCAGTTCTTCATGATGGCAGTGATGAACGAACGGATCGACCGGCGGGGCGAGGCGCTGCTCGCCTCGCCGGTGCACCCGGCCCTGGTCCTCCTGGGCAAGGGCCTGCCGTACCTGGCGGGGATGCTCCTCGTCTCGACGGTCCTCCTCCTCGTCCTTGGGGCCCCGCTCGTCATCCTCGCGGTGCTCCTGCCCGTGATCCTCTTCTTCCTCGCCGCCGCCCTGCTGATCGGGATGACCGCCCGGTCGTTCAAGGAGCTCTCCTTCGTCTCGATCTTCTTCTCCACGGTCGCGACCAGCTACCTCTTCTTCCCCTCCGTCTTCGCGAACGTCCACGTGATCGCGCTCGTCTCCCCGATGACCCTCGTTGTCTACGCCCTGCAGGGGACGCCGATCACCCTGTCCGATTACCTCTACTCCACCGTCCTGTTTTACCTGGTCGCCGGGGTGCTCTTTTACGCCGGGGTGAGAAACTTCACCGAGGAGCGGCTCTTCTCGCAGTCCCGCCCGCTCACCCGGATCCGCGAGTTCATCGGGTCGGCCCTCTCCGACCGTCACCCGTACGTCTCGCTCTTCCTCCTCTCCGCCCTCCTCATCCCGTTCGTCTTCATGGCCCAGATGATGGCGCTCACGCTCTTCTTCAACCTCCCGATGCCCTGGTCGATCCTGCTCCTCCTCGTCTCTGCCGCGTTCGTCGAGGAGCTGGCGAAGTCGCTCGGCCTCTACGCCCTCTTCGCCCGGAGCGGACGGTTCCGCTCCTGGCGGGTCCTCGTCCCGGCGGGTGGGGCCGTCGCCCTCGGGTTCCTCGCCGGTGAGAAGGTCCTGCTCTTTGCCACCCTCGCCCAGATCACCGAGTCGATCTTCGGCGCCGTCCTCTTCACCTCGCTCCAGGCGCTCTGGATGCCCTTCCTCCTCCACCTCGGGGGCGTCCTGATCGTCGGTGCGTGCGTCCTTGCGGGGGGACGCCGGGGGTATGCGCCCGGGCTCGTCGTCGCCACGATCGTCCACGTCCTCTACAACCTCGCCGTGCTCCGGGGGGCGATCGGGTGAACCGGCGTCACGTCGCCCTGATCGCGAAGAAGGAGCTCCGGGGCCTTTCCCAGGAGCGGACGATCCTGCTCGCGATCCTGCTCCAGGTCTTCATCGCGGTCTTCTCCTCGTTCTTGATGGTGGGGCTCGCCTCCCTCTACGACCCGTCCGCGATCTCCCGCACGGTCACGGTTGAGTACGCGATCGGGTATGCCGGGAACGAGTCCCCGCTCCTCGACCGTCTCGAGGCGGCACAGGGCCTTGCCGTCTACCGCATGAACCTCTCGGTCGCCGTCCAGGCGCTCCGGGAACGGAGGCTCTCCGCCGTGATCCATGTCCCGGATACCAGTCCGGGCGGCACGGAACCGGTGAAGCTGACGCTCTACACCCTCCAGAACGATATCACCGCGTCGGTCCTGAACGTCCGGCTGAAGGGGGTCTTCGAGGCGTACGAGGCCGAGCTCCGCGAACTTCGGGCCGATCGGCTCGAGAACAGGCCCCTGCCCCTCCGGGTTCCCGCGCCACGGGGAGGGGAGTTCTTCGAGTTCGTGTACGGGCTGCTCGTCCCCCTCCTGGTGCTGATGCCGGCGATCATCGCATCGGCGCTGATCATCGACCTCGTCACCGAGGAGTACCAGCAGCGGACCCTCGAGACCCTGCTCGCCACCCCCGTCACCTTCACCGAGGCGCTCTGGGGCAAGATCGCCGCCTGCCTGCTCCTCGTCCCCCTCCAGGCGGGGGCATGGCTCGTCCTGCTCGCCCTGAACGGGATCCGGGTCGCCGCCCCGGTCGGGATCGTCCTCCACGCGACCGCCGCGTCCGCGGTACTCGTTCTTCTCGGCGCCCTCGTCTCGCTCCACTACCGCGAGCGGACCAGCGCACAGTTCGTCTTCTCGACCGGGCTCGTCGTGGTGATGCTGCTCGCGCTCGCCGTCCCGGCGAACCCGCTCAACCTGATCGCCCGCCTGTCGGTGGGATCGGCCGGACCGGACCACTGGGTGGTGCTCCTTCTGGTCACCGGCGCCACGGTCCTGCTCGCCTGGCTGACGACCCGCTACGCCCGCTCGGTGGCACGGGCCTTCCTGGAGGGGTGACGGGGGCTCACCAGGGCTCATCCAGGACGTACATCGCCCACCCGACCAGTTCCCGCCCGTACCCGAGGTACTCCTCCTGGACCCGGGCGAGGTAGGCCCGCACCCCGTCGTCGCCGGGATCGGACCGGAGGCGCTCGCGGCAGGCGGCCCAGATCGCCCCCTCGTACGCGTCGAATTCGGCCTCGGTCGAGCGGACCACACCGGTGAGCGCGAACCCCTCTTCGCGGGCGACCATGAGCAGTTCGTATTCCGAGAGGCAGTCCGGAAAGTCGCGGGCGAACTCGGGCGGGGCCCGGTCGGTCCGCCAGTACCGCTCGCCGAGAACCGCGCGGCCCCCGGGGGGGAGGAGCCGGCGGAGGGCGCCGATCGCCGCCGCGGTTCCCCCGAAGAGCGAGGCAGAGCCGAGGCAGAGGCCGACCGTGATCCCGGCAGGGAGGGCGAGGGGAGCGGTCGCGTCCTGGCAGCGGACCTCGACCCGGTCCGCGCACCCGGCGGCGGCGAGCCGCGCCCGCGCCGCCTCGACGGCCCGCGGGCGGCGTTCGATCCCGATCCCCCGGCATCCGAAGGTCCCGGCCAGCAGGGCGAGGACGCCGGCACTCCCGCACCCCAGGTCGAGGACCAGGTCACCGGGCCCGATCCGGGCCAGGCGGGCCGCTTCCAGCACCCGGCCGGGTGTCGTCGGGTTCATGATCCCGAGGTCGGACTGGAGGTCCCAGGTCCACTCGTCATCCATGCACCCTGCGTGGACGCCCCTGGCATATCAAGGTGCGGACGGTGCCCGCCGTCGTTGCACGGCATCGTCGGCGGCGGCGTCGGGGTGCAAATTTCTATTATAAACCGGCATGAATGGCTCTCTGTCGACAGGAGGTCGACAGGGAGGAGAGAGATGGCAGAAAGAGAGTCTGTGGCCGAGCTCGTTCAGAGGCTCGTCCAGGGCACCACGTACGAGATGCTCGATGCCGCCGAGGCGATCGGCCGCACGGGAGAGAAGGGGGTCGAGGCGGTCGCTCCGATCCTGAAGTCGGGAGACCGGGAGGCCCGCTGGCGTGCAGCGGTTGCACTCGAGCGGATCGGGGCTCCCGCGGTGGACACGCTCGTCAGTGCAGCCCGCGATAGCGACTTCCTCGTGCGGGTGCCGGCGATCTGGGCCCTGGAACAGATCGGGGACCCCCGCGCCGTTGAGCCGCTGATCGAGAACCTGAAGGGACAGAACGAGTGTTGCCGGTGGATGGCCGCCGCCGCCCTCTCGAAGATCGGGGGCGAGCAGGGGCGGGCGGCCGTCGAGGACGCCTTCGCGGCCGATCCGGCCGGACGGGGTATCGTGGAAGAGCTGATCGAGGGGTCCTGAACCGGGGCCCCGCCCTTTTTTTCTCGCGGGAGCGATCGCTCCCGGCGTCCATCCTAGCCCGCCTGGAACGAGCCGAGGACGGTCCCGAACCCGGGGAGCATCGCCTCGTGCGCCGCGGGGGGCGTCCAGAGGTGGAACGCGTACCCGGTATCACCCTGCGCCGTCACCACCAGCACGTTCCGGTAGGCGACATCGTTGTACCGGATCGCGTAGAGCAGACGGTGACCCGGGTTGGAGCCGACCATCACCTGCTTCTCCTCGATCACCACCGCACCGACGTTCAGGAGGTGGGCGCGGCTTTCGGCGAACCACCGGTCGAGGACATCGAGCCGGCCCGTCGACGGGAACTGCGCCGAGAGGTTCGGCGTGGTCGAGAGATAGAGCTGGCTCCCGCCGCCGAGGTCGAAGGTCAGGGTGACGTTCCCGCCGGTGTCCGCATCGTCCTGGGTGAGGTTCCACGAGGGCGGGTAGTCGAACGAGAGTCCGTGCTTCTGGTACAACGTCGGTTCCGGGGCCGAACAGCCGGCGATAAGGACGAGGACGGCGAGGAGGAACCCCGCGGCGATCGGGACTGGACGCATCCTCTGTAGAATGGGGCGCAGGGGATAATCAGGTCTCGGGTCGGACGCGCCGCCCCCCGGTCCGTTGCAACGGGGTCAAGGAGGGGCGGTCAGGAGCGATCGTGGTGCGGATGCAGCAGGGACCCCGTCTGCGGTGGGGAGGACGGGGGACGACGGTGGTGATGCTTCTATTGCGCGCGGTGCCGGATCGAGGGGGACGGGGGAGCCCTCCTGTCGAGCACCTCGTCCATCGCGCCGGAACGGTAGCCCTCGAGGTCGAGGGTCACGTAGGTGAACCCGGCGGACTTCACGGCGCGGACGATGCGGGGTGCCAGCGCGAGGGCGGACGGGAGGTCGGGCACCGGGACCTCGATCCGGGCGACCGGGCCGTGGGCGCGGACGCGTGCCCGACGAAGACCGAGCCCAATGAGCGCCTCTTCCGCCGCTTCGACCCTTGCAAGCACCCCGGGCGTGAGCGGTTCCCGGTAGGGCACGCGGGAGGCGAGGCAGGCAGCGGACGGCTTCTCTGCGAACGAGAGGCCGAGAGACCGGGCGATCTTTCGGATCTCCGGTTTCGTGATCCCTGCGGTCACGAACGGATGAAGGACGCCCAGCTCCGCGCAGGCCTTCAGCCCCGGACGATGTTCGGAGAGGTCCGAACAGTTGACCCCGTCGACCACCGCCCCGAGGCCCCGCGATGCCGCCTCCCGGAACAGGAGCGGGATGAGGGCCCGCTTGCAGAGGTAGCACCGATCCTCGGGGTTCGCCGCGATCGCCGGGGTTCCCAGGGGGTCGAAGGGGAGCACGACGAGCGGGAGGTCGTGCTCCCGTGCGATCGCACGGGCCTCCGCAAGGGCCGACCTCGGGACGAGCGGGCCGTCCAGGAACGCGCAGGCCATGCGTCCGCCGAGGACCTCACGGGCGACGACGGCGAGGAGGGAGGAATCGACGCCCCCCGAGTAGGAGACGAGGAGAGGGCCGATCCGGAGCAGCTCCTCTCTGAGCGCCGTCAGTTTCGGTCCCGGAGCGTCCCCGTCGTCGTTCGGGTCCGTGCGCGGCGGTGGGTCTCGCATCCTCTCGCGTCCGTTCATGCATGGAGGTCCTGCTGGGAAGATACCGACGGAACCGGCAGCCCGCCCCTCCCATCGGGCATACACCGGCCCGGACCAACGGGATCGGAGGCGAAAAAGGGGACGTCAGCCGAACGCCAGCTTCGAGCGGGCGAGCGCGTCGACGGCCGGGAGGGTCTTCCCGGTCAGGAACTCGATGCATGCCCCGCCTCCGGTCGAGATGTGGGTGAACTTCGTCTCGATCCCCATTTTCTCGACGACGGCCGCCGTATGACCGCCGCCGATCACCGAGAAGTCCGCCTCGGAGGCGGCCCGCAGGAGCTCGTGCGTCCCCGTCGCAAAGCCCGGGTCCTCGAAGACGCCCGCCGGGCCGTTGAAGACCACGGTGCCGGCGGTCGAGAGGACCCGGGAGAGGGCGGCGACCGCCTCGGTGCCCGCGTCCATGATCGGGGCGTCCTGCGGGATCCGGTCGAGGGGGTACTCCCGGCGGGCATTGTTCTCGCGGACCGCCACCTGGTCGGGGAGGAGGATCCGGTCGCCGTGGGCGGCGAGGAGTTCCCGGGCGAGATCGACGAGCGGCAGGTACTTCAGCTGCTCGATCAGGGCGGTCGAGGGGGCCCCGATGGAGATGCCCTTTGCCAGGTAGAAGACGTTCGCGACGACCCCGATCGCCACCACCGTATCGGCCACCCCGTTCTCCAGGACGTGCCGGGCGACATCGATCGAGTCGTCGACCTTCGTCCCGCCGAGCACGACGACCACCGGCCGGGGGGCGCCCTGGAAGACGCGGGAGAGCTGGGAGACCTCCCGCTCCATGAGGAGACCCGCCGCCGACCGCATCACCACCGGCAGGCCGACGACGGTCGGCTGGGAACGGTGGGCGGTACCGAACGCGTCGTTCACGAAGAAGTCGCCGAGGGCCGCGAGCCGGCGGACCAGGTGGGTCCGTGCCGCCTCCTCGGGCTTCAGGGTGAGGTTCTCCTCGGCCATGAACCGGACGTTCTCGAGCATCAGCACGTCGCCGCCCGCCATCCCCGCGACCGCCTCCCGGGCACAGGTGCCGATCACGTCGTCGACGTACCTGACCGGCCGGCCGAGCATCGCGCCGAGCTTCTGGGCGTGCACAGAAAGCGTCGTGTAGTCCTTCTTCCCGGGGCGGGACTGGTGGGTCAGGATCACCACCTTCGCGTGCGCCAGCGCCTGGATCGTGGGCAGGTGCTCGCGGAACCGCTTGTCGTCCAGGATCGCACCCGATGACGGATCGATCGGGGAGTTCAGGTCGAGCCTGAGGAGGACCGTCCGGTCCTCGCAGGGAAGGCTCGCGATCGTGCCGATCTCCATCGTCTCACGTCCCGGTGGAACGGGCCTTGATCTTCTTCAACCGGAAGAGCTCCTCGCGCTCCATCTCGTCGAGGCGCATCTTGATGAAGTCACGGGCCTCGATCTGCTCGGGGATCACCTTGAACTCCAGGGCGTTCACCCGCCGCTTCGTCTTCTCGATCTCCTCGAGGAGGCGCTTCATCGTCGTCTCGATCTCGGCCGAGAGGATGATCTGCTCCACCAGGTCCTCGAAGGCGGCCGCCGTCTCGTCGATCGTGGACGAGGTGCCGAGCACCCCGTACCCCCGGTCGACGATCGGCTTGGTCACGGACGAGCCCCGGATCTCCGGGACCACGACGCCCATGATGTTCTTCTGCCGGACCGCGATCTGGGGGACCTCTTTTACCGAGAACGCGGCCGACTTCACGCCGATCGCGCCCTCGACCGTGTTCGCCACGGCCATCATCTCCTCGGCCCGGGCATAGGCGGCGAGGAGGGCCCCGCGGGAGTCCTTTGCCTGGCCGAGCACCTTGAAGAACTCCAGGATCAGCCCGTCCCGTTTCATCTTCAGGATCTTGTACCCCCGCTCCGAGAGCTGGATCCGCCGCTTGAGGTTGATCAGTTCGGACCGGGTGGGCTTGATGTCGCGGAGTGCCATGGGAACCTCACTTCGCCCGGAACTTCGGGTGGTACTTCTCGATCAGCTCGCGGTCGATCCGGCTCAGCTGCTCCACCGGCAGGGTGGCGAGCAGTTCCCATCCGAGGTCGAGGGTCCCCTCACCGATCGCCCGGTCCTCGTCGATCCCCTGGCGGACGAACCGCTGCTCGAAGAGGTCGGCGAACTCCAGGAACATCCGGTCACGCTCGGAGAGCGCGTCCTTGCCGACGATCGCGACGAGCCCGCGGAGGTCGTTGCCCTCCGCGTAGGCCGCGTAGAGCTGGTCCGAGACCTTCTTGTGGTCCTCGCGGGTATGCCCCTTACCGATGCCCAGGTTCATCAGGCGGGAGAGCGAGGGGAGCACGTTGATCGGCGGGTAGATCCCCTTCCGGTGGAGCTCGCGGCTGACCACGATCTGCCCCTCGGTGATGTACCCGGTCAGGTCGGGGATCGGGTGGGTGATGTCATCGCCGGGCATCGTCAGGATCGGGATCTGCGTCACCGAGCCCTTCTTGCCCTTGATGATCCCGGCCCGCTCGTAGATCGAGGCGAGGTCGGTGTACATGTACCCCGGGTACCCGCGCCGTCCCGGCACCTCCTCGCGGGCGGCGCCGATCTGCCGGAGCGCCTCGCAGTAGTTGGTCATGTCGGTCAGGATGACGAGCACGTGCATCCCGAGGTCGTAGGCGAGGTACTCGGCGGTCGTCAGGGCGAGGCGCGGGGTGATGATCCGTTCGACCGCAGGGTCGTCGGCGAGGTTCAGGAAGACCACCGCCCGTTCGAGCGCACCCGTGCGCTCGAAGTCCTGCATGAACGCGTTCGCCTCCTCCTTCGTGATCCCCATCGCGGCGAAGACCACGGCGAAGTCCTCGGTCGACCCGGGCACCTTCGCCTGGCGGGCGATCTGGAGCGCGACGTTGTTGTGCGGCAGGCCCGCTGCAGAGAAGATCGGGAGCTTCTGGCCGCGCACGAGCGTGTTCGTCCCGTCGATCGTCGAGATCCCGGTCTGGATGAAGTCGGCCGGACTCGACCGGGCATAGGGGTTGATCGCGGCGCCCGTGATATCGAGCCGCTTCTCGGGCACGATCTCGGGGCCCCCGTCGATCGGCTTCCCGCCGCCCGAGAGGATGCGCCCGAGCATCTCGCGGCCCACCGGCATCTTGATCGCCTCGCCGGTGAACCGGACACCCGAGTCCCGGCCGATACCGGTCGTCGTCTCGAAGACCTGGACGACGACGAGTTCGTCCGAGGTGTCGAGCACCTGCCCGCGCTTCACCGATCCGTCTGCGAGCGTGATGTTCACCAGTTCCTGGTACCCGATCGGCTCCGTCTTCTCGACGAAGAGCAGGGGGCCGGCGATCCGGCTGATCGTCCGATACTCCTTCATGCGCTCGACCTCAGTGTCGTGAACTCGGATTCCATCGCCTTTAGGATGCCATCAAGCATCGGCTCGTAGTCCTTGACGAACTTGATCTGGGGCAGGTCGTTCTTCGCCCGGATCGAGATGATCTGCGCCGGGCTGACACCCGCCGCCTGGGCCGCGTACGACTGGTCCGCGTAGCTCCGGATCGCCTTCATCATGTCGTACTGCTTCTTCATCGAGCAGAACGTGTCGACCGCGTCGTAGGCGTTCTGCTGGAGGAAGACCTCGCGGATCAGCCGTGCGACCTCGATCGTGATCTGCTCGGTCTCGGGCAGGGCATCTGACCCGACGAGCTGGACGATCTCCTGGAGTTCGGCCTCCTTCTGCAGCACCTCCATCGCCCACGAACGGAGCGGGTTCCACTCGGGCGAGACCTCGGTGTCGTACCAGGGGCCGAGGGTATCGAGGTAGAGCGAATAGGAGTTGAGCCAGTTGATCGCCGGGAAGTGCCTCCGCTGCGAGAGCTTCGCGTCGAGGGCCCAGAAGACCTTGACGATCCGGAGCGTGTTCTGCGTCACCGGCTCGGAGAAGTCGCCGCCGGGAGGCGAGACCGCGCCGATCACCGAGACGGAGCCGGAGTCGCCCGCGAGGGTCGTGACCAGGCCGGCGCGCTCGTAGAACTCCGAGAGGCGGGCGGCGAGGTACGCAGGGTAGCCCTCCTCACCGGGCATCTCCTCGAGCCGGCTCGAGATCTCGCGCATCGCCTCGGCCCAGCGCGAGGTCGAGTCGGCCATCAGCGAGACGTCGTAGCCCATGTCGCGGAAGTACTCGGCGATCGTGATCCCGGTGTAGACCGATGCCTCCCGTGCCGCCACCGGCATGTTCGAGGTGTTCGCGATCAGGATCGTCCGCTCCATGAGCGGCTTGCCCGACTTCGGGTCCTCGAGCTCGGGGAACTCGGTCAGCACCTCGGTCATCTCGTTGCCGCGCTCGCCGCAACCGATGTAGACCACGATCTCGGCGTCCGACCACTTCGCGAGCTGCTGCTGCGTCACCGTCTTGCCCGAGCCGAACGGTCCGGGGATCGCCGCGGTGCCCCCCTTCGCGATCGGGAAGAGGCCGTCCAGGATCCGCTGGCCGGTGATCAGCGGGATCGTCGGGTTCTTCTTCTCCCGGACCGGGCGCGGCACCCGGACGGGCCAGCGGTGCATCATCTGGAGCTCGGTCCCGTCCTCGAGGGTGCAGACAGTCTCCTCGACCGTGAAGCTCCCGCCCTGGATCGACTTCACCCGCCCGCCCTTCACGAACGGGGGGACCATGATCCGGTGGACGATGTTCGTCTCCTGAACCTCGCCGATGATCGTGCCGGGAGAGACCTCGTCGCCGACTTTGACGACCGGCTTGAACTCCCACTTCCTGTCGCGCGGGATGCCCGGCGCCGAGACGCCGCGCTCGATGAACGAGCCCATCTTCTGCACCAGCACCTCGAGCGGGCGCTGGATCCCGTCGTAGATCGAGGTGAGCAGGCCCGGTCCGAGTTCGACCGCGAGCGAGAGGCCCGTGTTGATCACCGGTTCGCCGGGGCGAAGACCCGTCGTGTCCTCGTAGACCTGGATGATGTTCGCGTCGCCGTCGACCTTGATCACCTCCCCCATCAGCTCTTCCCTGCCGACCTTCACGACATCGTACATGTGGGCGTTCAGCCCGACGGCCGTGACGACCGGCCCGGCGATGCGTTTCAGCACGCCGGTCGTATTCTGTCCTTCGTTTACTTCCACAGATCAACACCCACTGAACGCTTTATCTTCTCTCTGAGGGACATGCCCCCTTCATCACCGCCGATCGCGATCACGGTCGGGCGGACCGACTCCTCGAGCTGGATGCGGAGACGCCGTGGGACGCGCTCCATGTCGCTCGAGGAGAGGACGAGGATGCCGACCTCGGGGTCGGCGATCGCCTGGTTGACCGCCTCGACGAGGCGCGGTTCGTCGTCGACTGCATACGTCTTGCGGATTCCGGCGAGCCGGAACCCGAGGATGAACTCACTCGAGCCGATGACTGCGATCTCCATCTAGATCACCAGGTGCTCCTGGATGCGCTCCGGCGCGAGGTTCGCGGCCTTGCCCCGGGCGATCGCCCGGAGGTTGTAGACCTCGTAGTACTTCCGCTCGAGGTAGACGAGCACGGGCGAGATCGAGAACGGGTAGCGGCGGCTCATCCGGTCCATCTGTTCGAGCTTGAACCGGATCAGCCGGGTCTCGATCTGCCGGACCGAACAGCCGCAGCGGAGCTCCTCGATCGCATCCTGAAGGGCCGGGATGTTCGTCCGCTTCTTGAGCGCGTCGACGATCTCGTCGGTCGTCTCGGCAGAGCCGAGCCGGTTCAGCTCCTCGACCGGGATCCGTCCGCCCGGGATCATGAAGTCACGAATCTCACCGGTCGCCCCGCCGGAGCGGAGGCGCCAGAGGTTCTGCATGTTCGTGATGTCGATCTCGAGCTGGATGTACTGCAGGAACTCGTTTCCGCCCCGGACCCCGGACCGGGCCACGCGGATCAGGTCGGAGTAATACTCCTTGTACAGCTCGTTCTCGAGCCGGGCGAAGTTGCCGGACTCGATGCCCGCGGAGAGTTCACGCTCGACCACCGGGTAGAGGTGTGTGCCGCGGAGGCCCTCCGCGATCCGGTCGGGCGCCTCCTCGACGACGAGACGGTCAAGCACCGCGCGGTCGAGCGACCCGGCCGGGATCAGGACCTCCTTGATCTTCCCTGGCCTGAAACCCTGGGTGCGCCCGCGCAGGACCGTCAGCACGTTCGCGATGTCCCACCGCTGCAGGTACGCGCCCGTGAAACCGGCCATCGCCCCGGGGGTGAGCGCGAGCACCCGCTGGAACTCCTTGGCGAGGTTCCAGGAGAGGGCGACCTCGAGCAGGTCCACGCCCGAGAAGGACGGCGCCAGCTCGTCGATCTCCGTCTTGTACTCGAGCTCCTCGATGTACCGCGTGATCTCGGGCAGGCTCATGTTCAGCATGCGATGGTACTCCTCCGCACGCAGTAGCTTCGCCTTCCTCACCCGGAGGCGCGTGCTCACGTAGATGTACGGGGCCGGCCCGCTGATCACCTCTGCCATGGCCGGCTCACCTCACCCGAACAGGAGATCCGAGGCATCCTTCAACGAGGACTCCCAGACGCGGTTCAGATAGGTGCGGTACGAGTGGTCGACCTGGAAGGCGCGGTCGTTCGACTCCGCGACGAGCCCGCCCTCGATCTCGGCCGGAGGGCCGACCGTGAAGACGGCGAACCCGGGCTCCCGGACGAGGGCCTCGATGATCGGGAGGTCCACCCGGTTCACCCGGACGCGTCCGCCGCCGATCTCGGCCTTCGCGACCTCGAGCAGACGGCGGAGGGCCTTCTCGTGGAACGCGGCCGGCTCCTTCCGGATCGCCTCCAGGGTCGCCCGGTATGCCTGGTCGAGGAGCTCCTTCTCGGCGTTCAGGACCGCCCGCTTGGTGACCAGGTGCGCCGACGAGGTCTCCTGGGCGAGGATGTGCTCCACCTGCCGGGTCACGTCGGCCTCGACCGAGAGCTTGATCTCGTCCGAGCGCTGCTGCGCGTCGCGCAGGATGCGCTCGACCTCGAGGTCGGCCTCGCGCCGGATCCGGTCGGCCTCCTGCCGCCCCTTCTGCTGGATCTCACTGACGACTGCTTCCAGTCCCATAATGAGTCCCCATCAGAACAGGAGCAGCAGCGCCACGACAAGACCGAAGATGACGATCGTCTCGGGAATCACAGTGAAGATGAGCGCAAGACCGAACATGTCCCGGTTCTCGGCGGTCGCACCGACGGCGGCCGCACCGATCCCCATCTCGGCGAGCCCGGTGCCGACACCCGTCAGCCCGACGGCGAGTCCGGCGCCGACCGCCTTGAGTCCGACCTGCGATGCCTGAATCATCTCAACCGTCATAACAGCAGTTCCAACATCAACCATTTCTTTATTCCTCCGTTGTATACAGTCTCTTCATCCCAAACGGGTGGTACTTCAGTCCTCCACCCTTGTAGAACTTGGTGAAGAACTCGACATAGTGAAGACGGATCGAGTGCAGCCCGCCACCGAGGATCCCGAGGGCGGTGTTCAGCACGTGGCCGAACAGGAGCACGACGATACCGACGACGATCAGCACGATGCCGACCGGGGTCAGGTTTTCGAGCGACGGGTTGATGAACATCCCGAGCGCGATGTAGTTCACGACCATCGCGATCGCGACCGATGAGAGGCCGACCGCGACGAGACGCGCGTAGCTGAGCACGTGCGAGACGATCGTGGGCAGTTCCACGACCTCGAGTGCGTTCTCCTGGGCGATCGCGATCACACCGTAGAGGATCAGCACGATCCCGGCGATCCCCGCGGGACCGAGACCGAGCGCGACGACCCCGCCGAGCTTCGTCAGGTCCGGCATGAACGGGATCGGGAAGATCGACCAGATCACGATGAGCAGCCCCCACATGAACGCGAGCCACCCGGTCTGGGCGATGATCGCCTTCGTCCGGTGACTGCCGTGCGACATCCGGCTGTGGTTCACGATCGAGATCACCCGCCCGAGCGTGATATGGAGGATCCCGATCCAGATCGCGATGATCAGCATCGAGGCCGCATCCGGGCCGTGACCGTGCGCCTCTCCCCCGATGTTGAGGTGGCGGGAGAAGACGAGCGGTCTCCAGGGGAGCGCAAAACCGAAGAACTCCGAATATACAAGGCCGAAGATGATCGAGGAGACCGAGGCGTTCCGCAGGTTGTCGAGCAACAGCGTCCAGCCTTCGCTCCCGAAGAACCTCCGCGCCAGGAACGAGAGCGCCAGGAGCACCAGACCGTATCCGACGTCGCCGAGGATGATCCCGAAGAAGATCGGGAAGACGATCGAGACGAGGAGCGTCGGGTCGATCTCGCGGTAGTTCGGGCGCGAATAGACGTCCATGAAGAGCTCGGTCGGATGGGCGAACGACGGGTTGTTGTACTCCACCGGGACCACCTCGTGGTCGTAGTCGACCTCGAGTTCCTCGATGTGGATTCTGCCGTTCGTCACCCGTTCGAGGGCCTCACGTACCGTGGGCACCTCGGAGGTCGGGACCCAACCCTCAGCCACGAAGGCCAGGTCCGTGACCGCGAACCGGAGCGGCGCCTCCGCCTGCTCGACCTCCGCGGTCAGGAGCTCGTCCGCTGCAAGCAGGAACGAGGCGTGGATCTCCTTCAGGTTGGCCAGCTGGCGGTTGATCCCCTCGATCTCCTTCCCGATCGATTCCAGTTCCGCCCGGTACCGGGCGATCGCGTCCGCCGGGGACCCGGTCTCGTCCGGGATCCGTGCAGCGACGAAGCCGGCGTCCAGGAGCTGTCGCTCCACCGCGTCGCGCTCGGTGACCGGCGTGAAGACGGCGATGAAACCTCCCCGCTTCCCGCTGGAAAAGACCTTCTCGTGCGGTGCCGCGATTGCGACATCCGCCGGGATGTGGCCCGCCAGGACCGCGATGCTCTCGTATCCCCGGTAGAGGTCGAGGTCGATTCCGAGCGCGGCAAAGGGCTCGATCTCGGCGATACGGGTCTCCAGGTCCTTCGCACGGGTCTCGAGACGCGTCCGCCGGGTCACCAGTTCGTCCGCCTGGGCGTCGAGCCCGGGGAGCTCGGTCTGGATCTGCCGCCGGAGTTCGGCCGCCGAGATCGGGCGCCCCCGCGGGGTGCCATCGCCCTGGATGCCGAAGGCGTTCGTCGCCGCCCGGATCGTGATCAGGTCGTTCGAGGCCTCCGTCGCGCCCTCGAGCGGCATGCCGAGCCTGAACCCGGAGTACTCCTCCTGGCCGACGAAGTCCTCGATGTGGAAGAGCCGGTGGCGGTAGAGCTCGGCGATCACCGCGCCCATCTGCTCCTTCGTGCCTGCGATCAGGAGGCGGCTCATCTGCCGTGGTGACAGCATCAGTACCGCCCCATCTCAGGCGCCCGCATCGAGGGCTCCCTTGAGCCTCGACACGAGGAGCGCCACGGCCCGGTCCAGGTTCCGGTGGCCCCGTTCACGGAGCTCGGCCGCCCGGGCCTCCCCGTCCCTGATGATCTGGGCGTGGCGGCGAGCGGCCTCTGCATGGGCCTCTGCGAGCTTCTGCTTGCGATACTCTTCGGCGTTCAGGGTCGCCTTCGCGATCAGGTTGTCGGCCTCCAGCTCCGCGTTCTGCACGCTCTTCCGCCTGTCGGCCTCTGCCTGGCTGATCGCGGCCTTGTACTCGTCCTCCGTCTTCTTGATGCTCTGCAACACCTCTATCTTCATCCAACCCTCCTTACACAGTATAAGTTGGCGGAAAGCGTCATATTAAGTGTTTGTATTCTTGTTCCGGCCGAAACACGGCTTCTTCAGCGATCCGCGGGAAGGGGTGGGAGGCGGCGGACCTGGAGACCGGGCGGAGGATGCTCGAGCCGGACCCCGCCCCCGACCCCGATCAGCCTGAGACCGGCGAACGCCCCGGACCCGCAGAGCACGTCCTGCTCGGGGTGGGTCCCGCGCTGGATCCCGCAGGCGATCCGGACCGACGGGCCCGCTGAGACGACGACGGAAAGTCGCCGGGAGCCCGGGTGCCCCTTCGGGAGCACGACGAGCGGTTGCCCGTACCGCCGTACCAGCTCGATCAGCATCAGGGCGGGCATCAGGGGTCCCCCGCCGGGGGCCGATGCGACCACGAGGTCGTCCGGGCAGAGCCCCTGCACCACCTCGCCGTCGACGGTCTCGATGCAGAGGGGGATACGACGGAGCGCCCTCCCGACGACGAGAAAAGAGGGAGGGTGCTCGAGCACGAGGTACCCGTCGTCGAGGGGGGCGAACATCCGGGCGGTTCAGACCGCGTCGACCGCGTCCGACTGGCACGAGGGGCAGACCGGGTGACGCCCGACCCCCTCGAACGACTCCCCGCAGTCCCGGCACCGGAACCGCCTGCCTTTCACCCGCTCGTCGTACTCGACGTCGACGGGCCCGCCAACAGTGCACATCCTTGCTTCACCGCCCGTGATCTCGGGTGTTCCGGGGTATAATCGTATCGGTCCGGGATTCAGACCGGCGGGGACGCGACCGTGTTGAAGGCAACGAGCGCGATCAGCAGCATGATGCAGGCGTGCTTGATCCCCGAGAGGACCGAGGACTCTCCCATCTGCCCGGCGATCAGGCCCGAGAAGAAGCCCTGGAAGAGGCAGGCGTGGTAGAGGAGGACCTGGAGGAGCCCGAGCGGGATCGAGCCGAGGCCGGAGAAGGCCTGCCCGCCCTGGGCGAGACCAGAGGTGTCCATCTTGGAGAGCTGGACCAGGAACTGGTTGTTCAGGATCGCGATCACGAAGATGAAGACGAAGAAGGAGAGGTAGACGATCGCGACGTAGATGAACATCTCGGCGAGCCGTTCGCGCTTGAGGACATCCGACATCCTCGCGTCCGATGCCGCGATGTTGAGTACCTCGTTGATCTGGCTCGACATCTCGGTCGCCTTGGTGATCAGGGTGACCATCCGGGCGATGATCGGCGTCGTCACCCGCTCCTCGAACCGCCCCAGCGCTTCGGAGAAGTTCGCCCCCCAGTCCATGTCCCGGTTGATCCGCCGGATCTCGTGCGAGAGCACCCCCAGGTTCGCACTCATCATGATCGAGATCGCCTGCGCCACGGTGAGGCCGACCTGGTTGATCCCGGCCATCCGGTCGAGGAACTCCGGGATCGCGGACTCGATCCCGGAGAGGCGCCGGTGCCAGACCTCGAAGAAGATCGAGAAGGGGAGCAGGATGATCAACAGGCCGATCACGATGTGGTCGTCGATCGCGCCGACGTAGGCCTCCAGGTTGCCGATCCACTCGATCCGCGAGACCATAAAGAAGATGTAACCCAGGCCGACCGGCAGGGTGAGGAAGAGGACACGGATCGGCCTCGAGGTGAACGCGCGGAGCGGATCGCGCAGGAAGTTCCGGAAACCGGCGGACTGGTCGTACTTCGCGAGGCGGGCAAAGAGCGCCTCCTCGCCGCCCACCGGGACGACGGTGACGTCCGAGAACTCGGGCGGACCGGACTCCTTCGTCCCGGTCCGCCGCACCACCTCGCTCTTGATCGAGACCAGGTCGATCATCACCATGAAGATCGAGGTCCCGACGGGGAGCATCAGGTAGACGACGGCGGCGAGCTGGATGACCGCGCTGCCGCCCATCATCCCCATCACGACCATGATGATGATAAGAAAGAGCGGGCCGGCGACGAAGAGCGTCACGTACGACTCCGCGACGAGGGCGAGGAAACTGAGGAAGTTCTTCTGCTCGTAGCGTGCCTCCTCCTGGAAGAGATGGACGCGCCCGTCCAAAAAGTGCGTCATGTCGCCGCCGGACTCGATCACGGAGAGGAGGTCCTGGAGGAAGTCCTTCAGCTTGTTCGAGGGGGTGGTGATGTGGAGCTGCCGGATCGCGGAGACCACGTCGAGCCCGAAGAAGTCGGCGTCGCGGACCACCTGCCGGAACTCGAGTGCGACCTCGCCGTAGATGTTCGCGTTCTCCGAGATGGAACGGAAGATCGTCAGGAGTTCGGCCCCGCCCTTCCGCATCGCGAACATGTAGGCGACCGCGTTGTGCAGGGTCATGTTGATCTTGGAGGCACGGGTCCCCTTCGTGATCGACGGCCACTGGAGCGCGACCATGTAGGTGATCGAGGCGGCGAGCAGCCCGCCGATCAGGGCCCCGACGACCTGGAGGATCAGGGACATCGGCACCGGACCGACCGCGTACGGCAGGTGCAGGCCGGTCGGGTTCGTGAACGAGGTCCCCTGCGCCTCCGTGAAGGCGATCACGATGCCGGTCACGATGAAGCCGACCACCAGAAAGACCAGGGCGACCGCGATCGAGGCGAGGATCGCCGTCGCGAGGTACCGCTCGACCGTCACCCCGGCGCGGGCGGAGACCAGGTCCGCGTTCAGCCGCTGAAACCGGCCTGGGTCCCGGGCGACCCATGCCTGGATCTGGCGTCCCAGGATCACACGATCGCCTGCCGCAGATCGTCGATATACGCCATCACGCCCTCCGGATCGATGTAGTAGGCCTGGAAGATCCGGGTGACGGAACGGTAGTCACGGATCCGCTGCTCGTGCATCGCGATCAGCAGGCGTTTCCGGATCGCGATCTCCTCGTCCAGCTTCTCGCGGGTCCAGCCCCGCCGCTCGGTGATCGAGGCGAAGACCTGGGAGCGGCCCGTGTAGTTGAGCTGATCGCGGACCGGGTCGTAGGTGAAGACGTTGTTGACCCGGAGGTTGCCGGTCGACGGGTCGATCCCGATCACCTCGACGATCTCCTGGCAGCGCCGGACCCGCGCGGTCCCCTGGTAGATCAGGGCCTGGATCGAGATGATGTTGAGCGCCTGGAGCATGTTCCGCGGCACGTTCAGGGGCTCGGACTCGAGGCGGTGGATCGCCGCGTCGACCGAGCCGGCGTGCATGGTGGAGAAGGTGGTGTGCCCCGTGTTCATCGCCTGGAAGAGGGTCTGCGCCTCGTTGCCCCGCACCTCGCCGACCAGGATGTACTCCGGCCGCTGGCGCATCGCCGACTTGAGCAGGGCGAACATGTCGATCGTCGCGCCCGCCTCCGAGACCGACTCGCGGGTCACCGAGGCGATCCAGTTCTCGTGGTAGAGGGTGATCTCGCGCGTATCCTCGATCGAGACCACCTTGGCGAGCGGGGTGATGAAGAGGGAGACCGCGTTGAGCGAGGTGGTCTTGCCCGAGGCGGTGCCCCCGATGAAGATCAGCGACTTGTTGTTCTCGATCGCGAACCAGAAGTAGACGAGCGCCTCGGGGCTGAACGTGTGGTACTCCATCAGCTCGATCGGCGTGAACGGCTCCTCGCGGAACTTCCGGATCGTGAACGAGGTCCCGCGGCTCGTCACCTCCCTGCCGAGGGAGAGCTGCAGGCGCGAACCGTCCGGGAGGGTCGCGTCGATCATCGGCGTGCCGATCGAGACGTGCTTGCCGCTCCGCTGGGCGAGCTTGATCGCGAGCGAGATCAGGGCCTCCTCCTCGAACTGGATGTTGGTCCGGATGTTCCGGTACTTCCGGTGGTACAGGAAGAGCGGGATCTCGTTGCCGTCGCAGGAGATATCCTCGATGTTCGGGTCCTTCATCAGGGGGTCGATCCGCGACCAGCCGATGAAGTTCCGGATCAGGAAGTAGCGGAGCTTGAAGAGCGGGATCAGCTCCAGGTGGATCCCGTACTCCTCGAGCAGCCCGTCCATCTTTCGAAAGAGGAGCAGACGCTTGTCCTCGTTCAGCTCGGCGTCGGTCAGGATCAGGACGTCCCGGAGGTCGTCGAAGATCCGCTCGATCAGCTCGTACTCGAACGGCGTCAGGGTCGGCTCGTAGAGGATGTACTCCTCCTGCTTGGTCCGGCGGTTGTAGGCGATGTTCACCTGCGAGCAGCCCTCGTCGACCCAGTACTGCTCGATCAGGTCGTACTCCTCCGGGAGCTCCCGGTCGACGAGCGACCCGTGGGTACCCGGGTCGTACTCGACGAGCGGGGCCTCGGGCTTCGTGCGCGAGAGCAGCCGTCCGCGCTCCTTCGGTGGTTCCATCGGGCGGGCGTCCGGCGGGGGGGTCAGCACGCGCGGCTCCTCCTCCTTCCTCCTCCGCAGACGCGGGAACTTCACCGTGATCAGCACCTCCGGCCGCCGTGAAGGGAACGAGCGGGATCCCTTCCCTGGTGGTCACGTCTATTGTTTGTGCTACATTAAGCCCCCGTATCCGGTATGCTGGGACGGGGCACGGAGCACGGCGGGGTGCGACCGGCGGGAGCGGACGGCAGGGTGGGGCGGGCGCTCGTCGTCCCCGTCCCGAACCGCCCCCTCTCCCGGTATCGGCGGGACGGTCCTGTCCGGCGTCTCCCGCGACGGTGCCCCCGTCACCCGTGCGGCGGGCCTATGGCGACCGTGCGCCGGGATGGCATGCAACGGGCGCCTTTCTCGAGGGAGACGGAGGGCGCCGGGTGACCGGGTGAGGACGGAGGGG
>ENA-UOWE01001296-UOWE01001296.1-activated-sludge-metagenome-genome-assembly--contig:-NODE-1296-length-31444-cov-6.400172_pt1 | contig 31444 bp, 29 predicted proteins | sample MGYA00249841_ERZ761562 | MGnify/ENA primary metagenome ERZ761562 (study PRJEB28883, sample SAMN05720200) | activated sludge metagenome | isolation source: Anaerobic digester | place: Japan...
CGCGATGGGGAAGTTCAACGGGTATTAAGTGAAGACATCGTTCCAGGAGACCTGATTTTTTTGGAAGAAGGCGAAAGTATCTCAGCCGATGCCAGGCTGATAAGCAGTGCGGATTTGCGGGTAAACCAATCTACATTAACTGGCGAGTCCAACCCGGTAAGTCGCTCTGCTGATCCAGTATCTGGAGAAGGTTTGACCGAAACAGAAATTCCTAACCTAATATTTGCGGGTACGTTCGTCGCTGCTGGCTCTGGCAAAGCCATCGTATATGCTACGGGGATGAACACCGCTTTTGGGCGGATTGCCCGCCTAACACAGGAAGTTGGTGACGACCTAAGTCCACTACAAAAAGAAATGCAATCGGTCACTAAGATTGTGACAGCAATTGCAGTAGGTGTCGGTCTGGTTTTCTTTGTGCTGGCGAAGTTTGTGGCACAGATCAGTTGGATTGAGAGCGTAATTCTTGCCCTTGGGATGATCGTTGCTTTTGTGCCAGAAGGACTTGAACCAACCGTCACTCTTTCCCTTGCGATGGCAACAAACCGTATGGCCAAACGCAACGCCCTCATCAAAAAACTCAGCGCTGTTGAAACATTGGGTTGCACTACGGTTATTTGCACCGACAAAACTGGCACCCTGACACAAAATGAGATGACAGTGCAATCAGTATGGCTACCGTCTCTAAACGAGGGCCGCTTGGTGGGACGGGAAATACTGGTCTCAGGGTCAGGTTATGAGCCGCGCGGTGAATTGGTAGAAAACAATAAGTTGATCGTCGCAAAAGCTGATAATTCACTTTTGCGCATTTTGCTTACCATGGCGCGGTGTAATACCGCCAAACTGGTTCCCCCTAATTTGGAAAGCAACCGCTGGAGCGTCATTGGCGACCCAACTGAAGCAGCGCTATTGGTCGCCGCTGGCAAGGCTGGGCTTTCGAAAGACGATATTCAGGGAGAGGTTGTTGCAGAACTTCCTTTTGATTCCCGGCGCAAGCGCATGAGCATCGTCCAACTTGAGCGTAACCCCCAAGGGTATGAGCGTGTGGTCAACTCGAAAGGTGGAATCAGAGAGATACTGGATATTTGCACGCATATTCAATTGGGGTCTGAAATACAACCATTGACAGAAGAATTGGTCAGTCAGATCATCCAAGTAAACGACGAGTATGCCCGCCGCGGGTTACGTGTTCTGGCTGCTTCACAAAAAACGATGGATCAAGAAGACAGGGATTATTCTGTGGATGCTCTTGAAGCCGGACAAACTTTTCTTGGGTTTATGGCTATGATGGATCCACCTCGTCCAGACGTTGCTGAAGCTGTTAAAGTAAGCCATAAAGCTGGCATTCGGATCATAATGATCACCGGGGATTATGGTCTTACTGCGGAGACAATTGCCAGAAATATCGGAATAATCAAAGGTGACCAGGTCAGGATTGTGACAGGCGTTGAGCTGGAGAGCATGGATGATGCAGCCCTGGAAGCTGTTGTCAAGGATGAAGTCATTTTTGCACGCGTTGCACCAGAACATAAACTACGCGTGGTTTCCGCCCTGCAATCCCTGGGGCAAGTTGTGGCTGTGACTGGGGATGGCGTGAACGACGCACCTGCCCTCAAAAAGGCAGACATTGGGGTTGCAATGGGCATCAGTGGCTCAGATGTCGCCAAAGAAGCAGCAGATATGATCCTCACGGATGATAATTTCCATTCCATCGTCAATGCTATTGAAGAGGGTCGGGCTGTTTACGAAAACATTAAGCGTTTTACAACATACATCTTTACAAGTAATACACCCGAAGCGGTTCCATTCATGCTTTTTGCATTGTCTGGCGGACGCATACCAATCGCACTGCCAGTCATGCATGTTCTCGCCGTAGATCTTGGCACCGATATTGTTCCAGCTTTAGGTCTGGGTGCAGAGCCCCCTGAGGCAGGCGTAATGGATGTCCCTCCTCGGAAATTGAGCGACCATCTTATTACGCGTCAACTATTGACTCGCGCTTATCTCATTCTAGGTCCAGTTCAAAGTGCAGTCACGATGTTGGCCTTTTATTTTTACTTCTGGACCAACGGGTATCAAGGACAGTGGTTGGATCTGCCCGACTCTGGACAAATCTATCTTGCTGCAACTGCAATGGCATTTGCTGGTGTTGTGGTAACCCAGATCGGCAACCTTTTTACTCAAAGAGCTACTCATCGTTCGATTTTGAAAGTACCGCTGTTTAATAATCGTTTCATTTGGGTTGGCATATTCTCAGAAATCATCATAACTCTGGCTGTGGTCTATTTGCCATTCATGCAGCGCTTCATTGGCACTGCCGCCTTTGATCCAAAATATTGGTTGTTCTTAATTGTTTGGATTCCTATCCTGCCTCTGGTAGACTCTATATACAAATCTTTTAAGAACAGGCAAGGTTCCGTTCGAGAAGGACTCACTCGGAAAGGAGAGTCTGTATGAAAATAATCATTGTTGGATGCGGTCGTGTTGGAGCTGGTCTGGCAAAGAATCTCAGCTTGCAGGGGCTCGACGTAGTTGTTATCGACCGAAACAAAGCTGCCTTTGACTTGTTGGGTCAATCCTTCAAAGGAAGAACTATTGAAGGGATTGGCTTCGATCAGAAAGTCCTTTCAAAAGCTGGCATCGAAAAAGCCGATGCTCTGGCAGCCGTCACAGCATCGGACGAAGCCAATATCGTTGCAGCCCGAATGGCCAAGTCCTTTTTTAGAGTTCCATTCGTTGCTGCTCGCGTTTACGAACCTCAAAAAGCAAAAATTTATCGGCGTCTGGGAATACACACCATCTCACCTGTGACACTTGGTATTGAACGCCTGACCAGCATTTTGGTATATCATAATCTCAACATAGAACGAGCTATCGGCGCAGGTCAGGTTAGTATGGTGGATGTGGAAGTTAATCAAACCCTCGCCAACAAGCGAATCAAGGATGTGGAGATGCCTGGAGAAATTGAATTTGTTGCTCTGACCCGAAATGGTAAAACCAGCTTACCAAATGATGCGATGGTCTTTCAGATTGGGGATATTCTGCACCTGTTTGTCACATCTTCAGCTCGCAATAAGGTCGACCAGTTGTCCAAACGCTAAAGGATTGGTGAAAAATGAGAGTATTGATTGTTGGCGGTGGAAAAGTTGGGACTTATCTTGCGGAAAGACTCTTGCGTGAAAAGCATGATGTCCGCCTGATTGAATTAAGAGAAGAAGAGAAAGAACGGATATTACTTGATATCCCTTCAGAAACGTTGTTTTTTGGCAGTGGCACTGACCCGGATGTCCTGGAAGCCGCAGGAATTCGCAAAGCTAACGTGGTTGCAGCTGTCACTGGTGTTGATGAGACAAACCTGGTAATCACTACACTTGCCCGCTATGAATTCTTGGTTCCCCGGATAATTGCCCGCATCAATCATCCAAAAAATGCGTGGTTGTTTACCAAGGAAATGGGGGTTGACGTCGCCCTCAATCAGGCTGACTTAATGGCCAATCTGATTTCCGAAGAAATGTCCCTTGGCGATATGATGACCATGCACGTCCTGCGGCATGGAAAATACAGGCTGGTGGAAGAGAAGATCGCTCCAAATGCACTGTCAGTTGGAAAACGCCTTTCCGATTTAAGCTTACCAGATCAATCAAACATTGTCACAGTGATACGGGATGGTAACTTGCTCGATTTAAAAACAGATCCGGTTTTACAGACGGGCGATGAGGTTTTTGCAATCGTCCATGAAGACCAAAAGAAAGCCTTGGCAAGGTTTTTTAACCTGCCTTAAACAAACAAAAAAACAGGTTGGGAAATATTCGCCAACCTGTTCATTTTTTTAATAGTCCTTTTATTTTTGAGCTTCGCACACTTCCAGAAATTGCTTGATGGTATCCTTCAGCATCGGTTCGGGTAAAGCGCCAACCTGGCGGTGGATAATCTTGCCATCTTTTAGCATCAGCATGGTGGGAATTCCCTGCACGCCGTATTTGCCGGCCCATTCCTGGTTCTCATCCGTGTTGACCTTGGCTACGATCAGTCTTCCGGCATTTTCCTTGGCGACTTTATCCAGGATCGGGGCGACCATTCGGCAAGGGCCACACCATGGCGCCCAGAAATCGACAATCACTGGTAAAGTATTTTCGATCACTGTTTTTTGAAAAGCAGCATCTGTTACATGAATAGGTTCTTCGATCATTGGGTTAAATCCTCCGTAAACTTTCCATTAGTATACAAGGATTATTACACGTTTACAACCTGAAAGCTTATTCAAATCACCAGCGCAATTTTTCGATCAGTGGCTGCCAAAGAACGATTACCCCAATAATCACCGCAAGAATCGCTGCAATCAGTACCGATGCTGCACCAACGTCCTTGCCAACTTTAGCGAGTGGGTGTTTTTCGGGACTGGCAAGGTCTACAATGACTTCGAGCGCAGTATTCATAAACTCCGCCATCCACACTAAACCAATCACCAATAGAATAGCCACCCATTCGATCCTGCCAATTCCCAGCCAAAATGAAACAAATATAACTATTGCAGTTGCCGCGAGATGCAGCCAGGCATTTTTTTGCGTCTTCAGCACAAATAAAAAGCCCGCAAATGCATATCGGAAGGAGTTTCTTCTCCCCCGAATGAACTGCTCGGTTTCTTTTCTTCTGGATTTCATGGCATTTTTCTACCCTTCAAAAAAATGATAATTGAGATAAAATAAAAACTCAATTGCGGGTGTTGCCAAGCGGTAAGGCATTAGCTTCCCAAGCTAACATTCGTGGGTTCGAATCCCATCACCCGCTTTTTTCTTTTAGCCAATTATAGTCTTGAAAAGAATCAAAACGCCACGGGTAGACCCGTGGCGTTTTGATTGAATTATCTAAGCTCTTTTTTGTAAACCCGATGGTTCTTATAAATCTGAACACCCAGGTTGGCAAGGTCTTTGCGCATCTGGGTGGCTGTCTCTGCTACTTGGGTTAATTCTGCATGCACGAAACGGGGATTTCCGCGAGCGGCGGACTCAAGCGCACCCATGAGCAAGGCATTTCCACCCATACCCTGATATTCGGGCAGGATACCAATCCCATTAAAATCAAGCCATTCGGTGCGTTTCAATTCCCTCATCAACCTCAAGATTTCGATCGGACCAAGTTTCCCTTTGTTTTTCTGCATGACAGCAGAAACATCCGGGAATGGCAGCACGAATCCTACCATTTCACCATCTTTGTCCAGAATAAACTTTACCATCTCAGGAATGACAAAGGTTATAGCATTATCGATCACAAACTTCAGTTCACGATCGCTCAGAGGGTAATACTCCCAATTTTTTACGAAAGAATTGTTATAAGCATTGCGCAGCTTATCCTTCCAGGCATAAATCTCTTTTTTGTCCTTGAAACTCTTTACACTCAAGGATCCTCGTTTTTTGGCAATTTCAATGGCTTTCTTGATCTTTTCCGGCAACACAAATTCATCCAGCTTGATGTAACTCGAAACGAAATCCACTTCCTTCACGAAACCATAGTTCTCTACAAGCCGTTGATAATAAGGATAGTTGTAGTTCATCATATTCATCATCTGGCGGTGCTCAAAACCTAACACCTGGATGCCATAGCCGTCCAGAGGTCCGTAGCCTTTAGGTCCAACGATCCGGTTCATGCCATGTTCCAGGGTCCAGCGTGTCGCATGGTCGAAGAGGGTATTAGCGACTTCCTGGTCGTCAATGCAATCAAAGAGGTAAAACTCACTGTCTTTGGTTCCGTGATACTCGTTGAAAGGGCGATTGATGAGCATGGATAGTTTTCCGACTACTTTGCCATCGCGTTTTGCCAGGAAGAACTCTGAAATGGAATGGTCATAAAAAGGATGTTTCTTCTCATTCATCATGGCGTAAATATCATTTTTGAATGGTGGGACGAACTGCTTGCAGTCCTTATAAAGCTCATATTGAAATTCGACAAACTCTTTCTTTAATGCTTTTGTGTTTACATTAATAATTTCGATCACACGATCCTCCTGCCGAGATTTAATCACAATAAATAATCACTGAGTTATAACCCCAAACTCGTAATTACGATACTTGCCGAGTAGTTCGAGTTGTTATATAATCCGCCTGTTAAAGCTTAGTCTGAAGAGAGGTTTCTGTATGATTGATGTAAATGATTTACGCAAAGGTGTCACATTTCAAAGTGATGGTAACCTTTATCGCGTTCTGGAGTACACCCACAACAAGCCGGGTCGTGGCACAGCCACTATCCGTATCAAAGTGCGTGATATCCGCAAAGGTAACACCCTCGAAATGACCTTCATCTCGGGTGATCGTGTCCAGGATGTTCGGCTCGATTACCATAATGTCGAGTATCTCTACCGGGATGAGAATTTCTTCTATTTCATGGATATGGAAACATTCGAGCAACCTGCGATCCCTAAAGATCTTGTGGAAGACTACGCCGGCTTCTTGAAAGAAAACATGGAAGTCAAACTGACTTTCTTTGGCGATGAGCCGCTCGATATCGAATTACCCACCAGTGTGGATTTGAAAGTTATCTCAGCTGATGCTTCAGCACGTGGAAACACGGCCACTGGCGTCACGAAGCAGGTAATTACCGACACAGGTCTTAAAGTACAAACACCCGCGTTTGTTAACGAGGGTGATACGATCCGTGTTGATACCCGTACCGGTGAATACCTCACACGGGTCTAGATAGCCATGAAAACTCCTGACGGTCGCGAATGTAAATTCTTTTTTGGAGATTACTATCGTGGACGTAATTTTGAGGAATGCCGCGCGCTCATCAATCCGCAGGATAAAAAGGATTGGACCTCTGCTGCCTGTAAGAATTGCCCTGTACCTGGCATCCTTCAGAATAACGGTTGTCAGAATATGGCCCTGACGACCTATTTCCAGAAGACCTTGTTTGGGAAGCATATTCGTGCAAAAGCCTGGTGTTCCCGCTCGCATGGAATAGTACGCAACCCCAATCTCGGTTGCAGTCTGTGTCATCTGCCCGAGGAAACTTAGAAACGTTAGAGTTCTGATAGAAACTTGTGCAAAGCTTCACTGTCTGACAATCCAATATGTCTTATTGGTATAATTCTAAACAGATGCGTAAAGCGTTAAATTAACGGAGGTTGTTTTGAAACCACGAAATCAGTCTTTTTTTATCTCAGCGCTGTTGCTTTTTGCGTTGATCGCCATGGTTTTCTATGGCGTGCAGGAGAATAGCTTCGCCAGCACTGAGATTCCAATAAACCAACTAGCAGCTGACATTGAAGCTGGTAAGGTCTCCAGCATTCAAGTCGACGGTGATCGTGTCGAGATTCAGTATAAAAGCCTCGAGCAGAAAACTGCAACATTTTCTTCGAAGGACCCACAAAGTGGCCTGGTTGAGCAGTTAATCCAGCTTGGCGTTTCTCCTGAAAAACTGCGGGATCCGCAGCTCAGCATCAAGATCGTTGTCCCTAGTTTTTGGTCGGAAGCTCTCATTGCTTTGCTGAACTTCCTCCCGTTCATTCTGATGGGAGTCCTTTTCGTTTTCTTTATCCGGCAGGCGCAAGGTTCGAACAATGCCGCCATGGCATTTGGCAAGTCCCGCGCCAAAATGTTGAGCGGTGAACATCCAGGAGTTACATTTGCAGACGTTGCTGGAGTAGAAGAAGCCAAAGAAGAACTGCAAGAGATCGTTGAATTCCTAAAGGAACCCCAGAAGTTCATTGCTTTGGGTGCGAGAATTCCAAAAGGTGTGCTGTTAGTGGGATCTCCAGGCACCGGTAAAACCTTGATGGCAAAAGCCGTTTCGGGTGAAGCTGGTGTGCCGTTCTTCTCCATCTCCGGTTCGGAATTTGTTGAGATGTTTGTTGGCGTCGGCGCCAGCCGTGTCCGGGACTTGTTTGACGAAGCCAAGAAGCATTCTCCTTGTATCGTTTTTGTGGATGAAATTGATGCCGTCGGTCGCCATCGCGGTGCAGGTCTTGGGGGAAGCCATGATGAACGCGAACAAACACTTAACCAGCTCCTGGTCGAGATGGATGGCTTTGGAACCGATACAAATGTTATTGTTATCGCTGCTACCAACCGACCTGACATCCTCGACCCTGCATTGATGCGTCCTGGTCGCTTTGATCGTCGTGTCATGCTCGACAAGCCCGATCTCAAAGGTCGTGAGGCAATCCTCAAAGTGCACACACGCGGAAAGCCTGTTTCCTCTGAAGTCAGTTTGGAGGAAATTGCCCGTTCTACGCCTGGTTTTGTCGGCGCTGATCTTGAAAACCTGGTCAATGAGGCTGCGATTCTCGCCGCTCGCAGAAGTAAAAAAATCATCGGTCAAGCGGAGTTTGAAGAATCTATCGAAAGAGTGATTGCCGGACCGGAGCGAAAGAGTCGTTTGATTAACCCTAAGGAAAGGAAAATTATCGCTTACCATGAGGCAGGACATGCCGTCGTAATCAATGCTCTACCTGAGGGGGATCCAGTGCAGAAAGTGTCCATCATTTCCCGCGGAATGATGGGAGGCTTCACGCGCGCACTACCCACCGAGGATCGGAGCCTTGAGAGCCGCAAAAAACTCATATCCGATATGGTTGGATTGCTCGGTGGTCGTGCGGCAGAGGAGATCATGTTCAATGATATTACCTCAGGTGCTTCCAGCGACATCGAACAGGTTACTAAACTTGCCCGTAGCATGGTGACACGTCTCGGTATGAGTGACAAACTTGGACCGATGGTGTATGGTCAAAAGGAAGAATTGATATTTCTTGGACGTGAAATTTCTGAACAGCGCGATTATTCTGAGGCAGTGGCACAGGAAATTGATCGCGAGGTCCAACGTGCAGTCAGCGAAGCGTATCAATCCGCTAAAGCGATTCTTGAAACCTACAAAGATAAACTGATCGCTGTAGCCGAAAAGTTACTCGAAGTTGAAACGATCACCAAAGAGGAATTCGAGGCTATCTTCCCTCCCCCGGTCGAGAAAAATCAGGGTATACCGGTTATCTTTCCGGCTTAATCCCAAAATTACTTTCAATCAGATCCAGCGCGTTTTCGAATAGCGCTGGATCTTGTGCGTTTAACCAGTGGATATCTGGGTCAGTTGGCTTGAACCAGTTTGCCTGCCTTCGAACGTAAGCACGCGTGTTACGTTTGATCAGTGCCGCCGCTTCCTCCAGTGAAATTTCACCTCGTAAGTGAGTAATGATCTCGTTATAGCCAATCACACGCATCGCCTCAAGCGCAGGACCTGAACCCGCATCGAGCAAATTTTGTACCTCTCCAACCAAACCCTGGCTGATCATGGCATCCACTCGTTCATCGATCCGCGCATACAACACCTCTCGCGGAAGCTCCAGCCCGATGATCAGGGTGGTATAAGGTGGCTTTTCTTTATCCCGTAAGTCTGAAAATTTTTTGCCTGAACTCAGGATCACTTCCAAGGCCCGGATGGTTCGGCGATGATTGCGATAATCAATATTGGCTGCTGCCTGTGGGTCGAGGGCGCTAAGTATTTCATAGAGTTTATCAAATCCAATGTGATCCCCGATTGTTTCAAGATCCTCACGCAGTTGGCCAACCGGTCCATGGGACGGAATCTGCCAGTTCTGTAAGATTGAGCGTACGTATTGCCCGGTTCCTCCTGTTAGGATTGGCAGCCGGTTACGCAGCTGGATTTCAGATATGATTTGTGTCGCGGACTGTTTGTAAAGCCCCAGGTTCCACGGATTTGTTAAACTGGCAACATTGATCAGGTGGTGTTTCACAGATGCAAGGTCTGCAGAACTTGGCTTGGCGACTCCAATCTCAAGTTCACGATACAGATAACGCGAATCTGCAGAAACTATCTCAGCATCCAACGCGCGTGCTAACTTGATCGCAAGCGAACTTTTGCCCGAAGCGGTAGGGCCTACAATCAGAAGTAGAGGCTTCTCAATCATCGATTTTTACAGAGCGAAAATGTAGAATCATGGGTGCACTGCCGGGGACAAAATCCTCTACAACAGCAAGGTCGAGGTTCCAAATTTCCGGGAATTCAGTGTGCTCATATAAGAATGCGTTCATGGTTGCGGCAAGCGCCTTCAGCTTCTTTTTGCCTACGCTGTACTCCGCAGGTCCAAATTTTTGGCTACGGCGGGTTTTTACCTCAACGCAAGTCAGCAAACGTGTCTCATCCAGCATGATCAAATCAGCTTCACCGTAGCGGCAATGATAGTTCCTCTGGACTAATTCGTAACCCTGGGAAAGTAAATGCTCCAACACCAGCGTTTCACCCCAATTTCCAGTCTCTTTTCTGCTTTTTGAGCTCATGCCAAACAGTATAATCGTTTCGCCCAAGTTCTCAAGGTTGGTGCCTATTTCGCAATTATTTGCCAGACACTGACGCGTGTAATCGACGAGAATTTCGTCTTCCAGTATCTGACCAGGAGCACCGCATACCCTGTAAAGTTATTGTCTCCAAACCCGTTAAACCCGTTAAATGTTTAGGTTTTTCTGCTTATTTAAGTTAGAATTGATCAATTACATATAAAGGGAAATACTATGGCTGTATGTGAAATAGTAACAATAGGGACTGAACTGCTTCTCGGTGAGATTCAAGACACCAATTCAAGGTTTATCGCCCGGTCACTTCGTGATATTGGGGTTGATCTTTACCGTCTCTCGACTGTAGGCGACAACGTTCAGCGCATCACCGCAACCCTTCAAGAAGCTTTGATGCGTTCTGATATTGTGATCACGACTGGTGGGCTCGGACCGACCGTGGATGACCCCACCCGTCAGGCTGTTGCCAATGTTTTTAACGTCAAACTTGTCTACAAAGAAGAGTTGTGGCAACAAATTCTGAACCGGTTCAGCCACTACAATCATGCTCCAACGGCGAACAACAAGCGCCAGGCTTTCATTCCGGAAAATTCAATTGCGATACCTAATCCAGTCGGCACCGCCCCGGCATTTTATGTTGAACTGGGCAGCAAAACCCTAATTTCACTGCCAGGTGTTCCGCGCGAGATGGAATTTCTCATGAATAATTTTGTGGTGAAATACCTTAAGCAGCGCTATGACTTGTGCGATGAAATTATTCTTCCCTGGGTGATTCACACCATTTCCAAAGGCGAATCCAGCATCGATGAAATTATCGGTGAAATGGAGACGCTCAGCAATCCGACCGTTGGGCTTCTTGCTCATCCGGGTCAGACGGATATTCGTGTCACTGCTAAAGCCCATTCTGCTGCTGAGGCTGAAGCAATGATGAAACCCGTTCTGCAGGAAATCCGCGAAAAACTGAAGGAATATATCTATGGTGAAAATGAAACGACGCTTGAACAGGTAGTCGCAAATCTACTCAGCGAGTCAAATACGCGGCTCTCGATTATTGAGAGTGGAACAAATGGTGAGATTTTTGAACGACTAAAGCCGCACATGCCGACCGGGCAGCTCACCGGTGACAATGTTGACCTGGTCTTTTCAGGCGAGACTCTGAATCGCCTGATGCATGAATATCAGGAACAAAAGAATGCCGATATGGTGCTTGGGGTCGTCCTAAGCCCCAAGGATAGTGAGCCGCACGTTCAGATCGCTTTACTTCACAATGGTGAGTTATCAGAAATCAATCGGCTTTATGGCGGACCTGCTGGAGATGCAATTACCTGGGCTGTAAATTATGCTCTGGATATGATCCGATGGAAGTTTATTGAAAAGTAAAGGAGAGAGATGCAAACCCTAACAACCATTCTTAAGAATGCCATTGTTCTGACAATGAATCAGAACTATGAAATCTTTGAACCAGGCGCGATCGCGATTGATGGCGACACAATCGTTGCTGTTGGTTCTCAAGAAGACATTCTTTCAAATTACCAGGCGACCGAGATGATTGATTGCGGTAAGAAAGTTTTATTGCCTGGGCTTATCAACGCTCATACACACGTCCCAATGACCTTGTTGCGTGGTCTGTCTGACGACTTGCGCCTCGATGTCTGGCTGATGGGCTACATGATGCCGGTGGAACGCGAGTTTGTTTCGCCTGAGTTTGTGCGGCTTGGTACCAAATTGGGTTGCGCAGAATTTATCCGCTCTGGGGTTACAACTTTCAATGATATGTATTACTTCGAGGATCACGTTGCAGAAGCGACTGCTGAGGTTGGTCTGCGGGCGGTGGTTGGTCAAACAGTGATGAAGTTTTCAGCTCCAGATGCCGAATCTTTCGAAGATTCGCTTTCACTGAGCGAAAACCTCATTCAGAAGTGGCAAAATCATCCTCTGATTGTCCCGGCAATCGCACCCCATGCAGTCTACACCTGCACACCGGACGTGCTCACTTCGGTCGTCGAATTGGCAAAGAAATATGATGCCAGGGTCCACTTCCATGTCTCAGAGACCAAAGACGAGGTCGAGAACCTCCGGAGAGAAAGCGGTCTGCCAGTGGTACCCTATATTCGCAAATTCGGAATGCTCGAAACCAAGCTTATTGCGGCTCATTGTATCTATCTGGATGAAGGAGAAATACGCAGTCTGCAGCATGCGGGGGTAGGCATTGCTCACAACCCCACCTCCAATCTGAAGCTTGCTTCTGGCTTTGCACCGGTGTCACGAATGCTGCAGCTTGGCTGCAACGTGGGTGTTGGTACGGATGGTCCTGCCTCCAATAACGATTTGGATATGTTTGAGGAAATTCGGCTGGCCACTCTGATTGCTAAGGCATCTTCCGGGGATCCAACAGCGCTTCCTGCGCGCCAAACCCTGGCGATGGCGACCATCATCGGCGCAAAAGCACTCTATATGGACGAAATTATCGGAAGCCTTGAGCCTGGTAAACGCGCTGACCTGATCCTGATAGACATCTCTCCTGTGCACAATCAGCCACGCTTCTTAAGAGACCCCGATGGCATTTATGCTCAGATCATTTATGCTGCCAAATCAACAGATGTCACTGATACTATGGTCAATGGAAGATGGTTGATGAGGGAGCGGGAATTGCTAACCGTCGATGAGAAGCAGCTGCTCTCGGAAGCAACTGTGATTGCTAAAAAGATCGACGAATTCCTCAAGGGACGTGAGGAGTCGGTATATTCCAAACTGATCGCGATCGGCGGCGCGGCTGAAGAGGAAAGCTTTGAAGTTCAGGTCAAGGTAAAAGTTGACTCAATTGCGCCAGTTTTAGAGGCTATTTCCAAACCCGGCATACTGATTCTGCGAAAGCGCCATTACCACGAATTTGACACCTATTTTGGCTTTGACAGACCTTCCCAGGGGCGCTTGCGCTACCGCGAAGATGAATTCCTTGATGAAATGGGCAAGATCACCAGCGTGCGTTCACGCCTGACCCTTATCGGCGAACTGGATACTCCCCGGGATATTAACGATACCAAGATCATGCTCTCCCGCAGCCGCTATCTCGCCCCGGCGACCCACAGCCTGCGTTTTTATCACGAGTATTTCAAACCTTCCTCGAAACTCGAAATTGAGAAGGATCGTCTGCGATACTTGATTCAATACAAAGAAACCGAATTCTTCATCAATCTCGACACGATTCAAACGCCCGCCATTGGAAAATTCGTTGAAATCAAAAGCCGTACTTGGAGCCGCCAGGATGCGGATCAAAAGACCGCTCTCATTCGGGAACTTGCAGACTATCTTGGATTGGACCTTACTCAGATAAATACCTTAGACTACCTGCAAATTGTTGAAAACACACTAGAGAATAGGAAAAGTGGAGGGTAGCGATGGACCCGATCAACGTACTATTTGCTTCAGCGGAAGTTGCCCCTTTTGCCAAAGTCGGTGGATTGGGTGATGTTTCAGGCTCCCTCCCTCCAGCTCTTCGGGATCTGGCAGGAGGCGCTCTTGATATTCGCCTCATTATGCCTTTTCATGCGGCTACAAAAAAACTGAATCCCCCTCACCGCCTGATCGGGACATTCTCATTTGACGCTAATGGTCGCTCCATTTCCACAGACTTATACGTCAGTGAGACCAGTGGAGTGCCGGTCTACCTGCTCGACAACGAATTCATCAACCACGATTCTCCGGTTTACCATGGTGACTGGGCGCTTGATGGGATGAAATATGTCACCTTCTCCCTGGCGCTGTTAGAAGCTGTGCGCTACCTGGATTGGAAAATCGACTTGTTGCATGCCAACGATTGGCACACTGCCCTTTCAGTATATGCTCTAAAGACGACTTATGCCGATGACCCATTTTTTGCTGGAGTGAGAACCATCCTTTCAGTTCATAACCTGCCATTCAACGGTTGGGGGTCCCAGGAAGCCATGAGTTCGCTCGGTTTGGAACCCAGCAGTGATCCTGATTTGCCTGATTGGGCAAAATTTACTCCCCTTCCAATGGGGCTTTCTGCTGCAGATAAGATTATCGCTGTCTCACCAAATTATGCGAAGGAAATCCTGACACCTGAGTATGGTTGTGGAATCGAAGGTTACTTACAGAAACATGCTGATAAAATCATGGGGATCCTGAACGGCATTGATGAATCCAAATGGGATCCAGCCACGGATACCGCGATTTCAAGCAACTTTAGCCCTGACAACATCGATGGAAAGTTTAAGAACAAACTTGATCTCCAAAAAGCTCTCGGTTTTGAAGTCAATGTGGATATACCTCTCCTGACAACTGTCAGCCGGTTGGATCGCCAGAAAGGCATTCACAACATTCTAAGTGTGCTTCCAACTCTTACCAATCAGCCTTGGCAATTCGCCCTCTTGGGTACAGGTGATCCAGAGCTCGAGCACCGGGCAAGCGAGCTCAGTGCTCAATTTCCTAACAGAATAGCCTGTATTCTCAATTACGACGATATCATTGCACGAATGCTATACGCAAGTGGTGATATATTATTGATGCCAAGCCTCTATGAGCCTTGCGGGCTTTCGCAAATGTTTGCAATGCGCTATGGGACCTTGCCGGTCGCCACCCGTACTGGCGGTTTGGCAGACTCCATCCTGGATTACTCTGCGAACCCTAATTCGGCAACCGGTTTCCTGTATCTGGATAAAACTGATGAGGGCTTAAAACAGGCGCTCACACTTGCTTTGAAAGTCTTCGAGGAGGATAAGACATCCTGGGCAATCATGCGCCGCAACGCGATGAGCGCACAGTTCTCGTGGAAGCTTTCTGCTGGTAAATATTTGGATGTATACCTTAAACTCCTGGCTTAGCCAGTTTCGGAAAGGATACTCTTTATGAAACTTCCACGCTATTCTGGCATTCTGCTCCACCCTACCAGCCTTCCCAGCCCGGACGGAATTGGTGATTTAGGTCCGGAAGCTTACCGTTGGATCGATTTCCTGCATGCTTCGGGGACTCAACTATGGCAGATTCTGCCGCTTGGACCTACAGGGTATGGTGATTCACCCTACCAGTGTTTCTCTGCTTTTGCCGGTAATCCCTACCTGGTCAATCCGATCCTCCTGCTCGAATCTGGATTATTAAAAACTTCTGATTTACTCCAACGACCGGAATTCCCTGAAACATCCGTGGATTTTGGGCAGGTAATTCAGTGGAAGAATCATCTTCTGGATACCGCTTATGAGAATTACCTGGGCTTACACTCCGATGAGATCACCACTCAGTTTAAGCAATTTGAAGCAGACAACTCCCAATGGCTGGATGACTATAGCTTGTTTATGGCCATCAAAGAATCACAAGGCGGGAAACCCTGGTCGGATTGGCCGAAAGCATTGAAGTTTCGTGAACCAGCAGCCCTGGAGCAAGTGAGCCGTGAGCTGGCAACTGTCATCGAAAAAGTAAAGTTCAGCCAATTCCTGTTCAACCAGCAATGGCAAAACCTGAAGAATTACGCCCACGGAAAAGGAATTCGGATCATCGGCGACATGCCGTTTGTAATCGCTTTTGATAGTGCCGACACCTGGGCTAATCCACAGCTCTTCCTGATGGATGAATCACTTACCCCCACCATGGTGGCTGGCGTGCCACCTGATTATTTCTCAGCCACCGGACAGCTTTGGGGCAATCCTCTCTATAATTGGCCAGTCCATGCTGAGCAACACTACGATTGGTGGGCTCGTCGGTTTGGCAGCGTCCTATCCATGGTGGACCTGGTTCGGCTTGACCATTTCCGCGGCTTTGCAGCCGCCTGGCATGTGCCATTTGGCTCAGAGACCGCCGTTCATGGTGAGTGGATAAAGAGTCCCGGGTTGGAGTTGTTCACAGAACTAAAGCGGCGTTTTCCTGAGTTACCAATCATCGCTGAAGACCTTGGGGTTATTACACCGGATGTGGAAGAATTGCGGGATAGGTTTGGCTTCCCGGGAATGAAGATTCTCCAATTTGCCTTCAGCGGCGACCCTGAAGACGACTTCCTGCCCCATCACTACCCAGTTAATTGCTTCGCTTATACCGGCTCACACGATAACGATACCGCCCAGGGATGGTTCGATCATGCGACACAGAAAGAGAAACAATTCTGTCTGGATTATCTCGGAGCCAACGAAACGGATGTTCCCCATCGAATGATCCGGGAAGTCTGGCGATCGGTTGCCAGGTATGCTGTCGCCCCGATGCAGGATTTCCTGGGGTTGGGTTCTGAAGCCCGCATGAACCTGCCCGGATGCGCTTCAGGCAACTGGTCCTGGCGCATGTCCAAACAAGCACTCAGCGATCCGCTAAAAGAAAAGGTTTATCAGCTCAACTTCCTTTACAGCCGCCTGCCTGAAAGTGAAATAGCTAAGAACACACTGAAACTCCAGGCTGAGACAAGTGGTACTGTCAAACCCCACTAATTGTGGGTTTTGAACTCAATGAAGAGGCTGACTTTCAAAAGCAGCTTCTTCATTTTTATCCTTGAGGGTCTCATACGCAGCGATTGCGGCGCCAATAATTCCAGCCAAATTTTGCAACTTAGCAGCCACAACCGGGGCTTCGGTCGTCAAATACTTTGAATATTTTTCAAAATCTTTGCTGATGCCCCCTCCAAGAACAAATATTTCGGGGTTGAGCAAGGCTTCATAGGTAAGCAACACGGTGTTAAGACGCAGTGCCCATTGCTTCCAGGTCAATTTTTCCCTGGTCTTAACCGCTCCAGAGGCACGGTGCTCGGCTTCCTTTCCGTGGATTTCGATATGACCAAGCTCTGTATTCGGAATCAACTTACCTTCCACAAACAAGGCGGTTCCTATCCCTGTGCCAATCGTCAAAAACATCACGAAATCGTATTGCCTTAGTTCCGGAGCACCAAAGCGCATCTCAGCCAGGCCTGCTGCGTCCGCGTCGTTGAGGATCACAGCCGGCTGCCCAGTCTTCTCGGTGACCATTGTAGCAAGATTTTTCCCAATCCAATCCTTGTGGAGGTTGGCAGAGGTAAAGATCTGGCCGTGTTTCACCACGCCTGGGAATCCCACGCCAATCGGACCCTCATAATTGAGTTCTTTCCTGATTTTATTGATGCCCTTAACAATAGCGGCTGGTTCCTGGATGGTTTTGTAGGCAATCCGCATCCGTTCTGAAACCAACAGACCGGTTTCGGTATCCACAATCGCGCCTTTTGTGGCTGATCCCCCGATATCAATTCCTAATACCTGCATCTCTCCTCCTTTAGTCACACCCAAAATTCAAGTGCTCTTCATAAGTTTTTGAAAAGTTATGTGTCAAACTGCCGTCACATTTCGCTCTAAAAAAAAGAAAATCGGTTTCTGCTGGAGCGACTGCGGCTTTTAGCGCAGCCAGGCTCGGGTTTGAAATTGGTCCGGGTGGTAAGCCCGGATTTCGGTATGTATTATAAGGCGAATTTACCTCTAAATCCGTAAATGTCAACGGACTTTTCCACCAGGTATTTTTCTGTGCATCATATCCCAAAGCAAATTGGACGGTTGGATCCGTCTCCAGGGGCATATTTATCTCCAGCCGGTTGTAGAACACAGATGCGATCAATGGCATCTCTTCTTCAGCCAGAGTCTCCCTTTGGATGATGGACGCCATTGTGATGGCTTGATGAAGCGTCAGACCACTGCGTTGCAGGTCTTTTTCAAACTCTTCGGTCAGCACGGTCGTCTTGAAACGCGTCAGGATCTCAGCAACGAAGTCCTGAAGCGAGATGTCGGGTTTCATGCTGTAATTTCCGGGAAAGAAGTAGCCTTCCAAGGTCATCCCTTGCGGGATTTGAAGCTGCTCCTTATAGGAATCCGGAGGGGTTGTTACGAAGGTCAGAAAATCAGTCGCATCGAAGGATAATCCCAACCCATCGATCATTTCTGCAATTTCTTCCAGCCGCCAACCGGCATAGATGATAAACTGCTTGTCGCGTCGGGTGACATCGGAAATCAAATTGGCAGTATCGATGGCATTTATGCCCATCGGAATCGTATAGTTTCCAGGCTGGATAGTTCGATCTTTGCCTGAATAGATCAGATAAGTACAGGTCAAGTTCGCGGATTCGACCAGGTTCCTCTGCTCCAAGGTCGCGCAAAGCTGCTGAATGGATTGATCTGCCTCGACGGAAACCTTTTCTTCCCGCAATCCATTGGCAGGCGCAACGGCAAGCATTTTATCCCTGCCATTGAAAAGCGCAAAGCTGTACTTCAAGGCAGAAATTGGGTTTACGGATTTTCCAGGTAGACCGAAAGTTTCCCTGACCTCGAAACTGACATACACCAATCCCGCCGCGAGAACGATCGCCAGAAGCAGGATCAGGATGAGGAATACAGGTTGACGTTTTTTAGGCACTTTGACCCTCGGAATATTGCGCGTGGTGATCAAGATAGCTCTGCAGGATCATAGCTGCTGCCTTGTCGTCCAGTGCTTGTTGCCGTGAACTCCGGCTCTCTTTCATTTTTAGGCTGGTGGTAATCACATCCTTAGTAGAAAAAGACTCATCCCAGGTTATCACAGGAACGCGACAGACAGATTTTAATTGTGCCACAAATCGCAGCACAGATCGTGCCCTGGGCCCTTCGCCACCGTCAGAATCATAAGGGATGCCCACAACGATCATACCGCAGCCATGGTCTTCACTAAGTTTACATACCTTTTCCGCATCATGCACCCTGGAAACATGCGTGATTATGGTCAGTGGTCGCGCAAAACTGCCGCTCTCATCGCTAATCGCAATGCCAATTCTCACATTTCCGTGGTCTATTCCGAGGATTTTCAAATCTCAGGTCCAATTCTTGTCAAGTGGTGACAAAAATTATACATTGATTCATCCCTCTCCAACGCTCTAAGCCGAAGTCCAGAAAAAGACCCTGGTTTCACGTGGGGACGACATAAAAGTAAACCTTGATAACGAGGAACCAAAATCAACAAAGATCGATGAACTCAATCGAAGGACCTGGAATTTGTCCCTTGCACACCACTCCACAATCCTTTTGAAAAATGAGTATGTGGTCTAAGTGCCATGGGATAAACTAATCGCCAGGTTGCCCAAAGATTAAGTTAAAAAGGCAGTGGCATGTACTACTGCCTTTTTCTTACTATTCTGATCAACCCTTAAGGTGAACCCTGATAGCGGCGCGATCCTTCTGCGCCAATGCCTGGAGGTCGCCCAGTGCCTGCGCCCTTTGCAGAGTGCCAAAACTCATCCCTTCTCCGGGAATCTCAAAATCATGTTCAGCATCCTTGGTGAAATGGATGAACAATCCGCCACCCAGTCCGCCTTTATGCAGCTGCCCGGTGGAATGCAAAAAGCGCGGTCCAAAGCCTAAAGTTGTGGCTTTATTGACAGCATTCAGGATCCTTCCGCGTAAAGCCTGGAGGATCTCGAAGTTTTCCTCGAGGCGGGGAATAAATCCGCTCAGCACAACGTATCCTTTTTCCGGAACCGACCTGGCATAAGCAAGTAGCAACGATTCAAGATCAATTTCCCTCAAGGCCTCTTCATTCCTAAAGCCGTAAACGATTGCCTGATCGTTTTCCCAGATTGGCTCTCCATCTTCCAGTTTGCCGCTCTTCTGGTAGGCAATGATCACGTCTTTCGTGATCGTTTTGCTTAGCTGCACGTTTGGCTGATCAAATGCGTTTACTTGCAGCACCGCACACGCAATCGCTGTAGCATATTCCCAGCGATAAAACTCTTTGGCAAGCGCGTAGGGTTCCGGGATGGCAATTGTTATGACGATCTGCCCTGCCTGTTTCAGTTCATCCACCAGTCCAGCTTTGCTTCCATCGGTCTTGAAATAGACAAAAATTCGATCTTCAGGATAATTCTGGCTCACCAACACAGGTTCATTCTCGATCGGTAGAATACCCTTACCCTCTTTTCCGCTGCTTTCGGCGATCAGTTGCTCAAGCCAGGGCACCAGGCTACCAGCAAAGCCCTCAGCGATGAAGGTTAATTTGTCTTTTCCGCGCTTTGCAGCCTCACCCAGCACCAAGCCCAGCATCAGGTTGGGATTGGCTGGATATGGCACGTTTTTACGGCTTTGGAGGTCAGAGGCATTGCCTTGCCCAAGCAGTTTATGCAAGTCAATACCCATCACTGCTGCCGGCACCAGCCCAAAATGGGTGAACACCGAATAGCGTCCGCCAACATCCGGGCGGGCATTAAACACCTTGCGAAAACCTTTCCGATAAGCCAGATCCTGCAGTGAAGTATTGGGGTCGGTGATCGCCACAAAATGCTTACCCACATTCTCAGGCTCAATTTTTTCTAATTCCGCCCAGAAATACTTCATTGCAGACATTGTTTCGCTGGTTCCACCGCTCTTGCTCGATACAATGAAAAGGCTCTTTCGCAGATCAACACCGCGCACTCGGAAAGCAATCTCATCCGGGCTGGTGGTGTCGATAATTTGAAGTTTCAACCCCTTGCCATCTACTGGCGCAATCGCCTGGCTCATCACTTCCGGCGCCAGGGAGGAGCCGCCCATGCCAATCACAAAGGCGTGCACATATCCTTCAGAAAGCAGTTTTTCCTTGAATGCTGCTAACTCGTCAATAATAGAAAATTGCTGCCCCGGCAGGCTCAGCCAGCCCAACCGCTCTCGAATTTCGTCGTGTCCCGACTGATCGCTTGTCCAAAAAGACGGTTCGTGGTCAAACAAGCTGCCAACATAAACTTCATCAGCAGCCTTTTTTAATGCGGCATGGACTGCCTCACCCAGGTTCGCTAACTCCACCTTGAAGAAGGCGCGCTTGGTTTCAATCGTTTCCAGGAGCGAAATGTAAGCTTGCTTGAATTTTTCCACCCCCTCATCTTCAAGTTCCTGAGCGATGCGGTTATAGTCAAAACCAAGCTTTAGCAGCATGTCAAAGTCTTTTCTTGCCCGCTCTAAATCTTGTTCAATCCGCAAGTCGGTTGCACCATGGTCAAGAAATGCGCTCAAAGTCGCTGGTGGGATCGTATTGACGCTATTTGGAGCGACCAATTCATCCACATACAACGTCTCGGAATAGGCTTTATTCTTGGTGCTTGTCGATGCCCACAGAGGTCGCTGAACTTTCGCCCCGTACTGCTTAAGATTCTCAAAGCGCTCTGAAGCAAAAAATTTCAAGAATTCCTGGTATGCCAGGCGCGCATTATCAATGGCAATCTTCCCTGTCAACGCGGCCACCTGGTCAGCTGCCTGGGGATTTGCAGCGCCATATTCTTCCAACCGGCTATCCACCAGGGTATCTATCCGGGAAACAAAGAAAGATGCCACACTGGTAACATGGTCAATTGGCAAATTGTTCGCCAGGCGTTTTTCGAGGCCTAAAAAATAAGCCTCCATTACTTCCATATACCTGGGAATCGAGAAAATCAGCGTCGCATTCACGTTAATGCCCTCGCTGATCAGCGTTTCAATGACTGGCAGTCCGGCTTTGGTGGCAGGCACTTTGATCATGACATTCTTGCGGTTCATTTGAGCCCACAGAGCACGGCCATCCTCGATCGATTTCTCTGTATCATAGGCAAACAGCGGGTTGATCTCGACGCTAACCATGCCGTCAATTCCTCCAGTGGCTTCATACACCGGCAGAAATAAATCGGCTGCCGCCTGGATGTCTTCGCGCACTAATTCAAGGTAGATTTGTTCTTTGCTCAGACCTGCCCATGCCATCGACTGCAAGATGTCATCATAGGCTGCACTGCTGCTGATCGATTTCTCAAAGATGCTGGGGTTGGATGTTACGCCATAGACCTCCCCATCCTTGATCATTCGCGCCATCTCCCCATCCATCAACATACCGCGTTCGATATTGTCATACCAGATTGATTGTCCGGCTTGTTTTAGAGCTTCAGATCGGTTCATTGGTTCTCTCCTGATTTCTAGAATAGCTTCCGTGCTAATTTCACGACGTTGTCTACCGTGAAACCAAATTTTTCCAACACAACCTCACCTGGGCCACATTTGCCAAACTGGTCGATGCCAATCTCAATGCCCTCAGAGCCAACATACTTCTGCCAGCCTGTGGTCACACCTGCCTCAATCGAGACACGGCGTTTCACTTCAGGGGGTAACACGGATTGCTGGTATTTCCTTGGTTGCTTCTCGAACAACTCCCAGCTTGGGAAGGAGACCACCCGCACTTTGCGACCTTGTTTCTCAAGCTTCTTTCCTGCATCAAATGCCAGGCTCAGCTCCGATCCGGTTGCCATCAGGATGATATCCGGTATACCCGCTTCAGTTTCGTAGAGGATATACGCACCTCTGGCAACACCCTTTGCAGGATTGCATACCTTGCGGTCTAAAGTAGGCAAATTTTGTCTTGAAAGGATCAATGCCACTGGTCGGTCGCGATGTTCAATCGCATATTTCCAGGATTCACTGACTTCATTTGCATCGCCAGGTCGTAACACAACCAAGTCCGGGATAAGCCGCAGGCTCATGAGCTGCTCGACAGGCTGATGAGTGGGTCCGTCTTCTCCAACAGCGATAGAGTCGTGGGTTAGCACCCAAATAACACCCATCTTTGAGAGTGCAGCTACGCGCAGCGAGGCTCTGGCATAATCTGAGAACACCAAAAAAGTTGCCACGTATGGAATAAAACCGCCATGGACCAGCAAACCATTGCCAATTGCACCCATGGAGATCTCACGAACTCCAAAATGGACATTCCGGCCTTCAGGTGTTTCGGGGCTGAATGCTGGCACTTTGTCCATCCAGGTCTTTACTGACGAAGCCAGATCTGCTGAACCACCGAATAACTCAGGCAAGACAGCGCAAATTGCGTTAATAACTTTTCCAGAAGCTTCACGCGCAGCAAGCCCCTTTTCGCTTGCCGGGAACACGGGTAAAGCTTTATCCCAACCTTTAGGCAATTCCCCGGAAAGCCTTCGCTCAAATTCAGCCGCAAGCTCCGGGTATGCTGCCTTGTAGCTGTTGTAACTATTAACCCATTTCTCCTGAGCTTTTTTGCCAGCATCCTGCCGGGTACGGAAGTGTGCCAGTATCTCCTCAGGTACATAAAACATTGGCTCAACTGGCCAACCAACATTCTCCTTGGCTTTGGCTAACTCTTCTTTGCCAGCCGGAGATCCATGGATACCGGGAGTATTCGCCTTGGTTGGCAGACCATAGCCGATCGTTGTACGGCAAAGAATGATTGAAGGGCGAGGGTCCTTTTTGGCTTCCTCAACAGCAGCATCTATCGCGTCAACATCATTACCATCTGCTACCCGTAGAACATGCCAGCCGTAAGCCTCAAACCGCTTTGCTACATCCTCAGTGAAGGCAATACTGGTTGATCCTTCTATGGTGATCTTGTTGTCATCGTATAGATAGATCAATTTTCCGAGCTTGAGATGCCCAGCCAGTGATGCAGCTTCAGAGCTGATGCCTTCCATCAAGTCACCATCCGTTACAATACCGAAGGTGTAATGATCGACAATTTCGTATCCTGGTTTGTTGAAAATTGCGGCCAGGTGATGCTCAGCGATTGCCATCCCTACCCCTGAGGCAAAACCCTGTCCGAGTGGTCCTGTGGTCGTTTCCACCCCGGGCGTATGCCTCCATTCGGGGTGCCCGGGGGTCTTGGAGCCCCACTGGCGGAATTGTTTCAGGTCCTCCATCGACACATCATATCCAGTCAGGTAGAGCATGCTGTAAAGCAGCATGGAGCCGTGCCCACCTGAAAGAACAAAGCGATCACGGTTTGACCACGATGGATCTGACGGGTTGTACTTCATATGGCGCATAAAAAGTGTATAAGCAAGGGCTGCTGCCCCCATTGGAAGACCAGTGTGACCAGAATTTGCCTTCTGCACGCCGTCAGCTGAAAGGAACCTGATTGTATTCAACGCTTTTTCCAGATCGATATTTGTCATGCACGACCTCCAAGATTATTATTGTTTTGGAATGATAAAATTCTACCATTGAACACAAAGGCACTTCCTAAACTATGCTTAATTAGTTAAGATAAGTTAACTATTCAAGAAAGAAAGGTGAGTGAATCATGGATCTAAAAGGTAAGAATGCTCTAGTCACCGGTAGTGGTATTCGCCTTGGGCGAGCAATAGCTCTCGCGCTGGGCGAGGCAGGCTGCAACCTGGCGCTTCACTATAACACCTCCGTGGAATCGGTGATCCAGGTAAAATCCGACCTTGAAAAAATGGGCAGAAAGGCACACGTCTTCCAACAGGATCTGGAAGACATTTCTCATGTCCAGGATTTGATGACCCAGGTTTGCTCTGAGTTCGGTCACATTGACATTTTGATCAACAACGCCGGGATCTATCCTGCTGGCTCTGGAAAAGCTGCTACACCGGAGAAAATCAACAAAGTGTTCAATGTGAATCTTTTTTCTCCCTGGTTGCTAATCTCAGCTTTTGCCAGCCAACTTCCCCGCGAGGTGCAAGGGAAAGTGATTAACATCAGCGATGGAAAAGTATTCCGGAATGGAACAGACCACTTCAGCTATAGAGTCACAAAGCAGGCTATTAACACAATAACTGCCATGTTTGCCCTGGAATTGGCACCAAATATCACAGTTAATGCCATCGCTCCCGGGACAATGTTGCCTTTGCTGGGATACGAGCATGTCGATTTACAGGTCGTGGCAGACCGTCAAATCCCGTTAAAGCGCATTGGCAGCCCTGAGATCATCGCTCAGAATGTGCTTCATATCCTTAGCCAGGATTTCATGACCGGGGATGTTATTCGGGTCGATGGCGGTGAATTTCTCTAACAGGAAGCAGAATGGACAAAATCATAATTACCGATTTACGAGCCTCAGGCATCTTCGGCGTAAAATCGCCTGAACGGGATCAACCACAGACACTGCTGCTCAATATCACTCTTTTTATGGATCTAAAACCAGCCGGATTGACTGACAACATCGATGATACCGTTAGTTATTCGACCGTAGCCAAATCCGTAATCAATCGCGTGGCTGAAACGCAGTTCTACACACTTGAAGCCCTGGCTGATAATCTGGCCACGATGCTGCTCGACAGGTTTGGCATTAATGCAGTAAGCGTCAGAATCGAAAAACCTGAGTTTGTTGCCAATACCTCGCGTGTTGGAGTTGAAATCTATCGGGAAGCTGTCGCAGGCAACACTTAGTTTGAGATCCGGTTCAAAAACTCCATCCTGGTCTCCAGGCGCTTTCGGAATCCGCCCAGCATTGCGGATGTTGTCATTTTAGCCTGTTCCTTTTTTATCCCGCGCATCATCATACATAAATGCTGCCCATCAATAACCACCCCAACCCCCCAGGGGTCGATGACCTCCTGGATGAACTCCGCAATTTGCTGAGTCATCCTTTCCTGCACCTGCAATCTATGCGCAAACATATCAACAATTCGAGGTATCTTTGAAAGTCCGAGGACTTTCCCCTTGGGCACGTAAGCGACATGAGCTTTACCAAAAAATGGCAGCATGTGATGCTCGCACAGACTGTAGTATTCAATGTCCTTCACGATGACCATTTCATCATAATCAACCGTGAACAGTGCTCCATTGACCAGTTGAACCGGATCGGTATTATAACCTCCCAGAATCTCCTGGTATGCCCGCGCAACGCGCTCAGGAGTGCGAACCAAACCTTCCCGTTCAGGATCCTCGCCAATAGCTCTCAATATCCCACGAACAGAGTTTGTGATGGCAGGCAGATCAAAAGCGTTTTCACCGGTAAGGTTAGGGGGTAGCACAAAATCATCATCATCTTCATACGCCATAGTTGAATTCTCCTGAGCTTATTTTAACGCACATGCAGCCACTTCCGAGGCTGCATGTGCGTAATTTCTTCAGACTATCCTATCCAACAACTGGATCAATCAGACCGTAGGTTCCATCACGGCGTCGATATAGAACATTGATCTTTGAAGTTTCGGCATTATAGAATACAAAGAAATCTTCGTGACCGAGCAACTGCAATTGCTCAAGTGCTTCCTGCTCGTCCATGGGGGTCAATGTAAAGGTCTTCCTTCGGACAATTACTGGGGTAGCTTCTTCCTCTTCGACTTCTTCAGGAGTAGCGGCAGCAGCAGTGATTTCAGCTGTCTCAGGAGCGCGTTTGCGCCAATGCTTGCCCTTAAATCGCTCAATTTGTCGGGTCATCTTATCAACGGTGGCATCAATCGCGGCGTAGATACTGTCTGCCCTTTCTTCTGAACGAAGGATGAAGCCTTTGCCGCGGATGGTGACCTGGGCTGTAAAGCGATCTGAAGCATTCCTTGCGGTCTTGGCATACCCTAAATCTACACGGCATTCGGTGATTTCACTGAGGAACCTGTCCAGCTTACCGACTTTTTTGGTTGCGTATTCCTTGATTCGGTCGGTCAATTCAAGGTCTTTTGTGTAAATATCCATATGTAGAGCCATGGGAACCTCCTGAATGATTTTAAGGAATTATACATGATATGTTATTTAAACGTAAATTCAATTGACATTGAAATCTGACTTCCCAACTGTAACCGCATAAACAAGCCCGGAATTTGCATCTTTCAGAGCCTGTGAGGCCGATTCGAGGGTCGCTCCTGTTGTGAAAACATCGTCGATTAACAAAATGCGCTTACCCTTGACAATGGCTGGATCTGCCTCAAACACCCCACGCACGTTTTCCCTGCGCGATTTCACATCCAAATTCACTTGGGATGCTTTCTCTCTGATCCGGCTTAGCCCTTCCGTAGATATTGGTTTCCCAAGCGCACCTGCAACAGGTCTGGCAAGGCGTTCTGCCTGGTTGTATCCCCGTTGGTCCTGTTTACTTTTCGATAATGGAACTGGGACAACCAGGTCTATTTGCCAATTTTCAGCCTGGATGACTTTCAGCAGGTAGCCTGCCAAAATCCGGGCAATGCCGATATCATTTTGGTATTTCAATTGGTGAACAGCCTCTCGGATCACTCCACCATAAAACGCATATGCTCTAAATTGTGTATAAGCTGGCTTGCGGTTCAGGCAATTGGGGCAGTGCCCGGTCGTACTGACATATGCATTGCAATATGGGCATACATTTACAGGAACACGTTTGATCGTTGCGTAACACTCAGGGCAGATGATTTCGCCCTCTACACCGCAACCCAGGCAATGTGGCGGAAAGACCCAGTCAATTGTGTTCCACATCCACTCTGGCAATTGCGCTTTGATTTTTTGGATGTCCATCAGTTAGCGAAGGTGTTTTGGTAGAAAAGTTGTATGGCAGGCCAGAATATTGACAATAACGTAAAAAGGATCATCAAAACCAGGATGATGATCAGAAAGTATTCCAAGGGACTGAGGCGATTTCCCTGTCCTGAAGCCATACAAACCTCCTATGATTTCGGTTTTATCCATTATAATATTTTTGTAATTCCGTGAGAACCTTAGATAATCTATTGCCAGGGTGGCTTGAAACATCTACGATTATGCATGGTTCTAAGAAAGCAAAGGAGCAACATGAATGATATTTTTGATAAAGTGGCTGAGGATCAAGACCCAATAAAAAAGTTGATTTCCAAGATACCAGGTTTTCAAGGGTATGTTGAACGCGGCGATCGCCGAATGTCCGACAAGTTACTGCGTGAAACCATCGCTAACGAATACGAAGCGCATTACCAGCGTATTTCAGGTTTACAGCGCGACTTGATTTCGCAGGGTGGTCTGGCTTACATCGATGACCTCGAAAACGCTGCCATCAAGCTGCGCCAGTTCATCGACCGCGTCCGAACTGCTTCCTATGGCTACGCGGGTCTGTTCGATGCGATCAAAATCAAAGAGGAAGAGCTGGCGACCATCTACCAATACGACGCTGCATTATTGGAAAAAGGCGCCACCGTATCCGCTGCAATCGATAACGTCGAATCTTCCATCGGTACAGACGGTTTGCCCGCCTCAATCCGACACTTGATTTCAGTAAGCCAGGAATGCATTGAAATCTTCGATAAGCGTTCTAATGCCCTCAAAGGCCTCGCGTAATTAGTTTATTCATATGTTCATGGAGGAATAATATGGCAAGAGTATTTGATGTTGTTGAATATCCAAGCGAGATGATGGATGAATTGGTTCATCGTTTTCCCGAAACTGGTATTGCAGATTTACGCTTTGGTTCACAGGTAATCGTGCGCGAATCCCAGGCAGCAGTCTTCTTCCGTGATGGTCGCGCGCTGGATGTGCTCGGTCCTGGACGCCACACCATCAGCACGGCTAATGTGCCTTTGCTAACCAACCTGCTCGGAAAGCTTTTTGGGGATCGGACCCCCTTCACTGCCGAGATTTACTTTGTTTCCATGCGGGAATTTGCTGATCGCAAATGGGGAACCCCACAGCCGATCATTGTCCGCAACGCCGGTGTTGGTCTCGGAATTGCTCTTCTCCAGGGCTTTGGTACCTATAGCTTCCAGGTCACAGATCCTCAGCAATTTGTGACCCAGATTGTTGGTCAGCTCGGCACTTATCGCACCTCGGACATCGAAAACCGCCTTCGCACCATGCTGCTCTCCCGCTTGCAGGACCTGCTTGGAGAGACAACCTCAGAAAAAAATGTGCTCGACTTAATCGGTCTCACGGATGAACTGGGGGCGGGTGTACGTGCCAAGGCTCAGGATGACTTCCTGGCGATCGGTTTACTGCTGAAATCATTCTACATTGGCAATCTTAAACCTTCGGATAAGTCAGCCAAAGAACTGCGCGATATGGGTATGCTCGACATGCAGACCTACACGCAGCTGCAGGCTGCAGATGCCATGCGTGACGCTGCTCAGAATCCCGCTGGTGGAGCGGGTCTGACGGCTGGAATTGGTGCTGGCATGGGAATTGGTAACGCTCTGTCAGGTTCGCTCGCAGGGATGATGCAGGGGCAAGGTCAGTCACAGACTCAGCCGATAGCTCCCGCAGCAGCAGGAATGCCTGACGTTATGACTCCTTCCGAGGCTGCGGGTTTTCTGAAAGTATCTGAAGAGGATGTGCTTGCAGCCATCAACGCCGGTGATCTCAAAGCCCGCAAGATTGGCAGCGCTTATCGTATCAGCAAAGAATCGTTGCAGGAATACCTGCACGGTTAATTCCTTGCAGAATTACTAAAAGTGACTGGGCATAAAGATCAGTCACTTTTTTTGCATCTTTTCAACCAATTGCTTTCCTGATCAATTGCAGGATTCGCATTTCAATGTTTGAATCCATCTCGAGCAAAGCGAATGAAGTCGCGCAAAAAAGTCCATAATCCAGTTTGGCTAAATCACTGAACCCTGTTGTGCTGTACCCTGACTCTAAATGGTGCGCGTTTTGGAAAAAGAGCAGGGGTTTTCCATCCAGTTGGTAAGCAGGCATTCCGTACCATGTTTGCTGATTTTTCTGTCTTCAGATCCTTGACGCGTTACTGCATGGCGGCTTTTTCTTCGTCTGACCCATCTGAAGCTGCTGCTTGATTTTTTTTGTTTTCCTTCAGACATAATCGACCTCACTGGACATATCCTTTTTACCTCCACCCTGCAAGTAAATTGGTTGCACCGGATACTCTGAGAATTCTTGTATAACCGTAACGATTAAACACAAAAGGCATTCCAACCAAACGAATGCCTTATTATGTACGTGAAAGCAGATCTTACTTTTTGTTGGCTTCGATAGCTTTTATTGCATCACCGACGGTGTGAATATTACGGGCGTCTTCATCGGAAATGTTGATATCAAATTTCTCGCAGAAACCATCGATCAGGAAGAATTGATCCATCGAGTCAGCCTTGAGATCTTCAATAAATCGGGTTTCCATCGTGATATCATCTCCATCGATTTTCAGGACATCCGTGACAACAGCCTTAACGGATTCGAATATTTCATTTTGTTCCATTTCATACCTCTGTTGTTATAATGATCTTAACTATACCGTAAAGATTGACATTTTTTGTAGTCTTTACTATAACACTTTATGATGAAAAAAGATGCGCTCCTTCCACAAAGAAAAGATGATCACATCAGGATTAACCTTGAGCAGGACGTTCAGTCCATGATCTCAACTGGCTTTGAAAAAATTCACCTTAAACACAAAGCCCTGCCGGAATTGGATTTTGCGCGCATAGATACAACATTGACACTTTTCAACAAGCAACTCGCGGCTCCGATCTTGATTTCTTCAATGACGGGCGGCACGCAATCTGGCGCAGCCTTCAACCACACGCTTGCATTAGCCGCGGAGCACTGTGGGATAGCCATGGGCGTAGGGTCTCAGCGTGCTGCCATTGAAAATCCGGAGCGAGCCGAGTCATTTAATATCCGTAAATTTGCCCCGAATGCGCTGCTTTTTGCCAATCTCGGCGCTGTCCAGCTCAATTATGGCTATGGAATAGATGAATGCAAAATGGCAGTAGATATGCTCGAGGCAGATGCGCTTTACCTGCATCTAAATCCGCTTCAGGAAGCTCTGCAGCCGGAAGGTAATCACAATTTTTCTGGCTTGCTGCCGAAAATAGAAGCGGTCTGCCGCTCACTTCCTGTGCCTGTCCTGGTCAAAGAAGTTGGCTGGGGTATCGACCTGGATATTGCTCGAAAACTGCTGGAAGTTGGAGTCGCTGGCATCGATGTCGCTGGAGCGGGAGGCACTTCCTGGGCGAAAGTTGAGATGTATCGCCAGCCTGATCCACTTAGAGCCCCTATTAACCAAGCCTTTAGCGATTGGGGAATTCCGACTGCTCAAAACCTCCTTCAACTGCGAGAGCTTGAAGGAAATCCAATTATTTTTGCCTCAGGTGGTCTTCAAGATGGTGTGGATCTCGCGAAAGCGCTTGCACTTGGTGCGAAACTCGGCGGCTTCGCCCGCAAGTTCTTAATTGCTGCCAATAGCGGTGAATCGGAATTGATTAATCAGATCGAAATGATCAAAATGCAGCTGAAAACTGCCATGTTTGCCTGCGGGGTCGGCTCTCTCCCTGGATGGAATATCAGACACCTGGATGTCGCCGGGCTGTTATGAGCGACTTGGCCTGGTTAAAAGACCAATTTGAAGTAAGTTTGAAGCAACTTGTCCTGGACCGTACGCCTGAAAATCTGCCTGGGCTCCGTGAGATGGTCAGCTACCACTTTGGCTGGAATGATTCTTCCTCCAAAACTGGAAAACGCTTGCGACCGATGCTCTTGCTCACCAGCAGTCAATTGTTTGGTCACCAGCCAGTGGATTTG